>Ga0207687_10002519_pt1 | contig 12427 bp, 12 predicted proteins | sample KBSM54metaG_FD_184399 | JGI IMG/M metagenome (GOLD analysis project Ga0207687, IMG submission 184399) | Miscanthus rhizosphere microbial communities from Kellogg Biological Station, Michigan, USA - KBS M5-4 metaG (SPAdes) (version 2) | ecosystem: Host-associated > Plants > Roots > Rhizosphere >...
TCCGAATTCGAGGGTCAGTGGCAAGCCTTCGAGCAGGTGATAGATGAACCACGCCGCGGCGACCATCAGGATTCCGCCGATGTGCAGCGCGTAGAGCACGAGCACAGCGCTGATCAATCCGGCGATGAAGTCGATGACCTTGTTTCCGGTGCGCGGCGACATCGCCACCGCCAGCATCAGCGCGAACACCGGCGCGTACAAATACGCGCGGCGGATGAAGACACGGCCGAGGAGCGTGAAGAAGAGCGCGCCGAGCGAGTAGCCGAGCGCTTCGCTCGGAACGTGAAGCACCCACGCGATCGCGGACGAACCGGAGTTCAGCGACGACAGGATCGATGGCGACGCGGGCGGAACGCCCTGGTGCGCGATGAGGATGAACACGCGCGTCTTCAGCGCGGAAAAGAGGCCGAGCAGCAATCCGCCGCCGAGGTCGCGCGCGACGAGCGAGTCGCGCCAGCGGCCTTCGATCAAGCGCTGCCACGAAATGAGCGGCGTCGGCCAGAACCGGCGCACGTACGGTTCCGAGGCGAGATACGTGATGAGGAAAACGAGGCCGTCGAATGCGGCGCTCGCGAGGAGATTCCCGACGCGGCCAAAGAGGCCGATGCTGGTGATGTGCGCGCCGAACACGAGCGAGATGATCGACAGCGAGGAACTGAACACTGCGGCGCGCAGACCGCCGCGAAAATCGGTCCGGCCGCGGCGCACGTTCATCGCGGCGATCGCGATCGCCGTCGCGACCAGCGCGAGGAACAGGATCGTGTTGACCACGCCGCCGACACCAGCAATCGAGATGACCGGCAGCGCGACCGGCATTGGATTCACGGAGAAGTGGTCGATCGCGCCGTGATACGACGCTGCCTCGATGTGGACAGGACCATCCCACGCCATCCGCTCGTCGCTTCCGACCGGCGGCGGCATGTTCGTTGGCACCTTCTTGAACTGCGCGCGATCGTAGCCGGCGGCGCGAAAGAGATCGTCGAGCGAGTTCGGCGCGAAGTGATTGCTTTGATCGGGAACGACGACGAGCGATAGCAGACGTCCATCAGTCGCCAGTTGCACGTTCGCTGCGTGTGGATAAATGAGCGGCGGATCGTCAGTCCGCACGATCATGGCCGGATTCTGCGACGTCAGCGGTGCGACGCTGCGCCGATAAAAGTACGCAACGCGATCGCGCTCGGCGATGTTCGTTCGCAATTCGCGATTGCGATCGACGAAGAATCCTTCGTGATCGACCGGCTCACCCGACACTCCCGTCGCATGCACCAACTCTTCCGCGCGATCGCTCAACGCCTCGGGCGTCTTCCGCAAACGCTCGCGAGAGAAAAGCGTCGTCATCGGATTCAACGCCGCGACGCCGACGAGCATCGCGATGAAAAGCACGATCGCGCCAAATGCGATCGGAGCGGGCAGCTCGCCCGTCTTCGCGGCGGCGGCGACCATCTCCGGCGACGGCGTCTCGCCCGCTGCAATCGCAGCGGCAAGCGGATCGCCGCCCGGCAACGCCGCGAGCACGTGACGCGCACTCGTCGGGCGATTCGCAGGATCCTCCTCGAGACACTGCATGACGATCGCGTCGACTTGCGGCGGCACGTCGCGCACGCTCGACGTCAACCGCGGCTTCGGCTGCAGATGTTGTTGCGCGATCTGCGTGACCGTCGTTGCCGCCTCGAACATCCGCTTGCCGGTGAGGATCTCGTAGACGATCAGGCCGAGTGCGTAGATGTCGCTCGACGGCGTCACGCGATCGCCGGAGAGTTGCTCGGGAGCCATGTACACCGGCGTTCCGGCGATGCCGCGCTTCTGTGCGTCGTCGGTGACGACGGCAAGGCCGAAGTCCGTGATGTGCGCGCGGCCTTTGCCGTCGATCATCACATTCGCCGGCTTGAGGTCGCGATGAATCACGCCGCGATCGTGCGCTGCGGCGAGCCCCGCGCAGAGATCGCGCGCGATGTCGATCGCTTTCTCGACCGGCAATCGTCCGATGCGGCGCAAGAGCGACGCGAGGTCTTCGCCGTCGACGTATTGCATGGCGATGAAGTGATCGCCGTCGACTTCGACGATGTCGTACAAGCGGCAAACATTCGGATGCGCGACTTCGCGTCCGATGCGCACTTCTGAATAGAGATGCTCGAGGACCGTGTCGTCGCTCGCCAATTCGCGCGGCACGAACTTGAGCGCGACCTGCTGGCCGAGCTTCATGTCTTCGGCGCGATAGACCTCGCCCATTCCGCCGCGGCCGAGGAGACTGATGACGCGATAACGATTGAGGAGAACGGTGCCGGGCGTGAATCGCGTGTCGCTCGAAACGGGCGACGCGGCGCGCGGCGTCTGCACGGCAGTGGCGTCGTCGGCGTTCGTCATCGAGAGTTGACGATGATATACGCTGCGATTTGCAACAATACGAGCGGGGGAAACGAGATGAGCGCGACGACCGCAGTGGCCGAAAAGCAGTGGCTGGGACATCCCCGCGGGCTGGCCACCCTCTTCTTCACGGAGATGTGGGAACGCTACAGCTACTACGGGATGCGCGCCCTTCTGTTCCTCTACATGGTCGGTTCCACGCAGCAGCCCGGCCTCGGCTTCGATGAAAAACGAGCCGGCTCGATCTACGGCTGGTACACGTTCTCGGTATACGCGACGGGACTGATCGGCGGCATCATCGCCGACCGCTGGCTCGGCCACTATCGATCGGTGCTCATCGGCGGAATCATCATCGCCCTCGGCCACTTCAGTATGGCGGTCCCGCAACTGCCGTTCTTCTTCGCCGGCCTCATTCTCATCGTCATCGGCACGGGACTTCTCAAGCCGAACGTCAGCACGCTCGTCGGTTCGCTCTACAAGAAAGACGATCAGCGCCGCGACGCCGGCTTCTCACTCTTCTACACCGGCATCAACATCGGCGCGTTCTTCGCGCCCTTCGTCACCGGCTACCTCGGACAAAAGATCAACTGGCACTACGGCTTCGCCGCGGCTGGCGTCGGCATGGTGTTCGGCGTCATTCAATACGTCGCCGGCAAGAAGTATCTCGTTCCGGCCGAACCCGAGGAGCGCGCGGCGGAGGAGCAACCGAAAGCGCCCGCGCCGCCGCTGACGCGCACCGACTGGCTGCGCATCGGCGTCATCGGCATTTTGTTTTTCTTCGGCGTGATCTTCTGGGCCGGCTACGAACAAGCGGGAACGAGCCTCAATCTCTTCGCCGATCGCGCGACGCGACTCACGATCTTCGGTTGGGAGTTCCCGTCCGCGTGGTTCCAGTCGGTGGCGCCGTTGTGCGTGTGGGTTTTCGCGCCACTCTTCGCGATCCTCTGGCTGCGCCTCGGGCCGCGCGATCCGTCCAGTCCGACGAAGTTCACTCTCGGCCTGGCGTTTCTCAGCCTCTCGTACATCGTCATTCTTCAGGGCGCGCGGCTTTTCGAGTCGACGCATCTGCGCGTCAGCGCGGTGTGGCTGATCGTGATGTACCTGCTGCAGACGTTCGGCGAGATCTGTCTCTACCCGATGGGCATGAGCATGGTCACCAAGCTTTCGCCGCCGCGGTTGGTTGGATTGTTGATGGGCGTCTGGTTCCTGTCGCTCGCGGTCGGCAACAAGGTCGCGGGATGGGTAGCCGGATTCCTCAAGGATCTGCCGTTCTCGCAGGTGTTCTGGATTGCATTCGTCACGTCGGGGATCGCGACGATCATCCTGGCGCTGCTGATCCGGCCGATCCGGCGAATGATGGGCGGCGTTCACTGATGGGGTGAGCGATCCGGGTGCGGCGCTCTTCGAGTCGCTGCACCTGTTCATCATCGAGCGATTTCTGACGAGCGATGAATGCGCGATTCTCAGCGACGCGATGCGCAACGCGCCCGCTGCGGACGCCACGGTCGCGCGAGCCGGTTCCGAGTATCACGTCGACGAGAAACTGCGGCGCACGCGGCGCGTGAACATCGAGTCCGCAGGATTCGTGCAGCGGCTCGATGCACTACGCGACGCAGCCGCGAAGCACTTCGACGTCGAGCTCGAGAGTACGGAGTCGCCGCAATTTCTGCTGTATCGCGAAGGCGACTTCTTCGTGCGCCACGCCGATCGAGATCGCGCCGGCGCGAATCGCCGCGCGGTGTCGATCATTGTGTTCATCAATGACGACTACACCGGCGGCGCGCTGCAGTTCTTCGGCGAGGTAAATGGCGAAACGCTCGCGCTCTCAATCGCGCCAGCCGCGGGACTGTTAATCGGATTTCGCTCCGAGACGATTCACGAAGTGGAGAAAGTGACGTCAGGCGAGCGAATGACGGCAGTGAGCTGGTTCACCTACGCCAAGAGATAAACCACGCTCGTCTCGAGCTTCGAGGGATCGTCGGACCAGTCGCCATAGATCTCCCACGAAGGGCCAGCGAAGACTCTGTCGCGCGATTTTGCCCATTGGTGGATCGCATCGTGAGCGGAGTGCAGTTGATCGTAACCGCCTCGATGCACGGCAATGGCTGCCTCGCCGGCGGGAGTGCTCGTTTCGTAGACGTCTCCGGAAGGACTGAAGCTCCGCGCCACCTCGACGCCGAAATCCACGTTCATAGGGTCGCCGCGTCGGGCCGCAGGATGGTAGAGAAAGATGTTGTGCCCGTCCGTGCGCAGCCCGGGTTGACTCCGAAGGAAGGCCCACACCTGGTCCAATGCGGGTCGCCACGCCGAGCCGACGGCGCCAATGGGCACTTGACGGCGGACGGCGGCGAGCCTGCGTGGTTGGACGGCCTCAACTCTTATGTCGCTTGCCATGATTCTAAGAATCCGCCTCGTAGCGATTCAATAACTCGCGAGCCTTTTCGACCTGGACGTGATCATCCGGCGCGAAATACCCACGCCACTCGTCGTTCGACGCGTTCGCCACCTGGGGACGAAGTGTAGTCCAGGCCCGTCGCGGCAGTGAGGAGGTAGCTCTACTGTGCAGTGCAGCCCTGGTTGCGTCGAGCACTACACTCAGAGGTATGTCGACGGAAGCCGAGATCATCGAGAGCGCGACGCGGGTCATTGAGGGCTGCCTGACGCTCGACATCCTGGAACGCCACAAGCGCGACATCATCTCCGGGCTGCTCTGGAAGATCACGGAGGCGCGCGGCAAATACACGACGCGCTACCGATCGCGCGGCTCGAACGAGTCCGGCGTGAAGGTGCAGCACGAGCATGTCTTCACGCGGAAGGATCTGACTGACCGGATCCTCGCAGCGCCCGAACGGACGCGAGAGATCCTGCATGATGCCATCGGATGCGTGGTGACGGTCGACGAGCACCGGAAACTGTCGATCGTTGATCAATCTCTGCGAGGGTGGAAGCGGTACGAAGCAGCGGGCGTTGAAGTGATCGACACGGACGAGACATGAGGGAGATCGCCGCGGAGGCTGTCACGGAGCGCGTCGAGGTCTACATCGACGAGAGTGGCCATGCGTCCCAAGGCGATGTGTTTGTCCTCGCGGGGCTCGGTGGAACCGCACGGCAGTGGGAGGGATTCGCGGACGAGTGGAACGGTGTCCTGCAGTCGGCCGGACTTACCGATCCGTTCCACGCCGTGGAGTTCGACGGCGCGAGGAAACAGTTCACGCAGTTCCGTGAGCGGCGCGACGAGTGGCGCGCGATCCACGACGGCCTCACCGACGTGATTCTCAACCACAAGCTCACGATGATGGGCATTGGTGTGCCCCTCCCGCTCTGGCGCGCTATGGATGAAGAGGCGCGGAGGAAGAGCGACCCCTACATGCTAGCGACAGAGGCTATGGTGTCGGGACTCGCGCGCGACAGTGAGTTGACGAGCGGCGGCGCGGTGGATCTGGCCTTCTACTTCGAGAAGCGGGAGGACACCGCGGCGGCTGCCGAGCGGATGTTCCATGCGATCCGCACGCACCCCTTGGTGGAGCGGCGCGAACGGCTCACGTCCTTCGAGTTCGGGGGTAAGTCGTGGCCGCAGTTGCAGGCAGCAGACCTCGTGGCTTACGAGGTGCGAAAGCGCATCATCGCCATTCTCGAAAATGACGAACGGCCGCGGTGGCAACTCGAGAAGATCTCGCCGCATCTCTACATCGGCAACGTCACGATCGAACTGAAGGCCGAACCTACGCCGTGATCCCGTTCTCGGGGTCCTTGCGCGAACAACTCGCAGATGTAGGTGAGTGCCGTGCCGGTGCGGCACTTCTGCTTCTTGCACACTTCTTGGATGATGGCGTTGATGCGCACGCGAGCTATGGGGTCTGCGCGATTTCTGGAGACAAGAATGAAAGCATCGACATTCTATCGAATCGCTGCTGTTCTCCTGCTGCTGTTCGCGGTAGGACACACGCTGGGCTTTCGCCAATCCGATCCGCAATGGGGAGTTGCTGCTCTTCTTGGCTCCATGCAGTCGATTCACTTTGACGTGCAGGGGTTCAACCGCACCTATTGGGACTTCTTTGTGGCGGCCGGATTCTCGGTCGGCGTGTTTTATCTATTCGCGGCGATACTGGCATGGCAGCTGGGTAGCCTGCCGGCGGCAGCTTTGGCGCTGTTCCGCGGTCTTGCCTGGGCATTCGCTCTTTGCTTTGCCGCCATCAGCATTGTGAGCTGGCGACACCTCTTTGTCATGCCCATCGCCTTTTCGATCGCGATTACATGTTGCCTGACAATGGCTGCGTGGCTTGCGACAAAAGGCGTTCCGGATGCAACAGACAACGAGGCCGACGAATGATCGACCGACTGGGCATTAGATGCTGCGCGATGCGTCGCAAGACAAACCTGACTTTAGGCGCGAAATAGTATCGGAGCTCTGCGAGCTTGCGCGATAACCCTTGCCTGGGTTCCGCCACGATGACAGCGTGAAAGTGCCGTTCGCTTCGCCCCGTCGCTTCGCGGTCCTTCGCGATCAGCCATTCGATGGCAGCGGGCGTAATGGACTGCGGCAAAAGCGCCGGAAACAGCACAGCTAAGACATTGCCGCCATATCCGCGAAAGTGACGAATCCGAAAACCCACGCGCAACTGTGAAGGGATCTCGCTCGAGCGAACCGCCTCCGACTCGTCGTTCCATTCAATGGGAAACGGTATGTAGTCGAACCAGCGCTCATCCTCGCCGAAGTGCTGATACAACCGATCGTAAGGTTCCAAACGCTTCTCGCTCCATTCGTGGCGTGAGGGACCGATCGGTTCTTCGAGATACAGGACACCACCCTGCTTCAGTGCTCGAAGGACGGCCTTGAGCAACTTCTCGAGTTTTGCCACATGGTGGAGTGAGTGATGAAAGCAGACCAGATCGTATGTATTGCGAGGAAGCGCCGGCTCGTTGAAGTTGGCGACAAAGAGTCTCAGACGCGATCGGAAGCCCGCCGCTCTTGCCGCACTCGCCGCGAGCGCGACTGAGACCACCGACGCATCGAAGGCATCGACTGAATCGGCGATGCCGAGTGATAGCAAGCTGCGTTCGAATCCTCCTGCGCCACACCCGATACTCAAGACTCGAGCAAAGGTTCGACCGCCGAGAGTGTCGTGAAACCATTCGAGCGGCCAAGTGCCCGGATCGCCTGAGACTTGAGCGTTGATGTAGTGGCGAACGGCCAACGGCTGCATCCAGCTCACCGGCTCTTCTGAGACTTTGCGGTCCCAATACTTCGCCGCGGCGTCGAGGTGCACGATTCTTTATACGCACCGGCCGTCGTGTCCGCCCAGCGACTGTCACATCGATGGATTGACACAACGACAGACGCGGAATTACGGTAGAAGCATGGATACGGAGCCATCTCCAAAGCGAGGCGCGACAATATTTCTGCAAGTCGTCATCGTGATCATAGGCATCGGCGCCCTTGCTCTCATGCTTTGGGAACCTCATCTCGAGGGGAGAAACGCTCACGCGACGCCCTTTGAAATCTACTTCAAAGATCCCTTTTTGGCGTATGCCTATATCGCATCGATCGCGTTTTTCATGGCGCTCTACCAAGCGTTCAAGCTGCTCGGGTATATCGGGCAAAACAAGGCCTTCTCACTCGATTCAGTGAGTGCTGCGCGGACGATTAAATACTGCGCAGCCGCGCTAGTCGCTATGATTGGAGCGGCGGTATTGTTCATCGCTGCGCGCGGCAGTGATGATATTGCGGGCGGCGTCGCTGTGGGTCTTGCTTTGATGTTTCTCTCGTCGTCGTGGCCACAGCCGCGGCGGTGCTCGAGAGGCTATTGCACGATGCGGTGGAGTTGAAGTCCGTCTCGCGTTAGAACGGACGGAACTGCGGGTATTTGTTCTCTTCGTCGGCGACGACGTACATGCGGCTCGATCCCTCGTTGCAGAACGCCCAGTCGTGACTGATGCCGGCGACCATCAGCGAATCGTCGGGACAGAGTTCGCCGAGCGCGCGGCCGAGCGTTTGCGCGTCGGTACGATCGTCGGATTGCACGATGAACGTCGACTCGAACGGCAACGGGATCACGTCTCCGAGCCGGCCGATCGCGTCATGCAGCTCGCTGTAGTCGGCGTCGATCGTGAGGCTGTGGCGGATCAACAGAAAATCGCGCGTCGTCGTGAATTGCATGCAGCCAACGAGAAGACGCGAGTCGTCGCCGAGGTTGGCGCGTAAGTAGCGGACGAGCGCGGCGGAGTGGCGGCCTTCAGGCAGCCACACCTGCCAGCTCTGATCGAAATTCGGTTCGGCACCGAGACGGCGCATCGCCTGCGAGACACCGAGCGTGAGCTCGCCCTCGTAGCAAATCTGGAACAGCTTGATCTCCCCCATCCCGCCCTCCCGTTGCTGTCCTGCGTTGTGGGATGAGGAAATGGTAGCAGAAACTCCGGCGGGAATTCAGATCAACGCCGCTACTTCGCGAGCCCCCACTGCGTCATCGCGTACGCGTAATCGAACGCCGTGTCCTTCAACGCGTCGTAACGTCCCGACGCGCCGCCGTGGCCGGCGCCCATGTTCACTCTCAACAGAATCGGATGCGTGCTCGTGTTGTGCTCGCGCAGCTTGGCCACCCACTTCACGCCTTCCCAATAGCCGACCTGGCTGTCGTTGAGCGACGTGCGCACGAGCATGTTCGGATACGCCTTCTTCGCAACGTTCGAGTACGGGTCGTAGCTCTTCATGTAGAAGTACGCGTCCTTCTCGTTCGGATTGCCCCACTCGATGTACTCCTGCGTCGTGAGTGGGAGCGTCGGATCGAGCATCGTGTTCATCACGTCGACGAACGGAACGTACGCGATCACGGCCTTGAACAGATCGGGACGCATGTTCGTGACCGCGCCCATGAGCAATCCGCCGGCGCTGCCGCCGCTGATCACCAGCTCATCCTTGCTCGTGTACTTCTCCTCGATGAGATGCTCGGCCGCGGCGACGAAGTCGGTGAACGTGTTCTTCTTCGTCATCATGCGGCCGGCTTCGTGCCATTCCTTCCCCATCTCGCCGCCGCCGCGAATATTCGCGACCGCATAAACGACGCCGCGGTCGAGGAGGGCGAGGCGGCTCGCGGAAAAGCGCGCGTCGCTGGAGATGCCGTAAGAGCCGTACGCGTTGAGCCACGCCGGATTCTTCCCGCTGTGCGCGTCGACGCTCTTGCGATAGACGAGCGCGATCGGGATCTTCACGCCATCGCTCGCCGTGGCGAAGATGCGCTCCGACTTGTAATTCGCAGGATCGTAGTTCGGCACTTCGGTGCGCTTGAGCAGCGACTGCTTGCGCGCGTCGAGGTCGTAGTCATAGACGGAGCTCGGCGTGACGAGCGACTGATACGCGTAGCGGAAGACGTTCGTGTCGAACACTTCGTTCGTGCTCACGTTCGCCGCGTAGGCCGGCTCGGGGAAAGCGATGCGATGCGACTTGCCGTCGCGCAGATCCATCACTTCGAATTGCGTGAGACCGCCTTCGCGCTCGGTGATGACGAGGTGATTGGCGAAGAGATCGATGTCGGTCAAATAGACCGGCTTGCGATACGCGACGAGCTCCGTCCAGTTTTTCTGCTGCGGATCGTCGGCCGGTGCGGTGACGAGGCGGTAGTTGCTGCCGGTGTCGTTGACGCGGATGTAGAACTTGTCGCCGCGATGATCGGGGAAGTACTTCAGCCCTTCCTTGCGCGCGACGATCACCTTCGGCGCCGCATTCGGCTCCGAAGCTTTGATCGCCTGAAATTCCGTGGTGGTTTTGCTTTCCGATCCGATGAAGATCCACTCGCCGCTGCGCGTCCGATACGCGAAGAGGTCGTAAAGCTCGTCCTTCTCTTCATAGACGACGGGATCGGGATCGGTGCTGCCGAGGACGTGGCGGAAGAGGCGGTTCTGCCGCTTGGCGTCGTTCTCCGTCGAGTAGAAGAGCGTCTTGTTGTCGGCGGCCCACAAGAGCGATCCGACGCGCTCCGCGGTGTCGGCGAGACTCTCGCCGGTGGAGAGATTCTTGACGTGCAGCGAGTACTGACGGTAGCCGTTGTTGTCGGTGGTGTACGCGAGCAGTTTGCCGTCGTCGCTCGGAACGTAAGCGCCGAGGGCCATGAACTTCTGCCCTTCCGCCAGCTTGTTCAGATCGAGCGTCACTTCCTCGGCCGCATCGAGCGAGCCTTTCTTCCGCGCGTAGATCGGATATTGCTTCCCCTCTTCCGTGCGCGAGTAATAGAAGTAGTCTCCCTTTCGATAGGGAACGTTGACGTCCGTCTGCTTGATGTGCGACAGCATCTCGTCGTACAGCTTTTTCTGCAGCGGCTCGGTCTTCTTCATCATCCCGTTCGCGTAATCGTTCTCCGCGTTGAGGTACGCGATGACGTCGGGATTGCTCTTCTCGCGAATCCAGCCGTAGTTGTCCGTGCGCGTGTCTCCGAACATCGTCACGCTCTTCGGAACCTTCTTCGCTGCCGGTGGTTTGATCACGTCGGCGGCGTACGCAACGCCCGCGGCGGCCATGCACACGATCGCCATCATCTTCATCACTTTCGTCATTCGTTCTCCGCTTTGACTGCGAGGTCGGGGCAGTCTAGCAGCGCGCACTGAGGAGCGGACGCGGTTGTCCCCCGCAGCGGTCAAATCACGGCAAACTTCCGCGCTTCCACAGGGAAACAGCAGGCATGCCGCGTGCGATAGCGGGCGCAGCAACGGCGCGCGCCCAGCTCAATTGAATCAGAGGAGAACGCAACAATGAGAAAGGTTCAACCTTCCCTGGTCGTCGTGTCCCTGCTCCTTCTTCCGCTTCTCTCCGGGTGCGCCACGATCGCGCACGGCCGCTATCAATCGGTCCCTGTCAGCTCCAGTCCGTCCGACGCGAACGTCACCGTCGATTGCGGTGGCCGCGTCAAGAACGCCGGCCCGACTCCCGTCATCGTCAAGCTGAAACGCAACGCCGATCACTGCTCGATCACGATGACGAAAGACGGCTACGAGCCGACGTCCGTCGTCTTCTCGAAGTCCGTGACCGGATGGATGTGGGGCAATCTGATCTTCGGCAACTGGGTTCTGCCGACGGCGCTCATCGACTACTTCGACGGCGCGGTCTACAACCGCGCACCGTCGACCGTGCAGTTCACGCTCGCACGCGAAGCGGAATCGGGGCGCGCGACGCGCTAGCTCGCGGCGAGGTGCGAATAGAACGTCTGCGAGTTGCCGCATTCGCGGCAGATGTAGTGAACCGAGTCGCGGCGCGACCACGGGTTCGGCGACTCGCAGACGGCGCACAGCGTCTCCACCGGCAGGAGCGCGCGCTCGCAGTTGTCGCAGGCGAGCGGACGCCCCGCGGCGTTCGCATCGTCTTCACAACTCACTTGATTGCAGATTGGACACTGCCAGCAAACAGCCATCGTTTTACGTGCTGAAATTCTAGCATGTAAATTGAGGCTCAGAATCGCGCGCGCGCGACCGCAAACACGCCGATCATCGCGAACGCCGCGATGAGCAACGCAGAAACGAGCGGCGGCATCGCCGGAACCTGGGACGTCACGGGCAGTGCGAAACCGAGGATGAAGAGGGAATCCGAGTTCGGGATGGCCACGATCCCACCCGTCACTGCATTGACGACGACGATTCCGCCGCCGCTTTGCGAGACCGTGACGACAGCGCCCTTTCGCGTGAACGGGTCGAAGGCAAACTCGATCAGACCACGCACGCCGACGAGTTGCGCGTTGCCGAACGACACCATCACCTGTGACGCGCCGGTGGCTGGATCGATGAGCACGAATTGATCGGTAAAAACCGCAACGCCGATCAATTTCTGCGAGAGAGGGTCGTACGCGATCGCGCGAGCGTTGGCCGTCAACACGATGTGCTGCACTTGCCCGCTCACGAGGTTGACCGAGACGAGACCGCCGGGATCGAGAAAAAACAGACGGCGTCCGACGGCATCGATCGTCGGGCTGCCCGTGAACAGAAGTGACAGGCTCAGAGCAAGAAACGTCTGCACGTTGCCTGTCGCAGGATCGATGAAGACGATGCCGCCTGAAGTCAACCCGACGATGACGCCCGTCGTCAC
>Ga0207687_10002524_pt1 | contig 12418 bp, 9 predicted proteins | sample KBSM54metaG_FD_184399 | JGI IMG/M metagenome (GOLD analysis project Ga0207687, IMG submission 184399) | Miscanthus rhizosphere microbial communities from Kellogg Biological Station, Michigan, USA - KBS M5-4 metaG (SPAdes) (version 2) | ecosystem: Host-associated > Plants > Roots > Rhizosphere >...
GAGGGGATCCGCGGAAGGTCACCATTTTCGGGGAATCGGCCGGCGGTCTCGACATTAACGTGCTGATGACGTCGCCTCTGGCGAAGGGGTTGTACGCGCGATTGATCGGGGAGAGCGGCCCGGTGGTGGCGCCGCCATCTCTTGCCGAGGGCGAGAAAAAAGGCCTCGCTGCGGCGGCCACCTTTAAGGCCGATTCGATCAAGGCGCTACGTGCGATTTCCGCCCAGGATTTGCAAAAAGCCACCGGACAAGGGCTGCAGTTTCTCGGTCCGCTCCTGGGCGTGGTGGTAGATGGCTGGATTTTGCCACGCCCGCCCTTTCAGGTCTTCGAAGCGGGACAGGAGCATCGCGTTGACCTGCTGCTCGGGAGCAATGCCCGTGAGTTGAGCCGTCCGTTCTTTCCCGTAGCGGGGCTCAAGGAAGGCATCGAAAGCGAGTTCGGCTCACTGGCGCCGAAAGCGCTGGAGGTTTACGGCCTAGCCAAAGGCCAGGAGCCCCCGCCGGATCCGGTCCTGGGAAGTGCGATGGCGCAATGGGCCACCGATTCGCAGTTCCGGTGCGGGACGGTCGCGGAGTTGGTGTGGCATTCCGGCGCGGGAAATCGCTCGTATCAGTTCCAGTTCTCGCGCGTTCCACCGGGCCGCGAAAGTGTCGGCGCGGCGCACGGCAGCGAGATTCCCTACGTCTTCGGAACGCTGTCCGTGGCGGGCCGCGCGGCCAATGCGCCCCAATACGATTCCAAAGACTCCGCCGTCTCCGATCAAATGCAGCAATACTGGACGAATTTTGCCAAAACCGGCAATCCCAATGGGGGCTCTCTGCCGCAGTGGCCCAAATTCGATCCGGCGGCTCGCGCTTATCTGGAGCTCACCGCGGAAGGGCCCATCGCGCGGGAAGGCCTGCGCCGCGCGGCCTGCGACTTGTTCCTGGAGAACGTCAGCCGGAAGTGAGCGAGGCCCGCGTTACCCAAAACGGCGCGATAGCGGCGTGCGTGCGCGTTAGGAATCGCTCGGCGCGCGGCCGGTGGATTCTCGTACCACCAGCTCCGGAACGAAGATGATCTCCTGCTGTGCTTTCAAAGGCTGCTTTTGCGTGAGGCTGGCGAAGATTTGCCGGCCGATCTGATCGCGGGGGATGTGCAGCGTGGTGAGCGAGGGATAAACGACTGCGGAAAGCGTGATGTTGTCGAAGCCGGTCACGGAAATGTCGCCCGGAACGTCGATGCCCATGTCCCGCAACTGCCGGAGCACACCCACGGCCATGAAGTCGTTCACGCAAAGAATGGCGGTGGGGCGGAACTTGGAGGCAAACAGTTGCTGCACGGCGCGCCGGCCCCCGGCGTAATCGTCCGTATCCGCCACGGTGGTGAACTGAAGATCGGACGCATATCGCTCCATCACGTCGATAAACGTGCGCTTGCGATCACTCAGGGGACCCAGGGTAGTATGGTGTCCCACGAACGCCATTCGTTTGTGCCCCAGGCTGCGAAGATATTCGGAAACGCGCTCGACGCCCTTCCGGTAGTTTGACTTGATGCTGAGGATGCTGCGACGCGGCGAGCCTACGTCGTACACCACGGTCCGAATCTTACGCTCCTCGAGTTCATCCAGAATTGCAGATTCGATTTCCGAAACCACCAGCGCCAGCCCGGCTACGCGGCGGCCCAGCATGATCCGTACACTTGACTGGAGCCACTGCGAATCGTAATCAGTGTTCGCCACCAGTACTTCGTATCCGTTGGCGTGAGCCTCCTGTTCGAGCACGCGGAAAATATCGAGGAAAAAGGGATTTTCGAGGTTGGAAACGATCAGCCCCAGAGTCCGGCTGACACCGCCAGCCAGGGCGCGCGCATGCACATTGGGGTAATACTTCAGTTCCTCAATGGCTTTCAGCACGCGGGTACGCGTGCTGCTTTTGACCACGCCGATATTGTTCAGGACGCGTGAAACGGTGGCGGGCGAAACACGCGCTCTTCGAGCAACATTTTCCAGGCTCATTCGTTCAGGCCAGCAACCTTTGGATACTGCCCCGGGCGCCCGTACCTCCGGTCCTAAGTCTTCTATAAAAAGGCAACTTCTATGCTAACCGATTCACCTGGATCACATCACTACCGGGGAGAGGTTTGCAGGAATTGAGCTTTTAGCGATCGCGATGCATAGTCACCTGGGCGTTCTGGGTGTCACCGGTTTCCGGATGAAGGACCTAGCTGCAAATCCGCTGGATCATGTGGAAGGCGGAAAATGGTCTGCGCGCCGCGCCGAACTTTCGGCCTGGCTCGATGCGCTCAATCCCGACTTATCGGCGTTTGAGAAGCGCGGCGGCAACATCGGCACAAATGATACGCTGGCCTCGCCAGCGTCGCAGCCCGACTATTATCAGGCGGTGTTGGACAAGATGGGCCTGCGGCTACCGGAGGTCACCGTGATGGATTTCCGCTGTGCCTTTTCGTTCTCCACCGCCTTCCCACGTGTTCGTTTCCGGAGTTCCGAAATACAAAAAGGGTCCGGTGGAAGCTGCGGATTCTTACGGCTGCAGCGCTAAGTAGTTACCTGGCGCGTTCCTTGAAGAACTTGAAGATCTCGGGCATGCTCTGGGTAATCACAGTCCCGTGATCGGCTCCCGGTATCTCCATATACTTGAAGTTCTTCATCTTGAGGTCGGTTCTCCGACGACCTATCTATCCGGGCGGCTGCGAGTCTTGCCAGGGCGCAACATCTTCTGATGCGCTTGTCTATACTTACCATTAGCACGGTTTTGTGTTTTTCTGTATGCGCTTTCATAAGACTCGCCGTGCAAGGCAAGACGGACGCTTGCCTAGCCGAAAATATCCGTCTGCGGATAGACTCTCGATTTGATTGAGAACAAGAGGAGGAAGAGATGAAGGTGCTTCATATTACGAGAATCCTGACGGGTGCGGCGCTATTTTGTACCTCGCTCGTCGCGCAACCGCGACCGGGAGGGCAGAATCCGGCTCCAGCCAAACTCTATAACACGGCCAAGCAGAAGCTCCTGGAGGGCAAGCAGGTCTTCAGCTTCACGCAATCGAGGATGGACATCGACGGCTATTGCGAGTCGGCCAAGCACTATGACTACGCTTGGTTTGAAATGCAGCACAGCACGCTCGAGTTTAAGGACGTCGAGGCCATGATTGGCGCCTGTCCGCGTGCGGGTGCGATTCCCATGATCCGGCTCCCCGACGCGCAGGAGTGGCACATTCAGCACGCGACCGATATCGGGGCGCTGGGCGTCATTATCCCGACGGTGGACGATCCCGAGCGGGCCCTGGAGGCGGTGAAATGGTCGCGCTTTCCTCCCGACGCACGGCGTAGTTCCGGCGGAGGCCAAGCCGGGCGGATCTGGGGAGTCAATGGCGTGAATTACCGTCAGACGGTCAACAACAATATGCTGGTGGTGGTAATGATCGAGACTCCCACCGGGGTCGCGAACGCCTACGACATCGCCCGAGTGCCGGGAGTCGATGTGGTGATCATCGGCAACAACGACCTTAGTTCCTTTTCTGGCTTTCCGCAGGACGACCCGAGGTATCAGGCGATGGTTACAAAGATCCACGATGATGTCTTGCGTGCCGGCAAGATCTTCGGTCAGGCAAATGCGGCCTACGCCAAGGGACATCCACTCAGCAGCGACGCCCGATTCTTCCAGAATGGCCCGTCGAATGACGGCTGGGCTCCCGCGGGACGGGGAGGACGGGGCGGAAATGCGAACGCTCCACCCGAAGGAGAGGAAGAGGGTTTAAGGGCGCCCGGGGCGGGTCGCGGACCGGGGCGGGCACAGGGCAAGCAGTAGGCGCTGTTTGAGAAAGACATGAGACACGCTCTCCTGGCCGTTATCTGGGGTTCGGCTTCGCTGCTGCTTGCGCTCGACGGAGACGTCGGAATTCATGATCCATCCACAATCGTTGTGGCGGGAGGGAAGTTTTACACTTATGGAACTGGCGGAACGTCGCTGGTTTCCGGCGACGGCTGGATGTGGCGCAAGGGGACCGCGCTGCCGCTTCGGCAATTGGCTCCGGACGTGATTCACATCGGGGACCGCTTTTACCTCTACACAGCGGCGAACAGCGGCCAGACCAAGGCGGACGTCAGCATGATCTGGACCAGGAGTCTTGACCCTGGCTCGCCGGATTACAAGTGGTCCGCGCCGGTTGTCGTCGCTTCGTCGGACGGCATTGAAGATGCGAATGCGATTGATCCGGGTATCCTGCTGGATCCCACCGATGGCCGCTTATGGATGACGTACGGCTCCTATTTCGGGTACATACGGCTGGTGGAGATGGACCCGAAAACCGGAAAGCGGCTTCATCCAAATGAAGTGCCGCGTAATATCGCAATCAATTCGGAAGCTTCTGTCATGATCTACCGCGATGGCTGGTATTACCTGCTGGTGACGCACGGGAGTTGCTGTCGTGGCGCGGATTCCGGCTATAACATCCGGGTGGGCCGTTCGAAGAAGGTGACGGGTCCGTTCGTCGACAACATCGGCGTGGATATGATCCAGGGCGGCGGGAAGTTGTTCGTGGGCTCGGGCGCACGCGTGATCGGCCCCGGACATTTCGGCTTGCTGGACCTTGGCAACGCAGTGCAGAAGTTCTCCTTGCACTATGAAGCGGATCTGGATCGCGGCGGCGCGAGCGTGCTGGATATTCGTCCCTTGTTGTGGAAAGATGGGTGGCCTGTCGCAGGCGAGAACGCGAAAGAGGGGACGTATCAGATCGAGTCTATGCGTACGGGAACGGTTCTCGAACTAGCCGTCGAGGGCGTGCCGGTGGGTGGCCGGCGAACCGGCCGCGGTGGAGGGCGCGGAGCGGCCGGGGCAGAAGGAGGACGCGGAGGCTTGTTTGCCGGAACAGGAGACGTGATTCCTCCGCAGGATCCCGCCGTGATTTCTACCGCTTGGCCCAAAGGCAACCTCGACACGCGCATGGGGAACTACATGAGTCAGGTCCAGCAAAAGTGGACGATTACTCCGGTGGCCGGCAGTGGCGGCTACCCCGGCTCGCCCTATTTCAAGATCACAATCGCCGGTACGGATCGAACATTGGCTGCTACCGCGGAGGGCGAACTCGTTGTAGTTTCCGCGTTCAACGCATTACCTGAACAATTGTGGCGTTTAGACCAGCTTGCCGACGGAAGCTGGCGCATCATGCCTAAGGCCGGGCCAAACTCGAAAGAGCCGTTGAGTCTTTCGGCGGTCGGCAGCAGCTTTGCGACACTGGCCAGGTTCGATCCGGCCAGCGAGAAGCAGCGCTGGATACTGAAGGTTCCCTAGGAGCGGCATATGAACACTTTCAAACGCGATGCTTCTTCTCTCGTGATTGTCCTTGCGGCTGCAGCGGTTCTGCTGGCGAGTGCGGTAACTGGCGGCGCTGCTTCTGTTCCCGCAAGTACTCTATCGCCGCCGAAGACAGGGGAAATAAAACCCGGGCCCGATGGCTTCATCCGGCGTTGGCTGGTGCTGGAGCCGATTGCCGCTACAGGCCTGACAGACAGTATTGTTCAGGCCGCGGTGAGGAAAAGCCCTGTCGTGAACGAACCCTCGGCCATCCCGCGCGATGGGGAGAAGGTGAACGTGGAAAGCGCGCAACTCACCTGGCACGCACTGGACACGTCCAACTACAACCTAAATCTTTTTCATTTCGCGCGTTCCCTGGACAAGAACACTTCCAACGTTCTGTTCTGGGCAGTGACCGTGATCCAGGTCCCGCGTGAGATTCGGGACGTCCGGCTGGCCATTGGCTCCAACGCAGCTTCTGTCTGGTGGGTGAATGGCCAAGAGATGATCGGGATTTATGGAGATCGTCAAACAGTTATCGATGACGGTGTGTCGAAGCGCCTCACGTTAAAGAAAGGTTCCAACGTAATTCGGGCGGCCGTGGTCAATGGCGGAGGAGCCACCGACTTCTGTGCGCGGATTCTGGATTCTAACGACAAGCCGTTAACGGATATTGTGGTAAACCTACGCCCTTAGAGTCCCGGCCGCATCCAAATATCGAGGAGGTCTGCGGCCCGGAAGAACTTGCCACCCCTGTACTCACCCTCGAAGAGGCAACCTTCCCCATTACGGGTGGAGTGCAAGGAGCAGACGGCCCAGGAAACAGCTTCGTCTATATTCCGTCCCTCAAAGCGGTGGTTACGGGAGATATCATGTTCGATCACGTCTACTTTGGTGTTCCCCGGGACCAAGCCCGCGAAAACTGGTTGAAGACGACGGAGCAAATCGTCTACGGCCTTCGGTAGAAAGGCCATGCCAACAACCCTGCGGCGGCGTGATCGGGCCCCGTGATCGCCGCTGGGCAGTTCGAGACATTCCGCGGGGCCGCACTGGCGGGACTATTCGTAAAAGCAATCGCGAGTGATTCAGGCATAGTGTGCGGCAGGTGTAATGAGTAGTGAAAGCGCTTGCAGCGTGATTGCGACTATTCGATGATTAGCGTATTCTGAAGGTGCCTGTGCCAACGCAATCCAGGTTTATAAGCTTCACGGCGCGGTTCTTACTGGCGGCCGGTTTTTTCGCTATAAATCGCTTGAGCGCTGCCCCACCGTTCGCGGGCGCTGATATCTTCATTCAGAAGAACTGCGCAACGTGCCACAACTCGAGGACGCCGGCCGCACGACTCGATCTCTCGAAGCTCGATTACGAGCCTGCAAACCCGGACAATTTCGCAACATGGATCAAAGTATACGATCGGGTGTCCACGGGTGAAATGCCACCGGCGCCGATGCCACGGCCGCCCGCCGAATCGATCACTCGGTTCGTCAATGGTCTGCGCGACGCCATAACGGCATACGAGCGCGGTGTCGCCGCGGAGCGAGGTCGCGCCGGACTCCGACGCCTGAATGCCTACGAATACGAAAACGCCGTGCGCGATCTCCTCAACGTGCCTTGGATCGAGATCAAGTCCAAACTGCCGCAGGATGGCGAGGCGTGGCGATTCAACAAGATTGGCGCGGCGCTGGATGTCTCTCATGTTCAACTCTCCCGCTACATGAGCTCGGCCGATTACGCCTTGCGAGAAGCGGTCGCCGCGAAGCTGGTTCAGCCACCGGCAACGATCACTCGCATTTATGCACGCCAGGAGCCTTCAATGCGCAACTTTCGTTCGCGCGAAGGGAACACACGCACGGATCGCTTGAGCTTCCCGGTGCTGGAGTCGCACGCGCAGCCGGACGTTCGCGCCGGGCGCAGCCCCATCTCGAGCGAGGACACCAAAGAGCGCGAGGCCGTCGGCCGCGTATCGAGCATCTTCTCCGACGCCGGTGGGTTTAGCTGGAGCGGTTTCCGCGCACCCGCCGCGGGCCGCTACCGGATCCGCGTAAAAGGTTACACGATTTGGGTAAGCGGCGGAGGCGTGGACCATTGGAATTACGTAGGCTTTGGCGATGAGAAGGTGGCATACCTGAACCAGTCCACGTATCACCGGCCTAATTCGGACGAGGTCTGGCCCGGCCGCCGCAACGAACCCATCGGCGTTTACGCGCAGAGTTCCGGACAATCCCGGCCACTTGCTGCTTTTGATTTCACACCCGAACCCTCCGTCCAAGAGATCGAAGTCCTCCTGAGCCCGAATGAAGTCATCCAGACCGATCCCATGCGACTGTTCCGAACGCGTGTCAATGGCAGCGAGGAAGCGTACGTCAATCCGTTGGCGCAACCAGACGGTATGCCGGGCGTCGCCTTTCAATGGTTCGAAGTAGAAGGGCCGTTACTCGACGCGAATGCGACGGCAGGTTACCGCCTGATGTTCGGCGATCTTCCGCTGCGCCGCCAGGAGCAAGGACAAAACGGCGGAGTCACGGTCCAGACGGTTGCTCCCCCTGCTTCAACTCCCCAAGCGGTCGGTGGTGGAGGCCGGGGCCGTTTCGGACGAATGCAGGACGTCGCGGTCGAAGTGGTTAGCAGTCATCCGCGTGAAGATGCCGCGGAGCTCATCCACAAGTTCATCGCGCGAGCCTATCGAAGGCCCGTGCAGGAGTCACACGCCCAACGATTCGTGCAACTGTTCGACCAGCAGTTTGAACTCGGTCATGGGTTCACGAAATCCCTTCTTTCCGCGTACGACGCAATTCTGTGCTCCCCAGGCTTCCTGTTCGTTGAGGAAGCGCCCGGCAGGCTCGACGACCACGCTCTGGCCACACGACTGTCCTTGTTTCTGTGGAACTCGCCGCCCGACGCTGAACTGCGTGCCTTAGCGGCACGACAGGAACTAAGCAAGCCCGAAGTGCTGAGAGCGCAAACGGACCGCCTGCTCAAAGACGCGAAGGCCCGCCGCTTCATAGACGCCTTTACAGACTACTGGCTTGATCTCCGGAAAATCGATGACAGCTCTCCGTCCACGACTCTTTATAATGACTACGAACTCGACGATCCCTTGAAGCTCGCCGCCGTCGAAGAAACGCGTTTGTTCGTCCAGGAGCTGTTCACTCGAAATCTCCCATCGCGCACTATCATCGATTCCGACTTTACGTTTCTCAATGAACGTCTTGCGAAACACTACGGCATCCCCGGCGTTTTCGGAGCTGCGATGCAGAAAGTTACGCTTCCGAAAGACTCCGTTCGGGGCGGGCTCTTAACTCAAGCGAGCATCCTCAAGGTCACGGCCAATGGCACCACCACGTCTCCTGTTACTCGCGGCGTTTGGATCATCGAGCGGATCCTCGGATCCCACATTTCTCCGCCCGCGGGCGTGCCAGCTCTGGAGCCCGATATCCGAGGTGCGGTCACGATCCGGCAGCAGCTCGACCGTCACCGCGCGGATCCTACTTGTGGGGCCTGTCACCGCAACATCGATCCTCCCGGATTTGCGCTTGAAAGCTTCGACGTCATGGGCGGCTGGCGTGATCGGTATCGCGCTTTCGCCGAGGACGTCAAACCCGAACCAGGCATCGGCCTTTCGGGTCAGCCGTTCGCCTTCCATTATGGGCTGCCGGTGGATTCCGCCGGCACACTCGCGGATGGCCGCAGCTTCAAGGATATTCGCGAATTCAAACGGCTCCTGCTCGATCATGACGAACGAACAGTGGCTCGAAACCTAGTAGACCAGCTTGCCACGTATGCCACAGGCGCCCCTATTGGCTTCTCGGATCGCAAACAGGTTGAGGAAGTGCTCGACAAGACGCAAGGCTCAGGCTATGGCGTTCGCGACATCGTTCACGGGATCGTTGAGAGCGATCTTTTCCGAAACAAATGAACGGGAGAAAAAGTATGTTCGAAACCGCCAATTCCAGCCGAACCGTGTCTTGCCGAACAATCTCTCGGAGAGCGATGCTGCAGGAAGTGGGCGTCGGCCTGGCGCTGCCGCTTCTGAACGCTATGGTTCCGGCAACGGCCCGTGCGCAGGCGGTGGTGCCACACCGCATGTTCGCCATCTGCAACAACCTTGGGGTTCTGCCCGGTGAGTTCTTTCCCGCCGAGCCAGGCCGCGATTACACGCCTTCGAACTACCTCAAGATCCTGCAGGACTACCGTGCGGATTTTACCGTTTTTTCCGGCGTATCGCATCCCAATGTGGACGGCGGCCACCCGTCCGACATCAGCTTCCTTACTGCGGCGCCGCACCCGGCCAGCAGCTCTTTCCGCAACACGATTTCGCTCGACCAGTACATCGCCGAACGAATCGGCAATCAGACGCGGTTCCCGTCGCTGACTCTCGCGGTGAATACAGGAGCTCGCTCGCTTTCCTGGACCGGTAACGGCGTGGCCATCCCGCCCGAACAGAGCGCTGCCAGTGTTTTCCGGCAGATGTTTATCCAGGGCAGCTCCAAAGAAGTAGAAGCCAAGATCGCGGAACTCGAGACGGGTAGGTCCATTCTGGATGCTGTAGCCGACCAAGTTCATGATCTCGAGCGCAGTGTGGGTGCCGACGATCGCGCTCGTCTCGATCAGTACTTCACGAGCGTTCGCGACCTCGAGAATCGCTTGCAGGAATCGAAAGGCTGGGAGGGGAAAGCCAAACCGGTGGTTAAGGAACCCGAACCGCAGGACCCCGCCAGTGCCGCGCAATACATGGCCAAGGTCACTAATATGTACCGGCTTGTGCGCTTGGCGTTCGAAACCGATTCCACGCGGTCAGTCACGTTGATGCTCGATAGTGTCAGCACGCCGGTGGTGGAGATAAGCGGTGCGACGATCAGCGACGGCTATCACAACCTTTCCCATCACGGAAAATCGGAAGCGAAGCTAACTCAGCTCCGCATCATCGATACCTGGCACATGCGGCTGCTCGCGGATCTTTTCAAAGGGCTGAAGGGCGTTCAGGAGAACGGCGAAGCGCTTTTGGATCGCGCCATGGTCCTCTACGGCTCTAACCTTGGAGACGCGAACGCCCACTCCACTACGAACATGCCGGTGCTGCTTGCAGGCGGAGCGTTCCGGCACGCTGGCCATCTCGCGTTTGACCGCAATCAGAATTACCCGCTCCCGAATCTGTTTGTTTCCATGCTGCAGCGCATGGGAATTGATGCGGGCAAGTTTGCGTCTTCTACGGGCACGATGTCCGGCCTCGATAAAGCATGAGCCGTGCCGCGCGGTTGCTGTGGTTGGTGGCAGCGGGCCCTTACGTTTGCTCAGCTGAAGACGTCGTCTTAGACTTCGAGACGGCTGTTCCACTGTTCGCCGATGGACAAGCAAATCGTGTCCCGCGATGGGAAGAGAAGGGTGTTGTGTTCACGCTTGCGCACGATCCCAAGCAAACCAAGGGGAAGGGGATGCTCATGTTTTTCACCCATCTTGCCACGGGGCACAAGGGTATCGTCTCGGCAATGGCGACTGAATCCATTCCCGTCCGCGCCAGCTTCCCGAAACCCGTCTCGTCCGTGACGATATCCTTCTGGGCGTCCACAGGGACTCCTGCGCTTCTCGAAGCTTTCGACACCAGCGGCAAGATGGTGGATCGGGCGAGTCTCCCGTCTGTTCCGGGCCGCAAGGCGCCTGGCGATCCCGTCCCATTCTTTAACATGACCGTCAAAGGCAGCATCGCTTATGTCCAGTTCTCTGGTCCGAGGGAAGGCGAATATCTCGCCGCGGATGAAGTGCGCTTCACCCCGCTCGATCAAAAATAACACCGCAGCGTAAGCGTTTTCAGGATTATGTGAGCTCTGGCGCTTAAAACCCTTGTTCCACTGAGCGTACAGATCTGCAAGGGCTTGACATCTTCAGTCTCCGCTTATATAGTTTCCGACAATTCCCGGCGACGGGAGAAAGCAGAAGTGTGAGTTTGGAGGGGCCTATGAGATACCTCGTTCGCGCGTCTTTTTTGTGCGTTCTGCTGGCGAGCGCTGCGTTTAGCCAGGGTGATCGGGGAACGATCACAGGAACGGTAACAGATCCAACGGGAGCGGTCGTCGCAAACGCCAAAGTGAGGGCCGGGAATGCGGACACTCACAACGTCATGGAGACCGTTACGACCGACACGGGCAATTTCACATTGGCCCAGGTGCCAGTCGGAGAATGGGACGTTGCCGTCGAGGCCCCGGGATTCAAGAAGTTCACGTCCGTGAAGAACGTCGTCCAGGTCGCGCAAACGATTCGCGTTAACGCAGAACTGGAAGTCGGCTCGAGCACCGAGAGTATCACCGTGCAGGCGGAAGCGGTGGTGATCAGAACAGAAGACGCCGGTATCACCACCACCGTTTCTAACCAGCTCTTTGTCGAACTTCCCATTCAATGGTCGAACGGTTTTTACGGAAACCAGGCAGTGCGTAATCCGCTCTCCGTCGCGCAGATTTTGCCCGGCATGAGCGGCGGCACCAGTTACTTCGGCTCGCTGGGACTAACCGGCGGCGGCGCCTCCGTCAATGGATCGCCTCCAGGAACCTTTAAGACAATGGTGGACGGACAGGACGCCACCAACATATACGCGCCGGGTTTCTTCTTCTACCAGCAGCCATCGGTGGAAGCGCTGGAAGAAGTCAGTCTTCAGACTTCGAACTTTGCGGCCGAGTTTGGCCAGGCCCAGGGAGGGATCTACAATTTCACGGCAAAGTCGGGCACCAATCAGTATCATGGCGGTCTTTTCTATCGCTTCACGAATGAGGCTCTGAACGCGCACCAGCCTTATACGGGATCCCGCGCACCCAGCCGGCAAAACAATTTCGGCGGCACATTCGGCGGCCCCGTGTGGATTCCTCATCTCTATAACGGGCGCGACAGAACCTTCTTCTTCTACTCCTACGAAGGTTTTCGCTCCGTTCTTCCGGTTCCGAATTCGGGGACGTTCACCACGGTTCCGAATGCGAATGATCGCATCGGCAATTTCGCCGCCGACCTGGGCGCGCAGGTGAATTGCGGCGGTGGTCCGTGCAAGGACGCATTGGGAAATCCGGTGTACGCGGGACAAATCTTCGATCCGCAGGCGTTGGCAGCAGACGGCTTTACCCGTGCACCGTTTACGAACAACACA
>Ga0207687_10002536_pt1 | contig 12402 bp, 7 predicted proteins | sample KBSM54metaG_FD_184399 | JGI IMG/M metagenome (GOLD analysis project Ga0207687, IMG submission 184399) | Miscanthus rhizosphere microbial communities from Kellogg Biological Station, Michigan, USA - KBS M5-4 metaG (SPAdes) (version 2) | ecosystem: Host-associated > Plants > Roots > Rhizosphere >...
CCACGGGGTCCACGCGTTCTACATGTGGTATTGGGGTGCGCACGCGTTGCAGCACGTGGGAGGGGTCATCATCGTCGGCGGCGACCCCAAGGCGGTGCGGCGGATGGGCTTCAAGCCGGCGTCCACCATGCGCGACGCGCTGGAGATGGCGGAGGACGTGGTCGGTCGCGACCCGTCGATCACCCACCTCCACGCCCCGCCCATCCTCCTCGCCGACGTGACGTGAGCCCGTGAGGATTCCCCGGGCCAAGTTCCCGCTGGGGGCGCCGACGTGGCCGACGCCCGTGCCCCGGCCCCCGGTGGAGGCCGACACCGGCGCCGCCTACGACACCGCCTGGGCCCGCAAGTTCCCGGCCCGGGTGGCCCGGGCCGTGATCGTCGACGACATCCTGCGGCCGGTGGCCCACTTCCTGGCCCGGCCCGACGTCACCGGCCTCGACCGCCTCGACGACCTCGACGGTCCCGTGATCTTCGTCGCCAACCACAACAGCCACCTCGACACCACCCTGCTGCTGGCCACGATCCCCGAGAGGTGGCGTCACAAGACGGTGGTGGCCGCGGCCGCCGACTACTTCTTCCCGACCAAGGTCAAGGGGGCGATCTCGGCCCTCGCCATCGGGGCCATCCCCATGGAGCGCAACCGGGTCGACCGGCGCTCGGCCGACCTGGCCGCGGAGCTGCTGGCCGACGGCTGGAGCGTGGTGATCTTCCCCGAGGGCGGGCGCAGCCCCGACGGCTGGACCACCGCGTTCCGGGGCGGCGCCGCCTACCTGGCCCTACGCGTCGACCGTCCCGTCGTCCCGGTCCACCTGGAAGGCACCCGCAAGGTGTGGAAGCGGGGCGAGAAGCTGCCCACCCCCATGGAGAAGGACTCGGCGGTGCGGGTGACCTTCGGGGCGCCCATGTGGCCGGAGAAGGGCGAGAGCTCGCGCCGCTTCGCCGCCCGCATCGAGGCCGCGGTGGCGACCCTGGCCGACGAGCAGCGCACCGACTGGTGGCAGGCCCGCAAGCGGGCGGCGGCGAAGACCACGCCCTCCCTCCAGGGACCGGAGGCAGGTGCGTGGCGGCGGGCGTGGGCGCTCGAGGGCCAGGGCCGCTCCCCCGTCACCCGCGAGTGGCCGTAGCGCCGACGTGACGGGCGACCGGCTGGCGTTCGTGGTGAGCGGGGCGGCGGGGACCCAAGAGGCTCTCGACAACCTCCGCCGCCGCTACGGCAACGTCGACCCCGAGGACGCCGACGTGATCGTGGCCGTGGGCGGCGACGGCTTCATGATCGAGACCATGCACCGCTTCCTGTCGGTCGACGCCCCCATCTACGGGATGAACGGCGGGACGGTCGGGTTCCTCATGAACACCTTCGCCGAGGACGGGCTGAAGGAGCGGGTGCAGGCGGCCGAGCTGAGCGTCCTGCACCCCCTGCGCATGCTCGCCACCAGCGCCGACGGGGCCACCGTCAACGCCCTGGCCATCAACGAGGTCTCCCTCCTGCGCCAGACCCGGCAGGCGGCCAAGATCCGCATCACCATCGACGCCACCGTCCGGGTGGACGAGCTCATCTGCGACGGCGTCCTGCTGGCCACGCCCGCCGGCAGCAGCGCCTACAACTTCTCCGCCCACGGGCCGATCATCCCCATCGGGGCGTCGGTGCTGGCCCTCACCCCGATCAGCGCCTTCCGCCCCCGGCGCTGGCGGGGCGCCCTCCTCGACTCCAAGGCCCGGGTGAGGTTCGACACCCTGGAGCACTGGAAGCGTCCGCTGAGCGCGGTGGCCGACCACACCGAGGTCCGCAACGTGGTGTCGGTGGAGGTGGGCGAGGACCCCGACGTCGACCTGCGCATCCTCTTCGACGCCGACCACAACCTCCAGGAGCGCATCCTCCGGGAGCAGTTCACGACCTGACGCGGGGCTGGGGAAGCAGATCTCAAGTTTTCGACAACTCTTGCCGAGGAAGCAGCACCGAACCTCGTAACTGATTCCCGGGGCCGGGCCACCGACGTCGCCGGAAGGCGGCGTGCACCTGGTGGCCGGTGGCCGGAGAAGGAGATCGATGTCCCTCTCGCGTCCTTGTCGCGCCGCGGCCGCAGTGCTGGCCACCGCGCTCCTCCTGGTCCTGGCGCCGCCGGCGTCGGCCGACACGGCGTCCGACGAGGCACGGGTTCTCTCCCTGATCCGACAGACCCGGGTGTCGGTGGGGGCGCCGGCGCTGGCCGTCGATCCGGGGCTGACGTCGATCGCCCGCAACTGGGCGGCCAAGGTGGCCCGCGACGGCGCCCTCTCCCACAACGGCGCCCTCGCGTCCCAGGTCAACGCGTCGAGAGTGTCCGAGAACGTCGGCATGGGGCCGAGCATCGACGTCGTCCACCAGGCCTTCCTCAACAGCGCCGGCCACCGGGCGAACATGGTCGACACCGGCGTCAACGCGGTGGGCGTGGGCGTCGTGTGGGCCAACGGCACGGTCTACATCGTCCAGGACTACGCCAAGCTGGCCACGTCCCCGCCCCCTCCCCCGCCGCCGCCGCCCAACCGGCCCCCGGCGGTGCCGACCCAGCCCACGCCGGCGAACGTGAGCATCGTCCGGACGGCCCTGGCCCAGGCGTCGGCCCGCTACTCCGACCCCGACGGCAACGCCGGCCGGGTCTTCTTCGCCATCCTCAACGAGTCCGGGGTCGTCGTGCGCCAGGTGTGGAGCCCGGTCGTCTGCTCCGGCTGCACCGCGGGCGTCACCTTCACCGCCCTCCCCGACGGCTTCTACGGGCTGGTGACGGCCGCCTATGACGGCATCGCTCCCTCCGCCGTCTCACCGACGTGGGCCTTCACCCTGGACCGGTCGGCGCCCAAGCAGCCGTCGGCCCTGCAGCGGGTCGGCGGCTACGCCACCGCCGTCTACAGCGACCCCGACGGCACTCCCGGATGGCTGCGGGTGTACGTGGTCACCCCCGGCGGGGTCGTGCTCGACGAGGGGTGGACGGCGCGGGTGTGCTCCGGCTGCACCGCCACCTACCCCCTCCCCGCCCTCGGGCACGGCCCGTACAGCCTGTACGCCATCGCCTACGACGGCCTGCTCTCGACGGTCGTCGGCCCGAACCCGTTCTCGGTCTGAGTCACCATCTGACCCAATCGGTCGTCGCGCCGTGCATGCCCGACGCATCGACCCAGGCGAAGATCTGGCGCACGCGCGCGCCCATCTCGATCGGCCAGGACGCGAGCACGGTGACCGTCGACCCGTCGACCCGACACTGGGTGAGGTACTCCTGCCCGAGACGCCGGTGCGGATCGGGGACGGTGCGGCGGTCCCGATAGCTGTTCTCGGACACGCACCAGCCAACCTCGTCGTCCGCCGGCAGGCGGGTCGCCCCGCTCGTGATGTCGACGGCAACCGACGTACCGTCCTCCCGTCCGACGGCGAGCTCGGTCGGGGAGAGGCGGACCAACGGCGCCGTGTCGAGGATGAGCGAGATGGCCGGGCCCAGGTCGGCCTGCCATTGCGTGGTCCCGGTGGCTGGATCGAACCGTTCCATCACCACCCTCAGACCGGTGACCACGGGGAGGTCGCCGATCACGTCGGGATCCTGGGTCGCGGTGCCGGTCAGGCGGCAGCGGATGGGCTGGGTACCGCCAACGCCGCATCCGAGCTCGGCGCCGTCGTCGACCCATCGAACGGCTCCGGTAGCCGCGTCCACCCCGGCGATGCTCGCCCGGGAGAGATCGGTGACGCCCTCGTCGAGGTCGATCCAGCCCAACGAGCCGACGAAGACGTCGCCGTACCTGTCCCAATTCCACCCGTGGTCGGAGCTCACCGGCCGTCCCCGGAAAAGCTCGCCCGCCGTCCTCGTCCAGAGCGTGCGGCCCGACGCATCGATGGCGGCGATGACCTCGGGGTCGCGACCGCCCAGGTCGTAGAGCCCCGAGCCGAGGGCGCGGCCTATGGCGGGCGGCTCGGCCCCTGCCGCCCGCGACGTCACCTCGCCGGTCGCCTTCGCGATGCGAAGCGCTCGATCGGGACCGGGCCGCTCGTCCGACACGCACAACGAGTCGCGGTCGTCCTCGCAGGCGTACAGGCTGTCAGCCAAGATCAGCGGTGTGGTCGTGCGCCACACCTCCGCCCCTGTGGCGGCCTCGACGGCAACCACGAACACGCTCGGGTCGAGGCGGACAGGGTCGACCGGTGTGCCAAAGTAGACGAGACGGCCGTCGGACTCCACATGGAGCGCGACGCCCCCCGTCAGACCCGACACCGACGCCGGTAGCTCCCAGGCCACCTCGCCGGTCGTGGCGTCGACTGCGGCGATCGACAGCAAGCCTTCGCGCTCGAAGTAGGCCACGAAGCGGCCACCCACCGTCGTCGGTTGGGACACCCAGTGGACGCCCGAACGCCGCCATGCGACCCGGGGCTCCCGACGCCCGAGGCGGGCCTCCCTTCCGCCCACCCCTGTGCAGCCCGTAGCCGCGAGCAGGGCCAGCCCCGCGACCATCGCTATCCTCCGCCAAACATCTGATGACATGGGACCCCTTGCCAGGCACGACATCATACGAAAGATAGCGTATCGGCGCCAATGTCGCCCGAGGCGACCCGGTGCCGTTGTCCACCGCGCCCGGGTTCCGCCGTCGGGTATCCTGGGGACGACTCACCGGGGCAGCGGCAATGGCGCCTCTCCCGCTTCCCGAAGCTTCCTGAGGGGGCGCCCCGGGTTCCTGCACACCTCCGTCGAGGAAGGCCACCTGCATGAGCCCAATCCGTGCCGCAGAGCACGACGCCTGCGGCATCGGCTTCGTCGCCGACGCCACCGGGCGTTCCTCCCGCATGATCGTCGCCGCCGCTCTCGGGGGCCTGGCGTGCGTGAAGCACCGGGGGGCGTTGGCCGCCGACGCCCGCTCCGGCGACGGCTCGGGGCTGCTCGTCCCCATCCCGGCCGCCATCTTCGGCCGCGAGCCCGACGGCACGCCCCACGGCCTGGCCATGCTCTTCGTCCGGGGAGCCGACCCCACTGCGGCGGTGGAGGCGGCGGCCGCGGCCGAAGGCATCCGCGTCGTCGAGTGGCGGGACGTGCCCACCGACGACGGCGAGCTGGGCGAGCTCGCCCTCGCCACCCGTCCCCGGATCGTGCAGGCCGTCCTGGCCGGCGCCGGCGCCCCCGGAAAGCGAGCGGACGAGAAGGCCGCCTTCCGCCTACGGCGGCGGATCGACGCCGCCACCGAAGGCACCTACGTGGTGTCGTGCTCGTTCCGCACCGTCTGCTACAAGGGCCTCGTCACCGCCGACGCCCTGGGCGCCTTCTACCTCGACCTGGCCGACGAGCGTTTCACCGCCTCCTTCGCCATCTTCCACCAGCGCTTTTCCACCAACACCCTCCCGACGTGGGAGCGGGCCCAGCCCTTCCGCATGCTGTGCCACAACGGGGAGATCAACGCCCTCGCGGGCAACGTCAACCGGATGCGGGCCCGGGCCGTCCTGGGCACGGAGGGGGCCGGCCTCGGCCCCGAGGAGCTCTTCCACCCCGTGCTCGACGTGTCCGACTCCGACTCGGGCCAGCTCGACTCCGCCATCGAGCTCCTCACCCGGGGCGGGCGCGACGTCCGCCATGCGGTGGCCATGGCCATCCCCGAGGCGTGGGAGGGCGAGCGCGACCTCGATCCCGCGGTGCGATCGTTCTACCGCTACCACGCCTCCCTCATGGAGCCGTGGGACGGCCCCGCCGGGCTCGTCTTCACCGACGGTGTGGGCGTGGGCGCGGCGCTCGACCGCAACGGGCTGCGGCCCCTGCGCTACTCGACCTGCGACGACGGGTTCGTGGCCTGCTGCTCGGAGGCGGGCGCCATCGACGTGTCCGGCCACGGCCAGGTCACCCGGGGACGCCTCGGTCCGGGCGAGATGCTCTTCGTCGATCCCACCCGCGGCTTCCTCGACGACGAGGCGTGCAAGCAGCGGGTGGCGGCGGCGGCCCCCTACGCCCGGTGGGCGGCCGACGGCCTGCGCGACATGTCGCAGGGCCGGGCCATCGAGCAGACCCCCGAGCCCGACGAGATCGAACGGCGCCAGGCCATCTTCGGCTACTCCAAGGAGGAGCTGGCCATGGTGCTGCGGCGCATGGCCAACGACGCCAAGGAACCGACCTACTCCATGGGCGACGACTCGCCCCTCCCCCACCTGGCCGGCCGCCCCCGGCCCCTGCACCACTACCTCAAGCAGCGCTTCGCCCAGGTCACGAACCCCCCCATCGACCACCTGCGGGAACGGCTGGTGATGAGCCTGCGCACGTGCCTCGGGCCCCGCAGCCCGATCCTGGCCGAGGGGCCGGAGGCGACCCGGCTGCTGGTGCTCAAGTCGTTCTTCCTCTACCCGTCGGCGGTGGTCGACCTCCTCGTCTCCGACCCCGGCTTCGGCGTCGCCCACCTCGACGCCACCTTCCCCGCGGCCGAGGGCCCGGGTGGGCTCCGGGCCGCGGTGGCGCGGCTGTGCGACCGGGCCGAAGCGCTGGCCCGGGCGGGCACCGGCATCCTCATCGTCGACGACGGCGGGGTCGACGACGAGCGGGCGGCGGTGCCGGCGCTGCTGGCCACCGGGGCAGTCCACTCCCGCCTGGTCGCCTCCGGCCTGCGGTCGGACACGAGCCTGGTGATCTCGGCCGACGACGCCCGCGACACCCACTACGTGGCCTGCCTGGTGGGCTACGGGGCCGACGCCATCTGCCCCGGCCTGGCCCTGGAGACCGTGGCCCACGAGGCCGACTACAACCCCGACGTCGACCTGTCCGGGCCCGAGGCCCAGGAGCGGTTGCAGGCGGCCATGGAGGACGGCGTCCTCAAGATCATGTCCAAGATGGGGATCTCGACCGTCGACTCCTACCGGGGGGCGCAGATCTTCGAGGCCATCGGGCTCGGTCCTGACGTCATCGACGTCTGCTTCCCCGGCACCCCCTCGGTGGTGGGTGGCATCGGCTGGGACGAGCTGGGCGCCGACGCTCTCGCCCGCCACGCCAACGGCCGCCTGGCCGAGGGCGGCTACTACCGGGTCCGCAAGCGGGGCGAGTTCCACACCCACAACGACGAGGTGGTGAAGGCCCTCAACGAGATGAAGGCCGCCCACCTGCTCCAGTCCGCCCTCCGGGCCAGCACCAACGGCAACGGCAACGGCGCCGGGCCCGACGGCGACGGGGCCGACACGTACCAGCGCTTCGCCGACCTGGTCAACGGGCGGCCGGCCACCGAGCTGCACGACCTGCTCGAGCTGGTGCCGGCGGGTCCGGCGGTGCCGCTGGCCGAGGTGGAGCCGGCCCTGGCCATCACCCGGCGGTTCTCCACCGGGGCCATGTCCCACGGCGCCCTCAGCCGGGAGGCCCACGAGACCCTCACCGAGGCCATGAACCTCATCGGGGGACTGTCGAACTGCGGCGAGGGGGGCGAGAGCTACACCCGGTTCAAGACCCGGGGCCAGGCCAAGGGCGACAAGAACAGCCGCATCAAGCAGATCGCGTCGGGGCGCTTCGGCGTCACGCCCGAGTACTGCGCCTTCGCCGACGAGCTCAACATCAAGATGGCCCAGGGGTCGAAGCCGGGCGAGGGGGGCCAGATCCCGGGCAACAAGGTGTCGGAGGAGATCGCCGCCCTCCGCCACACCCAGCCCGGGATCGGCCTCATCTCTCCCCCGCCCCACCACGACATCTACTCCATCGAGGACCTGGCCCAGCTCATCTTCGACCTCAAGCAGGTCAACCGCCACGCCGACGTGTCGGTGAAGCTGGTGGCGGAGGACGGGGTGGGCACCATCGCCGCCGGCGTGGTGAAGGCCCTGGCCGAGGTGGTCCACATCAGCGGCTGCAACGGCGGCACGGGCGCCTCGCCCCTGTCGTCGATCAAGCACGCCGGCCTGCCATGGGAGCTCGGTGTGGCCGAGACCCAGAAGGCGCTCGTCGAGAACGGCCTGCGCGACCGGGTGCGCGTGCGGATGGACGGGGGCCTCTTCACCGGGCGCGACGTGATCATGGCCGCCCTGCTCGGCGCCGACGAGTACTCCTTCGGCACCGCGGCCATGATCGCCGAGGGCTGCATCATGCTCCGGGCCTGCCACAAGGACACCTGCTCCACCGGCATCGCCACCCAGCGGCCCCACCTCCGGGCCAAGTTCGCGGGGACGCCGGAGGGGGTGGCCGCCTACATGGTGTTCATCGCCGAAGAGGTGCGCCGTCACCTGGCCCAGCTCGGCTTCCGCACCCTCGACGAGGCCATCGGCCGGGTCGAGTGCCTCCGCCAGCGGGCGGGCGACGACCCCCGGGCCAACACCATGGACCTGAGCCCGCTGCTCGTCCCCCCGTCCGACCCCGACGCGGCCCGGCACTTCGTGCGGCCGCTGCCCATCCAGCGGCCCCGCTCGGCGCTGGGCGACCGCCTGGTGGCCGACGCCTTCCAGGCCATGTGGGACGGCGTCGACCTCGAGCTGCGCTACCCCATCGGGAACTCCGACCGCACCATCGGCGCCGCCCTCAGCGGGGCCCTGGCCCTCGAGTTCGGCGAGACGCCCCCGCCGGGGACGGTCGCCGTCCGCTACGACGGCTCCGCCGGCCAGAGCTTCGGGGCCTTCCTCGGCCACGGCATCGAGTTCGAGCTGGTGGGCGAGGCCAACGACTACGTGGGCAAGGCCATGGCCGGCGGCCGGCTGGTGATCCGTCCCCCGGAGAACGACGCCGGCGACCCGGTGCTGGCCGGCAACACCTGCCTCTACGGCGCCACCGGCGGCGAGCTGTACGTGGCCGGCTCGGCCGGCGAGCGCTTCGCGGTGCGCAACTCGGGCGCGTCGGCGGTGGTGGAGGGCGTGGGCGACCACGCGTGCGAGTACATGACCGGCGGGTGCGTCGTGATCCTGGGACCGGTCGGCTACAACCTGGGCGCGGGCATGACCGGCGGCCAGGCCTTCGTCTGGGACCCCGAGGGCAAGCTCGCCAGCCGCCTCAACACGGCCCTCGTCGACGTCGCCCTCCCCGACGCCGACCTCCTCGACGACCTCCGGTGGCGCATCGAGCGCCACGCCGAGCTCACCGGCTCACCCCGGGCGGCGGCGCTGCTGGCCGACTGGGACACCACCGTCGACGCCATGTGGCTGGTGGCCCCGGTCGACCTCATCAAGCGGCTGGAGCAGCAACGGGCCAGCCAGGTGGCCGCCCCCGTCTGACCCCTCCGCAACTGGTGACGGGTTCCGGGGCCATGGCGCCGGAATTCGTCACCGGTTGCCGCCTGGGGGCCGCGCCGAACTCGGCCCCTCACCAACCGGCAGCCGCCACCGGCACGGCCCAAAAAGCTCTGGACTCCGATGGATAACGGCGTTAAGTTAGTGGCACTAGCTCACGAGTGTCACGACGACGGGAGGCCGGCATGTTGGTGCGTCTGGGACAGTTCACGGTTCGGCGGCGGCGGGCCATCCTGGTCGCCGCCGTCGTGCTGTTCGCCCTGGCCGGGGCCATCGGCGGCGGCGTGGCCGACCACCTCTCGGCCGGCGGCTTCAACGACCCCGGCTCCGAGTCCAGCCGGGCGGGGTCGGTGGTCGACAAGGTGTTCCACGCGGGCGCGCCGAACGTCGTCCTGCTGGTCACGGCCATCGGCGGCACGGTGGACGACTCGGCCGCGGCCGCCGAGGGCCGGGCCCTCACCGCCGAGCTGGCGGCGGAGCCGGGGATCGACCAGGCGACCTCGTACTGGACCCTGGGCAACGTCCCACCGCTGCGGAGCAACGACGGCCGCCAGGCGCTCGTGTTGGCCCGCATCGCGGGCGACGACGACACCGTCGACGCCCGCGTCGACACCCTCTCCCCCGCCTTCACCCGCCACACCGGGGCCCTCGACGTGCGGGTCGGCGGCCAGGCCGAGGTCTTCCGCCAGATCGGGGGCACGGTCGAGAAGGACCTGGCCAAGGCCGAGTCGGTCGCCATCCCCATCACCCTGCTCCTGCTCGTCGTCGTCTTCGGCAGCGTCGTCGCCGCCGGGCTGCCGGTGGGCATCGGCGTGCTGTCGATCATCGGCACCTTCCTCGTGCTGCGGGTGCTGGCCGAGCTCACCACCGTGTCGATCTTCGCCCTCAACCTCACCACCGCCATGGGCCTGGGCCTGGCCATCGACTACAGCCTGTTCGTGGTCAGCCGCTTCCGGGAGGAGCTGCGCAACGGCCTCCAACCGGCGGCGGCCGTGGTCCGCACGGTCGACACGGCCGGGCGCACGGTCGTGTTCAGCGCGGGAACGGTGGCCGCGTCGCTGGCGGCCATGCTCGTGTTCCCGATGGCCTTCCTCCGCTCCTTCGCCTACGCCGGGATCGCGGTCGTGGCCATGGCCGCCCTCATCTCGGTGGTCGTCCTGCCGGCGACGCTGGCTGCCATCGGCACCCGGATCGACCGGTGGTCGGTCTTCCGCCGCCACCCGAAGGAGGTGGGCGAGGGGTTCTGGCACCGGGTGGCGGTGGCCGTCATGCGCCGGCCGGTGGTGCTCGGCGGTTCGGTGGTGGCCCTGCTGGTCGTGCTCGGCCTGCCCTTCCTCCACGTCCAGCTGGGCCTGCCCGACGACCGGGTGCTGCCCGCGTCCGTCAGCAGCCGCCAGGTGCAGGACGAGATCCGGGCCAACTTCACGTCCAACGAGGCGGGCGCGGTCCAGGTCGTCGCCCGGGGGATCGGCGACCCGACCACCCACGCGGCCGAGGTCGGCGCCTACGCCTCCGCCGTGTCCCGCCTGCCCGGGGTGGCCCGGGTCGACGCCATCGGCGGCTCTTACCTGGCCGGCGTGCAGGTGGCGCCGGCCAACGAGGCCTCGGCCCGGTTCGCCGCGCCCGACGGCACCTGGTTCTCGGTGGTCCCCTCGGTGGAGCCGCTGTCGGCCGCGGGTGAGGCCCTCGTCCACGACGTCCGGGCCCTCGACGCCCCGTTCCGGGTGGAGGTGGCGGGTCCGTCGGCCGAGCTGGTCGACTCCAAGGCCGCCATCCTCGGACGCCTGCCGCTGGCGGCAGGGATCATCGCCGTCGTCACCTTCGTCGTGCTCTTCCTGATGTTCGGGAGCGTGCTGGTGCCGGCGAAGGCGATCGTGCTCAACCTGCTCAGCCTGAGCGCCACCTTCGGCGCCATGGTGTGGATCTTCCAGGACGGCCACCTGGCCGGCCTCCTCGACTTCACGCCCACCGGCGACATCGCCATCTCGACGCCGATCCTCATGTTCTGCATCGCCTTCGGCCTGTCGATGGACTACGAGGTCTTCCTCCTGTCCCGCATCAAGGAGGAGTACGACCGCACGGGGGACAACCGGCGGGCGGTGGCGGTGGGCCTGGAGCGCACCGGCCGCATCGTCACCGCCGCCGCCGCCCTCCTGGCCATCGTGTTCATCGCCATGGGGACGTCGAGCGTGTCGTTCATCAAACTGTTCGGGATCGGCCTTACGATGGCGGTCCTGGTGGACGCGACCCTCATCCGTGCCGTCCTGGTGCCGGCGTTCATGCGCCTGGCGGGCGACGCCAACTGGTGGGCGCCGGCGCCCCTGCGCCGGGTCTACCGGCGGTGGGGGTTCAGCGACGCCGAGCCGGAGCCGGCGGAGCGCCCGTTGGAGACGGTCCGATAGTCGCCGGCCCGACGTCCGTGCCCGTCGGCCGCCGGGCCCGCGCCCCGCGGGGTGAGGGCGACCGACTGCGGGACGAGATCCTCATCGCCACCGAGGAGCTGCTGCTCGAGACCGGGGACGAGTCGGCGGTGTCGATCCGGGCCATCGCCGACTCGGTCGGCGTCTCCCCTCCGTCGATCTACCTGCACTTCGCCGACAAGGACGAGCTCATCCGGTCCGTCTGCCAGTTGCAGTTCCGCAAGCTCGACGTGGTCGTGGCGGAGGCCACCGCCGGCATCGACGACCCCTTGGAGCGGCTCCGGGGCCGGGGCCAGGCCTACGTCCGCTTCGGCGTGGCCCATCCCGAGCACTACCGGATCATGCTCATGGGCAAGGGCGAGTTCTCCCAGGACGACTTCGAGGCCGGTCTCCTGCCGGGCATGCGCTCGTTCCAGTCGCTGGTGGAGAACGTGCAGGAGTGCATCGACCGGGGGATGTTCGCCCCCGACGATCCCTTCCGGGTGGCCACCATCCTGTGGGCGACCGTCCACGGATTGACGTCGCTGCTCATCTCCGTCCCCGGCTTCCCCACCTTCGACGACCCCGAGGCGATCGTCGACCAGATGCTCGACGTCGTCGCCCGGGGGCTGGCGCCGCGGACCGTCTAGCCGGCTAGCGGGACGCGGCCTCCAGCAGGACGAGCTGGGGGACGGGTGCGGATGGCGCCGGGGCCGACCGGGGCCGGGCCGTCGGGAGCGGCTGAATCCGGGGCCCGGCGACGACGCGAATCGCCTGCTTGTCGCGGGATCGGGCGAGCAGCCCGACATAGGCGATTCGCGTCGT
>Ga0207687_10002538_pt1 | contig 12391 bp, 16 predicted proteins | sample KBSM54metaG_FD_184399 | JGI IMG/M metagenome (GOLD analysis project Ga0207687, IMG submission 184399) | Miscanthus rhizosphere microbial communities from Kellogg Biological Station, Michigan, USA - KBS M5-4 metaG (SPAdes) (version 2) | ecosystem: Host-associated > Plants > Roots > Rhizosphere >...
AGATCCAGCAGCAGAAGCTGGCCGAGATGGTGCTGGAGGTGAACCGGGCGACCCTGGTGGCGATGCACCTGGGGCGGATGAAGGACGCCGGGACGCTGCGGCCCGAGCACGTCAGCCTCGGCAAGCTCGGCAACGTCAACGGGGCGCTGGAGGTGGCGCGGAGCGCTCGCCAGGTGCTCGGCGCCAACGGGGTCACGCTCGAGTATCCGGTGATCCGGCACATGAACAACCTCGAGTCGGTGGTCACCTACGAGGGGACCGCGGACGTCCACGCGCTGGTGATCGGCGGGGCAGTGACGGGGATCCAGGCATTTCGTTAGTCATTCGCGTTTCCTTTGTCCAGTCGCGGGTAACTGACCGTTCGGCCTAGCCAGCGGCAAAGGAGGGGAAAATGGGAGAGGCGAGCGGGAGTCCGTCTCTAGTCCTGGTCGAGCAGCACGAGGCGCTCCGCGACGGGCTAGCGGTGCTGCTCGAACGACGCGGATTCAACGTGCTCGGCTGCGCGACCACGGCGGCGCGCGGCGAGGAGGTGATCCGCGAGCGGGAGCCCGACGTGGCGGTCGTGGGCGTCGACCTGCCCGACGAGCGCGGGACCGAGCTGGTGCGGCGGGTCAGCGGCAACGGCGTCGACTCGAAGTTCGTCATCTACACCGGCCTCGACGAGCCCGACCTGCTCGAGGCGGCGTACCGCAGCGGCGCCCGCGGCCTGGTCGCCAAGCCGGCCGGGCTCTCGGTGCTGGTCGAGGCCCTGCGCGAGGTCTGGCGCGGCGGGCGCTACTTCGACCCCAGCTTCTCTCGCGAGGCCGAGAGCGGCGACGGGCGGGAGAAGGCGCTGAGCAAACGCGAGTCCGAAGTCCTGGCGATGCTGGCGGAAGGGATGACCGGCGAGCAGATCGCCAAGCGCCTGGTCCTCTCGCCGGAGACGGTTCGCACCCACGTCCGCAACGCGATGGAAAAACTCGACGCCCGGACCCGCACCGAGGCAGTGGTCAAGGCGCTCGACCGCGAAGAGTTCAAGCGCGCCGGCTAACTCACCCCGCCAGCCGCAGAGCCGCGTCGCACCAGACGACCAGGTTCGCCAGCACGGCGACCACTTTCAGCCAGGCGAGGGGGAACGCCCCATGCACGCTCACGCCCGCAGAATCGTCAGCAACCCCTGAGCACCCGATCCCCGCTTTGAGGTAAGCGCGGGTGTCCGGCTGTCACATAGATGTTTCGATCTGGTGCGTCAATCGGCACTTCCACGTCTTGTTCCGTGCGTTGGCGCCCCCGAGCATCCCGCCTCCATCTACTTCAAAGGGAGGCATCGATGATTTACAAGCTGTTCGGCTACCTCAATGCGCAGGCGACCTGGCGGGTGCGGCAGATCCGGCAGTTGGCGGGGGAGAGGGGACAGGGGACGGTCGAGTACGTCGGCCTGATCCTGCTCGTCTCGCTGCTGATGGTCGGGATGGTCGCGGCGATGAAGGGGTTCAACGGCAAGCAGGGGACCGAGCTCGCCGACGTGATCGTCAACAAGATCAAGGAGGCGGTCGACAAGGTCGCCTTCAAATGAGGGTGAGGCGCGCCGGGCGGGGGTAGCCTGGCCCGGTGCGCCCGATTTGCGTGGACCACATGAAGCTGCCGGTCGGCGACCTCGAGCGATCGGCGGCCTTCTATCGGGCGGCGCTGGTCGAGGGGATGGGCTGGTCCGAGTACGACGCCGAAGGGGCGCCGAGCTTCGGGCCCGAGGGGGCCGAGGACCTGATCCTCGTCGCCGGCGGGCCGCTGCGGCCGACGATCCACCTTGCCATCGCGGCCACCGACTTCGCCCAGGTGGAGGGGTTCCACCGGGAGGGGCTGGCCGCCGGCGGCCGCGACAACGGCGGCCCCGGCCCGCGCCTGCAGTACTCGCCGGGCTACCACGGCGCCTTCCTCCTCGATCCCGACGGCCACAACGTCGAGGCGGTCTGGCACGCGCCGGTCGAGAACAGGTAGCTCTGTCGCCTTCCTCTCGGTATGCGAGAGGAAGGCGACACTCGCCCTGGGCTGCTCGCATGAGAAACTCGCGCGATGCCAGCTTCTAGGAGTTACGACAGGGCGCCGGCCGACATCCGGCCGGTGACGATCGATCCGGGGTTCGTCGAAAGCGCCGCCGGGTCGGCGCTGATCTCGATCGGGCGGACGCGGGTGATCTGCACCGCCTCGGTCCAGGAGCAGGTGCCGCGCTGGATGATGGGCAAGGGCAAAGGCTGGGTGACGGCCGAGTACGCGATGCTGCCCGCCTCGACGGGCGACCGCAAGCAGCGCGACGTCGCCAAGGGCAAACAGGACGGCCGCGGGGTCGAGATCCAGCGCTTGATCGGGCGCGCCCTGCGCGTGGTGGTCGACTTCCGGGCGATGGGCGAACGCAGCATCTACGTCGACTGCGACGTGCTCGAAGCCGACGGCGGCACCCGCTGCGCGGCGATCACCGGCGGCTACGTCGCCCTCCGTCAGGCCTTCCAGAAGCTGGTCGACAAGAAAGCCCTTGACGCGCTGCCGCTGAACGGATCCGTCGCCGCGGTCAGCGTCGGCCTCGTCAACGGCCGCGCCCTCTGCGACCTCGACTACGGCGAGGACTCCAACGCCGAAGTCGACGCCAACGTGGTGATGACCGGCGACGGCGGCCTGGTCGAGGTGCAGGCGACGGCAGAGCGGACGCCGCTCTCGCGCGCCTCGCTGGACGAGCTGCTGGGCCTGGCCGAGAACGGGATCGGCCGCCTGCGGGAGGTGCAGGAGCGCGTAGCGTGATCCTCTCCACCCGTAATCCCCACAAGCTGAAAGAGATGTCCGAGCTGCTGCCGGGGGTGGAGTTGGAGCTGCTGCCCGACGAGGTCGAGCTGCCGCCGGAGACCGGCGACAGCTTCGAGGCGAACGCGCTGATCAAGGCGCGCGCCGCCCACGCGGCCACCGGCGAGGTGACGATCGCCGACGACTCGGGGATCGAAGCGATGGACCTCGGCGGCGCCCCCGGCATCTACTCGGCCCGCTACGCCGGCGAAGGTGCCAGCGACGAGGCCAACCTGGCGAAGCTGCTGCGCGAAGTCGACGCCGCCGCCGGCGACCGCCGCGCCGCCTACGTCTGCGCGATCGCCCTGGTCGACGAGGGCGGCCACGAGTACGTTTTCGAAGCCACCTGCGAGGGGACCCTGCTGCGCGAGGGCCGCGGCGACGGCGGCTTCGGCTACGACCCCGTCTTCGTCCCCGACGAGACCGGCCACAACGACCACCGCACGTTCTCCGAGCTGAGCCCGGCGGAGAAGCACGCGGTCAGCCACCGCGGCAAGGCGACGCGGATGCTCGCCCGCCACCTCGGCCTGGAGGCAGAGGCGGCGCCATGACCGGCAAAAGCCGGGCGGCGGCGCTCTCGATCGCCTCCAACGCGATCCTGATCGCGCTGAAGCTCGCGGCCGGGGCGATCACCGGCTCGATCGCGATCATCACCGAGGCGATCCACTCGCTGATCGACCTCGTCGCCTCGGTCATCGCCTTCGTCTCGGTCCGCAAAGCCGACGAGCCGGCCGACGAGGAGCACCCCTACGGCCACGAGAAGGTCGAAAACCTGGCGGCGGCGATCGAGGGGATCCTGATCCTGGTCGGCGCCGCGATCATCGTCTACGAGGCGACCCACCGGCTCGTCGTCGGCTCCTCGGTCGAATCGCTCGGCGTCGGCATCGCCGTGATGGGCTTCTCGACCGTCGCCAACCTGCTCGTCTCCACCTACCTCTACCGCCAGGGCCGCGCCACCGACTCGCCCGCCCTCGAAGGCGACGCCGCCCACCTGCGGACCGACGCCCTCACCTCCGCCGGCGTCCTCGTCGGCCTGGCCCTGGTCGAGATCACCGGCGCCGCCGCCTTCGACTCGATCACGGCGCTGATCGTCGCCGGGGCGATCGTTTGGGCCGGGCTCAGCATCATCCGCCGCTCCTCCGGGGTGCTGATCGACGAAGTCCTGCCGGAGTCGGAGATGGACCGGATCGAGGCGGCGATCGCCGCCGCCCGCACCCCCGAGGTCGCCGGGTACCACAAGCTCCGCGCCCGCCGTGCCGGCAGCCGCCGCCACATCGACTTCCACGTCCAGTACCGCTCCGGCACCACCCTCGAGCGCGCCCACGAGCTCGCCCACGAGATGCGCGACTCGATCGAGGCCGAGGTCCCCCAGGCCGAGGTCCTGATCCACGTCGAGCCCGAGACCTCCTTCCGCGAGCGCGAAGAAGGGCCGTACCGGTCCGGGTGAGGGGCGTGTCGCTTTATGCGTCCATACGGACGCAAAAGGCGACAGGGCTCAGGGCGGCGGCAGGAGATTCACGCCTGCGGCGAGGCCGACGGCGACGAGGGTGATCGCGTAGCCGGTGTAGCCGCTGAAGGCGAAGAGAACCGCGGCGATGGCGCAGACGACCACGACCGTGATCCAGGAAGCTCGGGCAAGGGACACGGTCGGTAGTTTTTCGCAGATGCCCGACGCTGCCGCTACCACCGCCCCGTCAGGGGAGTCCGCGGAGGCGGCGCTGGCCTATCTGGCCGAGATGTCTCCCGACCTGCGGGGGGCGGCGGTGCTGGGGCCCGGAGGCGAGGTGCTGGCCGCGACCGGTGAGGAGTCCGAACGCTGGGGCGAGGACGCCGCAGTCCTCTTCGCCGCCGCCGACGCCGCCGAGGACGTGCCGGTCGAGCAGGTCCACATCGCCACCGAGCAGGGAGAGGTCTTCGCGATCCGCAACGAGGGATTGGCCGCGGTCTCGGTCACCGAGCGCTTCGCCCTCGCCTCGCTGATGCTCTTCGACATGCGCTCACTGTTGCGTGAGCTGGCCGGCGCGACTCCGAACTTCGGGGGGTCAGAGCCCCCTAAATCTCGGAAGGGCGAGGACTGATGCCGCCCAAGCCGCACCGCATCCTCCTCGACCGCGTCTCCGCCTACGCCGACGAAGCCGCCGCCTACATGCGCCGCCGCCGCGTCTCCCGCCGCCCCTTCGCGCGCCTCTACTACCCGGGCGGCCGCAGCGCCGACCACGCCCAGGACTCGAGCAGCGGCGCCGAGCTCTTCGTCGCCGCCGGTCGCCTGATCGAGGTCGCGTCGGAGCGCGGCGCGAGGGAGCGTCGCGACCGAGCAAAGCGGGATCGATCATCAGGGAGGGAGCGCGGATGACCCAGCTGCTCGACCAGGACATCGCCGCGCGCGTCCTCGCCCGCGCGCTCGCCAACGGCGGCCGCTTCGCCGAGGTCTTCGCCGAACGGCGCCAGGGGCAGTCGCTGGCGATCGACGAGCAACGGATCGAGTCGGTCCAGTCGGGCGCCGAGGAGGGCGCCGGCGTCCGCGTCGTCGAGGGCAACACCACCTACTTCGCCCACGTCGACGGCCTCGACCCCGCCGACCTCGAGCGCGCCGCCGACGAAGCCGCGGCGGCGCTGAAGGGCGATCGCCGCGAGCCGCAGCCGCTGCAGGCACGGGAGGCGACGCCGCTGCCGATCGAGCGCCGGCCCGAAGAGGTTGCCGCGGCGCAGAAGGCGGAGATGCTGCGCGAGCTCGACGAGCGGGGACGGGTGAAGGGTGCCGAGATCGCCCAGCTCACGGCCTCCTACCTCGAGTCCCGCCGCCAGGTCACCGTCGCCAACTCGGACGGGCTGTTCAGCGGCGACGACCGCACCCGGGTCCGCATCGGCGCCCAGGTGGTCGCCCGCCGCGACGGCACCGTCGAGACCGGGGCGGAGACCCTCGGCGCCCACCGCGGCTACGAGCTGCTCGAAGACGACCCCGGCCAGATCGCCGAGCAGGCGGCGGCGAAGGCGCTGACCCTGCTCGACGCCGTCCCTGCCCCCTCTGGCTCGATGCCGGTGGTCGTCGGCGGCGGCTTCGGCGGCGTCCTCTTCCACGAGATGACCGGCCACGGCCTCGAGGCCGACCACATCCAGAAGGGCGCCAGCGTCTACATCGACAAGCTCGGCGAGCGCGTCGCCGAGCCGCTCCTGAACGCCTACGACGACGGCCGCCTCCCGGGAGAGTGGGGGAGCGACGCGATCGACGACGAGGGCCAGCCGACTCAGAAAACGCAGGTGATCGAGGGCGGCCGCCTCACCTCCTACCTCTACGACCACCTCACCGCCGAGCGCGCCGGCGCCGCCTCGACCGGCAACGGCCGCCGCGAGAGCTTCCGCCACCTGCCGATCCCGCGGATGACCAACACCTACATCGCCCCCGGCGACGCCACCCCCGAGGAGATGATCGCCGAGGTCGAGCGGGGCTTCTACGCCGTCTCCTTCGGCGGCGGCCAGGTCGACACCGCCACCGGCGACTTCGTCTTCGGCGTCTCCGAGGGCTACCTGATCGAGGGCGGCAAGGTGACCCGGCCCTGCCGCGGCGCGACCCTGATCGGCAACTGCCTCGACGCGCTGGCGGCGATCGACGCCGTCGGCAACGACTTCTTCATGAAGACCGGGATCTGCGGCAAGGGCGGCCAGAAAGTGCCGGTCGGGACCGGCCAGGGCCACGTCCGGGTGCGGGCGATGACGGTGGGAGGAACTGAGCTGTGACCGAACTGAGCGCGGTCGCGCAGCGCGCGGTCGAGGCCGCGACCGGGGCCGGCGCCAGCGATGCCGAGGCCTACGTCTCCCGCGAGAGCGGCCGCGAGGTCCGGGTCCACGGCGGCGAGGTGGAGAGCCTCACCGCGGCGGTGCAGATCGGGGTCGGCGTTCGCGCCTGGGCGGGCCACCGGGTCGGCTACGCCTACGGGACCGACCTCTCCGAGGCGGGGGTGGCGGCGATCGCCGCCCGCGCGGCCGAGGCGGCCGAAGTCGCCGACGAGGACGAGTTCGCGTCCCCGCCCCAGCCGGCCGAGTTCGAGGCGCTCCCCGGCCTCGGCGATCCCTCGATCGCCGAATGGGAGGCCTCGCGGGTGGCGGACCTGACGATCGCGGTCGAGCGCACGGCCCTGGCCGCGGACCCGCGCCTGGTCGCGGTCGAGACCGCCGTCTACGCCGACGCCGACGAGCAGGTGGCGATCGCCTCCTCGACCGGCGTCGCCGGCGAGTACGAGACCTCCAGCTGCTACGCCTACCTGCAGGCGCTGGCCGAAGGGGAGGGGGCACGCGAGAGCGGCCTCGGCTTCGGCCTCGCCCGCGGCCCGCGCGGCCTCGACCCGGAGGCGATCGGCGCCGAGGGAGCCCGGCGGGCGCTGGAGATGATCGGCGCCGGCAAGCCGGCCTCTCAGTCCTGTCCGGTCGTGCTCGACGAGACCGTCGCCGCCAGCTTCGTCGGCCTGATCGGCGGCGGCCTCGGCGCCCGCGCCGTCCAGCGCGGCCGCTCGCCGCTCGCCGGCCGCCTCGAAGAGGAGGTGGCGAGCGAGGCCTTCGCCCTGCACGACGACGGCCGCGAGCCCGAGGGGCCCGCCTCGGCGCCCTTCGACGCCGAGGGGGTGCCGCGCCGCCGCACCGCCCTGGTCGAGGGGGGCCGCCTGCGCGCCTATCTCTACGACACCTACACGGCCAACCGCGAGGGCGGCGCCTCGACCGGCTCGGCCTCGCGCCAGGGCTATCGCTCGCTGCCCTCGGTCTCTTCCTCGAACCTGGTCGTCGCCCCCGGCGACCGCTCCTTCGAGCAGCTGCTGGCCGCGGCGGGGGACGGCGTCTACGTCACCGACGTCGCCGGCCTGCACTCCGGGGTCAACCCGGTCACCGGCGTCTTCTCGGTCGGCGCCTCGGGGCGGATGATCCGCGACGGAGCGCTCGCCGAGCCGGTCCGGGAGTTCACGATCGCCGGCGAGTTGGTGGCGATGCTGGGGGCGGTCGGCGCCGCCGGCGCGGAGTCTCGATGGGTCCCATTTGGCGGCTCCGTCAGTACTCCGCCGCTGCTGATCGCCGAGATGGCGATCAGCGGTTCGTGACATTCGGCTCTAGACCGCCGGTTCTTACGCCGTAGCCACTGTTAGATTGCGCCGATCTTCAAACCCCCGAGGAGGACTTAAGACGTGACCAAGGCTGAGTTTCTAGACCAACTTGCCGGCGACGATCGGCTCGGCAGCAAAAAGGCTGCCAGCGATGCCGTTGACGCCGTTCTCGAGGCCATCACCGGCGCCCTGAGTAAGGGCGAGGAGGTCGCTTTCACCGGCTTCGGCAAATTCCACGTCGCCGAGCGCGGCCCCCGGCAGGGCGTCAACCCCCGCACCGGCGAAAGGATCACCATCCCCGGCGGCAAAGTGCCCCGCTTCTCCGCCGGCTCGGCGCTGAAGAGCCAGGTCAAAGGCTAGGGACCAGCTGGCCAATTTCGCGGATCGGCTTGCGGCGCTCGTCGAAGAGCGCCGCAGCCAGATCTGCCTCGGCCTCGACCCCGACCCGGCCAAGCTGGGCGGGGACGGGGCCGGTGTCTCCGAGGTACCTGCTGCCGAGCTGGCAGCCACCGCGGTCGCCGACCACTGTCGCCGGCTGATCGAGCAGGCCGGACCGGCCTGCGTCGCGGTAAAGCCGCAGCTCGCCTGCTTCGAGCGCTTGGGCGCGCCGGGCTGGAGAGCCCTGGAAGAAGTCTGCGCCGCGGCTCGCGACGCCGGCCTGCTTGTCGTCGCCGACGGCAAGCGGGGCGACGTCCCGGTCACCGCCGCCGCCTACGCGCAGGCGCTGGTGGGGGAGACGCAGACGCCCTGGGGCCCTGTCTCGGGTCTCGGCGCCGACGCCTTCACCGCCAACCCGCTGCTGGGGCGCGACGCGCTCGAGCCGCTCCTCGCCGCCGCGGCGGAGGCCGGGGCCGGGATGTTCGCCCTCGTCCGCACCAGCAATCCCGGCGCCGCCGACCTGCAGGATCTGCCGGCTCCCGACGCGCCCTTGCACGAGCGGCTGGCGGCGATCGTCGACGAGCTCTCCCCGCGCCTGCTCGGCGACTGCGGGCTGAGCGGGATGGGGGCTGTCGTCGGCGCCACCGAGCCGCAGCACTTCGCCCGCATGCGCGAGCTGATGCCGCGCTCGATCTTCCTCATCCCGGGGGTTGGGGCGCAGGGCGGGAAGCCCGAGCTGCTGGGGGCGGCGTTCGCCGCCGGGAGGGCCGGCGGCCTCGTCGCCGCCTCGCGCGGAATCGCCGCCGATCCCGACCCCGCCGCCGCGGCCGAGCGACTGCGAGCCGTGGTCTGGGAGATATCGACCGCCTGACGACCCCTCACAGCACTACGATCAGGCCGCTCTAATCAGCTCACCCTCAGTCAGATGGAAAAACGCACCAGCGCCGCCGCCCGCATCGCCGCCGCCCTCGCTCTAGTCGGCGCGGTGCTCGTCGTCGTCCTCGTCGCCTCCTCGGCGATGAACGCCAGCAACTCGAGCGACAAGCACCACCACAAGCACCAGGCCCAGCAGGAAGCCACGAAGCACCGGACCGCGGCCAAGACCTACACGGTCAAGACCGGCGACACCCTCACCGCGATCGCCCACAAGACCGGAGTGCCCTTGGCCGAAATCCTGGCGCTGAACCCGGAAGTGGATCCGCAGATCCTCACCGCTGGCGAAACGCTGAAGCTCAAGTGAGGGTCCGGCGCCACGGCGCCGCGCTGCTGCTGGCGCTCCTGGGCAGCCTGTTTCTCCCTGCCCTCGCCGGCGCCGCGCCTGCTCAGAGCCAGGCGGCGGCGAAGAAGGAGGCGAACCGCCCGCCGCAGCTGGGGTCGCGCTCCTGGGGCCTGATCGATGCCCGCAGCGGCGACGTCCTCACCTCGCACGCGCTGTCCAAACCGCTGCCGATCGCCAGCACGACCAAGCTGATGACCGCCTACGTGGCGCTGAAAGAGGTGCCGCTGGACAAGATCGTCCGCGCCCAGCCCTACGAACCCGAATACGGCGAGTCGCTGATGGGGCTGCGGGCGGGGCAGCGGATCAGCGTGCGCGACCTCCTCTACGGCCTGATCCTGCGCAGCGGCAACGACGCCGCCCACACCCTGGCGATCGACGTCGCCGGCTCGGAAAAGCGCTTCGTCGCCCAGATGAACCGCTACGCGGCCGCGCTCGGCCTCTCCCACACCCACTACGCCAACCCCGTCGGGCTCGACGAAAAGGGCAATTACTCCTCGGCCGGCGACCTGATGACGCTGACCCAGCACCTGCTGCGGGAGCCGGCCTTCGCCAAGATCGCCGACTCCCGCAGCGCCGTCCTGCGCAGCGTCCACCCGCAGCGGCGGATCGAGTCGATCAACGAGCTGCTGGAGATGGCGCCATGGGTGACCGGGGTGAAGACCGGCCACACCTTCGGCGCCCTCTACGTGCTGGTCGGCTCCGGCCGCAAGCACGGCACCAGCCTGATCTCGGTCGTGGTCGGCGCCTGGACCGACGAAGAACGCTTCGACGGCAACCTCGAACTGCTCGAATGGGGCTTCCGCCAGTACCGCCACAAGCAGCCGATCCGCCGCGGCCAGGACCTGGCGAACCCGGAAATCCGCTACTCGGGCGGGGAGCTGCCGCTGCGGGCGGAACGCTCGCTGGCGGTGGGGGTGCGGCGCGGCGAGCGGGTCGAAGTGCGGGTGCAGGCGCCAGACGAGGTCGAGGGGCCGCTGCAGCGCGGCAGGAAGCTCGGCCGGGCGGCCGTCTTCGTCGAGGGCCGCAGGGCCGGCGGCGTCCCCCTCCTCGCCGCTCGCTCGGTCCCGAAGGCGAGTGACTTCGACCGCGCCCGGGCGTTCCTCGCAGACAACTGGATCCCTATCGCACTCGCGGCGTTCGTGATACTCATCCTTTCGGCAATTTTGTTGCGGCGGGTGGCCCGCAGGAAGGAAGCGAGGAGCGAGCTCGGGTGATCGGCAAGTGATCCTCACTGTGACCTTGAACGCGGCGATCGACCGGACCGTCGCGGTGCCGAATTTCCGCCTCGGACGCCGCCACCGGGCGGTCGAGAGCCGCACCGTCGCCGGCGGCAAGGGCATCAACGTCGCCCGCGCGCTCAACCTGCTGGGACGGCCGGTGATCGCCACCGGCTTCGTCGGCGGCCCGACCGGCAGCCGGGTGTTGGAACAGCTGCAGGAAGAATCGGTGCTGACCGACTTCACCCGGATCGCCTCCGAGACCCGGATCAACCTCGCCGTGATCGACCCGACCTCGGGGGAACAGACCGAGATCAACGAGCGCGGCCCCGCGGTCAGCCCCGAGGAGGTGCAGAGGCTGTTCGAGCGGATCGCCTACCTGGCGGGCGGGGCGAAGCTCTGCGTCCTCGCCGGCTCGCTGCCGCCGGGGGCGGGCGACGACCTCTACGCGCGCCTGATCCAGGACCTCAACCGCCGCGGCGTCCCCGTCGTCCTCGACGCCGAGGGCGAGGCGATGCTGGAGGGCGTCCGCGCCGGCGCCTCGATGGTGACCCCGAACGAGCGTGAGGCCGAGGAGCTGGTCGGCCAGGAGTTCGCCGACCGCAGCGACCTCGCCCAGGGGCTGCTGGAGCTGGTGCGGCTGGGGGCGAGTGAGGCGGCGATCACCCGTCCCGACGGCTGCGCCGCCGCGGTCGGCGAGGGCAGCTCGCGGCGGCTGCTCGAGGTCCACACCGAGCCGCTGGAGCCGGTCTCCACCGTCGGTTCCGGCGACGCCTTCCTCGCCGGCTACGTCGCCGCCCGCTACGAGGGCCGCTCGCCGGAGGAGTGCCTCGCCTACGGCGTCGCCTGCGGGGCGGAGTCGACCCAGCACTTCGGCGCCGGCACCGTCGACCGCAACCAGGTCGAGAGACTGCTGGGCGAGGTCTCCGTCCACGACTTGGAGGTCCCCGCCGAAGTGTAGGCTGACTGATTCAACGCCAGCAGCCCTTGGAGGACTAACTTGGAAATCGAAATCGGCCGCGGCAAGAAGGGTCGCCGCGCTTACGGATTCGACGACATCGCGATCGTTCCTTCCCGCCGGACGCGCGATCCTGACGACATCGACATCAGCTGGACCCTCGGTCCCTACCGCTTCGAGCTGCCCCTGGTGGCCTCGGCGATGGACGGGGTGGTGAGCCCGGATACCGCCGTCGGAGTCAACGAGCTGGGCGGCCTCGGGGTGCTCAACCTGGAGGGGATCTGGTCGCGCTTCGAGAACGCCGAGGAGAGGCTGGAGGCGATCGCCGCCGCGCCCAAGCACGAAGCGACGCGGCTGATGCAGCAGATCTACACCGAGCCGGTGAAGGCCGAGCTGATCGCCAAGCGGATCGAGGAAATCAAGGCCCGCGGCGCGGTCGTCTGCGGTTCGCTGACGCCGCAGAAAGTCCGCGAGTACTACGAGGTCGCGGTCGAGGCCGGTCTCGACATCCTCGTCATCCAGGGCACGGTGATCTCGGCCGAACACGTCTCGACCACGGTCGAGCCCCTGAACCTGAAGGAGTTCATCGCCGAGGTGCCGGTGCCGACCGTGGTCGGCGGCTGCGCCTCCTACTCGACCGGGCTGCACCTGATGCGGACCG
>Ga0207687_10002542_pt1 | contig 12387 bp, 5 predicted proteins | sample KBSM54metaG_FD_184399 | JGI IMG/M metagenome (GOLD analysis project Ga0207687, IMG submission 184399) | Miscanthus rhizosphere microbial communities from Kellogg Biological Station, Michigan, USA - KBS M5-4 metaG (SPAdes) (version 2) | ecosystem: Host-associated > Plants > Roots > Rhizosphere >...
GTAATCCAGATAGCGGTAGGCGCGCGTCAGCGTCTCACTGATGGCCCAATTCAAGGCAAGCTTATCGAGTGACGCGCTCGGCTGCTGACGAACGATGCGCCCGAGCACGACCAAAATACCGAAGCGCACCCCGCCATCTGGCTCGTGCGCTAACCAGGCGAGTAGAGCCGCCAGAGCCCGTTCCGAATTGCACAGCGCCATGGCGGGCGGAATGCGCCAACGGAGACCGAGCGGCGTCGAGGGGTCCTCGAAGCGTGCGCGCAGCGCGTCGAATGCGGCATCCCCCTGAGCGGCCAAGGCCTGTTCGGCGTGGGCGCGCGTGGTCTCGTAGGCGAGCGCGTCGACGAGTGCCGGCAGCAGCGACGGCGACGCGACATTGCCCATGGCGACGATCGCGGCTCGCCGCACTTCGTCATCGGGCGTGGCGAGCAGCGACGCGAGCACGTCGTCGAAGTCGACGGCAGCACGGCGGCCAATCGCCTCCGCAAAGGCGAGCTTGGTCGTCTGCGAGCCCGCACGGAGCAGCGCTTCGACCTGCGCTTCGCGCTCGGCGTCAGCGAAAGCACCGGAGACGATCAAATTGACCACGATGGTGGCGCGCACCTCTTCGGACTCTTCGGCCGCGAGCAGCGTACGCAACTTCTGTTCGTCCGGATCGAGCACGGAACGGGCCGCGAGCGCTGCGGCGCGCACGCTCGGCGACGGGTGCTCGGCGATGCGCGAAATGGTCGGGACAGCCGTTTTTCTGCCCGATGTGCTCAAAATCCCGAGCACGCGCAAGACCACCGGCTCCGACGGGTGATGGAGGAGCAGCGCCGGCACGAGGTGCGTCTTGCGCTCGCGTTCCAAGACGCCGAGCGCCGCCAGCACTTCGCGGTCGTTATCGCTTTCCAGCGCGCTCAACAAGGTCTCGAGCGAGCTCACGTCGAGCGCTGGAAATTCGTCGAGATGACTGGCGCGAGCGGCACGCAGACGCGCGCGAAACATGGCGACGTACGGCACACGTAGAGCCAGCGCGCACAAAAGCCAAGAGAAGGCCAGGAGCGCAAGCCCGAGCGCCAAGTAGCGGGGGCGGGCGTGCAGCGCGCCCAACCCCAAAATCCCGAGCGACGCCAGCACCTGACCCCCGCGTTGCGCGACGAGATCGACCATCGTCTTTACTCGCTTTCGCCCTTCATCGCTGAGCGGCATACAGAGCAGCTCGGAGGTAGTGCGGTGCAATGAATAGCGTAGCGAGCCGTCTGCGGCTTTGAGAGCGATGACCGCGGCGAGCCCGGCGGTGAGTGCGACCCCGAACCCACTGAGCACGAGCAGCACGGGCAACACGCCGAGCGCCGCGGCCAGTGACAGGCGCTTCAGCACCCAACCCACGAGCCACAGTTGCGCGAAGAGCGAGAGCAGATTGACGCCGAAATAGACAGCGCCGAGGAACGCGCCCAGATCCGCCGTGGGAACCAGCGCCGCGATGCTGCTCTTGAACACGAAATCAGACAGCGTCAGGCACACCGTGGCCAGAAATAGAGCCGAAACCAAGCGCCGCGCGTACGGATCGCGAGCCACTGCGGCCACACTGTCGCGCAGCCGCGGGGCGCACTCCGCGCTCCGGGCGGGCACGGGCGCCTCGCTGAACAAGAGTGGAATCAATGCCGCGACGGCGAAGCCGAGCGCCGAGATGAGCACCAGCTTTTCCGGAGAACAGAAGCGCGACAGCACGCTCGCGCTGCCGCTCCCGGCGATGGCGCCGAGCACACCGCCGGCACCGATGAAGCCATACAGGCGTTTGGCTTGCGTGATCGTGAAGCGAGTGCCGACCAGGTCCCAAAACTGCACGAGCAAGAACGCGGCCAGCAACCCGGACCAAACGTAAAGGGCGTACAGGCCCGCGGCGCCGAGCCGCTCGTGGAAGACGAAGAAGCCCAAGGTGATGAGCGACGCGAAGAGCGTAAGAGCGGCGAGCACCCGCCGCGGGCTACGCCCATCGGTGATGAGGCCGTGTAACTTGACGGTCAACACGGACAAGCCGGCGACCGCCAAGAACACCCAGGGCAAACGCGCGGCTGGGACCTTGGCCAGGAACAGCGCGTCACGGGCGGTTTCGAGCAACGCGTGGCTGGCGATCAGCGAAAATAACGTCAGAAACGCGGCCCAAGCATCGCGCCGCTCGCCTTTTCTCGCGGCGAAGAAGCTCACCTCCGGAACCTATCATGACCGCGCCGGAGCGGCGCAAGGCCGAACGGAAACCGCTAAAGCAGCGAAATGTAAAGCTCCGTGCGGAGCTGCTCCTTCGGGGCTTCCATCGGATTATTGAGGTAAATTTCGTAGCTCGCGCCCGGCCCCAGCCGCTCACCGCTGCGCGGCAACCACTGGCCCATGAAGCGCGCCCAGGCGTCGCCCAAGGTTTCGTACGGGCCCACGTGGAGGGTGCAGGCGTAGCGACCCGCAATCAAGCGCTGCTCGGTGAGCCCCGCCGGGATGATCGCAGTCTCCGGAACCACGATCCCCGCGTCGGACGCCAACTCCGGCTCCGGCGTCGATTCGGGGTCGTCATGGTAGATCGCGAGCATCGTCGGTTTGCCGTGGATGAGGCCGGCGCGGCCCGCAAGTTCACCCAAGCGACCAAACGCCTCGGAGATGCGGTGATAGGCGCCGATGTGTCGCACGCAGGCCACCCGCAGTTCGGGCATGGTTTTGAGTTCGACGTTCACGATGGGTTCTCCTTTGATGAATTGCACGGCGACGGCGGTCGATTGCGGTTGAAAATGAATGCCCGAACGCGCGGCGATCTCGATTTGAAAAGCGCGTTTCCGCCCCGCGGCAGCGCGCCACCCCTGCTGCCGGAACTCGGTGGGTGAGTGTTGATAACGATTGCGAAACGCGCGCGTGAACGCTTCGTGAGTGTCGTAGCCAGCGTCCATGGCAATGGCCGTTACGGGCGCGTCACCTTCGAGCAGGAAATGCGCCGCACGCTCGAGCCGTAAGCGGCGTTGCAACTCGAGTGGGGTTTCACCCACCATACCGCGGAAGATACGGTGAAAATGAAACGGTGACAGCGCTGCGGCGCGCGCCAATCGTTCCAGATCCAGCGCCTCATCCAAGCTGACGAGAACGCGTTCGACGGCTCGCTGCACCGCGAGTTCGTAGAACGAGAGTGTTTCCGGTTTCACACATTGGGATCTACAACACGCCCCCGGGGGTTGCTTGATACCCCTTGCGGTTTTTGGTCCCCTTCACCAGATCGAACCCTAGCGCCCCCGCAGCGTCGGCAAGAATTTTGCTTTTGGCGGAGGACCAGGAGGTATCGAATGTCGAGCACTGAAAATTCTCAGGGAATCAGCAACGGACATTGGGAACACACCGAAACCCGCGCCTCGGCGCTGCTCACGCTGGCACGCTTGAGCATCGCTAAATTGTGGGAAACCTCCCACCTCGTCCGAGAAAAGGACGACACGGAATCCTCCCCGCGCCAGGAGCGCGAGAACCAAGCAGCGTGAGCTTTTCCCCGTGGCGAGGCGCCTCGTCAAGCGCCTCGCTATGACAAAAAGACACGCCAGCGTACGCCTATCACCAACACAGATCGTCTGACGACGCGAACCAGTCGATGACGACATGACGATGGCAGCACGTGCCAAACGCCGGTGTCCATGAGTTGGCTGATTTGTGAACGTCGCAGCATAACGTCTTCGGGTTACTAGCCGACGTGGAGATCGTTCCTAGGCTCAGCGGAAACCCCTGCGAATTGTTCGGCCCGTAAGCATCTGATTCCCAAATCCCCACGGTGTCGACGAGATCCCACGGGGCCTGGCAATCGGGGCCCGATCGGTAACACTGCAGAACGAAGGCATCGACGTTGTCACCGCTGCAATTGCCCTGGTCGTACACCAGGTGCACGTGCCCAGTGACGGCTCCGCTCGCGGGCAACGGCCCCGAGTACCACATGGTGGCCACGATCTCGTTGGGACCCGCGCCGCTACAGTTCGTCCAAAAGGTGTCGAAGTCACTCACTTGGGGACTGGTGTCGCCGAGCTGATATTCGGCGCAAGCGCCACCCCACGCTGGGTCACAGCGCACGCCCTGACAGCCGGGCACGGTGCCATCGCCGTTGCACGTCACGGGGCGGTTACACACGCCACAGGACACCGTGGCCCCCGGATTGCAGGCGGCCCCACACTCCGTACGAGCCCCAATATCCTGCCAGTTTCCGTTACCATCGCAGACGAGCTCGTGCGAACCGCTGCACGTCGTATCGACGTTGGCCTGACACGTCGTGCATTGGCCATTGAGGCAGCCCTGCCCCGAGCCGCAGCCGGCCGACAGCCAACTCGCACCGCTCGCGGGACAGACCTCGCGAGCCCGAGCGTTGCCCGGATTGCAGCGAGTGCTTCCGGGGTCGCACACGTTCGAACAGTTGCCCTGACCGTCGCAATGCCCGGGCGCCCCCATGCACGAACCACCGAGCGCGACGAACGGCCGATGCGGGCCGCTCCCGTCGCACGCGTCGGCCGTGCACGGGTTGTTGTCCGGCACGATGTCCGTCGAGGCCAAAACGACGTTGACTTCGCCGAACGCACCTGCGCTGCAGCGCTTACAATCACCGATCGTTTCCGAGAAACTCTCCACGCATTCGTTGACGCAACCACGAGTGTAGTAGCCGGGGTCGAGTGAGCCTTGGTAAGCGGCACCGCCGGAACCCGCACCGTTCTGATAATCCACAGCTGCCCAGGCCGCTTGCGTCGCCTGCGCCGAGCTCGTGGCGCAGGTAACTCCGGCGAAAATTGGGTTCAGCGGTTCAGCGGAGCTCGAACTCGATTGGCCGGTGATCTTGCAATCGTTCATCTCGAGTTGCCACTGCTTGAGGCGAGCCGCCGTAAACACTTCCGGGTTCTGAGTCGCACTGGCTGGCTTACCCTGGTTGTAAGTCGCGTAGGCGGAATCACTCACGACTTGCACGCATTTGTATTGGCTGTGATGAGCCATGCCTGCCCATCCGTCGTCACCGAACTCGGAAAAATCTCCACCCACCGAGGTCGCCGGAGCCGTGAGAGTCAGCGCGCCATCGGCGCCCGTCTTCCGCCATTGATAGCCGCTATCCGGATGACGCCGACACGACTGCGCGTCATTGGTTTGCACGGCCCCCGCCACGCTGTTCGAGGCGTACAAGACTGGCACTCCGTCACCCGACGCGAGATCCGAGCGCGACCGTTCTTGCACACGATAGATACCGCCGCATTGCGCGGTCGCTCCGCCCTCGTACCAGCCGTCGTGGAGTTCGAGAAAATAGCTGTAGCGCGCGTATTTTTGATAGTAAGCGAGCAGTTCCTTCGATGCGCCGCGCGCGTCATCCAATGCGATCGGGCTGCCGGGCCATTCATGGACGTCGGTCACGTCGTTGTCGTCGAAGTCATCGGCGCCGACGGCGGAACACGCTTTGGTGAGGCTGTTTAGTGCCTTGGCCGGGATGGCTGCCCCCGGATATTCGGGGACCGCCGGAGCCGAGGGCGCGCCGTCGTTTCGCGCACTTTCGTAGAGCGGAAGGCCAGTGGGCACGCCACGAGCCGAGTTGCCGAATTGCGAGCTGAAATCCTCCGCCACGTGGGCCTCGTGCTTTTCGTTCGACAGCACGATTTGCGTCACGCGCCGCACGTGACAGCGAGCATTTTGACGCACGATCGGATTCGGCCCCTCGATGGCAGGCTGCGCGCTCTCACTCACCCAGCCATCTTGGTCGGCGTCGCAAGGGATGGCGGCGCTCCCCTCGCCCAAGTAGTAGCCGTCTTTCGTCTCGCACACGCAGTCGGCGCCGGCCTTGCTCTCGGTCACGAGGACGCTGCCGGTTTCGCCGTCTCCGTTGCACACTGGGGAGAAGTCATGGCTGCACGGTTGGCACTTTTGCGCTGCGGTATCCCAGCCCTGACCCGAAGCGCACATGGCGCCTTGGCATTCGGCATCCTTCCCGTCCACCCCTTCCGCGCAACCTTGATTCGACGCGCAGGACAAATCAGTGCAGCGCTTGGGAGTGCGGCAAGTCTTCAATGCGGCATCCCACACGTACCCGCTCACGCATTCTTCCTTGCAGCGGGGACCGTTCGACTCGTCACAGGTGCGATGCAACCCGTCGCAGCCGAGTTCAGCACACGTTCCGGTGGCACAACCGCCATCCGCGGCCTTGCCGACCGCACACGGCCCGCACACGGCGTCCGTCGTCGCGCTGCCTTCGGTGCAGGTTTTGCCCTGCGCCAAGCAATCGAGGTCGCTACAGTGGCGTAGCGCGCGGCAACCGCCGTCCGAAGCGATTTGACCGTCCGCGCACGACGTCGGGCACGCGCCATCCCCAGTGCAAGCGGCGTCCGTGACGCCTGCGTCGCGGCGTGGAGCCGGCCCTGGCGGATGCTTTGGCCCGCCCCCACAAGCGATGAGTGCCAGCGCGATCAGCGCGTAGAGCCGCGCAAACCTCGGACCAAACGATTGTTCTCGTTTCATGGGCTTCTTCCTGGCCGCCACGGGCGCGTCTCGAACTCGGTCGCACCGCTCACAGAGCGGTGAAGTCGGTGTAGTAAACGAACAAGCGAATATCGGACAACGCGTTCAAGTTGATGTCTTGATTGGCCGCCTCGTCCCGCTGATTGAGCACGAACTGCCAGTGCGTGTTCACGAGCGGCCGATCGCGGAGGCGGTCGTTGCGATAGACGTCCGGCGTGAAGGCGCGCGCTCCGTTGAAGAAGGGGTTGACCACCGCGACTCGCGAAGGAAAGCGAAAGTAGTCTTTGCTATCGTCGACGGAGAAGATCACGCCCGTCCCATCTTGGTCGAGGTACACGCGGCCCACGTTGTCGCCCACGTCGGAGCCGACGATCTCGGACTCGACGTAAAGCACCTTGTGGTTGCGAGTCAGCGGCGACAGTTCCGTGAGATCGGTCGCGAACGGAATGACGATATAGCCACGCGCATCGAGCAGGCGCGTGTCGGTCAGCGCTTGGCGGAACTGGTCGACTCGCTCGCTCTGCGTGAGCACCTGGCGATTTGGCCCATATTGCGGAATTTTGAGGATATCGTCGCGCAGGGAGAGCACCTGAACCCGAGTGTCGGGGTGCCCGAACGTCTCGCTGAAGGTGGAATAGGCGTCCTCGAGCTCCGACAAATAGTTCTCCAAGTTGTAGTCGCCGTGAGCAACCAGACGAACGAGCGACAGATCCTGCAGCTTGGCGTAGCTCTGACTCGTGTAGTACTCGAACACCTTCGTCGCTTGGTAAGCAGCTTTCGTCGCGGCGGTGAACGTGCGATCCGCGTTGAGCACCGCGTCGTTCTTGTAGATCCTCACGTTGGGATCGTTCTTCGCGGCCTCCACGTTGATGCTGAGCTGCTGCGACTCGGCCTCTTCGGCTTCGATCCGGGCGGCATCGTTGCGTAACTTTTGAATGTCCGACAGCGCGAGCCGCACGCTATATTGAGTTTTCAGCGCGTTGAGATCGATGTCCTTCAGCTGGAGCAGGTACTCTTTCACCTTCGCGTTCGAATCGATCTGCGCGACGTCACACTGGTGTAGCGTTTGCCATTGCGCTTCGTCCCGCTGGATGTCGGCGATCTGTTCCTGCTTGGCAGACACATCGGCTTCACCCACGTTTTGTGCGACCATGCTGCCGACGCCCGCCGCCAGGTAGACACCGATGCTCACCGCCGCCGATGGACAATCCGAGGAAGTGCCGACCGAGCACTTCGAGAGATCCGCGACGTTTTTCACCATATCGAGCTCGCGCGTCAGAGCATCGACCGTGAGGCGCGTGGTATCGATCTCGGTTTGGAGGTCATTGACCTTGCCTTGTTCGGTCCATTGGTAATCGGCAAGCTTCACGATGGCTTGGCATTGGGAGGCCACGCGTTCCTGCTCGATTTGGATGAGGCTGAACGCTTTGTCGTACGCGACACGAATGGCCTCGATATCGACCTGAGAGGACTCCATGTTGGTCATGGCTTTGTCGAGCGAGCCGTTGCCCATCAAGCCACACGGGTCACCCAGCAACTTCGCACGGTCATCCAGGTAAGCGTAGGTCTGAATGGCTGGATAGACTTGACCGTCGGAGCCGGTGAAGGTTCCGCACACGTCAGCTAGTTGGTTTTCGTAGGTGCTGCGAATGCGCGTGAGCTCCGACTGGAACGCCGCGGAGTCCGTCTCGAACGAACGGTTGGCGTTGATCGCTAGCTCCTCCTTTTGAGCTGCCAGCAGCTCGGATTGCTTGGCGGCCGCGAGCAGCGTGACGAAGGCGTTCGGACCATTGGGCTGTAGTTCGGGAAACGGCACGTAATCCGGCGGAAAACCGAAGTTGTTGGTTTGGTCGGTAAACGCCGAATAGACGTTGCGCATGTCGAGCAGCGCGGCCCGGTAGCTGAGCGCGGAGGCATCGATGGTGCGCCGGATTTGGGCGCGATCCTCGGTGGCCGACACGTCGACCACGCTCTGCATCATGCGCGCGAGGACGATCGACTCCAGATACGCCGAAGTGTATTCCCGCTCGGCGACCGCGCGAGCCAAATCCGGCCGATTGAAGCTTTGATAGCGCTTGCCGATCTCGCTCCAAGTGCGGCTCTTCTGGGTGGAGGCGCGCATCAACCGGTCGAAGTAGGAGACCACGGTTTCCTGTCCGATGTAGTTCTCCGAACCGCCAGCGCTCACCGAGCGCCAGATGAACGGACTCAGCTCGTAGAAGCGGTCGAGCGCGGTTTGATAGTACTGGCTCGCTTGGTAGAGCGTGTACATCTCGTAGCCGGCAACACCGGACAGATCGATCCCGTTCGGTTCGAACTTCGACCCCTCGAACGAGACCAGCGCCGAGTTGGCCAAGTCGAAGCGCGACTGAAACGCTTGGGTGTAGGCATCGTCACCGAGCATGACCAAGAGCTCGGCGTTCAGCTTTTCGAAGCCGTCGTACGTGATCGGCGTGCTCGGACCGGGCCGCTGATCGTACGAAAAGTTCGTGGTGAGGTATTGCCGCAAGCGCTCGCGGAGAGGCGGCTCGAGGGCTAGGGTCGGCGCCGCTCCCCCGGATTGCGAGTAGATCTGGGTCAGGCAATCGACCCGCTCACGAATCTCCTCGATTTGTCCCGGATCGTAGCAATACGGAATGGAGTTCGCATCCGGCACGCAGATCTGCGGCGCGAACCCGACGGACTGCCCGGAGCGATTCCGAAAGCGAGTCTTGTAACGAAATGCGTTATCGATCTCGGTCGTGAGCGGACTGAACACTGCCTGACCCGGCACGGGTAACAAGAATTGCTTACCGACGGTCAGGTTGGTGCGGTTCGAGTCGCAGTTGATTTGATTCGGGTCTTTGCAGCGCGTCACCGGGTCGACCGCAACGAGCCCCGAGCCCTTCCAGCTGGTCAGGACGTCTTCACAGTTGCCTGGCTTGGGGCACGCTGGAGGAACCTCTGCGTTGCCTTTCTGAACCGCTTCTGCGCTCTGCAAGGACGGCAGGTCGTTCTTGCAGTTGCCACTGCGCTGGCAACTCAAAGTAGGCAACGCGACGGCCTGCGACGGATCGGCGAAATAGAAGTAAGTCACGTCGCTTTCCGCGGGACACGCCGCCGGCACGCCACTCGTCAACGCCCCCTGGTCGAATAGGCCGGTATCGTGACAAAGGTAATGAACCTGGCTGACCGGCACGGTGGAGACCGAAGCATCACTGGCAACGCCATCGAGCGTCGTGGTCAGTACCTGTTTGACCGTCGCTTGGCTGAGGCCCGCGTCGCTGCCGAGCACGCGGCGTAGCAGGTCGCTGGAGCAGCCGACACTCGCGCCCAGCTCGACACTGCTGGTTCGTGTTTCGGTTTGTGCAGTACCGACGTATGCGGAGGCATCCAGCTGGGCAACGCTGCGTTTCAAAACCGCCACCCCGTACGCAGCAAACCCCTTGGTGTCCGTGATACCGAGGAACGATTCCTCGAACCGCTCGCGAAAGATCACGTACATGGTGTCTTGATTGATGAGCGCGCCGTCGACGAGTTCCAAGTGGCGCTTTCGGCTCACCCCATCGGGGATGGGATTTGCCTGAGCCAGGCTCACGTTGACGGCGATGTTTTTCGGATCGGAGGTACCGAACGGCTGCACCGTGTCCCGACACTCGAAGCTGTAACGAGTGCCTGAGCTGTCCGCCTCGGTGTTCTGTTGAAAGCCGGGCAGGAGCCACGGCGTCTTGACGAGTTGGAAGCCCGCGCCGGCTTGTGCGCAGCCGGTATCTTGACTGGTCGCGTGATAGCGCCCGCCGACCACGACGTGCGCATCGAGCGATTTGAGAAACCCGAGGCAGGCACTGGAATTTTCCCCTCCGCACACGGCAGGGTCAGACTCGAATTCGAGTTTCAGCGCTGGATCGGCCGAATAATGCAGTGATTCTTGCGAGACGATGCGCCCTTCGAGGTGCGTGGCATCGGTCGCTCGCAGGTCGAATGCGATCGGCAGTTCAGAGACGCCACTCGGCACGGGCTGATCGTCGAGCGAGTTCGAGTAACGGCCGTAGCCTTCCGAGTTGCTGTACAGGTAGCAAGCGGCGGTCGGGCAAATGCTCTTGACCGAGGGCCATGTCCAGCTCCCCTGCGAGGTCGCCGTGAGCACGGCATTCATCTCATCGAGCGTGATGCGACCGCGTCGCATCGCACCCCAGCGTTGCAAAAACGCGTTACCGACTCGACCGAGCTTCGTGTTGTCCTCTCGGTTTGCGATCCAATCGTCCAGATTCAGATCGCCGAATTGAGCAAAATAGTAGGCCGTCCCCGACCACCGGCCATCGGCGCCCGCGGCGTAACCGAGCGAGAGCTTGCGCGTGCCCAGCTCTGGGTTGCTCACCTCGACGGTGCCTTCCCATTTCGAGGGCATCATCGGGTCGTTGGCAAACTCGAGATCGAGTTCGCCGTCGTTCCCGTCCACCAGCGATTTGAAGGTATTCACCTTCGCTGCCTGACCGCTCTTGCCGATGGACAGCCAGGGCATGGGATTCGTGAGGACGCGGGTGATGCCGGTCGGGCTGTACTCGGTGTGCTCGACTTTGGTGACGGTGAATTCGAGAGCTTTTGGGCCGTGATTCACTAGTTTGAAGGCCTGCTGAATGTGCGAGTTGCTGAACTTGAATTGGTCGACCGAGACCGAAAACGTCCCCTCTACGGTGGTCTGCGCGCCGGCATCGGCTTCGGGTTTCGCGAGCGGGAGGCAATAGCCGCTCTCCGCGTCGACCACCGAGCAGTACGTCCCACTCGGACAAGCAGCGGCGCCACTCTCCGAGGTGCACGGCGTACGACACGACTTTCGGTAACACTTCTTCGGCGAACTGCAGTCAGAGTCGTACTCGCAATTCGAGTAGCACTTGCCTTCGATGCAGACTTGGTAGTCCGGGCACTCGACGTTGCCCGTGCAAGTTCCGGGAGCTGCCGTCGGCGCAGGGCTCGGTGCCGGCGTTCCCGCGTCGGATTTCGCCGAGCTGACCGGTACGGGATGGGTGGCAACGCAGGTGCCGGCAACGCACTGTGCGCCGTCGAGGCAACGTGCCATGAGCCCGTCGACGGAGCACGCGAAGTAGGTGCCATTGGCATCGGTGTAGCCTTGTGAGCACGGCGTGTAACAAACCGGGTGCTCGGGCGGCGGTCCATTGTCGTCGTCCGGGTTCACGCAGTTGCCGGCCGCGTTGCAGATCAAGTTGCCGTTGCAGGTGTTTCCAGCCGCACACGCGCACGCGGCCGTACCGCTGGCACACGACTGACCCGCTTTCGAACCGCACGCGCAAGCGAGCAGCAGCGCGCTCAGAATCGCCCACACGAAGGCAACCGTGCGGGCGTCGGAAAACGTCTTCCTGTTCATGGCTAAACCTCGACTCTGAGGCTCGCCGCGATCCCTGCGCGCGGTAGCGACTCCTCATTGAGATGAGGCACGCCGGCCGCGCGCTATGCGCGATGTTCTACGATTTCACGTCGTAGTATCCCGGTTCGAACACGAACACCGATTCGATGAGCTGGGTGTCGTCTTCGCTATGTCCCGGGCAATACAGGCCGAAGCCCGCCGCGGTGACATTCAGGCCTACGTCATCGAGCGTCGGATTGCAGCCGATGCTTTGCAACCAGCGCAGGGTTTCGCCGAAGGGCACCCCGAGCAGTGGTCGGCCTCGGTATTCGGGCACGGCGGGTGACGCGATTTCGACGGCTTGGCACTGCCCGCTCGCGCGGTAATACACGTGCACGCCGAGCGTATCGAACGAATCCGTCGTCGCGGTGGAGGACGAGGATTTGCTGAATTCTTCGACGGGCACACCCAACGCCCCGCGCACTTCGGCTCGCGTCATTCCGAAGCGAATTGGGCCCACCCCGACGTTCTCAACGATCTCGAACGGCATCATCGAACCTTACTTATTG
>Ga0207687_10002549_pt1 | contig 12372 bp, 12 predicted proteins | sample KBSM54metaG_FD_184399 | JGI IMG/M metagenome (GOLD analysis project Ga0207687, IMG submission 184399) | Miscanthus rhizosphere microbial communities from Kellogg Biological Station, Michigan, USA - KBS M5-4 metaG (SPAdes) (version 2) | ecosystem: Host-associated > Plants > Roots > Rhizosphere >...
GTCGAGTTCGATCGTGGGCACCTGGCGGGCGCCGTTGAGCTTGAGAAATTCCGCGGTACGCGTCTCGCCCTTCAGCGTATCGACCGCTATCCAGGTGTAGGGCAGCGCGAGATGGTCGCACACCCACTTCACCTTGAGGCAATTGCCGGAACTGGTGTCGCCGTAGACCTTCATGTGCCGTCACCCTTGTCAGGGTGACACTGCAACAGGCGGCGGCAGATCTGTCAACGGCGCCGGATCGGCGCCGCGACGGGATCAGAATTTGTAGCCGAGGCCGGCGCGGACCGTGTTGATGTTGGTGTCAACCTGGGTCGTGAAGCGGATATACTCCCACTCCGCACGCATGAAGAGACCGCCGACCAGATTGATGTCGACGCCAAGGCCCGCCGTGTAACCGTAGATCAGGTGATTGTGCACGGCATCCGTGGCGTTCAATGTTGCCAGTGGCGTGAAAGGCCCGTTTATCGTGGCGCTGACGGCATCATGAACGGTAACCGAACGTGTGATGTCGGCATTGCCGAGCGCGAATCCGCCGAACATGTAGGGCAGAAAGCAGCCCCACGCGTAAGCGGCGCGCGCGCGGAAGGTCGCCATATCCGAAATTGAAATCGATGCCGATGAATCGACGGCAACATCGTGGAAGAAGCCGTCGGACAGCGACGAGCCGCTGACGAGCTCCTTGGTCGCGCGAGACGTTCCCCCGAACTTGCCGTGCACGTAACTTACTTCAAGGCCGAGGACGACGTCGTCCCATTGCGAGTTGTATCCGGCGAAGGCGCCGAAGGCCGACGAGCGCGTCGACTGCCCCCCGAGACCGAGATTCCATTGCGAGACCTGCATCTGCTGGATGACGTTATGGTCCAGCAGGGCGGCGAGCATGGTCTCATTCGATCCGGCGAACTTTGCGTCGGACGAACCATAACCGGCCTGACCACCGACATAGAAGCCCTGCCAATTGACCCGCGAGGCGCTCAGCCCTTCGGTGAAGCTGCCTCGAAGAAACGGCAAGTCCGGCATGTCAGCCGCCTGGGCGACACTCGCCGCTCCGCACATCACAGCCACCAGCAACAATCGACGCATCGCAACGCTCCATCAGACGCTCTGAACTTGCGTTGATCATCGCCTGTTAACCTTAACCAATCGTTCCCGCGGCAGCCATTTGGCGAGATCTTGTCGGAAAACCGGCGAACATTTTCGCACGGCCCGGCATCCGCAATCGGCATGCGCCAAAACAAAACGGCGCGGGAAACGCCCGCGCCGTTCGGCAATCGTTAACGAATGGAAGTCGCGATTAACCTTTGCGGACCAGCGGCGGCGGCGCGTAGACCTGCGGGCTGGTCAGATCCCAGCGCACGCCGAGCTTCAGGTCATGCGAAGTGATGTGCTTGAAGGTCGTCGGGTTGTTGATGTTGTTGGTGCCGTCGAACGCGCGGAGGTCGCCCGTCAGGCCATCACCCATATCGAGATAGCGATAGGCGAGTTCGACGGTGAAGTTCGGCGTGACCCGGTAGGCGAGACCGGCATGAGCCGCCCAGGCAAAATTCCACGTCGAGGCGTTGTCGCCGAAGGCGAGACCCGGCAACGCGGGACCGACGCCGCCATTCAGCGCAATGCCCTGGTCGGTGAAGCCGTTGATCGCAACCCGAGCGCCACCAACGCCGGCGCCGATGAACGGGGTGATGCACCACCAGGTGCCGAGATCGACATAGGCGTTGGCGAGAACGACCCACTCGTTCTTGGTGGCGTGATAGGTGTCGGTGCCGACGCCGCCCACATAGGAGATGCGGTCGGTGCCGAAGAACTGCGAATTGCCGCGGTATTCACCGGTGACGTCGGCGCGGAACCAGTTGTTGACCCTGTAACCGACGCCGAGGCCGAAGATGCCCGCGGTGTTGAAATTGTTGTTCTGAACCGACGATGTGTTGTTGGCATCGAGCCTGTTGTTCAGACGATCGACACGCTGGTTGCTGAAGCCGATGTCGCCACGCAGATACCAGCCGCCAAAATCCTCAACCACCGGCGGAGCATAAGGCGGCGGCGCAATCGCCATGTCGGCAGCAAACGCCGCCTGGGACAACAAAGTGGCCGCACCGGCGGCAATGAAAGACTTAACGCTACGCATCGGGCTTCGTCCTTTTGTCCGGTGAGGCAGACTGCGAAAAAAGCCCCACTCCAAAAACTCACGGGCGGACGATGCCATTAAATGCTTAAGCGGCGCTTAACCCTAATTATTAAGGTTGACAAACTCTAACTGATTTTTCTGCAGATGTTTCGCGACGCGGGAGTCGATGCATTCGCGCGCACCGAGAACGGTAGAAAACCGCCACACATCCTAACGATGGGTTTCGCGCACGACGGCGGTGTTAAGATTTTGTTGACGCAGCACCCTCGCCCGCGGCACGCGTCAGCGCACGTGCTCAACGCACAACAGGTTGAGGCATCTTCGGCAGGAACACCGCGAGCAATCCCAGCGCGGGGAGGAACGCGCAGAGATGATAGACGTAAGCGATCCCGGTGTGATCGGCGAGCTTGCCGAGCACGGCGGCGCCAAGTCCGCCGATGCCGAAGGCGACGCCGAAGAACACGCCCGAGATCATCCCGAAGCGGTGCGGCATCAATTCCTGTGCGAACACGATGATCGAGGACGTCGCGGAGGAGAGGATGAGGCCGATGAACACGGTCAGCACCGCGCTTCCGACAAGGCCGGCATAGGGCAGCGCCAGCGTAAACGGAAGCGCGCCGAGGATCGAGAACCAGAGGACGTATTTGCGGCCGTAGCGGTCACCGAGCGGCCCGCCGAAGAATGCCCCCGCCGCGTTGGAGGCAAGGAAGATGAAGAGATAGAGCTGGGCCGCCTGCGTCGATACCTGAAACCTGTCGATCAGATAGAAGATGTAATAGCTCGACAGGCTCGACACGTAGAGCTGCTTTGAGAACAGCAGCACCACCAGCACCGCGAGCGCGATTTTGACCCGTCGTGAATCCGGATGGTCCGGATGGCGCTCGACCGCCACGGATTTCCTGGTCGCGATCTGCGGCTTGTACCAGACGCCGATCCGCCACAGGATCACGATCGCCAGAAACGCGATCGATGAAAACCACGCGATCGATGGCTGGCCGAACGGCACCACGATCAGTGCGGCCAGCACCGGCCCCATCGACGTGCCAAAACTGCCGCCGAGCTGAAACACCGATTGCGCAAAGCCGTAACGCCCGCCCGAAGCCAGCCGCGCGATCCGCGCCGACTCCGGATGGAACACCGCCGAGCCAAGCCCGACCAGCGCCGCCGCGATCAGGATGATGGGATAGAGGTGCGCGACGCTCAGCAGCAGCAATCCGAAGAAGGTAAAACCCATGCCGATGGCGAGCGAGAACGGCTGCGCCTTCTTGTCAGTGAAATGCCCGACGACGGGTTGCAGCAGCGAGGCGGTAAACTGGAACGCCAGCGTGATCATGCCGATCTGCCCGTAGTCCAGCGCGTAAGCGTCCTTCAGGATCGGATAGACCGAGGCGATCAGCGACTGCATGGTGTCGTTGAGAAAATGCGAGAAGCTGATGCCGGTCAGCACGACATAGGCCGGCCCCGCGACAGCCGCCTTGGCGGCGAAGCCTGGCGTCGCGTCCAGCACGACCACCGGCGCGGTGGCCGTTTCCTCCGAGACGATGACAGGCTTGTTCAAGGCGCATTCCCGAAAAGAACCGCGGACAGGCAATGTCCCGTTCTACGGCCGCGCCATCGTCGCGACCAGCATCAATAGCTTATAGCTGCGATGCGTTGTCGCAGCAGCGATCAGCGATCCCGTGCCGTCGGAATAAAGCTGGCTTATGCCGCCGCGGCGTGGCCGAGCGCGGTGACGATCTGATCGACGACGTCCTCCACCAGGATGCGGTCGTCGCCCTCGCCCATCACGCGGATCACGGGCTCGGTGCCGGACGAACGGACCAGCAGCCGGCCGTGGCCGTTGAGACGGTTCTCGCCGTCCATGATCGCCGATTTTACCTCGGCATGGTCGAGCGGCTTGCCGGATCGGTAGCGCACGTTCTTCAGGATCTGCGGCAGCGGATCGAAACGGTGGCAGACTTCCGACACCGGACGGCGAAGTTTTTGCACCACGGCCAGCACCTGCAGCGCGGCGACGAAGCCGTCGCCAGTGGTGGCGTAGTCGGAGAGAATGATATGGCCCGAGGGTTCGCCGCCGAGATTGTAGCCCTGCGTCAGCATCTGCTCGAGCACGTAGCGGTCGCCGACCGGCGTACGCACCATGCCGAGGCCCTGCCCTTCGAGGAAGCGCTCGAGCCCGAGATTGGACATCACGGTGGCGACGATGCCGGGCTTGGCGAGACGTCCGTCTTCCTTCCAGCTTTGCGCGATCACCGCGAGCAACTGGTCGCCATCGACCACATGGCCGCGCTCGTCGACCAGGATGACGCGATCGGCGTCGCCATCGAGCGCGATGCCGATATCGGCGCGCATCTCGCGCACCTTCTTCGCCAGCGCTTCCGGCGAGGTCGAGCCGCATTCCTTGTTGATGTTGAAACCATCCGGTTCGACGCCCATCGCGATGACGTCGGCGCCCAATTCCCACAGCGCTTCCGGCACCACCTTGTAGGCCGCGCCGTGTGCGCAATCGATCACGACGCGCAAACCGTCGAGCGAGAGCTCGCGCGGCAGCGTGCGCTTGGCGAATTCGATGTAGCGGTCATGCACGCCGTCGATGCGGCGGGCCCGCCCGAGGCTGGCGCTCTGCGCGAGACGGCGGTCGATCGGCTCGTCGAGCAACTGCTCGATCTGCTTTTCGACGTCGTCGGACAATTTGAATCCCTGCGGACCGAACAGCTTGATGCCGTTGTCCTCGAACAGATTGTGCGAAGCTGAAATCATCACGCCGAGATCGGCGCGCATCGACTTGGTGAGCATCGCGACCGCCGGCGTCGGCATCGGGCCGAGCAGCAGCACATCCATGCCGACCGAGGTAAAGCCGGCCACCATGGCGTATTCGATCATGTAGCCGGAGAGCCTTGTGTCCTTGCCGATGACGACGCGGTGGCGGTGGTCGCCACGCTGAAACACCAGGCCGGCCGCCTGCCCCACCTTGAGCGCAAGCTCCGGCGTGATCAGACCATTGGCACGGCCCCGAATTCCGTCGGTACCGAAATATTTGCGGCTCATGCGACCCCCAAGCCATTCCAGGGCTTCTTCAGGCCATCACGGCCACGAATCCCCGAACGCCCACCATCGTAGCGTGCAGCGGTTATAATCCCTCGGCCGCTAAAATGGCTTCAAAAAATATGATGAATCATTACCGCCGGACGCGGCCGCGATCAATGCATAAGCATTTGTAATAAATGGATATTTTACGAAAACGACCGCGATTGCGCTTGGCGTGCTAGTTCCCCCGCTTGACGTGGTGGTCCCCCTTCGAGGGCGCCGGCTGGGTGACATTGACCGGGTCGGACGCCGGAAAGGTCTCTTTCAGGCCCTCCTCCAAGGCGGCGTCGAGCCGGCGCTTTTCCTCGCGATCGGCCAAGCCGGCATCGATTTGGGCAGCTACGCGCGGTCCGGTCATGGGAATGTCCTCCCGTCGGGAATGGCGCCGCCCAAGAAATACGAAAAGAGATACGAAAAGAGACACGATAAGCGATGCGATTCGGCAGATGCGATTTGGCTGACCATCCAACCATGCTAGATGACAACGCAGCGAAGAAGTTCAAGAAGGGCCGGGACGTCCATGAAGCACATCACCTGCATTGAGGATCTGCGCCAGTTGCACAAGCGCCGGGTTCCCAAGGCGTTTTTCGACTACGCCGACCGCGGCTCCTACACCGAGGACACGCTGCGCGCCAATTCCGAGGATCTTGCGCAGATCAAGTTCCGCCAGCGCATCCTGGTCGATGTCTCCAAGCGCGATCTCTCCACCAATATCCTCGGCGAGCCGGCCGCGATGCCGTTGATCCTGGCGCCTGTCGGCCTGCTCGGCATGCAGCATGGCGACGGCGAGATTCATGCCTGCCGCGCCGCGCAGGCCGCCGGCATTCCCTTCACCCAGAGTACGATGTCGATCTGCTCGATCGAGGACATCGCAGCCGCCGTCGACAAGCCGTTCTGGTTCCAGCTCTACGTGATGAAGGACCGCGGCTTCATCAAGTCGCTGATCGAGCGCGCGATCGCCGCCAAATGCTCGGCGCTGGTGCTGACCGTCGATCTGCAGGTGATCGGGCAGCGCCACCAGGACATCAAGAACGGCATGACGGTGCCGCCGGAATGGTCGCTGTCGAAGCTGCTCGACTTTGCCAGCAAGCCGTCATGGGTCGCCGGCGTGCTGCGCGGCAAGCGCCGCAGCTTCGGCAACATCGTCGGCCACGTCAAAGGCACCGAGGATCTGACCAAACTGTCGGAATGGACGGCGTCGCAGTTCGACACCTCGCTGAACTGGAAGGACATCGACTGGATCCGCTCGATCTGGCCGGGCAAGCTGATCCTGAAAGGCATTTTGGACGTAGAGGACGCCGAGCTCGCGGCCAAGACCGGCGCGCAGGCCATTGTCGTCTCCAACCATGGTGGCCGCCAGCTCGACGGCGCGCCGTCGTCGATCGAGGTGTTGCCGGAAATCGTCGACACCGTCGGCTCGCAGATGGAGATCATGTTCGATAGCGGCATCCGCACCGGCATGGACGTGGTGCGCGCGCTCGCGCTCGGCGCCAAATCCTGCATGATCGGCCGCGCCTATGCCTACGGCCTGGGCGCCGGCGGTGAGGCCGGCGTCGCCAAGGCGCTCGACATCCTCGCCAAGGAAATGCTCACCACCATGGGCCTGTGCGGCGTCAACACGATTGCCGAAATCGACGATAATTTGCTGGCGGTGTGAGGGGCCTGAAAAGCATCAGGGTCGCGTGCAACACGATCCTGATGCAGGCTTCACATCAAAACGGACGTCGCGGCTGGCGCGTGCCCGTCTGACGATCGCCCCAGGCCATCGTGACCGCGAATGTCGCGAACATCATCACGACAGCGATGACCACCAGAACCGTATCGAGAGGCGTTGGCTTTCTCCATGCTTGATGGAGAGAGGCCTGGCTGAAGCCATTCGATCCTGCTTTGACGTGAGTCAAATCCGAATGAGCCGTCGCGATCACACCGCGGCGAGTTGCTCCATCACATCGGTGGCGCGCTTGCACCTAGTTCGCAGACAGCCGATTTTCCAGCCGCAGCCGCCTGGGTGTCATTCCCGTCCAGCGCTTGCATGCGTGGGTAAACGAGCTCATTTCCCGGTAGCCAAGAAGCCAGGCTATTTGAGAAATCGGCAATTCCTTTTCCCGCAAATAGCGCGTGGTAAGGACTTCCCGCAGCTGCTCCAGCACCTCTGAGAACGAGGTACCTTCACTTGAAAGCGCACGCGTCAGCGTTCGGCGGCTCATTCCAAGCTGCCGCCCGACTTCGGGTGCGTTGGCGCGCCCATGCGGCAACAGCTTGATCAGCACGTCTTCGACCCTGGTTCGAACGCTGGCAGCACTTCGCGACGACCGGTGCGCGAGCACTTCATTCGCGTAGCCAACGAGCAGATTGTGCAGATGCGGATCGCTACCGACGGCAGGCAGAGAATGGACAGATTTCGATAGGACTATTTCGTCAGCACCGTTCCCGAAATCGATATCGCATCCCAGAAACGATCTGAATTCCGGCGGCGTGCCTTTGCGCGAATGCCTGACGCCGATACGAAGCGGCGCCCACCGACCATCCGTTATCTTCCGGCAAATTCGAACCAGCGCCACCAGCCAGAATTCGATCTGGTGGCGATCGGACGATCGGTCAACATTTGCGTATTCGATTTCGATAACCACGTCTCGATCCGCCCGCACCTTCAGGCGAACGCCCTCATTGGCAATTGCGCTGTAACGCTCGGCATTGCGAAGCGCTTCGGCGAGGCTCCCCGACGATGCCATTACGTAATATGGCAGACCAATTTCTCCCAGTTCGAAGTCACGCGCCAAATGAAATCCGAGAAGGTCATCGCCGATTGCCTCTGCCGCCAGCTCAAGCACCTTGATCTGGGCTTTCACCTCCAGCCTCCTGGCGGCATCATCGATGTCCGAAATGGTGAGGCCCGCGATCGCCAGCAGAGGAGCCAAAGGCTTCTCCGTCTTGCTTACGGCCGCACATGCCAACCGCGCGATGCCGCCTGTTGCGCTCGGTATCGAACCGAGGCGATTTTGTTCTTCAGGACGCATCAGCCCCAGCGTTCCCCATAGTCGGAATCATGGCCTCAACAGCCAAATCCTTGGCCAACAATCACAAGACCGGCTGTTCGGCGTTCAATATAACCCGCCGCTCGTATCAACGACGTCATTAACGTAGCCGCAGTTTGCGGCCAGTTGATCTGGATCAAAGCAGTCAATTCACATGTCTTTTTCCACCAGCAGGATTGCGCTCTTCATCGACGGCTCCAATCTGCACTCGACTTCAAAGACGCTCGGCTTTGACATCGATTTTCGACGCTTGTTGAGCGAATTCGAAAGCCGCGGCGAGCTTCTGCGCGCCTTCTATTACACGAGCCTCATCGAGGGCCAGGCGGTCTCCGCCGTCAAGCCATTGATCGATTGGCTCGACTACAACGGATACACCGTCGTCACCAAGGCAATAAAGGAATTCTTCGACAGCAATGGCCGTCGCCGGACCAAAGGCAATATGGAAATTGAGCTGGCGATCGACGCCATGGAGATGGCGGAGCAGATCGACGAGATGGTGCTTTTCTCCGGCGACGGCGATTACCGGCGACTGGTTGAAGCGATCCAGCGTCGCGGTGTTCGGGTAACGGTCGTATCGACGATTTCGAGCCAGCCGGCGATGATAGCCGACGAGTTGCGGCGGCAGGCCGATGCCTTCACCGACCTGCTGACGCTGAAGCCCCGTATCATTCGCATGCAGGCGAAATAGCCGCACGAGAAGTCCAGGTCCGCTGGAGCGCTCATCGCTCCAGCGTTTTGCCTCACATCGGCGGCGTGATGCCGTCGCGCCCGACATTGACGCGATTGGCTTCCAGCGTGCCGTCGTCCTTCTTCGCCGCGCCGAAGATGATGATCTTGGCGCCCGGCTTCAGCTCTGACTTGTCGCCGGCGACGAAGGTGACGATCGGCGTACCCGGCGGCACCACGACTTTCTTTTCGCCGTCCTTGTACTTGACCAAAATGTTCTGGCCGTCGGTGCCCTTCACCGTCTGGGCGACGGTGGCGTTGGTCATGGTCGAGTTCGGTCGCTGATCCCAGGGCCGAAAACCTTCGGCCGCGCCGCGCTGGTTCTCCGGGAAAATATGCACCGCGACCGCCTTCTGGGTGCCGTCCGGCTCCGGCATCGCGGTGACGCCGATGTAGGAGCCTTCCTTGATCTCCGAGAGTTCGGTCTTGGCGACGCCGAACACCGCGACATTGTCGGTGACCCGCACCTTCATGTCGGTGCCCTCGCGCGACTTGATCGACAGCATGGGTCCGTCAACGGCCTCGATGGTGCCGCGAATCCGTACCATCGGCGGCTGTTGCGCCCACGCCGCCGATCCGAGCAGGGTGGCAAAGGTCAGCGAGGCCGCGAGCATCCGCGGCCAAGACGAAGATTTCAGCATGGTATTCCTCCCAAGGTGCATTTGGCGCCCAATTCAACGCAAACACCGCACGGGAGCTGCTATTCCAGGGGGCGAGATCACATCGGCGGGGTCAGCCCGTCGCGGCCGACGCTGACGCGGTTGGTCTCGAACGAGCCGTCCGGCAGCTTCTTCATGAAAGCGATCACCTTGGCGCCGGGTTTGAGGTCGGACTTGTCGGCGGGGACGTAGGTTACGACCGGCGTCTCGGGGGAGACCACGACTTTCTTCTCGCCGTCCTTGTACTTGACCATCAAGGTGTGACCGTCATTGCCGACCACGGAGTCCGCCACGGTGGCGTTGGTCATGGTGGAGTTGGGCCGCAGGTCATAGGGCCGCGAGCCCTCGCCGGTGCCGCGCATCGCTTCCGGAAAGACATGCACCTCCACCGCATTCTGGCTGCCGTCCGGTCCCGGCACAGTCGTGGTGCCAATGAAGGAACCGACCTTGATATCCGACAGCGAGATCTTCGTGATTCCCACGACCCTGAGATCGCCGGTCATATGCAGCCTGACGTCCTCGCCGCCACGCGACTTCACGGCAAGCAGGTCGCCATCGACGGCTTCGATGGTGCCGCGAACGCGCGTCGGCGTGGGCGGCTGCTGGGCGATGGCGTAGATCGTGGAGCCGGCGACCATCGCGACTGCGACAAGCGGGCGAACGAACTGAAAGCGGCGGGCGGTCATGCTGAAGTCTCCGGTGGCAGTGACGTAACCATTTGACCCCGGCCTTTCAAAAAAATTCCGGCTCAAGTCTCCGCGATCAGCCGATCATGTATTCGTGAGATCGGCCTCGACCAGCGCGCGAAGTTCCGCCGTCACCTCGGGGCGCTGCCCGAACCACAATTCGAAGCCGCGCACCGCCTGGTGCAGCAGCATGCCGAGCCCGTCGGCCGTCTTCAGCCCGCGGGCGCGGGCCGCGGCGAGCAATGGCGTGTCGAGCGGCACGTACACCCCATCGGCGACGACGGCGTGTGACGGCAAGCGCCCGACATCGAGTTCGAGCGGCGGCTGGCCCTTCATGCCGAGCGAGGTCGTATTCACCAGCAGCCCGGCGCGCGGCAGCAGATCGCCGACCGCATCCCATGCCACGGGAACAACGCTCGCGCCGAATTCATCCGCCAGCGCGCGGGCGCGCTCGATGGTGCGATTGACGAGATGCACGCGCTGGATGCCACGGTCGAGCAAGCCGAACAACACCGCGCGCGACGAACCGCCGGCACCGAGCACCAGCGCCTCCTCGCATTTGTCCCATCCGCTCGCACGGGCATCGAGATTGTTGATGAAACCTTCGACGTCGGTGTTGGTCGAACACAGCTCGCCATTCTCGAACCACAGCGTATTGGCCGCGCCGACCGCACGGGCGCGCGCATCCGGCTTCGACAGCGAAAGCGCCCGCTCCTTGTGCGGAATGGTGACGTTGGCGCCGACGAAGCCACGCAGCGACAGCCGGAAGATGAAATCCTTGAACTCGTCCGGCGGCACCGCCTCGATCACATAGCCGCCCGCGATGCCGAGCGTCCGCAGCCAGTAATGATGGATCAGCGGCGAGCGCGAATGCGCGGCCGGCCATCCGATCAGGCAGGCGGCGGGGGGTTTTGTTCCACTTGTCATGCCCGTCCAATCGGGCAAGCCGGGCCCGAAGTCAATGCTGTAACACGCCTGTTGCCGCGACGCGGTGTAACCTGCGCCATCAGGCGCTCCACTCATAGACCTCTTTCTCGTAAACTTCCTGGAAGCCGGCGCGTTGCAGATTCCGCCAGGAGTGTTCGAGCATGTACAGGGTCTCCGATACTTCGATCGCGCAGCCGAGCTGCTCCGTGCGTTCGATCCGCTTCGCGATCAGCGCCTGCTGGGCCCCGCGCCTGCGATGGCTCTCGGCGGTTGCCGCCGCCATCAGGTAGCCGATGTCTTCGAAAATGCACAGCGCTGCAATCGCCACCGGACGCACGGCGTCGAACGCCATGTAGTGGAAGAAGCCTTCGTGACCTGCCGTCCGCAGATAGTCCGGCCAGATGGTCTGATCCGGGGGCTCCCGCATGGCGGCGATTTCATCCGCGCCGACTTCGCGCACCTCAAGGTCGGTGGCAAACTGAACGGGCGAACGGACACTGCGGCATAGCGTCGGATAACCGGTCCATTGCACGCGCGTAAGTCCGTTCGCATTGAGCCAGCCACGCACCAATTCCATCTCGGGGCCTGGACTGAGCCAGCAGAAAAATCGCTTAATCCCCTCCGCGGCGAACAAATCGATGATATGGCGGATGCTGTTCGAATCCATGCCGGGCTCGGCCCCGCATAGATAGACGCGGTTCATGTTGCCCGACGCGAACCGTGCCTGCCGGTCGGGATCGATCGTGACATAGCAGTTTCCAAACGGAGGACCGTCGAAGCGTTTTCGAATGAAGCGGTCAGGCGGGCGTTGGCTGTCCAGCCATTGCGTCAGCCGTTTCATTTTCAGGGACAAATCGACGGTGTTCATGGACTGCTCGGGATCATGCCTCCCCGACTTCGAGGGGCATGATCCCGGCATATCTCACGCCGCGACGCGATGCGCGGCGATGATCTGGTCGGCGGCGCGGCCGGTGACTTCCGCCATGCGGTCGAATGCCCGAGTAAAGCTGCCGGCGCCGGCGGTGGCCGAGCGCAACTCCACGATCAGGTCGCCGATCTCCGCTTCCGGCATGGTGGCGCGGACGCAATCCCATCCCGGCCAGTTCTCGCGGGTGTCGAAGCCCAGGATC
>Ga0207687_10002554_pt1 | contig 12364 bp, 10 predicted proteins | sample KBSM54metaG_FD_184399 | JGI IMG/M metagenome (GOLD analysis project Ga0207687, IMG submission 184399) | Miscanthus rhizosphere microbial communities from Kellogg Biological Station, Michigan, USA - KBS M5-4 metaG (SPAdes) (version 2) | ecosystem: Host-associated > Plants > Roots > Rhizosphere >...
TCCAAGCGGCCATCAGAGATGAGGCGGCAAGGGGGCCGAGAAAGGCGGCTCCATTGGGATGCCCGGGATGGGTGAACAGAAAATGAAGTGAATTCGTCTTGTGAATAATAGCCAGCACAAGCAGAAGGAATCCCACCACCAGGATGACCACAATTTCCGCCACCACCATGACGTTGTTCACCACGCTGGTGGTCTTGACGCCGGAGTGATTGATGAGAGCGATGGAAAACAAGATCAAAGACGTCGCGATGACGACGTTGCTGGAGCTCGCAGTGATGCCTATAGCAGGCAGCGCATAACTCGCTAATGCATAGCAGACGGCCGCCAGGCCTGCGGTGACCTGGATGATCATGAGCCATCCCGCCCACCATGCCAGATTGCTGCCGCCGAGTTCCCGAGTCCATTGATAGGCAGATCCGGATAGGGGAATGCGCCGGGATAACTTGGCGAAGACCATCGCCAACAGAAACTGCCCCACACCGACGATTGGCCATGTCCAGATGAAAGCCGGGCCAGCCGTTTGCAATCCGGCACCGTAGGTTGCGAACAGGCCGGTGGTGACGGCAACGATCGAGAAGCTGAGGGCGAAACTGGAGAACCATCCCAGTTCGCGGTTGAGCTCCTGGCGATAGCCGAACCGCGCCAGTTCATTTTCGTTAGGGGCCTTTGTTTCTGGCGGCATTCGCTAGAGCATCTTACCCGAGCGCGGAGATGGCGGGCGGAAAAACTAAACTGCACATATAATCCCCTCTGGCCGTCTCCATACCTTGAGCCTGGCCCCGAACGAACGAGGAGAAGAATATGCGTAAGAATTTGTTCACACACCTTTTGGCGATCTTGTTCGCCATCTCTCTGGTCAGTGGCAGCGCCGCGGCGCAAGGCAATACCGTGAAGCCGGACAAGTCGGCGGCGATGTCCAAGGCCACCGATCTGCTCGACCTGAACTCGGCCACCAAGGACCAGTTGCAGGCCCTGCCCGGTATTGGCGACAAGTATTCGCAGAAGATCATCGATGGGCGTCCTTACGCCAAAAAAACCGACTTGGTGCAGAAGAAGATCATTCCGCAGGCGACGTACGCGAAGATCAAGGACATGGTTATCGCCAAACAGAAGTGACCGATATACCCCGGACCGCCGTGCGGCGTCCGGGCTGCCTTTCTTAAGGAGTCTTTATGGGATTTCTCGATGAGATGGCAACCAAAGCCGTAGCAAGCGCAAGCGGAAGTTCGAATCCGATTGTCTCGGCGGTTCTACAGCTGATTCAGAATCAGCCGGGCGGGATTTCCGGATTACTCCAGCAGTTTCACGAAAAAGGGCTGGGAGACCTGGTGAACTCGTGGGTGAGCACCGGACAGAATCTACCAGTTTCGCCGGACCAAGTTCAGCATGTGCTGGGAACCGAGCAGGTGCAGCAAGTGGCTGCGAGTGCGGGAATTCCGGCGCAGCTTGCCAGCTCGAAGCTGGCAGAATTTTTGCCGATGATCGTGGATAAGCTCACGCCCAACGGGCAGGTGCCGGAACAGGGAAGCCTGCTCGAATCCGGCATGAACCTGTTGAAGTCTTTCGAGAGCCGCTAGTTTCTTGTTCTATGAAGCGTAGAAAATTTCTCGCGCTTGCCGGGGGCGCGTCTGCCGCGGTGGGACTCTCTACCTTTGGCTGGGCCGAGGGAACATCTGCGATTCCCGTCATTGACGCCCACATCCACCTCTTCGACACCACGCGTCCGCAAGGTGTGCCATGGCCCACAAAACAGGATGGCATTCTTTACCAGCCGGCGCTTCCGGACCGCTACCGCAAGATTGCCGTGCGTCAAGGGACCGTCGGCGCGATTGAAGTGGAGGCGAGTCCATGGCTCGAGGACAACCAGTGGGTCCTCGAACTCGCTGCCAAAAACAAGATCATCGTCGGCACGGTGGGCAATCTCGAACCGGGCAAGCCGGAGTTTCGCAAACAACTCGAGCGTTTCCAGCGCAACCCCTTGTTCCGCGGCATCCGCTATGGAAATATTTGGGACCGCGATCTGGGTCGGGAGATTGCCAAACCGGAATTCGTAGCCGACCTGCGAGTCTTGGCAGACGCAGACCTTGCGTTGGATACAGCCAATCAGACTCCAGCTTTGGTTACCGCGGCAGTGCGAGTGACTGATCAGGTCCCGAAGTTGCGGGTAGTTCTTGATCACCTTCCGCAGATGGCTCCGCCGGCCGATCCCGCTGCGCGTCACGCATATGAAACTGACTTGCGGGAGTTGGGAACACGGCCGCAAGTCTATGTGAAGATTTCGGAGGTCTTGCGTCGGGTCGAGGGAAAAATTCCGCAGGAGCTGAATTTCTATCGCGATCGACTCGACCAGATCTTCGGCATTTTCGGAGAAGACCGGGTAATCTTTGGCAGCGATTGGCCCAACAGCGATCAGTGGCTGCCGTTCGAGGTCGAGTTGCGATTGGTCCGCGAATACTTCAACGCCAAGGGACGGGCCGTAGCAGAGAAATATTTCTGGAAGAATTCGCTGGCTGCTTACAAGTGGGTTAAACGGGATGGATCACAGCCCGGCTAGGTAGGTCAGTATGCCAAATCTAATGCGCGTGGCGCTTTGCGCCGTAATTGCTCGTTCTTTGCACGGTGGCCGCGTTGTCAGGCCGGTCGCAAGCCCCCAGCCATGTTCCATCGCCAGAACCATGGAGTTCGAGGCCGACATGTATGGCCTCAACGCGGCACGGCAGCCCGACGGCGAAGCCAATGTCGATCTGCTCCTGGGTGCGTACCGGAAAATGGAACCCGGTCCAATAGAAGAATTCCTTTTCTTCGATCATCCGAGCGGCCTTACGCGGATTACCGCTGCGATGCCGTGGAAGGCCGAGCATCCCGAGACTGCATCCCCGGACGAGATGGCCCGCCCAATGTTTGACGGGAAACACTAACCCAGCATAAGTAGCTGCTCTTCCCTGTGAAAATCGAACCACAGATTTCACAGAGGTATCTCGCTCAGGGACCTGCCCCGTCCTCTGGGTACTTTGGTCCCATACCCGTTGTGGCCGCTAGGTACCTCGTAGCCGCCGCTTCCAGCCCATAGACTAGGGGTTGGAGAACTCTGCTTGGCCATCGATGAAGAGCTGTCTCAACTCGATTCCCTCCTCCGCCGGTTGAAGATCGACTACGAGATCTACTTCAGCAATCCCACCAAAAAGCCTCCCACCGATCTGGAGTGGAAGGTGTTGAACCTGCTGCGCAAATTCAGCGATGGCAGCCGGATGAGCTTCATGCAGCGCTACCGCTACAACGAGATGGCTCAACGATACGCGGTCTACAGCGATCTGTGGCGCAAGAAGGGCCGTATCCGCGAGGAAGGCTACCGGCGTCCGCAGGATGCATTGCTATCCGTGGCCGGTGTGCGGGCAGAGGAGCACGAAGCCCATCACAAAGTTTATGGCGTAAGCGCCGCTGCCGCCCTTGGAGTTGCTGCCGCCAAGGCTGGCGACACCGTCTCCGTCGAGTGTTCCGATGCCCGGGCCGAACGTGGTCAGGTTGAAAAGCTTTTTTACGCCTTGGCAGAGGCCAAAAAGAAAGCCGGCAAAGACGTTAGCGGAAGCATCGACAGCTTCGCGACATTTGTGGAGAAGAAAACCGAGCAAATCCGCAAACAATATGGCTGCCACGCCGTGGAGTTCACGGTCGAAATGCAAGACGGCGACGTGAAGCTTAAGGCCAAGGCAAAAATCTAAATTCGAACCCTCTGTGTGGTCTGTGCACTCTGTGGCAAAAAGCATTTCGGATTAAAGCTCCAAGCGGGACGAAATCCTTCCCCGCCCCGATCCAAAGACGCGCATCAACCTCTGCTGATAAAATTTTCTAGCTGCACCATCCCACTCCATAAGGCTCCCCCATGCCACAGAAGATTCAACGAGCTATCCTCAGTGTCACCGACAAATCCGGACTGGTAGAATTCGCCCGCAAACTTGCCGGTATGGGGGTGGAATTGGTCTCGACGGGTGGGACCGCCAAATTGCTGCGGGAATCCGGAATTTCCGTCAAAGACATCTCCGATCTCACTGGCTTTCCAGAGATGCTGGACGGCCGGGTAAAAACCCTGCATCCCAGAGTGCACGGCGGGATTCTCCACCGCCGCTCCGATAAATCCCACCGTGATGCCGTAGACGTTCACGGCATCCTCCCAATCGACATGGTAGTGGTGAATTTGTATGCCTTTGAGAAAACCGCTTCCAAACCCGGAGTGCAGTTCGAAGAAGTAATTGAAAACATTGATATAGGAGGCCCATCGATGATCCGCTCCGCCGCCAAGAATTTTCAAGATGTCGCCGTCGTCACTTCCACCGCCGACTACCAGGGGATTGCCGATGAAATGTCAAAATCCGGCGGCTCACTATCACTGGCTACCAAATGGCGGCTGGCCCAGCAGGCTTTCGCGACTACCGCTGCCTACGACTCGGCGATTGCCTCGACTCTGGAAACAATAGGTGATGACCAGCTGGTGAAGCCGGCCGGAGGCTTCCCGCAAAATCTTAGGCTTTCATTGCAGAAAATCGCCGACCTCCGCTATGGAGAGAACCCCCACCAGAAGGCCGCCATGTATTCCGACGGATCGGCTAAAGGAATAGCCAACGCACGGCAAATCCAGGGTAAAGAACTTTCTTTCAACAACATCGTGGACCTGCAAGCCGCCTGGGACCTGGCACAGGAGTTCGACGAAACGGTCTGCGCCATCATCAAACACACCAACCCCTGCGGCACCGCGACCGCAAGAACTCTGGTCGAAGCCTACAAAAAAGCGCTTGAGGTCGATCCCGTATCTGCTTTCGGCGGCGTTATCGGAGTAAACCGCCCCGTAGATGGTGCAACCGCAGAAGAAATGGCCAAGCTGTTTCTGGAAGTCATCGCCGCCCCCAGTTTCGATGAAGAAGCCAGGACCAAGTTCGCCGCCAAAAAGAACCTGCGTCTAGTCGAAATCACACCCACCCCGGAAAAGTGGGTGCTGAAAAATGTTTCCGGCGGAATTCTGTTGCAAGACGCCGACACCCGTCAGCTGACCGAGGCCGACTTGAAGGTGGTCACCAAGCGCCAACCTACCCCCGAAGAAAAGCGCGCGCTGCTGTTCGCGTGGAAGGTTTGCAAGCATGTGAAATCGAATGCCATCCTGTACGCGCGAGATGGACAAACCGTAGGCGTCGGCGCCGGACAGATGAGCCGCGTCGACTCGGCTAAAATCGGCGCTATGAAAGCGGTTCTTCCACTTAAAGGCACAGTCGCCGCCTCCGATGCGTTCTTTCCCTTTCCCGATGGAGTGGAGCAAATTGCCAAGGTAGGATCGACGGCCGTCATTCAACCCGGCGGATCAGTCCGCGATCAGGAAGTAATCGAGGCCGCTGATCGGTTGGGCCTGGCCATGATCTTCACCGGCGTCCGTCATTTTCGCCACTAAGATTGGGCAATTGCAACATTGCGCACGCTTTTTCCTGCAGTTTCCACAAGGAAATTCTGTCGTCCACAGTTTTCGCACAAAGCACCGGCAGTTTTCTATTGCGGCAAAATGGCAGTTGCCGCAGAGTGCTTCCAGAGCATGCGTGAAATGTCTGGCATGCCTGTTTAACAGTTACGACGGTGCCGGTTGCCAGCAAATTCTCGAGGGTGAATTGCTGGAGGGTTTTTCTGAGCGGTAAAACGCGAATGCGAAACTCGGGCGTTGCGGCCTCCTCTGAAGTCCTCCTCATTGAGTGGGACTAAGCCGTCAACCGAAGTAACTCAGCGGATCTCTGATTCGCGCCAGGTACACGGAGAAAACGAGCATCTCTCCGGAGACGACTTGATTCCCGTAGGCCGATTCGCAGCTTCGGCGGCGAGAACAGGCAAACGACGTCGAGCGCAAGCGATACGGCTCGGGTGGCTGGCCCGGGCCGTATTTATTTTTGCGCCCTGAGTCTTGAGATTCGCAATTTGTTCGCCTATACTCTTCCATATTTGAGCGGGTTCAACCCTCTTGTTGGCGAAGATTTTCCCATGCAACTTTCGACCCAAACGTTTTTGATTTCCATCTGGTTTTCCAACGCTGTTCCTCTCATCCACAAGACCCTTGCCGCTAACATGAATTCACACTTTCCGGGCTGACGATCCCTTGGCAACCACCGATTACAGTCTCGCGCACAGCATGCCGGCCAATGTCGAGGCGGAGCGCTCTATCCTCGGCGCCATCCTGCTCGACAACTTTTCCTTCAATCAGGCAGCCGAGCATCTCCACCCCGAAGATTTCTCACTCGACTCACACCGCAAGATATATGCCCGTATGGTGGAGCTGGCCGAATCCTCCCGGCCCATTGACTTAATAACGTTGTCAGAAGAGTTGGATCGCGCCAAGGAATTGGAGTCGATCGGCGACGTGGCCTACGTTTCCAGCCTGCTCGACGGCGTCCCGGACCGGCCAAGTATCGAGCACTACGTCAAGATCGTCCGCGATAAGGCCATGCTGCGTGGGCTGATCCACGCTGCTAACGCCGCAATTTCGCGTGCTGCTGACCAGAGTGACCCCGCCGAAGACATTCTGAGCGATACCGAAGCCGCTATCTTCCAGCTCTCCGAACAGCGCATCGGACGCGGCTTCATGGGCGTGCAGGAGATCATTAAGGAGAAGTTCGGCTCGATCGACGCCCTCCTCCAACGCGGGCAACGCATCACCGGCATCGCTACTCACTACGCCGACCTGGACGAGATGACCAGCGGTCTGCAGCGTTCTGACCTGATCATCATCGCTGCCCGCCCATCCATGGGCAAGACCGCCTTTGCCATGAATATCGCTGAGAACGCCGCCATCAACGATCAGAAGATCGTGGCTGTCTTTTCCCTGGAAATGTCGAGCGAAGCGCTGCTGCAACGCATGTTGTGCTCGGCGGCGCGAGTCGACTCCCACAAATTTCGTACCGGCTCCCTCTGGCAGGACGACACCCGCAAAATCGCTCAGGCCTTGGAGAAGCTGACCCACGCACCTATTTTCATCGATGACACTCCCGGTATCTCGCTCAGCGAAATGCGTGCTAAATCCCGCCGCCTGCAGCAGTCGCAAAGCGGCCTGGACATGATCATCGTTGACTACCTGCAGCTAATGTCAGCCGGCGGCCGCCGTTATGAGAACCGCACTCAGGAGGTCTCGGCAATTTCGCGTGGTCTCAAGGCTCTGGCTAAGGAATTGAGGGTTCCGGTCATCGCTCTGTCCCAGCTAAGCCGCGCTCCAGAAAGCCGGGGGTCGGGCGACCACCGGCCACAACTCGCCGACCTGCGCGAATCGGGATCGATTGAGCAGGACGCCGACTTGGTCGCTTTTATCTTTCGTGAAGAGGTCTACAAGCCGGACGAACCTGAGCTCGACGGCATCGCCGAACTGATCATCCGTAAGCAACGCAACGGCCCTACCGGCACCGTAAAGCTCGCTTTCCTGAAGAGTTCCACACGCTTCGAATCGATGCAGGGGGGCGGAATTGTGCCCGAGTAATCCGGTCAACTTTAACCGTCAAATAGCCGCAGGATTTCTGTGGAAAATACTGTGGAAGCACAGATTTTGTTGCAGTTGTCCATGCGCTCGCTATCTCTAGTCACGATTTTAGAGCACCGGGATGCGAGCTATCCTCGTGTGAGCAGGCAGGTTAAGTCGTGTAAAGAGCGTGTAAATTCGACCGTTACGAAAGCGTAAATTCGTGCAACCAAATGAGATTTGCACATACAGGAAACTACCATCCGCACGAAATCGCTCGAAAAATCCCAGAAAGGCCGCCATTCCAAGCCATAAAATAGCTGAGTTGGCAGCCCTTCAGATTTGCTTCCGACTACTTACTCACCATGAAACGCACCCGGGTCAGAAAGTCGCGATGTCCATCGCGTTCCAACAGCCCTCGGACGGCATCGCCCAGAGCAGGATTGCTGTCGAAAACGTCCTCCAGAGCCTTGTTGGCTTTGTCTAGAGACGCGTAATCGGGGACCGTGAAGTACTCGAAAACGGCTCCCATCTTCTGGGTGTGATAGTCCTCCACCAACTGGCCGTAGGATGTGATGGAGCCCTCGGCTAGTAGTTTCTCAAGCACCGGTACCAAAACCTTCTTCGTAAGTTCGTTGTAGCTTCTCATGTCGCCGGGTTTGACGTCCCAACGCGACCAAGTGAGATACCCACCGGTAGATGTCCCGGGCTTGGCATTGTAGATACTGGACCTGAAAATCTGGTCCCAATGTTTGGAGGCAGCCTGCACGGGTGCGTTGACCAACCCAGGTTGGGCGTAGATCATTTCAAGCGCCTTGAGTAAGTTGCCTTCCGACCCGGCAGTAAACCAGGTTCCGTGCGTGGGTTCGCCCTCCTGGTGAATCAGGTTGGTATAGGCGCCGTAGCCCATAAGTGTGCCGTCAGCGACCAGTTTGTCGAGCACCGGCCGATCCAGTTCGTCAGCCTTCGTCATGTCCGGCCATTGCGCACGAGGAACCGCCCATTGGGCGACGTAAGTGTAGACCGGCGATTTCTCCCGGGCAGCGCTTTGTGCCAGTGAAGGTACCGCTGCAGCAAGAATGCAGATCAGAGAAAAAAAGGTCCCCTTGATGTTGAACATAACCCCCCTTTAACTTCGTTTCGGTATGCCTAAGCGCACCGTTAAAATGCCTGCATTGGTAATGAAGACTCCGAGGACGCATTTGACCGACTGACTATCGTGCTGGCTGGTCCAATTGAGAGTATTCAAGAATGATTTTTAGGAAACCGATTTAATTGACTGGACTTTCGAGGTCGGATCATACTCGACCACATAACAATTTGGAAGTGTTGAGAAAATTTGGCCGGGTTCTTTTAGCTATCTTCGCCGACCTTAAGCACCGCCAGAAATGCTTCTTGCGGAATGTCGACCCGGCCAATCCGTTTCATGCGCTTCTTGCCTTCCTTCTGCTTCTCCAGCAGTTTGCGCTTGCGGCTGATGTCGCCGCCGTAACATTTGGCGATGACATTCTTGCGGATTGCCGATACTGTTTCGCGGGCGATGATCTTGGCTCCAATCGAAGCCTGGATTGCCACCTCAAACATCTGCCGCGGAATCAGCTGCCGCATCTTCGAAACCAGCGCTTTACCGCGTTCATAGGCGAAGTCACGATGGACGATGATGGAAAGCGCATCTACCGGCTCGCCCGCCACCAGAATATCGAGCTTTACCATGGGTGAATCCCAATAACCGGCGAGGTGATAGTCGAGCGAAGCGTAGCCGCGGGAAACTGATTTCAGGCGGTCGTAGAAATCAAGCACGATTTCATTCAGCGGCAATTCGTAGTGCAGCATGACGCGCGAGGAGCTGACATATTCGAAGGTCTTCTGGCGACCGCGCTTGTCTTCTACCAGCTTCAAAATCCCACCGACATATTCTTCGTTAGTCAGGATAGTGGCCAGAATCACCGGCTCCTCGATCTTCGCGATCTCGCTCTGAGCCAGCCACCGTGAAGGATTGTCGACCTCGACCATTTCGCCATCGGTCTTGGTGATTTTGTAACGCACGCTCGGCGCTGTGGTGATCAGGTCCAGTCCAAACTCACGTTCCAGGCGCTCCTGGATGATCTCCATGTGCAACAGACCGAGAAAACCGCAGCGGAAGCCAAACCCCAAGGCCACCGAGCTTTCCGGATCAAAGAAGAACGACGAATCATTCAGTCGCAGCTTTTCCAGCGCCTCTCGCAACTGAGTATGTTCATGAGCATCGACGGTATAAATCCCCGCAAAAACCATCGGCTTGATCTCTTCAAAGCCCGGCAGCGGCTCCGAAGCAGGATTGTTGTCGTCGGTGATGGTGTCGCCGATTTTTGTATCGGCCACGACTTTTATATTCGCGACCAGAAATCCCACTTCGCCAGCTGCCAGTTCATCCACTTCAACTGGCTTGGGAGTCAACGCGCCCAAAGTCTCGACGTCCAACACTCGGCCATTCCACCACAGCCGGATCTTCTGCCCCTTCCGCATTCGTCCTTCAAACACGCGGGTAAGAATGATCACGCCGCGGTAGGCATCAAACCAGGAATCGAAAATCAGGGCCTTTAGCCGGGCCTCCGGTTCTCCCTTTGGTGGGGGAATACGCTTCACCACCGCCTCCAGTACATCCGCCACGCCCACACCGGTCTTGGCGCTAATGAGTAGCGCGTCGGAAGCATCCAGTCCGACCGCGCTTTCAATCATCTCCTTGGCTCGCGGGATGTCGGCGCTGGGCAGGTCAATCTTGTTGATGACGGGAATAATTTCGAGGCCATGGTTAATCGCGAGGTACGAGTTCGCCAGAGTCTGCGCCTCGACGCCCTGGGATGCATCCACGATCAGCAGCGCGCCCTCGCACGAGGCCAAGGAGCGGGAGACTTCGTATGAAAAATCTACGTGCCCCGGAGTGTCGATCAGGTTGAGCTGATAGATTTCTCCGTCGGCAGCGGTATACAGCATGCGAACAGCGTGGGCTTTGATCGTAATACCCCGCTCCCGCTCCAGATCCATGGAATCAAGCACCTGCGCCTGCATTTCGCGGGCGGTCAGCGAGCCGGTTAGCTCCAAAAGCCGGTCAGCCAGCGTGGATTTGCCATGATCGATGTGGGCAATAATCGCGAAATTTCGGATGTGGGCGGAATCCATGAATGATGCGGCAGTATTGATTTTAACAGTGCAAACCGCTCTGGACACACTACGAGCTCAAAATCACGCGGGCTTGCTTCTCTACGCTTCGCGAATTGATGGAGCATTTTCCAGCAGGGACGAACTAAGATACCTCATGGCTGAGACGGTCTTCACCGCTATCGATCACGTTCAACTGGCGATGCCACCGGGGGAAGAAGATAAAGCGCGGGGCTTCTATTGCAATCAACTCGGAATGAGCGAAATTCCCAAGCCGGCTGCACTTGCCGATCGCGGCGGGTGCTGGTTCGTCAGCGGTACGGTCCAGATCCACCTGGGAGTGGAGGGCAACTTTCGCGCTGCCAAAAAGGCACACCCTGCCTTGCGCTGCGGCGACTACGGCTCACTCATCACCGGCCTCCGGCAAGCCGGCGTATTAGTTCAAGACGTAGACGATATCCCCGGCGTTCGCCGTTGCCACATCCAGGATCCGTTTGGAAACCGCATTGAATTGATTGACTCGCCTAGCAAGGAGAAGGTGTGAGAAGACTGATCTTGGTTTTGCTTTGCGGTCTCAGCGCGGCATCAGCTGCTCAAAAGTTCTCGCCTGACGTTCAGGCCTTTGTGAAAGTTGATGCGGCTCGCGTCGCGCTCACTCACGTCCGTGTCATCGACGGGACGGGAGCAGCCGCTATTGAAGATCAGACGATCGTTCTTTCTGGCGGAAAAATCGAAGCGATCATCGGCACAGCCTTGGCCAAGATTCCACCCGATACAAAGACTCTCGACCTGACCGGATACACCATCATTCCCGGCATAGTCGGCATGCATGAACATCTGTTCTATCCGGTTGGCCCTTCCACCTATGGCGAGATGCCTTATAGCTTTCCCCGGCTTTATCTCGCCGCGGGAGTTACGACGGCTCGAACCACAGGATCCATAGAGCCGTATACCGACCTCGAAATCAAACGCTACATCGACTCCGGCAAGATGCCGGGGCCGAAAATTCATCCGACAGGTCCCTATCTGGAAGGAGCCGGAACCTTTGCACCGCAGCTGTACGAACTGAGCGGTCCGGATGAGGCCACCCGATTGGTGAACTACTGGCTGGATGCCGGCGTCGATAATTTCAAAGCTTACAACTTCATCACGCCGGCGGAGCTAAGCGCTGCGATTGCCGCGGCACATAAACGCGGCGCGAAGGTCACCGGCCATCTTTGCTCCATCGGCTTCCGCCAGGCGGCTGCCCTCGGAATTGACGACCTCGAACACGGACTCCTGGTCGATACCGAATTCTTCCCCTGGAAGAAACCTGACCAGTGCGACTCCAATCCCAAGGAAATCGAATTCATTTCCGAACTGGATTTGCAATCCCCGCCCGCGCGAGAAATGATCGCCGATCTGGTGCAGCATCACGTAGCAGTCACCTCCACCCTGGCGGTGTTCGAGATGTTCGTGCCCGGACGACCCACCATCCAGAAGCGCGTGCTGGACGCGCTGTCTGCTGACGCCCGCAGCGCCTTTCTGGCAAACAAAGTTCGGGCGAGCGATACCGGCTCCTTGAGCAAGCGCTACTCAGCAGAAAGTTCTCCCTGGCTGCCAGCACTCAAAAAAGAAATGGAATTCGAACGCGCCTTTGTGAAGGCGGGCGGATTGTTACTGGCGGGTGTCGATCCAACCGGAATGGGTGGGGTCATCGCCGGATTCGGCGATCAGCGCGAGATCGAGTTGCTGGTCGAGGCTGGATTCACCCCG
>Ga0207687_10002569_pt1 | contig 12328 bp, 7 predicted proteins | sample KBSM54metaG_FD_184399 | JGI IMG/M metagenome (GOLD analysis project Ga0207687, IMG submission 184399) | Miscanthus rhizosphere microbial communities from Kellogg Biological Station, Michigan, USA - KBS M5-4 metaG (SPAdes) (version 2) | ecosystem: Host-associated > Plants > Roots > Rhizosphere >...
CGCTCATTGATACGTAGCCGACCACGACGAACCCGGCACCAGGGGTCGATGCCAGCGCCTTTAATCGCGCGGCACGGGCCCCGGCACCGAGCACGACGATACGCCGCTTGAACACCTGGCCACCGAGCGTCTTGCCGAGCAGGATGCGCAGGACGATGAGCAGCACAACCGCGATGCCCATGGAATAGAGCAGATTGGATCGCCACAAGGCGATCCCCGGCACGATGAACAGGATCGCGCTGAGGAAAATCACGCCGAGCGAGATCGCCACGACCAGCCGCGCCGTTGCATGGCGCAGCGACTGGAGGGAAGCGGCGCCGTAAACCCCGACCGCGATCATCGAGAGCTCGATCGTTGTGGCGAAGGTCAGCAATTGGGGGATTCGAGTGGAGGTCGGCGGTATGGCCATGCCGATCTGGTGCGCGCGGGTCGTCCAGCCGAACTCCGCCGCGACGAGCAGCAGCAGCAGGTCGAACAGGCCGAGCAGGAGCACGGCGTTCGGGATATAATGCTTGAACAGCCTGACCATCGTCGCTCAGCCTTTAATGGCCATTTGTAAATATTTCCGACACGCGCGCTGGCTGTCGCAGAAATTGACAAAAAAAGGTTGAATGAGGGGCAAAGGTCGAGCGTCGTGGAGCGGAATTATCCTTTGGCGGTTTCTATGGCGCCACTCGTCCCTTAGTCGTGGTGTATCACAGGAGATTCTGCATGCCGCTTTCCAAGCCGATCATCCCTGTCATCCTGTCGGGCGGATCGGGCACGCGTCTATGGCCGATGTCGACGCCCGAACGACCCAAACAGATGCTGGCGCTGACCGCCGAGGAAACCATGCTCCAGCTGACCGCCCGGCGGGCGAAGGGCGAGCGTTTCGCCGCTCCCATCGTCGTCGCCAATGCGCGCCATGCCGATATGGTCGAGGAGCAGCTGGCGGCGGTGGAGGCCTCGGCGCAGGCGCTGGTGCTCGAGCCGATGGGCCGGAACACGGCACCGGCGATCGCGCTTGCCGCGATTGCCGCGGGCGGTGGTTCGGATGCGCTGCTGGTGATGCCGTCGGACCATGTCATCACCGACGTTCCCGCTTTTCACGAGGCGATCCACGCCGCGCTGCCGCTGGTCGCCGAGGGCTGGCTCGTCACCTTCGGCATCGACCCGCACGCACCCGAGACCGGCTATGGCTGGATCCATATCGGGGAAGAGATTTCAAACGGTGTCCACTGCGTCGCGAAATTCGTGGAGAAGCCGCCGCGCGACCGGGCCGAGGCGATGCTCGCGGCGGGCGACCATGCATGGAATGGCGGCATCTTCCTGTTCCGCGCCGACATCTATCTTGGCGCGCTCGCGGTTCATGAGCCGGACATACTGGTCGCCTGCCAGCGGGCGATGGCACAGGCGCGGACCGAAAATCGGCGCGTGTTTCCCGACGCCGAGGCCTTCGCGGCATCCCCTGCCGAATCGATCGATGTCGCGGTGATGGAAAAAGCCACCCGCGTCGCTGTGGTGCCGGTTGATATGGGCTGGAGCGATCTCGGCAGCTGGGACGCGCTGCACGGCATCAGCGATGTCGATGACGCGGGCAATGCCCATCACGGCGAGGTGATCGCGATCGAGACGGCGAACTGTCTGATCCGGTCCGACGGTATCCGCATCGCGACGGTCGGCGTCGAGGATCTGATCGTGGTCGCGAGCGGTAATAATGTGCTGATCCTGCCGCGCGGGCGCAGCCAGGAGGTCAAGAAGCTGATCGAGGCGATGAAGGGGTAGCAGGCCCTCGCGTTGGAGAATTTTGTCACACCCCTTGGCATGTTTTCCCACGAACGCGAAAATATAATCCTTTCAATTCAGATGCGTGTCCATATCCGTCGCGGAAGCTGTGTGACATAATTGCGCCGTCGCTGACCGCTTGCATATTAAATGCCGCGTTATATAACTTGTTATGTATCCTGTGGAGGAAAGCATGGCGAGCGATATCGTTGCGGAACTGGGTCATCTCTTCCTCGGCACGCGCCTGAAGCGATTGGCGGAGCGGATGCAGGCGGATGTGCAAAAGGTGGCGGCCGCGGCCGGGCTGCCGATCCAGCCAAGCCAATATCCGCTGCTGGCCATCATCGAGCGCGAGGGCAGCATGACCGTCGGGCAGATCGCCGAGGCGCTCGACATCAGCCAGCCGGGGGTTACGCGCAACATAGCCCGCCTCGCCGAGCTCGGCCTGGTCGACATGGCGCGCGAAGGGCGGGATCAGCGGCAGAAGTCAGTGTCGCTCAGCGCAGCCGGCAAGGCGGCGATGGAGATTTCGAAACGCGAAGTGTGGCCGCGGATCGACATGGCGGTGGCGGCGATGTGCGAGGATTTGTCGGGCCCGCTGCTCGGCCAGATTTCGGCGATCGAGCGTGCGCTGGACGAGACGCCGCTCGACCGCCGTGCGAACGCGCACGGCCTGACCATCCTGCAATATGACGACGCACTGGCGCATCATTTCCACGACATCAATGCCGAGTGGATCGAGTCCATGTACCGGCTGGAGCAGACGGATCGCGACGTGCTGGAAAATCCGCGCGAACGGATCATCGACGCGGGCGGCGACATATTGTTCGTCGCGGCCGAGGGGCTCGGTATTGTCGGCACCTGTGCCCTGCAAAAGACCGGCCCCGGGCGGTTCGAACTGATCAAGATGGGCGTGCTTGCCTCGGCCCGAGGGCGCAAAGCCGGCGAGTTCCTGCTCCGCGCGGTGATCGCCCGTGCGGCGGAGATGGGTGCCGAAACACTGTATCTGCTCAGCAACCGCAAGAGCGCGGCCGCCATCCATCTCTACGAGAAGCTCGGTTTCGTGCACGACGATAGCGTGATGCGCGAGAATGGCGCGCGTTATGAGCGGTGTGATGTGGCCATGCTGTACCGGCCGGGCTAGGGGTCGGCCGTCCCGCTATCGTCACCAAATTTAAGGGGCTCTTCTGCTCCCCTCCCGCTTGCGGGAGGGGCTGGGGGAGGGCCTGTCATCTCTAAAGAGGGTGACGGTGGGGAGGACAGGCCCTCCCCTAACCCCTCCCGCAAGCGGGAGGGGGAAAAGAAGACGTCACCCCATCAGCGCTTCCGCCTGATCGAGCGTGTCCTTGAAGGTCGCGATGATCGCCTGGTACGGTGCAGGGCCCGCCATATCGAGGCCGGCGCGCTTCAGGATCTCGACCGGATAGTCCGATCCGCCCGACTTCAGCACGGTCAGATAATTGTCGCGCTCCTTCGCGCCGCCCTTCAGGATCGAGCGGGCGAAATAGGACGCGGCCGAAATGCAGGTCGCATATTGGTAGACATAGAAGCTCGAATAGAAATGCGGGATATAGGCCCATTCGGCCGCATAGGCCGGATCGATCGCGACGTTCGGCCCGTGATAGCGCTTGAGCAGATCGAGATAGATCGCGGTGAATTTCTCGCCTGACAGCCCTTCGCCGGCCTCCGCCTTGTCATGCGCGGTGAGCTCGAACTCGGCGAACATCGCCTGGCGGTAAAAGGTGCCGCGCATCGCCTCGAGCTGCTGGCCGAGATAATAGAGCTTCTCCTCCTTCGACTTGGCCTGCTTCACCATATAGGCGGCGAGCAGCTGCTCGTTGCAGGTCGAGGCGATCTCGGCGAGGAAGATCGGATAATCGGACTTGTCGTAAAGCTGGTTCTTGTTGGCTAGCAAAGTGTGCATCGCATGGCCCCATTCATGCGCATAGGTCGTCATCCCGTCATAATTCTCGCCGAGATTGAGCAGCAGATAGGGGTGGACGTCATAGGCGGCGCCCGGGTTCATATAGGCGCCCGATTTCTTGCCGGGGCGCGGCAGCGGGTCCATCCATTTGCCTGCCGTCGCCTTGGCGAACATCGCGCCATATTCCGGACCCAGCGGTTTCAGCGCCTCGATCACGATCGGGCGCATTTCGGGCACCGTCACCTTCTTGTCGAGCTGAACCAGCGGCGGATAGATGTCGTAATAGGCCATGTCGGGCAGCTTGAGCATCTTGCGGCGCAGCTCGAAATAACGGTGGAGCTGGGGCAGGCCATTATTGGTCTCGCTCACCAGCGTGCGATAGACCGCCTCCGGCACATTGTTGCCCGACAGGTACATGGCGAGCGAAGTCGGGTATTTTCGCGCCTTTTTGCGGAAGATGTCAGCCTTCACATGGCTGAGATAGGCAGCACCCAGCGAGCTCTTGAACGCGCCATATTCGGCCCAGAAGGTATCGAACACCAGCTTGCGGTCGGCGCGGTTGGGCGCGTCGCGGTTGAGCGTATAGGCCTGGTCGTCGAGCCTGACCTTCTTGCCGGTCGACAGCGTGACGGTCGGCCAGGGAATGTCCGAGGCGACGAGCTGCTCGCGAATGTCGCGTGAGCCGGCAAAGGCCGAGGCCGTGCCCGCCAGCAGGATCTCGCCCTCGGGCGACAGGGTATGTTCTGCCTGGCGGACGATATCGGCGAGATAGAAATCGAAGCGTGATTTGAGCACGCTGTTCGACGCGATGAAGCCGTCGATCTTCGCGGCACCGAGCGCGAGCAGCTCGGGCGCGATCCAGGAGGTCGCCTCGCCGAGCGCGGTGTACATGTCGATCGCCTGGGCCTGCTTCTCCTGGTTGGCGGCCACCCTCAGATCGGCATCGGCCTTGAGGCTGATATAGGTGTAGACCCGGCCGGCGGTGCGGCCGAGATCGGACTGCAGCACCAGGGCGGCGGCGAGCGTATCGGCGCTGGAGCCGAGCGTGCCCTTGTATTTCAGCATGCCGGGAATGTCGGCCAGCAGCTTCTTGCGCGCGGCATCCCAGGCGTCGTCATTCGGATAGAGATCGCTCAGATCCCATGCCGCGACATCGGCGGCGCTCGCCTTGTCCTGCGCCCAGGCGGGGAGGGCGGCAGCGACAGTGGCAAGGGTGGCGGCGGCGGCGATCGTCTCGCGGCGCGTAAGGTCGGTCATGTGAGTCCCCAAAGGCTGTTATGCCCGCCCAAAGGCGGTTATGCGCACATAGTGTCGCGCTTCCCGCCTCGGGGGAAGGGGGCTGTGTCAGGAATCTAGGTCACTTCGGTGCCGCGCTCGGCGCAATGATCGAAACGCCGTCGATTTTCGTGATCCGGCCCGCGAGGCTCGGCGGTGCCCAGCCGTCGAGGAGCACATAGAGGTGGCGCGGATCGATCTGCCCGGTGTTGAAGGCGAAGCTGTCGGCCTCGAGGCGGCGCTTGACCAGGACGGGTTCGCGCGAGGCGTAGAAATAGCGCACCGGCCGACCGGCGACGATCGCCCGCCAGGTGACTTCCTCAAGGAGAGCCAGGTCGCGATAGGGCTGGGGTGGCTCGAACTCGATCATGTCGGCCTGCGCGATCAGGACGTCCCAGCGCGGATCGCGCGTGCGGTGATAGGCGCGGGCGTCCATCGCGGCGCCCGAGCTCGCATGGGAAAAGGCGAACAGGGGCGCGAGGTCGACGATCTGGAGCAGGAGGGCCGCGCCGAGCACGAGCGTGCCGAACCGCATGCGGCAGGCAATCGCAATGGCGGCGAGCGCGATGACATAATCGACCGGCCAGAACATGCGCCCGGCGGCGCGGATCGGGTCGAGCAGTTTCGGCATCATCTCGGGCATCGGCAGCGTGGCAATGACCTGACCGCGCCAGATGAGGTGCGGCATAACCGCGATGACCGTCATCGCCGCGAAGGCCGGCACGAGCCAGATAAGCCGGTCCAGCGCTTCAGCTTTCGGTTGCGCGGTGCGGTACCGCAGCCGCCAGGCAAGCGCGATCACGGCGAGCGCGAGCAGGCCCGCGCCGAGATAGTTCATCCCCTCCAGCCCCTGCGAGGGATTGAGCGACTGTGCGGGCAGCAATGCCGAATAGACAGGCTCGTTCGGGTTCCACAGCGCATCGAGCGCCATCGGAAAGCCGCCATAGGAGCCGGTCGCCACGACCGGGTCGCCGACCAGGCCAAGCAGCTGCGGGATGATCAGCAACGGCGCCGCCACCACCGCGACATCGCTGATCATGGCGATGCGCGCCCTCCTGTCGGGCGACAGCACGACCTGGCGGAGCATCGCGCTCGCCCAGATCGCGGCCACCATCACGAGGAGATAAGGGTGGATCAGCGCGGCGGTGGCGATCACCGCAGCCCACCAGCCGGGCTGCCCCGACCGCTTCGCGTCGATGAAGACCCACAGCGCCCACAGGATAAGCCACTGCGCGCAGAGATTCACATGACCGAAGCGGGCGAGCAGCACCGGCATCAGGGTCATCAGCGCGGCGCCGATCCAGGTCGCGAGCGGGTTGGGTGCATAGCGGCGCACCAGGGCGGCGGCGAAACCGGTGTGGAGCAGGATGCAGGCGAACAGCCAAAGCCCGAGAAGCTGGATGCCGACGGGCAGGACCGCAGCAAAGGGCCGGAGCAGCAGGGCAAGCAGCGGATTGCTGTCAGTCAGCGCGACTGACAAACCCTCAGGGGCCATCAGCATCGATGAATGCAGCGACGGCCAGGCCGGCGGCGCGCGCAGATAGGCGGCAAGACCGATCGCTGCCTGGCCGTGATCATTGCCGTCGAGCAGCCAGCCGAGTCGGGTCGGATTGAGTATGGCGAGATTCATCCAGCTCGCGAAGATCGCCGTGCTCAGGCCGAGCCGGGGAAGAATCCAGAAGAGCAGCCGGCGCATCGAGCGCGCCATGCGCGAGGTGGCCGCGAAAATCCATCGGCTGTTGTCCTCTTCCCGCAGCGGGAGGGGCGTTAGCGAATCACGGCGGCTGGATCTGGCCATGGGAATAGTGCATTAGCGCACTAGCGGCCGTTCTGCTCCATGACCCGCTGCATCAACCGCGCGTCCGAGGCCGCGTCGTAGCGGCAATCGCCATCGCGCATCGCGAGGCACAAGCGTTCCCCGCCTTTGCCGCTGCACTCGACACGTCTGTAGCTGGCGGGAATTGTGGAACGTCCTGGCGCCGCGATGATCGCGTCATAGGCCTGTGCGGTCGCCCCAAATTGCGCACGCTCGGCGGCGGCGTCGCGGCCGAGGATATAATAAAGCGGTATGCGATCGAGATAGGTCTGCCCGCCGGTGGCCCAGTAACTACCGTCGACCAAAGCCACACCACACGCTCTGTGGAGCACGGCTTGCCGCGCGAGACGATTGCCGCTCTCGAACTGCCGCCAGCCCGGATCGGCGACTTCGGAGGCTGCCAGCGCAGCGGATGCGATGCCCCACAACCCGACCAGTGCCACTACGGTCGCGCGGGCTGGCACGCGTCCGCCAAGGCGCGCGGCAAGATCGACCGAACCGATCGCGGCGAGCAGAATCGTGATCTCGCCGGTCAGCAGGATGAAGCGATATTCCTTGTGTCCGATCGCGAGATGCACCGCGAGGTTGACCAGCGCCGCCGACGCCAGCGCCGGAGATCGGCGCGCGCCTATGATTGCGCACCACAGGATCGGCACGATCGCGACCTGCCAGTGCAGCCACAGCATCTCGCCATAGGCCTCGACTCCGAATTCGCCGAATCGCGCCGCCTTGTTGGCGACGACATTCTGCTCGACATTGGCCAAGGCCCAACTCAACGGCCATTGCCCCATCACGAGATCGACCGCGGAGTTCGCCGCCAGCGTCAGGAATCCGCCCACCGCCAGCCACAACCAGCCGCGCCAGCGCAACCCGAAGGCGACCAGCGTGAACGCGGCAAGAGCCGGGATATATTGGATGCGCAGGATAGCCGCGAGCATAAGCAGCGCGCCGCCCGCGATCAGTCGCCCACGCGGCGCGTCTGGCCTGGCGATCGCGGCGGCGGACAGGAAGGCGGCGAGCGCTAAGGGTTCGGTCAGCACATGGACCGAAAAATAGACACTCTCATACCAGATAGCGATGACCGCCATCGCGACCACCGCATGCGCTCGAGAGAAACGGCCGCCGATCGCCCAGGCGGCGATCACCGGCGCGAAGGCGAATACTCCGGCGGTGGCGCGTGCGAGCACGAGGTACAGTAACGAGCCGGGCGCGAGCATCTTGCCCAGTGCCATCGGCCCGGCTAGCAGCAGCGGCACCAGCCAGCTGCGCATGCCGGCGCGATACTCCCACGGCACCAGGCCAGTACCGAACGCCAGGCGGTGCGCCTGGTCGAGATATTGCAGCGCCTCATCGGGATGATGGATCGCGAACGTCGAGAAGGCGGCGATACGCAACCCGATCGCCACGGCCACGACCAGCAGGAACGGCGCGGTCCGCTGATCGATCATGAGTTTCCGGACCATCATGTCGCTTCTGCCATATCATGGTGAGGCAAAGATTAACTTCCTCGGCCTTGCCCCATATAAGACGTTATCGGCATTCGGTTCGGCGCTCGGCGATATGGATTTGCGCGCGAATCACAAAGAAAGGCCGGCGGATCGCTCCGCCGGCCTTTCTTTTGGTTCCAGCTGGTTGGCTGCGCGGTTTTGGGTTTCCAGGCACCCGCAAAGCCGGTGCTTTCGTCGGGCGGGTTCGGCGGCTTGCCGCCGACCCGCCGTCCGTTTTGATTTCGTGTCGGGAGCAGCTTTCGCTGCTCCCGTCCGAAATCAAAAGTCCATTCCGCCCATGCCGCCCATGCCGCCGCCGCCGCCCATGGGCATGGCGGGCTTGTCTTCCGGCAGCTCGGACACGGCCGCTTCGGTCGTGATGAGCAGGCCGGAGACCGAGGCCGCGTCCTGGAGGGCGGTGCGGACGACCTTGGTCGGGTCGATCACGCCGCTCTCGACGAGGTTCTCATACTGGTCGGTCTGCGCATTGAAGCCGAGCGTCGGGTCGTTGCCGTCGAGCAGCTTGCCCGAGATCACCGCACCGTCATGGCCGGCATTCGCCGCAATCTGGCGAACCGGCGCGTAGAGCGCCTTGCGGACGATATCGATGCCGCGGGTCTGGTCGTCGTTCGCGCCCTTCATGCCCTCGAGTGCCTTGGTGGCATAGAGGAGAGCCGTGCCGCCGCCGGGGACGATGCCCTCTTCGACTGCTGCGCGGGTTGCGTGGAGAGCGTCGTCGACGCGGTCCTTGCGCTCCTTGACCTCGACCTCGGTCGAACCGCCGACCTTGATCACGGCAACGCCGCCGGCGAGCTTGGCAAGACGCTCCTGGAGCTTCTCCTTGTCGTAGTCGCTGGTGGTGTTCTCGATCTGCTGGCGGATCGCGTCGGTGCGGCCCTTGATCGCTTCATGGTCGCCAGCACCATCGACGATGGTGGTGTTGTCCTTGTCGATCGTGACGCGCTTGGCGGTGCCGAGCATGCCGATCGTGACGCTCTCGAGCTTGATGCCGAGATCCTCGGAGATCATCTCGCCCTTGGTCAGGATCGCGATGTCCTCGAGCATCGCCTTGCGGCGATCGCCGAAGCCAGGCGCCTTGACGGCTGCGACCTTGAGGCCGCCGCGCAGCTTGTTGACGACGAGCGTGGCCAGAGCCTCGCCCTCGATGTCCTCGGCGATGATCAGGAGCGGGCGGCCCGACTGAACGACGGCTTCCAGGATCGGGAGCATCGCCTGCAGGTTCGACAGCTTCTTCTCGTGGATCAGGATGTACGGATCGTTGAGCTCGACCGACATCTTCTCCGGATTGGTGATGAAGTAGGGCGAGAGATAGCCACGGTCGAACTGCATGCCTTCGACGACATCGAGCTCGAATTCGAGGCCCTTGGCTTCCTCGACGGTGATCACGCCTTCCTTGCCGACCCGCTCCATCGCTTCAGCGATCTTCTCGCCGACGACGGTGTCGCCGTTTGCCGAGATGATGCCGACCTGGGCGATTTCCTTGGTGCCGGCGACCGGCTTCGAACGCGCCTTGAGATCCTCGACGACCTTGACGACGGCGAGATCGATGCCGCGCTTCAGGTCCATCGGGTTCATGCCGGCGGCAACCGACTTCATGCCCTCGCGAACGATCGCCTGGGCGAGAACGGTCGCGGTGGTGGTGCCGTCACCGGCGACGTCGTTGGTCTTCGAGGCCACTTCGCGCAGCATCTGCGCACCCATGTTCTCGAACTTGTCCTTGAGCTCGATCTCCTTGGCGACGGTAACGCCGTCCTTGGTGATGCGCGGCGCGCCGTACGACTTGTCGATCACGACGTTGCGGCCCTTGGGGCCAAGCGTGACCTTCACCGCGTCGGCGAGAATGTCCACGCCGCGCAGGATGCGCTCACGCGCGTCACGCGAAAACTTGACGTCTTTCGCTGCCATTTTTCAATTCCTCTTGCTTGTTCCCCCGCGAAGGCGGGGGTCCAGATTCTTTGTTCAGGACTGGGTCCCCGCCTGCGCGGGGACACGGGAAATCAGCCGACGATCCCAAGGATGTCCGACTCTTTCATGATCAGCAGGTCTTCACCGTTGATCTTCACCTCGGTGCCGGACCATTTGCCGAACAGGATCTTGTCGCCGGCCTTGACGTCCAGCGGGGTCACCTTGCCGTCATCGGCCTTGGCGCCCGAGCCGGCGGCGACGACTTCGCCTTCCTGCGGCTTTTCCTTGGCGGTTTCCGGGATGATGATCCCGCCTGCAGTCTTCTCTTCCGCCTCTACCCGGCGAACGAGGACGCGGTCGTGCAACGGACGAAAGTTCATGCGCGCTTGTCCCTTCTGATGGTGTTCATGAATCGTTGTTAGCACTCACCCGAAGTGAGTGCCAGCGATGTGCATATGCGGTCGCCACTGGCTCGCGTCAACGGTTCCGGCGCGAATAAAAGTCACCGCAATGAACGCAAGACGATTGAGGCGGCGGGAGTATTGAAGCCGGCGAGCCGGTCCGATAGCAAAATGTTCTTTGTTCGTTCCAAGGATCAAAGCTATGGCCCGACGCGGCGGCAGCGCTGACCTTCCCCTGCATGGCGGCCATGTGCCGCCCTGGCTGAGCAGCCGCATGGCGCGGCTCGGCGCGGTCATCTCCGAAGCGATCGTCCATCATTATGGCCGGGACGAGTTGTTGCGGCGGCTGGCCCATCCCTTCTGGTTCCAGTCGTTCGGTGCGGTGATGGGGATGGACTGGCACTCCTCCGGCATCACCACGAGCGTGATCGGCGCGCTGAAACGTGGGCTTGCGCCGCTGTCGGGCGAGCTTGGCCTGCATGTGTGCGGCGGCCGCGGCAAGCAATCGCGCCGTACGCCGCAGGAACTCGTGGCGATCGGCGAACGGGTCGGGCTCGATGGTGCAGGGCTGGCGAGAACGAGCCGCCTCGTCGCCAAGGTCGACAGCGCCGCGGTGCAGGACGGCTTTTCGCTTTACCTGCACGGGTTCATCGTTGCCGATGACGGCCAATGGGTTGTCATTCAGCAGGGCATGAATGAGGAAAGCCGCCAGGCGCGGCGCTATCACTGGTCTTCCGAGGGCCTGACCGATTTCGTCGAGGCGCCGCATGCCGCGATCGAGGGGCGGTGCCAGGGCAATATCGTCAACCTCACCGATATCCGCGCGCGGGCCTCGCGCGGGGCTCAGCTCGATCTGCTGCGCGATCTCGGGCCCGAGCGGATCGTGCGCGAAATCGCGGCGATCGATGGCCGGGACGCCACAGCGCCCGCCCAGGCGGAACTGCCGCACCTCGCCCTTCCCGGCCATCATGATGTGCGGCCCGCCGGTGTGATGTTGCGGCGCCTGCACGGCACGCTCGCCGCGGCGGCTGAATGCGGCCCCATTGATTTCCCCGAACTGCTGCTGGTGCCGGGGGTTGGCGCCCGGACGGTGCGATCGCTGGCGATGGTGGCCGAGGTCGTGCACGGCGCACCCTGCCGCTTCGCCGATCCGGCGCGCTTCTCGCTCGCCCATGGCGGCAAGGATCGCCATCCCTATCCGGTGCCGATCAAGGTTTATGACCAGACCATTGCCGTCATGAAGGCAGCGGTTTCGAACGCGAGGCTCGGCAATGAGGAGAGGCTGGGCGCGATCCGGCGGCTCGATGCCGAGGCGCGGCGGCTCGAGGCGCATGCTACCGGGCCGTCCTTTCCGGCTTTGCTCGCTGAGGAGCGACGGCGATCGCATGATTATGGCGGGCGGAGCGTGTTCGGCTGGGAGCCGCCTTGTGGTGAGGCTGCGGACGCTGCCTGATCTCTTTTCCCCCTCCCGCTTGCGAGTTTCAGGTGAACGATGCCCCGCATCGTTCAGGTCAGGCTGGGAGCCTGACCGGCCTGAAACTGGGTTAGGGGAGGGCGTGTCCGAAAACGCGCCGCCTGATAATGTGACAGGCCCTCCCCCAGCCCCTCCCGCAAGCGGGAGGGGAGTTAGAAGGTCCCGGCCGCCCCAGCCGTATTGCCCCCCTAGTACAGAAGTTTACTCCCGCCTTCCCATGCTCTAGCGTCGAATGCTCAATTGCATGAGCAGGGGAAGAAC
>Ga0207687_10002571_pt1 | contig 12326 bp, 13 predicted proteins | sample KBSM54metaG_FD_184399 | JGI IMG/M metagenome (GOLD analysis project Ga0207687, IMG submission 184399) | Miscanthus rhizosphere microbial communities from Kellogg Biological Station, Michigan, USA - KBS M5-4 metaG (SPAdes) (version 2) | ecosystem: Host-associated > Plants > Roots > Rhizosphere >...
CGAAGAGGGCCCCTGACCCGTGCACTCCGATCGACGCGCCATGCACGAAAACAACGCCCGGCTGCACCGATTGCATGATCTCGAGCAGGCAGTCCACCATGAAGTCGGGAGGCGCCTCATCGAGATCGAGGAGCACGGTGTCGTCGGAACACGCAAGGAGCCAATGGCCGTCGCGTTCGGCGTTCACCATCATGCGCCATCCCGGGACCGGTCGGGCATCCTCCACGAAGCACTGTCGGTCGCGACGCGTCCAATACAGGCTACGGGCCACATCCAGGATATTGGGAATGGGGTGGCCCTGGAACCTGACGAGCAGCAGTGGCGAACCGGGCAATTGCGTCGCCGTGCAACGCAGGAGGGGCACCGACGCATCAGCCTGCGAAACCCCGCATTCGCCATACCTCACCGCCAGCGCCTCGAGAAGCGGGCCGTGATCGGTGACGACCTCGAGGAAGGCATCACCTATGCGGTAGAACGCAGGGGTGGCCGTAGGGCGCTCCCCCGGACGGAGAGCCACCGGTGCGGTGTTCATCAGGCGCCGAGCGTCAAACCGACCCAGCCATGACCGCGGGCTGGGCCGAAGCCTCCCTGTCCTGGCGTAACAGCTCCTCGATCTCGTACTCCGTGAACCCCGCCAGCAGGCGATCCTCGACGTTTGTGAACGCCTCCATATGCGCCCATTCGGTGAGGCTGACGCCCGCCGCATTGACCTCGCCCGGCTCGGGTGCCATCGCTGCCGTGACCGCCCGGAGATAGCCGACCGCCTGGGCCATCTTCAGGAGAACTCGCCGGTCTTCCGAGGCCATCCGCTTGAACCAGACATTGGCGAAGCGGACGTGCTGGACCTCGTCGGCGAGCAAGGCGTCCATCAGCTCACTCGTTGTCTCGTCCCCCGCCTCCTTCCAAATCCCCGCCAAGCGCCGGAGCAGGTCCATCTCCCCGCCCTCGAAGGTGCGGTTCTGAAGGCAGAGCCGGCCGGCGAGGGTGTCCATCATGCACACGACACCCCATTCGTAGTTCATCACCGGGAACTCGCCTTTGTGCCCGCCGAGCTCCATCAGACGCCTGAGACAGAGCTGGGTGTGACGGCACTCGTCCCAGCACTGGCGCGCCAACTCCATTCGGAGCTCCCACGCGGCCTCAGGGAAGTCGGCGACGGACTTGGCCGCGATCTCGAGCGTCTGCATCTCGTTGTGCATGTGCTTGTGCAACCGCTGTCGACGAGCCACCTCGGACATGTCGGCGTAGTCGGCCAGCTCACTGTGGAGCTGGGCGACGGTGAAGGCTTCCTCCCGAGCCGGATCCCGACGCAAGGTCACGCCACGTACGACCTTGGTGTCCGCGGGGTCGATGACAGGCATCAAATCTCCTTTCGCTGGCAGCGTTCACCACGCGGCAAGGAAGCGCCGCCAGCCACCCTCCGACACAGGAAGCAACCTGCCGCGCCGCCCCACCGGGAGGGCAGCCGCGCGTGCAGGCGTTCGTCAGCCAAGAACTACGGGCAGCCCGACGCGCAAGCCGCCCACCAGCACGACGCGGCGCTGATCTCGGACGCGGTCATCTGGAAGATGCTGAGCAGCTCGTGCTCCTCCAGCTGCGTGATGGCCGGGGTCTGGTAGCGCCCTTTGGTGGTCGCCTCTTGCATTATGCCCCCTTCTTCCGAAACGACAGGACCCGCCGCTCGGGGTAAGTACCGCCACTGACAGGACTGTCGGAGTCTACCTCGTCTGCACCGCCGGAACGTGTTTTCCCCCCATCGCCCCCGGTGGTCGACCCCTCCCGGGACCGGTCCAACAGACGACAACCGTCAACCTACTTTGAGGCTGCCGGGGGTGTCAACGAAAGGCCGTGACCCAAGGGGGCGGCACCGGCCTGGGCTAGATTCGAAGCGTGCTCGAAATGCCGAGGCGGAGGTTCCTGCGCCACCTCGGCTGGGCCGGTGTGGCCGGGGGAGCCGCCGTCCTCGGCCACCCGATCGCCGACGCGGCGGGGGTCCACCACCTCACCGACCCGAGCGGGCCGACGCCGCAGATGGGCAAAACCGCTGGTCACGGAGGCCTTGGCACCGTCGGCAGCGTCGACCACGCCCGCAACGGCTTCGATCCCCATGACATCCTCACCGACTTCGACGGGGGCGTCGTGTCGACCGACTCGACCGGCCAGGTCGTCCGGGAGTACGAGATCACCGCCGTCGACAAGACCATCGAGGTCGCCCCCGGCGTCTTCTTCCCGGCGTGGACGTACAACGGCCGGGTGCCCGGCCCCACGCTGCGGGCCACCGAGGGCGACCGGCTGCGCATCACGTTCCGCAACTTCACCAGCCGCCACCACACCATGCACTTCCACGGAATTCACACAGCCGAAATGGACGGCGTGCCCGGACAGGGCGAGGTGATGCCCGGCGAGTCGTTCGTGTACGACTTCGTCGCCGAGCCGTTCGGCACCCACCTCTACCACTGCCACTCGCTGCCCCTCAGGAACCACATGCACCGCGGCCTCTACGGCGCCTTCGTCGTCGACCCCAAGGCGGGGCGGCCGCCGGCCCACGAGATGGTGATGGTGCTCAACGGCTTCGACGTCGCCGGCACCGGGGCCAACCAGACCTACGCGGCCAACACGGTGGCCTTCGCCTACAGCGACCAGCCGATCGAGATCCGGGCGGGCGAGCTCCAACGGCTGTACGTCGTCAACGTGACCGAGTTCGACCCCATCAACTCGCTCCATCTCCACGCCAACTTCTTCCAGCTCTACCGCACCGGCACGTCGCTGACGCCCCAGGAGTACACGGACACGGTCTCCATGGGCATGGCCGAGCGCCACATGCTCGAGTTCACCTACCGCTCGCCGGGCCGGTACATGTGCCACGCCCACCAGGCACTGATCATGGAGCTGGGATGGATGTCGGCGTTCCAGGTGGTGTGACCACCGAGCCGGGCACCCTTGCCCCCCGGGCCGGGGCGGTGTCCATCCCGGCGAGGGTGTTCCTGGTGGCGGCGCTGGCCACGGCGGGCGTCGCCGCCTGCCTCGTGGCCGGGATCGGGCCCGTCGCCCGCACCCCGGTGGTGTCCCCGTTCCAGGCCCTGCTCGTGGAGCGCACGGTGCTTCACCCGGGACACATCGAGCTCGGCCTGCGCAACGCCACCGGCCGACCCATCACCGTGACCCAGGTCGCGGTCGACCAGGCGTTCTGGAACCACTCGCTGACCCCCCGCACGGTGGCGCCTCGGGGGCGGGCCACCCTCGTCGTCGACTACCCCTGGGAGCCGGGCCACACCGTTCCCATCTTCCTCCTGACGACCACCGGCGCCGAGATCACCCACGTGCTCACCCGCCCGGTGGCGTCGATGCCGGGCACGCCTCGGGGCGGCCGGGAGCTGGTCCTGAGCCTGGCCCTCGTCGTGGCGCCGCTGCTGGCCGCGGCCGCGGTCCTGTGGTGGTTGACCCGGTCGGCCACCCCGTGGTCGGGTGGCGTGGCCACGGGGGTCGCGCTCGGCGTGGCGGGGGCGTTCCTGGCGTCCGGCGCCAGAGAGGCAGTCCGGGCGGCGCGGACGGTGTCGCCCTTCATCGGGGGCCGGCTGCTCGTGGCCTTGGCCGCCCTGGCCGCGCTGTTCTTCGCCTTGTGGCTGCGGAGGGTCACGGGAGCCGTCGGGGATACGACGGACGCTCGCCCCCGCAGCCTCGCCGGCCTGGTGGCGACCGGCGTCGGCCTCTACGGCCTGGGGGTGGGGTTGGCGCTGGGGCGGGGGCTGGCCAACGGTGCGCTCACCCTCGGCGGGGTCCGGTCCCTCTCCCTCCTGGCCCAGGCCGGGGCCGGCGGGCTGGCGATCGTCGCCGTCCTCGGTCCCGCGGCACTGGCGGACCGCCGGCGGGCGCTGCGCCTGACGCCGGCGGCAGGCGTCGGGATGGTTGCGGGCATGGCCCTCGGCCGGCTGGTGGGCACGCCGACGTGGTCGGCCGCCGGCATCGCCGCCAGCGTCGGGGCCGTGGCCGTGGTGGCGTGGTCGGTCGGTCGACGGTGGCTGGCCGACGAAGGCGGGGCCGTGGTGGGCGATGCCGCGGCCGCGGCCGCCATGGGCGCCTTCGTCCTCACCATCCTGGCGGCCGTCGCCCCGTAGCGCACTACGGCCGGAAGTCCCGAGGCCGATGGACATCCGGCCCTACCCGCCGACGGCCTGCGGCCGCACCATCAGGACATGGACGACAACCTCAACCTCCTCGTCACGCTCATGGGACCGTGCCCGGAATGCGCCAACGGCGTGCTCCAGGCGGTGTCGGACGGCGAGCTGACCAACTTCCTCTGCTCCAGCTGCGGGCACTGCTGGCACGCCGAGCTCGGATGGACCCACCGCATCGACCCCGCCACCTGCCCCGGCTGCGATTCGAAGCAGGTCTGCCTGACCGCGGCCGGGTCCTACGGGCAGCCGATCTCCCACTCCGGCTGAGACGGACCGCGACCGGGACCGCGACGCGAGAGGCTGGCGGCCGTGACCCTCGGCGACGCGCTCTTTCCGGCCGGCGCCCGGCAGCCACGATGACCCCGACGATCGTCACCGAGCGGCTGACCAAGCGCTACGGCGAGACGACCGCCCTCGACACACTCGACCTCGAGATCGAGCAGGGTGAGGTCTTCGGCTACCTCGGCCCCAACGGCGCCGGCAAGTCGACGACGCTGGCGCTGCTGCTGGGCCTCATCCGGCCCACGTCCGGCCAGGCCCGGATCTTCGGGCTCGACGTGTGGCGGGATGCGCCGGCGGTGCACCGCCGGGTCGGCTACGTGCCGAGCGAGGCCAACCTGTGGCCGTCGCTGACCGGGGCGGAGGCCCTGCGATTCCTGGGCCGCGTCCACGGCTCGGTCGACGGCGCCTATCGGGACGAGCTCGTCGACCGCTTCGAACTGGTCCCCGACAAGAAGATCCGCGCCTACAGCCACGGGAACCGGCAGAAGGTCCTGCTCATCGCCGCCTTCGCCAGTCGAGCCGACCTCCTCCTGCTCGACGAGCCGACGTCGGGCCTCGACCCGCTCATGGAGCGCGTCTTCCAGGCGTGCATCCGGGAGGCGCGCGATCGCGGCCAGACGGTGTTGCTCTCCTCGCACATCCTGAGCGAGGTCGACGCCGTCTGCGACCGGGTGGCGATGCTGCGTGGTGGCCGGATCATCGAGACCGGCCGCCTCGACGTCCTGCGGGGACTGGCCGCGCTCCACGTCCGCGCCCAGCTCGACTCCTCCCCGCCCGACCTCTCGGGGCTGCCCGGGGTGACCAACGTCGTCGTCGCCGGGCGGGCCGTGGAGTGCGACGTGGCCGGTTCCGTCCAGCCGCTGCTGCGGGCGTTGACCGAGGCCGGCGTCGTCCACCTGACGACGAGGGAGCCCTCCCTGGAGGAGATCTTCCTCTCCCACTACGGCGGATCGGGCGGGTGAGCACCGCGGACGCGGTGGCTCCGACGGGAAGGGGCGGCGCCGGCGTCGCCGTCGCCCGGCGGGCGTTCGGCCAGGTGGGGCGGGGCGCCGGCGCGTGGGCGCTGGTGTTCGGCGCCACCGCCGCGGCCTCCGCCCTGACCTACGTCACCTCGTTCCCGACGCTGGCCAGCCGTCACGCACTGGCGGTCACGACGGGCAGTGCCTCCGGGTTGGGCGTCCTGCTCGGACCGGTGGCTGCGGTCGACACCGTCGGGGGCTACACGGTCTACAAGGGCTTCGTGTTCCTCACGACCATCGGGGCCGTCTGGGCGATCCTGGCCAGCACCCGGCTGCTGCGGGGAGAGGAGGACGCCGGGCGGTGGCAGCTGGTCCTGGCGGGTGACACCCGACCGGCTCGGGCGACGGCGGCCACCCTGGCCGGCCTGGGCGCGGCTGTCGGCCTCCTCTTCTGCGGGACGACGGCGATCATGCTTCTCGTCGGCCACAGCCCCGACGTCGGCTTCGGCGTCGGCGCCACCGTCCTCTACGGGCTGAGCATCACCATCGCGCCGCTCGTGTTCGCCGGCGTGGGCGCAGTCACGTCCCAGCTGGGCCGCACCCGTCGCCTGGCCACCGGTCTGGGCCTGGCCTTCTTCGGCGTCGCGTTCGTCATCCGGATGATCGCCGATTCCGGAGCCCACACCCAGTGGCTCCTCTGGCTGACCCCCTTCGGCTGGACCGAATTGGTGCGGCCGTTCACGTCGAACGACCCCTGGCCGCTGCTGCCGGCGGGGCTGGGCACGCTCGTGCTCTGCGTCGCCGCGGCCGCCCTGGCGTCACGGCGGGATGCCGGCGGCGGGGTGCTGGCCTCCCGGGACGTCTCCGCCCTGCGGCCCTTCGGGCTGCGCTCGCCCCTCGGGCTGGCCGCCCGCCTCGAGCTCCCTCTGCTCGGCGCCTGGTGCGGGGGGGCGGCGCTGGCCGCCTTCGCCCTGGGCATCGTGGCCAAGGTGACGACGGCGGGGACGGCGCCCGGCTCCCTGGGCGACACCCTCGAGAACTTCGGGGTCACGGGCAGCTTCGCCGACCAGTACCTCGGGGTTGCCTTCCTGCTCGTCGCCACCCTCGTCGCCCTGCTCCCCGCGGGCCAGATCGGGGCCGCCTTCGAGGAGGAGACGTCGGGTCGACTGGTGCACGTGCTGGCCCGGCCCGCCCGACGGGGCCGGCTGCTGGGCGGGAGGCTGTTGCTCGGCGGCGCGGGGGTCGTGGCCGCGGGACTGGTGGCCGGGCCGGCGGCGTGGCTCGGCGCCCGCTCGCAGGGGGTCGACCTCGACCTGGGCACGATGGTGGCGGCGGGCCTCAACGTCGTCCCGACGGCCCTGGTCGCGCTCGGGACCGGCGCGGTGGCGCTCTCGGTGGCGCCTCGAGCGGCGGTGAAGGCCGTCTACGGCCTCGTCATCGGGTCGCTGCTCGTCGACCTCCTGAGCTCCATGGTGTCGAGCCTGAGCTGGCTCGGCCACCTCTCGCTGTTCCACTACCTGGCCCTGGCTCCGGCCCAGGATCCCGAGGTGAGGACGGTCGTGACCACCGTCGCCGTCGCAGGGGCCCTGTGCGCCCTCGCGACGGTCCTCGCCGGTCGGCGGGACGTGCAGTCGAAGTAGGCGGTGGCCGGCGTCTGCGACCGGCGCAGGGGCCGGTACCGTCGGAGCAGATGACGAGCATCGTCCGGGCCCGGGGGCTCACCAAGCGGTACCCCGGGGTCACCGCCCTGGACGGCGTCGACCTCGACCTGCCCGCGGGGCGGGTCGGGCTGGTCGGGGCCAACGGGGCCGGCAAGACCACCCTCTTCCGCCTCCTCCTCGGCCTCTGCCGCCCGGACGCGGGCACGATCGAGGTCTTCGGCATACCCGTGGCCGACGATCCCATCTCCGTGCGCAGCCGCATCGGCTACATGCCCGAGCACGACTGCCTGCCCCTCGACCAGACCGCGGCCGACGTGGTCGCGACCTTCGGCGAGCTGGGCGGGTTGCCGGTGCGCGCCGCCCGCCAGCGGGCGTCGGAGGTGCTCGACCTGGTCGGGCTGGACGAGGCCCGTTTCCGACCGGTGGGCGGCTTCTCCACCGGCATGCGCCAGCGGACGAAGCTGGCCCAGGCCATCGTGGCCGACCCCAAGCTCGTCCTCCTCGACGAACCCACCGCCGGCCTCGACCCGTCCGGTCGGGAGGAGATGCTGGCCCTGGTGGCCCGGCTGTCCGGCTTCGGGATCGCGGTCGTCCTGGCCACCCACCTGCTGGACGACGTGGCCCGGGTCTGCGACCACGTGGTCATGCTCGACGCCGGCCGCCTGGTCACCGACGCCCCGACGACCTCCCTCCTCCGCCAGACGGGAACCGTCACCGTCGACGTCGGCCCCGGGGCGGCTCCCGCGCTCACCGCCGCCCTTGCCGGCCGGGGGTTGCAGGTGGGGACCGACGAGGTCGGCCTGCTCGAGGTCACCGTCGCGACCGACGCCGACCTCGACGCCATCCGCGACGTGGTGTCCGACCTCGGGCTTCCCCTGCATCGCCTCACCAACCGCCTGACCTCGCTCGACGAGGTCTTCGTCCACCGGGCGCCGGCGTCGTGAGCACCGGCGTCGTGAGCACCGGCGGCGCCGTCTACGACCGCGGCTACCGGCCCTACGACGGACCCCTCGGTGGCCGGCGGGCGGCGACCACGGCCCTCTACCGCACGTCGCTGCGCCGGGCCATCGGCCTGCGCCGGCCCTGGCGGCAGAAGGTGGCGCCGTTCGTCCTGCTCACCATCGCCGTCCTGCCGGCGGTGATCAACGTCGGCATCGCCTACCTCACCCGGGACTCGCCCTCGCCGGACTTCTCGTTCTTCACCTACCGGGAGTACGTCGGGGTCTCCAGCGCCCTGCTCCTCTTCGTCGCCCTGGTCGCGCCCGACCTCGTCTGCCCCGACCGCCGCCAGCGGGTGCTGCCCCTCATCTTCGCCCGACCGGTGACCGGTGCGGACTACGCCCTGGCCAAGGTGGGGGCCATCTTCACCTGCGTGTTCGCGTTCTCGTTCCTCCCCCAGGTGGTGCTCTACGTCGGCCATCTGCTGGTCAGCAAGGGGGCGCTCGACTACCTCCGGGCCAACACCGCCGTCCTGTGGCAGGTGCCGGTGGCGGTGGCCCTGTTGGCCCTGTTCTACGCCCTCCTGGGCGTGGCCGTGGCTTCGCTCAGCGGGCGCCGCATCGTGGCCGGGGCGACCTTGCTCGGCATCACGCTCGTGTCCTCCACCGTGGCCGCCATCCTGGTGGACGCCAACCGCGTCCGCCCCGGGCCCGGCCACGGGAACCCGGCTGGCCTCCTCAACATCCTCGCCCTGCCCCTCTACGTGCGCGACCTGGTCTTCCTCGGACACCTGAGCCCCGACTCGCCGCTGTCCGGCGTCACCGGCGGTGGGGTCCTGGCCGTGCTCTGCTATCTGGCGGTGGTGCTCGGGTGCGCGGCCGTCCTGCTCGTCCGCTACCGATCGGCGGAGCTGTGACGGACGCCACCCCCACCGATCCCGCCTTCGTGGCCGGCGCCACCGTCGAGGTCGAGCAGGTGTCGGTGTGGTTCGGGCAGAAGGTGGCCCTGTCGGAGCTGGGATGCTCGTTCGGGCCGGGCGTGACCGGACTGCTCGGGCCCAACGGCGCCGGCAAGAGCACCCTGATGCGGGCCGTCACCGGACTCATCGGCGTGAACACGGGACGGGTGCGGGTCGAGGGACACGACCCCCGCCGCGATCGCTCCGTCCATCGGCGCATCGCCCTCGTCCCGGAGGACGAGGCCGTGCCCGGCGCCCTGACCGCCCGCCAGCTGGTGCGCTACGTGGCCGACCTCCACCGGGTGGCCGACGCGGGCGCCGCCGCCGAACGGGCCCTCGACGCGGTCGACATGCTCCCGGCGGCCGACCGCCGCCTGGGCGGGTTCAGCAAGGGGATGCGCCAGCGGGCCAAGGTGGCCGCGGCTCTGGTCACCGAGCCGTCGGTGCTGGTGCTCGACGAGCCCCTCAACGGCGCCGACCCGGTGCAGCGGGTGAAGCTGGTCGACCTCTTCCGCCGCCTGGGCGCCGGGGGCCGGACGGTGATCGTCAGCTCCCACGTCCTGTCCGAGGTCGAGCTGCTCGCCGACCGGGTGCTGGTCCTCATCCACGGGCGGCTGGCCGCGGCGGGCAACCACCGGGCCATCCGCGACGCCATGGACGATCGTCCCCGTCACGTCCTCGTCCGGTCCGACGATCCTCGCCGGCTGGCGGCCGCCCTCCTCGACGTGGACACGGTGGCCGGCGTCAGCTTCACCGGGACGGGGCTGGTGGTGACCACCGACCGGGCCCGCGACCTCGCCCTCGCGCTCGCCCCCGTGGCCCGTCGGCTCGGCGTGCGCCTGCGGGAGGTCCGACCCCTCGACGATTCGCTCGAGAGCCTGTTCCGGGAGCTGGTCCGATGACGCCCAAGGGCGACGGCGCGGGGCCGGCGCCGCCCACCACGCCGGCTGCCGCCACCGCCGGTGGGGTCCGGCCGAGGTCGCCGCTGGCCGCCATCGTCGGCTACACCCTGCGGGCGTGCCTACCGCGACGGCGGGGCCTGCTCGTGTTGCCCGTCGTCGGGGCGGTGCTGTTCGGGCTGCTGTCCCGCACGGTCGACCAGGCCTCGGCCACCGCCTTCGCCCGCGTCGGCGGCCTGGCCCTGCACACGCTCGTCCTGCCCATCACCTGTCTGGTGATCGGCGACGCCCTCCTCGGCGCCGAGATCCGCTCGGGGGTGTTCGCCTTCACCTGGCTCAGCCCGGTGCGCTACTCGACGATCGTGCTCGGCCGCTGGCTCGCCGGTTGCCTGCTGGCCGTCGCCCTCCTCGCCCCCGCCGCGGCCGCGGCCGCAGTGGTGGCCGGGGCGCCGTCGAGCGCGGGGCCGGCGGCGGTCGCGGCGGCGAGCGGGGCGGCCGCCTACCTGGCCCTGTTCGTCGCCATCGGGGCCACCTTCAAGCGGCCGGTGGTGTGGTCGCTGGCCCTGGTCATCCTGGTCGAGCGCCTGCTGGGGGCGGCCCTCGCCGGCGTCGCCCAGCTGTCACCGGGTTGGCTGGCCCAGGCCGTCCTCGTCGGCCTCACCGACACCGCCTCCGACCTGCATCGAGACGGCGTCCCCCACGGGTGGTCGGCCGTCGTCCGCCTCGCGCTGGTGGCTGCCGTCGGCCTCATCCTCGCCACCCGACGCCTGCGAAGCCTCCGGCCCGCCTCCGCCGCCGACTAATCGGCCCTCGACGGGGTTACCTTTGGCCCGTCGCCCGAGCCGGCGACGCCCGAGCAGGAGGTCACGGATGGGGTTCGTGCAGATCATCGAGTACCGGACGTCGAAGCCGGAAGAGGTCCAGGCGCTGGCCGAGGCGTACCGGGAGCAGCGCATGGCCGAGGCCGGCACCGACGACATGGGGGGCGTGCGCATCACGGCCACCAAGGACCGGGACGGCGAGGACGTGTACCTGACGATCGCCTCCTTCCCCTCCTACGAGGCGGCCATGGAGAACTCCCAGCGGGAGGACACCGGGCAGTTCGCGGCCCAGATGGGTGCGCTGTGCGACGGCCCGCCGATCTTCCGGAACCTCGACGTGCTCATGGAGTACGGCGGCTGACGGACGCCGCCACCTCGTCGGCGCGGCCGGGCACGGCCGCGCCGACGACCTGGCGTCCGGCGGTGGGGGCGGCCGGCGTCGGCCGACGGTCTAGGGGTGGTTCTCCCGGTAGAACATCTCCAGCTGGATGCCGTCCGGGTCGCGGAAGGTGAGGACCGACCCGTAGTCGCGGTCGGCGATGGGCGTGTGGTCGACGCTCAGCCGGATGAAGTGCTCCTGCCAGTCCTCCAACGCCTCCCGGCTCTCGACCTTGAACCCCAGGTGGTCGAAGCCGGTGCGGCGGGGGTCGAAGGGCTCGCCCTGGTTGGCGTCGTGGTGCTGGCACTCGAGCACCGTGGCCGACGGCTCGTGCACCATCAGGACCCCTTGCCAGCCGTCGCCCTCGACGTAGTCGATCTCCTGGAGACCGAGGACGGCCTTGTACCAGCCCACGCTGACGGCCAGGTCCCGGACCGAGAACGACGTGTGCGAGACCCTGGTGAAGGCCACTCGGTTGAACGGCATCGGCCAAGTCTGCCGCGTCGGCCAGTATGGGGTCGATGGACGTCCGGCTCCCGCAGCACTGGTACGTCGCCTGCCTGGCCGACGACCTCGGGACCCGGCGGCCGCTCGCCCGCACCGTGCTCGGCACGCCGATGGCGCTGTTCCGGGATTCGGACGGCCGGGCCGCGGCCGTCGTCGACCGCTGCCCCCACCGCAACACCCCCCTGTCGATCGGGAAGGTGTGCGACGGTCAGCTGCAGTGCGCCTACCACGGGTGGCGCTTCGACGGGTCGGGCGCCTGTCGGGCCGTCCCGGGCCTGGTGGACGACGTGGCCGACCGCCGGGCCCGGCGGGTGGACACCTTTCCCACCGCCGAGCAGGACGGGTTCGTGTGGGTCCACCCGGGGGGCGACGTGGCCGCCCCGCCGCTGCGCTTCCCCCACGTCGGCGAGGCCGGCTACACCACCGTCCGCCGGAGCCTGTCGGTCGAGGCCGGCCTCCACGCAGCCCTGGAGAACACCCTCGACGTGCCCCACACCGCCTTCCTCCATGGCGGGCTGTTCCGGGGCGGGCGGCCGCCGGTCGACATCGAGGTGGTCGTCCGCCACACGGCCGACGGGGTGGAGGCGGAATATCTGGGCGAGCCCCGCCCGCCCGGGCTGGTGGGACGCCTCCTCGCCCCGGAAGGGGGGGTGGTCACCCACGTCGACCGCTTCCTGCTGCCGTCGATCGCCCAGGTGGAGTACCGGCTGGGCGACAACCACCTGGTCACGACCACCGCCTTCACG
>Ga0207687_10002577_pt1 | contig 12308 bp, 10 predicted proteins | sample KBSM54metaG_FD_184399 | JGI IMG/M metagenome (GOLD analysis project Ga0207687, IMG submission 184399) | Miscanthus rhizosphere microbial communities from Kellogg Biological Station, Michigan, USA - KBS M5-4 metaG (SPAdes) (version 2) | ecosystem: Host-associated > Plants > Roots > Rhizosphere >...
TGAGCGGACGGCAGCCGATCGCGTCGTCGAGCTTCGATTTCAAAGGAAAGCGCGTGCTGCTCATCGACCGCTCGCCGACGAGCCGCCGCATCATTCATCACTATCTCGCGACGACGTGGGAGATGCGCGTCGACACCGCCGAGAGCGCGGCCGAAGCGATCATGACGCTGCGCCGTGAAGCGGAGCGAGACGATCCGATTCGCGTCGTGGTGTTCGACGCGATGCCGGACGCGGATCCGGAGACGTTCGCGAAGATGGTGCGCGGCGATTCGCCGATCGAGGGAACGAGTCTTGTACATCTCGTCGGGATGAACGTGCAGCCGAACGAAGCGGCGATGCGCGCCGCAGGCATCAACGCGTACACGACAAAGCCGGCGGGTCAGCGAGAGTTGTACGACGCGTTGACGATCGCGCTCGCGCACGACGCCATTCCGCTGTCGCGTTCCGCGCTCGCGCAGACCGGCGGTTTCCGCGAAGCGCCACCGCCGGTTTCGCCCGAAGTCCGCCGCACGATTCGCGTGTTGCTGGCCGAGGACAATTTTCTGAATCGGAAGCTGACGCTGAGCCAGTTGGAGAAGCTCGGCTACTCGTCGGACGCGGTCGCGAACGGGAAGGAAGCAATCGAGGCGATGGCGCGAACGGCGTGCGACGTGATCCTGATGGATTGCCAGATGCCGATCGTCGACGGCTACGAGGCGACGATGGAGATTCGCAAACAGCAGCGCGGCGGAAAGCGGACGTACATCATCGCCATGACTGCGAACGCGCTCGAAGGCGATCGCGAGAAATGTCTCGCCGCCGGAATGGATGATTACCTCGCCAAGCCGACGAAGCACGAAGATCTGGAAGTGGCGCTCGCGCGCGCCGTTGCTTCTATGAACGCTCGCGCTGCAGAACGAGCGTAGCGGCGTCGCCAAGCTTTTCGTACTCGCTTTCGTCGTTGTAGAGCTGCGCGGAGATGCGCAGCAGGCGCTTCGGCGGATTCGGCCACGGCATGACGGGCACTTCGATCTTGAATTCGAAAAACATCGCGTCCTGAAACGGATCGGGATTCAGCGCGGACGTCGCGAGCGAGCGTCCGTCCGGTAGCGGGAACGACACCATCGAGCCGATCATCTCGTCGGGGGCCTGAGGCGCGATGCCGAGCCGCGAAGAGATGATGTCGCGCGCGCGAAGTGCGAGCGCGCGATTGCGGCGCATGATCTCCGGCCACCCGCCTTCGACGAGTGTCGGCAGGAATTGCAGCGAGTCGGGGACGCAGAGCCACGGCGACGGGTCGAATGTGCCGGTCCAGTCGAACTCGAGGTGATAACGCGAGCGATCGGTGCGCGTGGAGTTCGCGCCATGACTGATGGACGTCGGGCGGATCGACGCGCGGCGATTCTCGCGAACGTAAAGAAACCCTGCACCTTTCGGCGCGCAGACCCATTTGTGCAGATTCGCGGTGTAGTACGCGGCGTCGATCGCGCGAAGATCGAGCGGCAGCATGCCCGGCGCATGCGCGCCGTCGATGAGGACGTCGACGCCGCGCGACTGCACTTCGCGAACGATGCGTTCGACCGGGAGGATGAGCGCGGTCTGGCTGGTGATGTGGTCGAGAACCACGAGGCGCGTCCGATTGGTGAGCTTCTCAAGCACGCGCTCGACGACTTCATCCGGCGACGCGATCGGAAACGGCACATCTGCAATGACGACACGCGCGCCGCTGAGCTGTGCCGCGAACTCGGCGACATTGCGTGTGGCGTTGTACTCGTGCGTGCTCACGACGATCTCGTCGTGTTGATCGAAGTCGAGCGAGCGCAGGACCGCGTTCACGCCCGCGGTCGCATTCGGCACGAACGCGAGGCCGGCCGGATCGGCGCCGAGAAACTCGGCGAGTTGCACGCGTGCGGCGTCGAGCATCGGCTCCAGCTCGCGGATCATGAAGCGGATTGGCTCGCGCTCCAGCTGCGTGCGGTATTCGTCCTGCTTTGCAAGCACGGCGATCGGCGTCGCGCCGAACGAGCCGTGATTCAGATACGCGATCTCGGAATCGAGCAGCCAGTGTTCTTTCATACGATCCGCGCGACTCCTTCTTCGAGCAACTTCGGTTCCGTGAGCAGCGACACGACAAAGTATCCGTCGCGATCGAAGTCGAAAAAATATCCCGGTTGGACGACGACGCCATGATTTTCGATCGCCTGCAGCGCAAATTCTTCGTCGGTCATCGTTTGCGGAATGCGGATCACCGCCGACCACCCGCCCTCGACCGGTAGGAGTTGGGCGTGCGGCTTGTCTTCGAGGGCTTTTTCTAGCGCGGCGAGACTTGCTTCGATGCGTGATTGAATATTTCCGCGAATTTTCAATCGAAAGAGAGCGGGCAGCGCGACTTGAACAGGGCTCGACACTGATAGGAAGTTGTCCGCGATCAGCTCTAGGGCGTTGATGGCTTCTCGGTCTTTCGTGATGATCCAGCCGAGTTTGAAGTGGGGGAGGCCCGTCGATTTCGAGAGGCCGCCGAGGTGGAACGTCGCCGGCGAGGGCGCAGGCGCCCCATTGAGGACGTAGTCTTTGAAGACTTCGTCGGAGATCACCGGGATGTTCATCTCCGGCAGCGTTGCGAACGATCCGGTCGGATTGTTTGGATTCACCACTACGAGCGCCTTCACATTTTCCGGCACTCTCGCGACGTCGATCTCCCAACGTTTGTGAAACTCCATCGGGAAGGGCTTCAGCGTGATGAGCTCGAGTTGGGCGAGATGTTCCAGCAGCGGATACGACGGCGTCGGAACCGCGACCGCGTCGCCGGGATCGGTGATCAGTTTGAAGAGGAACGAATATGCCTCGCTCGTCGACGCGGTGATCACCACGTCATCCGGATCACAGCCTTCGTGTTCCGCGACCGCTTCGCGCGCGCTGCGGATGCCGAGCGGCTGCGGATCGTACGGCGCGCGCGCGGCGCGGGCCATGATCTCCGCGAGCTCGTCGAGCGGGTACTCGATGCCCGCTTTCGTCGGATTCGAGTTCGTGAGATCGAGAAGGTCGCGGCGCGACTGTCGCGCGATCGTCAAACGGTTCGTCGGCGCATTCCAGTGCGCGCGGCGTGAAAAATTCACCCCGACAACTTACACGTTCTCGTCGCCTCGGCCATTCCGTTCTCGATCTGCGCGCGCTCGTTCGGATGCGCCGCGGGAACCGAGTCGATCGCCTGCTTGAACGTCGTCGCCGCGCCGTTGCAGTCGCCTTCGGCGGCGAGGATGCGCGCGAGCGTGTCGAGCACCATGTAGGAATCGGGACCTTGCTGCGCGACCGCTTTCCGTGCGAACGACTCCGCTTCGCTGAATCGCTTCTGCTGATAGAGCAGCCAGGCGAGATTGTTCATCGCATCGCGCGACGGCAGCGCGCGGCGGAATGCTTCTTCCGCTTCTTTCGCGTGGCCGAGCTGCGACTCCGCGTTGCCGAGGTTCGTCCAGGCGAGCGTCGAGTCGGGATTCGTGGAGAGAATCTCGCGATACTTCGCCGCGGCTTCGGCGACTTTGCCGGAATCCTCGAGCGCGACCGCGGCGCGAAGCGACTCTTCGATCGCGTCGTGCGGCTTGATGAGAATCGCGGTGTGGCTTCCGCCTTCCCACGCTTTCTCCAGCCGCTCGAACTTCACCCAGCGCCCTTTGCCGTCGCCGAACTGCGTGCGGATGAGATTGCGGTTCGTATCGATGCCGTCGGCGACGATGTAATGGAAGAAGTCGTACTGCCGCCCGAGGGCGTCAATGACCTTCAACATCAGGATGACGGGATGACCGTCGCGCAATTCGTTTTCGACGGTGGCGCGATCGCCGGTGACGATGCGCGCGTCGAAGCCTTTCTTGCGCGCGGGAATGATGAGATCGACGGTGAGCACGCCGCCGCGCGTCTTCGGCAGCGACGCGTCCCACTCCTTCATCGACGTCGCGTCGCCGTAGTGCTGCAGCACCGTTGCGAGTGATCCGGCGCCGCAGGACTCGATGCCCCACTTCAGCATCGGCATGTTGGGAATCGTCGTGGCGGTTGCGCTGGCGTGCTGCGTGCGCGGCGTGAACATCGTGGCGCACGCGGAAAGCAGGAGAGTGAGAGAGAAGAGGACGGGCGAGCAAAGTGCCCGCCCGTTCACGCGACGAAACGACATCAGCTCAGCGCGATGACGAGGATCAACGCAGCGAGCGCGCCGAGGCCGACCCAGATCCATTCCTGCCGAGTCAATCCGGCAGCCTGGAGCGAGTCGAGATTCTGCGCGAGCTGGTGAAGATCCTGCGGCGAGAGCTGCGCCAAACGCTGATTCACTTCGTCCTGAGTGAATCCGCGCGCGGCCAGAACCTTCGCGACTTCCTGATTGGCTGCAACGTCGCGCACCAGCGCGATGTCAGCCGCTCGCGAGTCGAGGCTCTGATTCGCTGCAGTCTTCGACGGCATCGGCGCGGCGAATGACGGGACAGCGAACGCCAGGGCGAGAACAACCACGAAAAGAACAGAATAGAGACGCTTCACGACAACCTCCTTCATCAACACAAGCCGGGCGTATGCCCGGCCTCCGGTGGGCGAGGTGAGCAAGAGGCGGACCAGCAGAGGAGGTCGCAGGTCACGGGTAGCAGCTGGCAGGCGACTGGCTCGCAACTCGTCGAGTCTCCTGCGACCCGCGACCTGCCACCTGCGACGTCGGTGGGAACTGCTACGATGAACGGCTTGTTGCACGTACGACAATGATCCGCTTCGAGGACATCCTCGACAAAGTCGAAAGCTACAAGCCCGACTTCGACGAAGAGCTTCTGCAGAAAGCTTACATCTTTTCTGCGCGCGAGCATCGCGGGCAGGTTCGCAGCTCCGGCGAGCCGTATCTCATTCACCCGCTCAACGTCGCGTACATCCTCACGGAAATGCGCCTCGACGAGACGTCGATTGCCGTCGGCCTCCTGCACGACGTCCTCGAAGACACGCTGACGACGAAGGAAACGCTGCAGCAACATTTCGGCGACGACGTCGCGGAGCTCGTCGACGGCGTCACGAAGATCTCGCGCTACAACTTCGTCTCGAAGGAAGAGCAGCAGGCCGAGACGTTCCGCAAAATGCTCCTGGCGATGGTCTCCGACCTTCGCGTCGTCCTCGTCAAGCTCGCCGACCGCCTCCACAACATGCGCACGTTGCAGCATCTCCCGGAGGAGAAGCAATTCGCGGTCGCGAAAGAGACGATGGAGATCTACGCGCCGATCGCCAACCGCCTCGGCATGGGCCGCATCAAAGGCGAGCTCGAGGATCTCTCGTTCCGCTATCTCCATCCTCGGGAGTTCGAAGAGCTCAATCGCGCGGTGAGCGACAAGCTGTCGGTGTCTGCCGAAGTCGTCGAAGGCGTGAAGGAGACGCTTTCGCGCAAACTGCGCGAGAACGAAATCCCCGGCGACGTTCATGGACGCCTGAAGTCGATGTACTCGATCTGGTCGAAAATGCGGCGGCAGGAAATCGACATCGGCCAGCTCTACGACTTCGTCGCGTTCCGCATCATCACGCCCTCCGTCAAAGATTGCTACGCATGCCTTGGCATCATTCATCAAATGTGGCGACCGGTTCCCGGCCGGATCAAGGACTACATCGCGATGCCGAAGCCGAACTTCTACCAGTCGCTGCACACGACCGTCGTCGCGGAGAAAGGCCAGCCGTTCGAAGTGCAGATCCGGACGAAGGAAATGGATCTGATCGCCGAGCAGGGCATCGCCGCGCACTGGAAGTACAAAGAGGGTCGCGTCGGCGCGCACGAAGATGACAAGAGCTTCCTCTGGCTGCGTCAGGTCGTCGAGTGGCAGCACGAGATCAAAGACCCGCACGTCTTCCTCAACTCGCTGAAGATCGATCTCTATCCGGACGAGGTGTACACGTTCACGCCGAAGGGCGACGTCTTCGCGTTTCCGCGCGGCGCCACGCCGCTCGACTTCGCGTATCGCATTCACACCGACGTCGGCCATCGCTGCGTCGGCGGCCGCGTGAACGGCAAACTCGTTCCGCTGCGCACGCCGCTGAAGAACGGCGACATCGTCGAAGTCCTCACCGGCGCGAATCAGACGCCGAGCCGCGAGTGGCTGAACATGGTCGTGACCTCGCGCGCGCGGCACAAGATCCGTCACTGGCTCAACCTCGAGCAGAAGAATCGCTCGATCGAAGTCGGACGCAAGCTCATCGAGCGCGAAGCGAAGCGGTATCGGGTGCAGTGGCGCAAGCTCGTCGCGGAGAACGCGCTCGACGGCGTGCTCACCGAATACGGCACGCCGAAGCTCGAGGATCTCTACGCTGAGATCGGTTACGGCAAGCTCTCCGCGCGCGGCGTCGTCGAGCGCTTCGTCACCGACGAACAGAAAGAAAAAGGAAACGCGGACAGCGGCGTGATCCAGCAGGCCGTGCGCCGTATCTTCCCGTTCCGATCATCGGCGGCGACGATCAAGGTGAAGGGCGACGACGATCTGATGACGTACCTCGCCAAGTGCTGCAACCCGTTGCCGGGCGAGCGCATCGTCGGCTACGTCACGCGCGGCAAAGGCGTCGCGGTGCACAGCGCGAACTGTCCGAACATCAAGAATCTGATGTTCAACGAAGACCGCGAGATCGCGGTGGAGTGGGCGGGCGAGCGGCAGTCGCAGTTCCAGGTGGAGCTGGAAGTGCTGATGGAAGATCGTCAGGGAATCCTGGCGCGCGTCATCGCCGCGATCGCGAATCTGAAGACGAACATCCGTCAGATGGATTCACGCACGAGCGACGGCAAGGCAACCGCCGAGCTCGTGCTCGAGATTGCAGACCTCAAGCACCTCGAGCGCGTGACGCGATCGATCGTTTCCGTGGATGGTGTTGTTCGGGTGGAGCGGCGATTCAACGCGGCGAAAGGCGCGACCGCCTGACGAAGTGTTGAGTGGAAAGTGCTGAGTGCTGAGTGCGGTGAACACGGAAGCGTCACTCATCACTCAGCACTCGTGACTCAGCACTTTTATCTCGCTGCTTTCTGAACTTTTCCGGTGCGGATGCAGCGTGTGCAAACGTTGATGCGCCGGACGGCGCCGTCGACGATCGCGCGGACGCGCTGCAGGTTCGGCATCCAGCGGCGGCTCGAGACGTTGTGGGCATGGCTGATCCGATTTCCGAACACCGGAGCCTTGCCGCAGACTTCACACATTTTGGCCATGATCGAACTCCCTCAAATAACGCGAAAGGCGCAGATTCTAATCGTGCAGTGATTCCTGTGCAACCTTCGCACGCTCCGGAAACCCGAAACGCGCGTCTTCTCATTCACTTATCTAAATCCTGTAGAGTTGACACCACTTTTAAAAGGTTGTAATTTCGATCCACTCTTTCTACACCGGAGCCATTGGGAAGTGAGTGAGATGGATGGGGTGAGCGGTGTTCTTCTCAAAGAGCAAAAATGTCGTCGGCCTTGATATCGGCTCCTCGGCGATCAAACTCGTCGAGCTGAAGGAGAAGAAGGGCGGGGCCTTTCAGCTCGTGAAGCTCGGGATCGAGCGGCTCTCCCCGGAGGCCATCGTCGACGGTTCGATCATGGACTCGTCCATGGTTGTCGAAACGATCCAAAAACTGAACACGGATCGCGCCGTCAAGAATTCCAATTACGCAACCTCTCTCTCCGGTCATTCCGTGATCATCAAGAAGATCACGCTGCCCGCGATGTCGCCGGAAGAACTCGCTGAATCGATTCAGTGGGAAGCCGAGCAGTACATCCCGTTCGACATCAACGATGTCAACCTCGATTACGTTCCCCTGACCGCTCCGGGCTCGGGTGACAACATCGACGTCATCCTCGTCGCGGTGAAGAAAGAGAAGATCAACGACTACACGTCGGTGATCAGCCAGACGGGCAAGGTTCCGGTGCTCGTCGACGTCGATGCGTTCGCGCTCCAGAACGCGTACGAGTCGAACTACGAAGTGGAAGACGGCAAGGTGCTCGCGCTCGTCAACGTCGGCGCCTCCGTCACGAACGTGAACGTGCTCTCGTCGGGATCGAGCTCGCTCTTCTGGCGCGACATCACGTTCGGCGGCAACCAGTACACCGATGCGGTTCAGCGCGAGCTGAGCCTGTCGTTCGATCAGGCCGAGGAGTTGAAGCGCGGTCATGCGGTCGGCGACTACACGATTCAGCAGGTCATCCCCATCCTCAACTCCGTCTCGGAAGACTTCGCCGGCGAGCTGAGAAAGACTCTCGACTTCTTCACCGCCACGTCCGGCGCGGATCGAGTCGATGAGATCGTGCTCGCCGGAGGCGGCTCAGGAGTGCTGAATCTCGACGCGATCCTTCGCGACAAGTTCGGCATTCCGGTCGGAATCATGGACCCGTTCCGGAAAATCACCGTCGACGAAAGCGAATTCAACCCCGAGGAATTGGCCGACATTGCGCCGAGCATGGCAATCGCCGTCGGTCTGGCCATACGGAAGTTGGGGGACGCTTGATCAAGATCAACTTAGCAAGGGAAGGGCGGGCGGTCCGCGGAGCAGGAGCTCCCCAGGCTGCGGCCGCCATGCCGGGCGCCGGTGGCGGCGCTCCGGGAAGCATGAACAACGTCCTCGCTGCCGGGCTCTCGATTCTCGGCATCGTCCTGGCCGCCGGCTACTGGTTCTACACGAACCGCCAGTTCGCGGACGCCGAAGAGCGGAAAGCAACGCGCGAGGCGGAAGCTCAGAAGCTCGAGAAAGTCATCAAGGACGTCGAAGACTTTCAGAGGCAGAAAGACAATCTGCAGAAGCGCATCGATCTGATCAACCAGCTCAAGCAGAATCAAAAGGGGCCGGTGCGCATCATGGATCAGATCAGCCGCGACCTTCCCGATCTCGTCTGGCTCGACAAGATGGACGTGAAGGGCGCCCGGATCAGTCTCAACGGCCGCGGACTCAATCCGAATGCGATCGCGCTCTTCGTTCAGAACATCAAGAACGATCCGTACTTCGAAGAGTCGAACTTCGGGACGTTGAGTCAGGCGAGCGTCGTTCCGCTCGTCTACACGTTCGACATGGATTTCGGTTTCACCTACACGCCGAAGACGGTGGCAGCGCCCGCGGGCGCGCCCGGAACGGCGACGACGACCTCCACCGCCGGGACGGCCGGCACGACGACGACCACCACCGGAACAGCGAAGAAGTAGGGGAGCGGGCTGATGGCGCTGACGATTTCGGACAAGCCGTGGTACTGGGGCGCTGGGATCGGCGTCGTCGTCGCGATCATTGCGCTTGTCATCAGTCACCTTTATTTCGTGACGCCGCTTCAGGAAAAGATTCACGCCGACGAAACGCAGATCGCCGATCTCGACAAGAAGATCGAACAAGGTCGCGCCGCCGAGCGCAAGCTTCCGCAGTTCCGCGCGGAAGTCGATCGTCTGAGAGTCGAGCTCGAGAAACTGCGCCGCATTCTTCCGTCGACGCGAAACACCGAAGAGATCATTCAGAAGATCAAAGCGCTCGTCGACCAGGGCGATTTCACGCTCAAACAGCTGACGTTCCCGAAGCTCGGCACGCCGAAAGCCGGCGATCCATACGCCGAGTGGCCGATCAACGTGGCGGTGGATGGCCGCTACCACAACCTCGCGATCCTCTTCAATCGCCTCGGCAACTTCTCGCGCATCATGAACGTCGAGGACATCTCGATCCAAGCCATGTCGACCCAGACCGAGAAGACGATCAGCGCGACGTTCATCGCCAAGACGTTCGTCTATGTCGAGCCGAGCGCGGATGCGAAGCCGGCGAAGAAACCAAAGGCTACGGCAGCGGGAGCAGGTGAGTGATGAAGATCTCGCGCATTGCATCTTCGCTCGCGCTCATCGCGCTCGCCATCGCGACCGTGATCGTCGCGCAGCCGGGCGGCAAGAAGCCGAACGCGGCGGCGACGTCGTCCGCGGCCACGACTTCATCGGCGACGACCGGCACCCCGGCGTCGACAACGACCACCGTGCAGCAGACGCTTCAGGAGATTCTTGAAGAGCCGTCGAGCGCCGACAACTATCGCTACGATCCGCAGGGACGTCGCGATCCGTTCCAGTCGCTCATCGGTCCGCGTCCCGCGCTTCAGGCCGGGCAGCGTCCGCCGGGAGTTCCCGGCTTCCTCATCGATGAGATCAAACTCACCGGTATCTTCCGGCGCAAGCAGGAGCTCGTCGGCATGATCACCGGTCCGGACAACAAGTCGCATTTGATCCGGGTAGGCGACAAAGTTCTCGATGGCGAGATCATTCGCATTACGCCCTCCTCCGTGGTTTTCCGGCAGGAGGTCAACGACCCGACTCGAATCGAGCGTTACCGCGAGGTGGTCAAAGACCTCGCACCAGAAGCTAGTCAGAGGAAGTAGCTGCTGGTAGTGCAGGGCGTGGAGGGCTGTGAGATGGTGAAGGTGGGAAGTATGACAAGAGCCAAGCACATTCTGCTGATGGCGAGCATCCTCCTGGTGAGTCTGGGGGATGCGAGCGCGTCGTGGCTGCATCGCAGCAAGGCGGACAAGCCGAAGGAGGCGACCCCGGTCGCGACGACGTCCGCGTCGTCGATGACGCTCGACTCCATCGATTCCGACGCTGCGCGCATCGTCCTTCGCACCAGCGCCACACCCGCGTACACCTCCTACAGTCCATCGCCCGCTGTCTTCGTCGTCGATCTCACCTCAACGTCGAAGAATCCCGCCGCCGCCATTCCAGCCACGCTTCCTGCCGGAGTCACGTCGATCACCGCCGAAGAAGCGACGGAGATGGGGACACAGCTCACGCGAGTCACGTTCCGTCTCGCGCAGCCCGTGCTTCCGACCGCCTCCGCAAGTGACAAGTCGATCATCGTGACGATGCCGGCGACGATCGCGGACAACATCGAAGTGAAGCCCGACGTCCCGCACGTCGAGCCGATCGCCGAGCCGGCCGCACCAGTCGTCGCCGAGCCGATGGCGAAATCAGAGCCGTTGCCGGCCGTCGTGCCGGCGACGATCATCACGCCTTCGTACGCGTCGTCATCGCCGCTGCAGAAAGCGAAGACGCTGAAGCGCGTCGAGACGATGGGAAGCGGATCGACGTTCGAAGTCCGCATCGCCGGAGACGGAGCGCTCAACTACAAAGCGTTCCGCCTCGAGAGTCCGTCGCGCCTCGTCATCGATCTCAACGGCGTGCGCACCGGTGCCGCGAAAGCGCCTGCGACCGTCAACGATTCCATCGTGAAGAAAGTGCGCGTCGGACAGTTCCAGACGGCGCCGCAGATGATCACGCGCGTCGTCCTCGATCTCGCATCGAAGGCGAGCTACAAGATCAGCGAAGACGGCGATCATCTCCGCATCGCATTCGGCGATGCCATCGCGAATCTCGGCAGCACGCCGGAAGCGCCTGTCCTCGTTGCGCAGAAGCCTGTCGAAGCGCCGCCGGTCGTTGAAACGGCGACGTGGAAAGTTCCGGAAGCACCGAAGCACACGACGCAGGCGCCGAAAGCGGTGATCAACTCGATCTCCACGCAGACGCCGCCGAATACGACCCGCCGTCCGCCGATGACTACCAGCGGCGCGGGCGCGACGACGAATGCGAACACCGCGGCAGCCGCGGCGAATGCGCAGGAAAACGTCTTCAACGAGGATCAAGGCGGAAACGTCGATCGCTCGCAGGTCCTGTCCGGCGGCGTCGGCGGCGGCAAGACGCTCAGCCCCGGCCAGCACGTCTACAGCGGCGAGCCGATCTCGCTGAACCTTAAAGACGCCGACATCAAAGACGTTCTCCGCACGTTCTCCGATCTGACGGGACTCAACATCGCCGTCGATCCGGGCGTGAACGCGTCGGTCACGGTCAACTTCAACGAAGTGCCGTGGGATCAGGCGCTCGACATCATCCTCAAGCAGAACGGTCTCACGTACACGCTCGAAGGAAACGTGCTGCGCGTCGGCACGATCGAGCGCCTCACGTCGGAAGCGGCGGCATCGCGGCGCATCGAAGAAGAGAGCAAGCTCAATGTGCCGCTCGTCACCGTCATCTTCAAGTTGTCCTACGCGCGCGCGAATGAAGTGCAGTCGCTGCTCAAGGACATCGCCTCGCCGCACGGACGCATCATCGTCGACTCGCGCACGAACCAGCTGATCATCAGCGAGATCCCGGCGCAGTTGCAGACGATGCGCAATCTCATCGACACCGTCGACATCCCGACGCGCCAGGTCATGATCGAAGCGCGCATCGTGGAGGCGTCGAAAGTCTTCCAGCAACAGTACGGCTTCGACTGGGGATTCAGCGGCGCGCTCGATCCGTCACTCGGCACCGGCACCGGCCTCGTGTTCCCGAACCGCGTCGGCTTCACCGGCGGTCCGTTCG
>Ga0207687_10002578_pt1 | contig 12307 bp, 13 predicted proteins | sample KBSM54metaG_FD_184399 | JGI IMG/M metagenome (GOLD analysis project Ga0207687, IMG submission 184399) | Miscanthus rhizosphere microbial communities from Kellogg Biological Station, Michigan, USA - KBS M5-4 metaG (SPAdes) (version 2) | ecosystem: Host-associated > Plants > Roots > Rhizosphere >...
CATAGACCGGGGCGCTCGCACCCCCTTCCGCAAAGGCGCCGAGAAACACCATGCGCCTGGCGCCATCCGGATAGAGCCAGCCCGCCGGGCGCTCGGTGCCGGTCTGCTTGGTGAAGGCCTGGGCGTCGCTTTCGCTGCCGACGAAGCAGAAGGCGGGCGGGAAGCTGCGATATGCGGGCTGGCGCGGCGCGGATGCGCCGAGCTTCACCGCGCGGCAGCGATAGGAGCCGGGCGGCAGCGTGGGATAGGGCAGCGCACGGGCGGGATCGAGCAGCGCGCCTTCCCGCGCCAGCGCCGCGGCGAAGCGCGGCCTGGCGGCGGCGAGCGCGGCGGTCCAGCGCGCGCGCAGGGCGTCGAGCCGGGCCGCATCGGCGGTTTGGATCTGCGCCTTCCATGCCGGGCCGGGCTCTTCGGGGGCCTCGACCGTGACCATCGGAAGGGGCCGACGCGTCGCCGCGCATCCGCCGATCGTCGCGGCGAGCAGGCACAAGGCGAGTGAGCAGGATGCGCGGCGCAATGATCTTCCTCCCGAAAACCATTCCCGGTCAGCGAGGCTGATGTAGCACGCGCATATCTCCATTATAGCAATGGAGGTTACGGACGACCGCGTAATTGTCCCCGTCCATCGCGGCTATAGCCCTGTTGGGCGCGATTGACTGACGCTCGGCCTTCTTCGCGCGCCGCGCCCTCAGAACAGGTAGGGCGTTCCGCCAACGTCGGTAACGTCGCTCAGGTTGCGCCACTCGATGGAGCGGGCGCTGCGATGTTCTGTGAGCCACTCGTCCAATATCCGGGCCAGGCCCAGCAGGGCATCATTGCCGGAAGTATTGAGGATGGCGGAACGCCTGTCACTCGACGTCTCGGCATCGAACGAGACGGAATGGAAGGACGGTCCGTGCCAGGAGAATCTTACGGTCCTCGACAAGGGTGTCGAAGGCGGCAACACCGTGTAGCGTTTGCGTTCATAGCCTTTCTGCGCGTCGAGATAATCGCGAAAGGCGCTGGCCAGCGCGGCCGCATCCGACCCAGTCGGGTCTTCCGGCGGCAGCTCGAACGAGACATGGTCTTTAAGCTTGCGAGGAAAGGCCCGTGCACCCGGATCATCGGCCATGTCGGCGAGGCCGACCTCGCCGAGCCGTTGCAGAACAGCGAGGTCGCTGCCCCGATATCGGAAGCACTCGAATTCGGCCGACCACATCACCTCGATCGCCTTGCCGATCTCCTCGGTAGAGGCGGGTTGCCGAATAACCGAACAATGCTTGTCCCCCATCCGGAACAGCGCCGGGGCTATCTCTTCCGGAACGCCGCAGAGCGTGCAGCAATTCGCGTCCACATAGAATGCGCCGGTGAGGTTATCGGGCTTTATTTCCCAGGTCATGGGCGGCCTTCTCGTGGTCGACGATGCCGCGGCTATAGACTTCGACGACACGCCGAACGGCCCATTTATTCTATTGCGTGCGCAAGGCCGAAAGCGTTGGGCGCCTGGAGCGAGGGGCCTGCTCGCCAGGAGGCAGTGCGCACGGCCTCACCCTCGCGCCAAGGAAGCGCGAACCCCAAAGGAATATGCGGGGCTATTGCACGTTCACCATAGTGCCGAAGCGGCGGCCATGTGGGCGCCATCTGCTTGATAGCGCTTGTGGGAAATCGGGCGTTTGGGCAGTGGATTGGGTAGGTCCTTTTTCGTAACGCGTTATCTTGGGAGGCAATTCTGGAAACGATCACGCATAATCCAACGACCAACGTCTATGCGACCGGTGGGGACTGGGTCCATGCGATCGAGGTGCGTGGTGCGAGCCGCCTGCTGTTCATCAGTGGAACGATGGGACTTCGCCCCGATTTCACTGCGCCCCCGACCCTGGAGGAGCAGCTGACCTGTGTGTGGGATAATCTTCGAACCATTTTGGCAAGCGCTGGAATGACGACCGCCAATCTCGTTCGGCTCACCAGCTATTTACGGGACGCGAGCTACGCTGAGGCCAACGCCGCGGCCCGGCTGGCCGCGCTCGGCTCTCACAGGATTCCAACGACTGCGATCGTGGTACAGACACTGTCCGAAGATTGGTTGATCGAACTGGAAGCGATCGCTGCAGACTGACGTCTTCGACGTGGAGGTTTGGGAGGTTTTGGGACAGTTGCACCAGTCACCGTAACGCTGAGATATCAACGCGATTATCTTGGGCGCGAACTTTTAATCGTCTGTCGTGCAAGGCCAAGGTGCGTAGCGTCATATTCTGCCACTGTGGGAAACATGACGGGCACACCCTTCAGGGCGAGTGCCTTCGCGCGCAGTTCTCGACAGCTATCTACCGCCTGTCGTGCCAGAATTTCTTCTGAACCTGGCCCCGCGGCGAGCTTGCGGGCACGCTCATCGACGCAATTCGCGTAGGCAAGCGTAGCCTTCTCAATTGTAGGAAGCGGCGGAAGCGTGTCTGCAGCCTGCCCGGAGCACGCTGACAGGGTGATGGCGCACACCATCGCTAGGGCATATGTTGTCATCCGCGTTCTTCCCCGGTCGTCATCAAAGAGGTACTGGCCGTAAAGCGGACTGACGGCAATCCAGCACGTCAATCGCCCCGCATCGCCCTCGGGCTGGGCGCTACTGTGATGGCTTACCGCCACGGGTGGCTGCTTACGATCTGCTTATGGGTGAAATGCCACCCCGCGCAGACCTAACCGCTGCATCGCGTAAGTGTTTGTTTTTGCTAAAGGATTTTGATAGACGCACTTGAGCTCGAACCAAGGACCCGCTGATTAAGAGTCAGCGGGCCTAATTACTAATCGAAAGAATGTCCCAAGGAGAGGCAGAGAATTTACTCCGCCGCCACGCCCGCAGCCGAGAACATATCCCCACCGCCCTCGCCAGCACCCGGATCCTCATTAGCCGCCGGCCCAGCCTTCGCCTTCTGCCTTTTGTCGAACCCGTCCCAAACCTCGTTCCAGTTCCCCCGCGTCGCCGCCTTGGAATATTCCGTCGCGCGCTGTTCGAAGAAATTGGCGTGCTCCACGCCGTTCAGCAGCGGGGCGAGCCAGGGCAGGGGGTGTTCGTCGATCATGTAGATCGGCTTCAGGCCGAGCTGGCCCAGCCGCCAGTCGGCGATGTAGCGGATATATTTCTTGATCTCCTTGGGCGTCATGCCGTTGACCGGGCCCATCTCGAAGGCGAGATCGATGAAATTGTCCTCGAGCCGCACCGTCGTCTGGCACATGTCCATGATGTCGGAGCGGACCGATTTGGTCATGCAGTTCCGCTCCTTGCAGAAGGCGTGGAACAGCTTGATGATCCCCTCGCAGTGCAGGCTCTCGTCGCGCACGCTCCACGAGACGATCTGGCCCATGCCCTTCATCTTGTTGAAGCGCGGGAAGTTCATCAGCATGGCGAAGCTGGCGAAGAGCTGAAGCCCCTCGGTGAAGCCGCCGAACATGGCGAGCGTCTTGGCGATATCCTCGTCGGTGTCGACGCCGAAGGTCTGCAGATAATCGTGCTTGTCCTTCATCTCCGAGTATTCGAGGAAGGCGCCATATTCGCTCTCGGGCATGCCGATCGTGTCGAGCAGATGGCTGTACGCGGCGATATGCACCGTCTCCATGTTGGAGAAGGCGGCGAGCATCATCTTGATCTCGGTCGGCTTGAAGATGCGGCCGTATTTCTCGTGATAGCAATCCTGCACCTCGACGTCCGCCTGGGTGAAGAAGCGGAAGATCTGGGTGAGCAGGTTGCGCTCATGGTCGCTGAGCTTCTGCGCCCAGTCGCGGCAATCCTCGCCGAGCGGCACTTCCTCCGGCATCCAGTGGATCTGCTGCTGGCGCTTCCAGAAATCGAACGCCCAGGGATATTCGAACGGCTTGTACTGCTTGCGGGCTTCAGTGAGGGACATGGATACGCCTTTCAGTAAGGACGACTAAGGTCGTGAATGAGGAAGAAGGAAGACAGGGTCATCATGGCGACGCCCACAGCGCGGGAGCCCCATGTCGGTGTGCCGGAAAGGCTGGAGGCGCCGGTTACCCATTGTGAACCGATCACAATGAAGATCGCAGCGCCGATATGCTCAGTCCAGCCGGGTCGTTCGGTTTTCGACGCGCTCCAGATAACAATCTGCATGCCGAAAACGGCGGCGAAGAGGGCGATCCCCGCATAGTCCAGCGGTCCAAACTTGCGGGGCGCCGGCGCCACGGACGCTCCGGCAAGGGCGACTTCCAGGGAGCGCAATTCTTCGAAATATCTATCGCTGCCGCGCGCCAGGCGACGGCTGAGGCGCCGCTCCAACCAGCGGCGACGCACATTGGCAAGCGGTCCGCCAAGGAGCTTGCCGATGATCAGTAGCAGCCCGGATAAAGCTGCGCCGCACACCAGCGAGAGGGCGAGGAAGGTCGGCGTGCTCATGATGCGCCGCCGATAATCCGGATGTTCTGAACCGGCCCGAACAGGCCGAAGCAGAGCGCCACGAAGAAGAGCCAGGCCAGCGGCGCCACGACCATGAAGACCAGCCCGAGGCGGCGCATCTTGTCGACCGGCATGTCCGACCCCTGCATCGGCATGCCGAACAGGAGCTTCTTCGGGAGCGGATTTTCGGCCATGCGGACAAGGCGCACGCCATTGGCGAAGCTCGCCGCGCAGAGCAGGGTCGCGATGCCGAGCAAGAGGCGACCATCGGTCATGCCCCGGCTCCCCACGAACTCAGCGCATAGGCAAAGCCGCCAAGGATGATTGCCAGCGCGCCGAACATCGTGCCGGCGATGCGCCGGCCATAGACTGACTGCTCGCTCACCCCGGGCCTGGTGAAGACGACAAGCGCCGCCACGCCGCTCACGGTCGCGACCGAGGCCATGATGAGCGGCGCACGCAGCATCATGCGCTGCCCCGGTTGTTCACGGCCTTGCGCGATCCGTGCGATCCGACGCCGAGAAACACGATGCCGATGAAATAGCCGAAATCATACCAGCCGCCATTGTTCGGCACCGCATAGACAGCGACATCGGGGAAGAAGAGCGACACGAACCAGGCGATCGGGAAGATGAAGCCGTGCCACACCCCGAGCAGGAAGCCCGGCGCCTGGGGCTGCACCGCCGTGCTCGCCTGATGCGCCGCGCAGGCAGCCAAGGCGAGCATCACGACGAACAGGGCGGAAAGCCGGATCGTTTTGTTGGCCATCACGATATGCTCCTTGCATCGAATCCGCTTCGAGCGCGTTGGGGGGACGCACCCGTAACGAAGGAGGACTGCTCATGGCCGACGCAAGCGCAATCAAGGAACATATGGAAGTCATCGGCGCTGACGGCGTCCATGTCGGTACCGTAGACCATGTCGCCAAAGGTCCAGATGGGGGAGACCGCATCAAGCTGACCAAGGCCGATAGCGGCACCGGCAGCCATGAAGGGCACCATCACTTCATCTCGCTCGGCCTGGTCGCCGATGTCGAGGGCGACAAGGTTCGGCTCTCGGCGAACGCCGATGTGGCGGTGACCTTCGAGGAAGAGGCGTAAGGTCATACCCTTTCCCCTTCCTTCCCCTCTCCCAGCGGGAGAGGGAGGGGCCCATGCGAAGCATGGGAGGGTGAGGGTGACCGGGTGAGGTGTGGCGACTGGTCACCCTCACCCTTCCGCGCTTTCAGCGCTCCTTCCCTCTCCCGCTGGGAGAGGGAGTTTGAGATCTGGGCAATCACCCCGTCAATATTCGCCAGCACATCGTTGTTCCAGAAGCGCAGGACTCGGTAGCCCTCGCGTTCGAGGAAGCGCGTGCGAGCCGCGTCATAAGTCGCGGCCTCGCTATGCTGGCCGCCATCAACCTCGACGATCAGCTTTGCGCTGAAGCTCAGGAAATCGACGAAATAGGGGCCGTAGGGAACCTGGTATCGGAACTTCGCCGTCGGGAACGCCTCGCGTAACGCTCGCAACAGGCGCTTTTCCGCCTCGGTCGCGTTGCGACGCAGATCCCGCGCGCGGTCGACGCTGCCGGAGGGGAGGTTGCGATAATTGCGCATCACCCTCACCCTTCCGCCGCTACGCGGCTCCCTCCCTCTCCCGCTGGGAGAGGGAATTGGGTTGCGCGTTCAACACACCTCTCCCGGCGGGAGAGGGAGGGGCCCATCGCGCAAGCGATGGGAGGGTGAGGGCGATTTAGAGAGTGCACCTCACTGACACGCCAGACACTCGTCATAATCCTTCACCTCGACCTGGATCTCCCGCAGGTCGATGGTGTTGTCCGCCTCCACGCCGCCGGCGAAGCCAGCGCGCTGGATGCTCTTCGAGCGGAGATAGTAGAGCGACTTGATGCCCAGCTCCCATGCGCGGAAGTGCAGCATCAGCAGATCCCATTTCTCCACATCGGCCGGGATGAACAGATTCAAAGATGCCGACTGGTCGATATAAGGCGTACGATCGGCGGCAAGCTCGATCAGCCAGCGCTGGTCGATCTCGAAGCTGGTCTTGAAGCAATCCTTCTCTTCCTGGGTCAGGAAATCGAGATGCTGGACGCTGCCGCCCTGCTCGAGGATCGAATTCCACACAGCGTCGGAATTCTTCGATTTCTCGATCAGCATTTTCTCGAGATACGGATTGCGGATCGACCAGGAGCCGCTCAGCGTCTTGTGGGTATAGACGTTCGCCGGGATCGGCTCGATGCACGCGCTGGTGCCGCCGCAGATGATGCTGATCGACGCGGTCGGCGCGATCGCCATCTTGCAGCTGAACCGCTCCATCACGCCCATGTCCGCCGCGTCGGGGCAGGGGCCGCGCTCGATCGCGAGCTGCATCGAGGCTTCGTCGACCTGGGCCTTGATGTGCTTGAACATCTTCAGGTTCCAGCTCTTGGCCATCGCCCCTTCAAAGGCGAGGCCGCGGGCCTGCAGGAAGCTGTGGAAGCCCATCACGCCGAGGCCGACCGAGCGCTCGCGCATCGCCGAGTAAGCGGCGCGCTCCATGCCGGGCTCGGCGCGGTCGATATAATCCTGCAGCACATTGTCGAGGAAGCGCATCACGTCCTCGATGAAACCCTTCTGGTCCTTCCACTGGTCCCAGGTCTCGAGGTTCAGCGACGACAGGCAGCAGACCGCGGTGCGGTCATTGCCGAGATGGTCCTTGCCGGTCGGCAGCGTGATCTCGGAGCACAGGTTCGAGGTCGAGACCTTGAGGCCGAGATCTCGGTGATGCTTGGGCATCGCCTTGTTCACATGGTCGGCGAAGATGATGTAGGGCTCGCCCGTCGCGAGGCGGGTCTCGACCAGCTTCTGGAACAGCGACCGCGCATCGACGGTGGCGCGGACCGATCCGTCCTTGGGGCTGGTCAGGTTCCATTCGCCGCCCTCGCGCACCGCTTCCATGAAGGCGTCGGTGATCAGCACGCCGTGATGGAGGTTCAGCGCCTTGCGGTTGAAGTCGCCCGAGGGTTTGCGGATCTCGAGGAACTCCTCGATCTCGGGGTGCGAGATGTCGAGATAGCAGGCGGCCGAGCCACGGCGCAGCGAGCCCTGCGAGATGGCGAGGGTCAGCGAATCCATCACCCGCACGAACGGGATGATGCCGCTGGTCTTGCCGTTCAGGCCGACCGGCTCGCCGATGCCGCGCACATTGCCCCAATAGGTGCCGATGCCGCCGCCGCGCGAGGCGAGCCAGACATTCTCGTTCCAGGTCGCGACGATGCCGTCCAGGCTGTCGGGCACCGAGTTGAGGAAGCAGGAGATCGGCAGGCCGCGCCCGGTGCCGCCGTTCGAGAGAACCGGTGTCGCCGGCATGAACCAGAGCCGCGAGATATAGTCATAGATGCGCTGCGCATGCGCGGCATCATCGGCATAAGCCGAGGCGACGCGGACGAACAGGTCCTGGAACTTCTCGCCCGGCAGCAGATAGCGGTCGGTCAGCGTATCCTTGCCGAAATCGGTGAGCAGCGCGTCGCGCGAATGATCGACCTCAACCGGGTAAAGCTGCTGCTTCACCGCCTTCGAATCGCCACGCGTGTTGAGCTTGCGCTTCGCGCCGCCATGCTTGCTGGACGTGTCGGCAATGGGCGCCGCTGCCTCGCCCGCCACTGCTTCAATCGCGTCTGTTGCCATGTTCACGCTCGCTTCCTGGCTATCCCTGAAATCCATATTTCTTCCGTCCCCAGTTACATCACACAGACACGCGCCATCGAACCTGCACCCATCGGATCCGCCTCTCGGCGTTCCCGGTCCGTTCGAATCGGGGGCGAACCCCCGTTGTACCATTTCCGGGGCGACCAAGGAGAACAAAATCTTCCCTGCCCGTGCCTTAGGGCACGAGGAAAGACCTCACCGCAATATAGGATCCCGGTTGTTGTTCTACTAGCTCTTGGGCTCGCCCCCGAACTCAACCGCTACAGATTGTGCTTAATCGAAGCCGAGGGCAAGACGCTAAATGACGGTTTTAAGACTCGGTTCGTCGCTATTTTGAGTCGCTTCACAGCATCGACGAAACGTTGCACTGCAGCGACGCGTGGAGTTCTGCGGGGTTGCCGAAAGGCAAGGGAACGAACACTGAACATGACAAAAATTTTATAGGTTAACGCGCGGCCCAGCATGTAACGGAATGGGGCTACGTAAAATCCCGGAGGGCCGGTTCCCACCTGCAATCGGGGCTCATCCCCCGTGATTCGTCGGGCGCGCCTTCATCGCCGCATAGGCCGCCTGAAGCCGGGCGGCGACGCTCGGGCGACCGGTCGGCGCGACGCCGAGATGTTCGGTGCGGAGCTCGTCCATGAAATCCGCCCACATCTCGGGGCCGCCTTCCTCGAGCAGCTGGGCGCGAATCGCGAGGTCGGGCGTGACCGGCAGATGCCGCCGGCCCCATGCGCCGAGCTGGACGATCAGCGGCACGAGCTGGATGGCCGGTTCAGTGAGGCTGTAGATATGCTTCTGCTTGTGGCTCGGATCGTCGGTGACCGCGAGGAAGCCCGCCGCCACCAGCTTCTTGAGGCGGTCAGCGAGGATATTTGAGGCGATTCCTTCCTCCGACCCGTTCAGCAATTCCCGAAAATGCCGCCGGTTGCCGAACATCACGTCGCGGATCACGATCAGGCTCCAGCGATCGCCCAGCGCCTGGATGGTGAGGTTGATCGGGCAGCCCGAACGCGGATCGTCGATATGGATTGTCATGACTGGTTGCAATATAGGATCAGTTGTGCGAAAAGCAACTGGTTGTGATTCGAAAGCGGTTTGGAGAAAGAAGATGGGTAAGGTTCGTGTCAGCGCGTATTCGATATCGGTGGACGGCTTCGGTGCAGGCCCCGACCAGAGCCTCGAGCATCCGCTGGGCGTACGCGGCGGGGAGCTGCATGGATGGGCCTTCGAGACGAAGACCTTCCGCACCATGTTCGGCAAGGAAGGCGGGTCGACCGGGGTGGACGAGGGGTTCGCCGCCAGGTCGATGCAGGGCCTGGGTGCCTGGATCATGGGCCGCAACATGTTCGCGCACAGCCGCGGCGACTGGCCCGATGACGGCTGGAAGGGCTGGTGGGGCGATACGCCGCCCTATCACTGCCCGGTGTTCGTCCTGACCCATTATGCACGGGCGCCGATCGAGATGGAGGGCGGCACCATATTCCACTTCGTCACCCAGGGGCCCGAGGAGGCGTTGCGGCTGGCGCGCCAGGCGGCCGGCGACCGCGACATCCGCATCGGCGGCGGCGCCGAGACGATCCGGCAATATCTTGCCCTTGGCGCGATTGACGAAGCGCATCTGGCGATCTCCCCGGTCGTGCTGGGCAAGGGAGAGCCGCTGTTCGCCGGCCTCGACCTGCCGGCGCTGGGCTATACCGTGGGTCAGCAGGCGCTCGGCGAGAACGCAACGCACATCGTGCTCACCAGGAAATAGGGAGAGACCGACATGACACTCAAACTCTACGCGCACCCGCTATCGTCTTATTGCCAGAAGGCGCTGATGGCCTTTTACGAAAATGACATAGCGTTCGAATATGTCATGCTCGACGGCAGCGAGCCGGCCTGGAGCGAATTCGCCGCATTATGGCCGGTCAAACGCTTCCCGCTGCTGGTCGAGGGCGAGCGGATCGTGCCCGAGGCGAGCATCATCATCGAATATCTCGGCGTACATCATCCAGGACCGGTGAAGCTGATTCCGGATGATGCCGACGCGGCGATCGAGGTGCGGATGCTCGACCGTTTCTTCGACAATTATGTGATGACCCCGCAGGGCAGAATCGTGTTCGATTCCCTGCGCGCTGAAGGCGAGCATGATCCGCGGGGCGTCGCTGATGCGCGGACGATGCTCGACACTTCCTATGCGGTGCTCGATCGCTGGATGGCGACGCGCGAATGGGCCGCGGGCGGCGCGTTCAGCATGGCGGACTGCGCGGCGGCGCCCGCGTTGCTCTATGCCGACTGGACGCATGCGATCCCGAAGGAGTTCGCGAACGTCCATGCCTATCGTCAACGGCTATTGGCGCGACCTTCCTATGCCCGCGCGCTCGATGAGGCGCGGCCCTATCGGCACATGTTCCCGCTCGGGGCGCCCGAAGGCCGGGATTGAGGGAAGGCGGTTCAGGCCGATCGCTTCGACAGCGCCTTGGACGCGGCCGGGGTGGGGGCAAGGCGCTCCATGTTGAAATGCTGCGCGAATTCCACGCCGGCCTTGCCGTCCCCCGCCCATTTGACCTTGGCCGGGAACATCTGGTCCTCGAGCAACTCGATCAGGATCTCGATCCCGATCGCCTCTTCGCTGACATCGATGCCGTCGATCATCGCGCCGGTGGCGGACATGTTGCGGATCCGGATCTCGCCCTCGACATCCCCTGCGGCAATGCGGGCGTTGCGGATCATCGACTGACGCGGGCTCCGGCTGACACGATAGCCCGAGGCGGTGGCGAGGCCGTCAGCGGCCGACAACTGCCTGATCACCTCGGCCGCGCGCATGGGCTTGCCATAGACATAACCCTGGATGTGGCTGCAGCCGAGTTCGCGGATCAGCTGGATTTCGTCCTGCACCTCGACGCCCTCGGCGGTCGTCTCCATGCCGAGCGTATCAGCGAGCGTGACGATCGCCTTGATGATCGCCGCGTTGCGGTTGCCGGCGACCGCCGCGCCCTTCACGAAGCTCTGGTCGATCTTGATCTTGTCGAACGGCGCCTTTTTCAGATAGCCGAGCGATGAATAGCCGGTCCCGAAATCGTCGAGCGCGAGGCGGACGCCGAGGCCCTTCAGCATCTTGAACATGTGCTCCGACGAGGCCGTCTCGTCGAGGAACACGCCCTCGGTGATTTCGAGCTCGAGCCGGTGGGGCGCGATGCCCGATTTGGCGAGCGCGCTGGTAATGACCGTCGGCAGTGCGGGATTGGCGAACTGGATCGGCGAGACATTGACCGCGACCCGGATATCCTTCGGCCAGGTCGCCGCTTCCACACAGGCGGTCCGCAACACCCATTCGCCGATCGCCTCGATCAGCCCGGTATCCTCGGCGACAGGCACGAACTCGGCGGGCGAGATCGAGCCGCGGGTCGGGTGGTCCCAGCGGATCAGTGCCTCATAGCCGACGATCCGTTGGGTCGTCGCGCTGACGACCGGCTGATAGGCGACATGGAACTGATCCTGCGAGAGCGCGTGGCGAAGATCGTCCTCGAGCTGCTTGCGGCTTTGCGCGCCGATCAGCAGCTCTTCGCGGAAGAAGCGATGAATGCCGCGCCCATCGGCCTTGGCGGCATAAAGCGCGAGATCAGCATTGCGGATCAGCGTTTCCGAATCGCGGCCATGCTCGGGCGCGATCGCGATGCCGATCGAGCAGCCAATGGTGATCGACGAGCCATCGACCGTATAGGGCTGGGAAAGCGACGCGATGATCGCCCGGGCAAGTTCGCCGAGCCGCTCACGACTGGCTTCGCTCGGCAGCAGGACCTGGAATTCGTCGCCGCCGAGCCGCCCGACCAGCCCCGCATCGCCGACCGCGCGGTGCAGGCGCTGGCTGACCTGCTTGAGCAGCGTATCGCCGACCTGGTGGCCGAGCGTATCATTGACCGCCTTGAACCGGTCGAGATCGAGCAGCAGCAGCGAGGTGGCGCGGTAGATGCCGGTCGGCTGGTGTAGCATCTGATCGAGAGACTGTCGCAGCCGCTGGCGGTTGGCGAGGCCGGTCAGGCCGTCAAACAGCGCAAGGCGGGTGATCTCGGCATCGGCGCGGCGGCGTTCGGTAAGGTCGCTGCCGCTCCCGATGAAACCCTGGAACCGGCCGAGTTCGTCAGTGGTCGGCCGCCCCGACATCGACCACCAGCGCTCGATCTGGCTGGCGCTCGCCGGGCGTACCGAATAGTTCGAAAAGGCGGTGCGGGAGGAGAGATGGAAAGCAAGCGTGC
>Ga0207687_10002581_pt1 | contig 12301 bp, 12 predicted proteins | sample KBSM54metaG_FD_184399 | JGI IMG/M metagenome (GOLD analysis project Ga0207687, IMG submission 184399) | Miscanthus rhizosphere microbial communities from Kellogg Biological Station, Michigan, USA - KBS M5-4 metaG (SPAdes) (version 2) | ecosystem: Host-associated > Plants > Roots > Rhizosphere >...
TTGCCCCCAGCGGCGATTTCTGGGTGGGTGATGGCTACGGGTCTTATTACATGTTCCACTACAGCCAGAAGGGGAATTCATATCCCAAGCTGGTGAATACCTTCGGCGGTCCTCCCGCGGCGGCTCCGGGCGCCGGTGGTCCCGGCGGCGGTGGCGGCGGACGTGGACAAGGCAAAGGTGGCGATCAGGCCAAGGGCCCTGGACCGGATCAGGCGAAAGGCGGGGGTGGTGGTGCCGCTGGAGGAGGACGTGCAGCAGCTCCTCCGCGTCAGCCCGGCCAAGCGGGCGTGCCTCGCAACGTGCCCATCGAGTCCATGAACAATCCGCACGGAAACATGGTGGACTTGCGCGATCCTTCCAAGCCCATCTTGCTGGTTGCCGACCGCGGAAATCAACGCATCGTCCGCTACACGCTGGATGACAAACCGATCGACGTCGTCGCCGGCACCCTTCAGCCCTGCCATTTCCATGAGCATAAGGGCATGATCGTCGTTCCCGATCTGGCTTCTCGAGTCACCGTCCTGGATAAGGACAACAAGGTCGTCGCGCACCTGGGCGAAGGCCTGGTGGGCAATCCGCCCCGCACCACCGACGATCGCAGCAAATTCGTTCCGGGCCAGTTCGTAAACCCGCACGGAGCCTGCTTTGACCACGCCGGCAACATCTTCGTGGCCGAGTGGGTCGAAATCGGCCGCGTCACGAAACTTCGTAAGCTCGCGTAACAGATTTAGAAATCGCTCAAAAGCTTCCGAGCCGCGACAGTGATGGAGCGGTTCTTAAGGAGAGTATGGACCCACGATGGTTCGGCGAATTCATGGGAACTCTGGTTCTCGTGCTGATCGGCAATGGCGTTGTCGCCAATGTGGTTTTGAAGAAGACTCTGGGTTCGGCCGCGGGTTGGCTGACCATCGTCTTCGGTTACGGTTTAGGAGTGGTCGCAGGCGTCTTCACCGCCATCGCATGCGGTAGCGGCGATGCGCATATCAACCCCGCAGTTACGCTCGCCTTTGCGATCTCCTCCGGCGACTTCAGTAAGTTTCTGCCATACCTGGTCGCGCAAGTGCTCGGCGGCCTGGTGGGTGGAATCCTGGTATGGATTCACTTCATGCCGCACTGGGCGGAGACACCCGACGCCGGATCGAAGCTCGCGTGCTTCTCGACAGGTCCTGCCATTCGGAATACGCCGGCTAACATCATCAGCGAGGTGATCGGAACGTTTCTACTCGTCCTGATCATTGCCTCCATCGTCAAAACGGGTCCGGCCCCCGGACTGGTTCCGTTTCTAGTGGGAGCAACGGTATGGGCAATCGGTTCCGGCTTAGGCGGAACTACGGGATTCGCTATCAATCCGGCTCGCGATCTGGGTCCGCGCATCGCGCATGCCATCCTGCCCATTCCTGGGAAGGGCGGTTCGGATTTCGGTTATGGCTTCACCGTTCCGGTTCTTGGAGGTCTGATCGGCGGTGCGCTAGCTGGTCTTTTCATTAAGCTCGCGCATTTGTAACGCGCGCGTTACGAATCACGTCCAAACACTACGTCCGCGGGCGCAAAGTTAGGGTATAATTCTGGAGCGCCCAGCGCCGAAGCGTCCTCTGCGAGCTTGTATGCATGTTCAAAACAGTTCGCGCCTCAGGTGTTTCGAGCGAGTTCGCGCCACAGTATCCGAAGTAGATTTTAGAGTGACGATTAGAGTGACCAAGAAAGTCAAAAGGAGACAGGAAGTATGGCAACGAATCGTGGAGTAGCTTATATCAAGCCAGGTGTGGTGGAAGTTCAATCCATCCCCTACCCGAAGCTCAAGATGCCCAAGAGCGAGACGGATCCGTTCGGCGGTAAAGACGCTCCGCATGGCGTCATTCTGAAGGTAGTAACTACAAACATCTGCGGATCGGATCAGCACATGGTCCGCGGCCGCACCACCGCCCCGCAAGGTCTGATCCTCGGTCACGAGATCACGGGCGAAATTATCGAAAAGGGCAGCGACGTCGAAATGCTGAACGTCGGCGACCTGGTGACCGTGCCGTTCAACATCGCCTGCGGGCGCTGCCGCAATTGCCGCGAAGGCAAGACCGGTATTTGCCTGACCGTGAATCCGGCTCGTCCCGGCGCGGCCTATGGCTATGTGGATATGGGCGGATGGGTCGGCGGGCAGGCGGAATATGTTCTGGTCCCCTACGCCGATTTCAATCTGATCAAGTTCCCCAACAAAGAGAAGGCCATGGCGAAGATCCGCGATCTTACGCTGTTGTCTGACATCTTCCCCACTGGTTATCACGGCTGTATCCAAGCCGGTGTTGGACCTGGCACCACGGTTTACATCGCGGGCGCCGGCCCGGTCGGTCTGGCTGCGGCCGCTGGAGCCCAGTTGCTCGGCGCGGCAGTGGTCATCGTCGGCGACATGATTCCAGAGCGTCTCGCGCAGGCGAAGAGCTTCGGCTGCGAAGTCATCGACCTCCGCAAGGATGCGACGCTGGCCCAGCAGATCGAGCAGATCCTCGGCGAGCCGCTGGTGGATTGCGCGGTGGATTGCGTCGGCTTCGAAGCCCACGGTCAGGGCAAGGATGCCGGCGTCGAACGTCCGGCAACGGTGCTGAACTCGCTTCAGGAACTGGTTCGCGCGGGCGGATCGATCGGTATCCCCGGTCTGTACGTCACCGGCGATCCGGGCGGCATCGACGAGAACGCCAAAATCGGCGCGCTCTCCATCCGCATCGGATTGGGATGGGCGAAGTCCTGCTCCTTCCACACCGGCCAGTGCCCGGTGCTGCGCTACAACCGCCAGCTGATGACGGCCATCCTGTACGACAAGGTGCACCCGGCCAAGGCGGTCAACGCGACCATCATTTCCTTGGACGAAGCGCCCAAGGGTTATCAGGACTTCGACAAGGGCGCGGCCAAGAAGTTCATCATCGACCCGCACAAGTCGGTCAAAGCTTAAGACACCAGTACGCAGCAGTCTTTCGCCGGGGGAGGAAATCTCTCCCGGCGTTTTTTTTGGCCAACGGCCAGGCGCGGAATCGCATACGCTATCTAGGATGCGACCCAACGAGCGCGGCGGGATCAGCCGGTGGTGGCGGCTAGTCGGCGGACTGTCGATGAACTTGGCGCTGGGGACCCTGTACGGGTGGAGCGTGTTCGTCGCACCGCTTGAGGAGCGGTTCGGATGGACGCGGGCCGAGACGTCCATGGTGTTCACGATCGCGGTAATCGTGTTCGCCCTCAGCTTCGTGGTCGCGGGGAGAATCCAGGATAAGTACGGGCCGCTGGGATGCTCTCTAACCGGTGGCATCCTGGTGAGCCTGGGATTCTACTTGTGCTCGTACACCACGAGTCTCAACTACCTCTACGTCTGCTTCGGAGTGATCGGCGGGCTCGGGAACGGGTTCGGGTACGCAACGCCGATTCCGGTGATGGCCAAGTGGTTTCCGGACAAGCGCGGTTTGGCGGTAGGGCTGGCGGTTGGAGGATACGGCGCCGGTTCGGCGATCTTCGGGCCTCTGGCGCAGTTGAAGTTGATTCCGGCGTACGGCCTGCCCGCGACGTTCCAGATTCTGGGCGCAATCTTCCTGGTGATGACCTTGGTGGGCGCTGTCCTGTTGCGGAATCCGCCCGCGGGATACCAGCCGGAAGGGTGGTCGCCGGCTGCGGCCAAAAGCGCTGCTGCCGCGCGCGACTTCACGCCGGGCGAAATGCTGCGGACGCCCACCTTCTATCTCATGTGGGTGGGTTATGCCCTGGGTTGTTCGGCGGGACTGATGGTGATCAGCCAATTGGTGCCTTTCGCGAGAAGCGTGGGCATTGCAGCGGCTGCGCTCTCGACCATGACGCTGGTGGTAGGAGCGTTTGGAAACGCCTCGGGACGGATCCTCTCGGGATGGATGTCGGATCGGCTGGGGCGCATCAACGTGCTGCGGACGATGATCGGAATCAGCATGGTCGCGATGCCGGCGCTGTACGCCGCGGGGAGCAACGTTGCGCTCCTTTATGTGGCGGTGTTCGTCGTCTACTGGTGTTACGGAACGCAACTCTCGGTCAACGGGGTAGCGGCCTCCGACTTCTGGGGCACCAAGAACGCTGGCGTCAATTACGGATTGTTGTTTACGGCGTGGGGCGTAGCCGGGATCATCGGACCGCGCATCGGCGGGGTGCTGTATGACCGCTATCACAACTACCAGGCGGCGTTTTACACCGCCGCTGCGCTGGCGGGTGTCGCATTACTGTGCGAACTGGGCGCACGGCGACCGTCTGCAAACGGCGAGCAGAGGGTCTGAACGTTTTTTGGAAACCTTTCGGGCCGAGGCTCGTATAGAGTCAAGAGGCAGGCCAGACATATGGGTTCCTTTCTGCAAGACCTGAAACATTCGGTCCGAATGTTCCTGCACGCTCCCGGGTTCACCATCACCGCAGTGCTGGCTCTAGCCCTCGGCGTGGGAGCCAACACAGCCATCTTTTCCCTTATCAACACAGTTCTGCTTAAACCTGTGAACTTCCCCGATCCCGAGCGGATCGTGATGTTCATGAACGTGTCGCCGCAGGGATCGGGCCCCGGCGCTTCCCCGGTGAAGTTCAACTTTTGGCGTTCCCAAACGCAATCCTTCCAAGATGTAGCCGCCTGGCGATTCGGGGTCGCCAACTACAAGGCCGGCGAGTTGCCGGAGCAGATTCAGGAAACCCAGGCCAGCGCGGACTTCTTTCCTTTGTTTGGAGCCACGACCGTTCACGGCAGAACCTTCACACAGGACGAAGATCGTCCTGGCGGCCGCGACGTCGCGGTACTGGCCTTTGGATTCTGGCAGAACCGCTTTGCGGCCGATCCCAACGTGATCGGCAAGACGATTACACTCAGCGGAGCGCCCCACGAAATCATCGGAGTGGTCGGTCCGAGCTTGAAAATCGAGATCGATCAGCCACCCGATGTTTATGTGCCGTTCCGGCTGGATCCGTACAGTACCGACCAGGGGAATTACTTTCAGGTGGCCGGGCGTCTGAAGACGGGCGTGTCATTGGTCGCAGCCAACGAGCAGCTTAAGGCCGCGACCGAAGGCTTCAGGAAGAGCTACCCGAATAGTCTCGGTCCAAACGGAACCTTCGGTGTGCAGCCGCTCGGCGAAGTTCTGGTGAGCGGCGTTCGCACCCTGCTCTGGGTGCTGTTGGGCGCCGTGGGCTTCGTGCTGCTGATCGCATGCGCCAACGTGGCCAACCTCCTGCTCGCACGGGCTGCGGGGCGAAAACGGGAAATCGCGATTCGGGTCGCCGTGGGAGCCGGCCGGGGCCGCATCGTTCGCCAGCTTCTCACTGAGAGCGTACTGCTATCGGTTACGGGCGGAATCCTCGGATTGGGACTGGGGTTCGCCGGTATCCGCGGTATTCTCAGCCTCAATCCGGGCAACATTCCGCGCGTAGGGCTGCAAGGCAATGCTGTATCGATGGATGTCCGCGTGATTCTGTTCACGCTCGGTCTCTCTTTGATAACCGGTATTCTGTTCGGCCTGTTTCCGGCGCTGCAGGCCTCGCGCACCGATCTCAGCGGCACCATCAAGGAATCCACCGGACGAGGCGGCACCAGTTTTCGCCAGAACAAGGCCCGGTCTCTGCTGGTAGTGACAGAAACGGCTCTGGCTTTGATCCTGCTCATCGGATCGGCACTGCTATTGCGAACGTTCACGGCGTTGCGCGCGGTGGACCCGGGTTTCGATTCGCACAACGTGCTGACACTCCGGATGTCGCTGACCGGTCCCCGGTTTGTAAAGACCGCGGGCGTCGACCAATTGGTTCGTCTGGGTTCGGAGCGGCTGAAGTCGCTGCCCGGAGTCGAAACGGCGGGCGCCACCTGCTGCGTTCCGCTCGAGGGCGGGTACGGTCTTCCCTTCATCATCGTGGGACGTCCGGTGGATGGCGCCGCACGCAGTGGCGGACGCTATATGATTACTTCCCCGGAATACTTCGACGTATTCAAGATCAAGCTGGTGCGTGGACGCGGCTTCACCAACCAGGACGCCTTGGGGGGGACTCCCGTTACAGTCATCAATCAGGCCATGGCCAAGCAGTACTGGCCGAACGGAGACCCTTTGGCGGATCAGATCGTCATCGGGAAAGGAGTGGGACCCGAATTCGAGGATCCCCCTCGACAGATTGTCGGCGTGGTCAGCGACGTACGCGACACCGGACTCAATAACAATCCTGGACCGACCATGTACATCCCGCAAGCGCAGCTTCCGGATGGAATTAATGCGCTCAACGCCCGTCTCATCCCGCTGGCCTGGATCGTGCGGACGCGCGTGGAGCCCCACGCGCTCATCCCCGTTATTCAAAAAGAGCTGAGCGACGTTAGCGGCGGCCTCTCACTGGCGCCTATCCGCACCATGGACGAAGTCGTCAGACGATCTACCGCGAACACCGATTTCAATACGCTGGTGCTGACCATCTTCGCCGCCACGGCCCTGCTGCTTGCGGCCATCGGAATTTATGGCCTGATGGCGTATTCGGTGGAGCAGCGCACGCAGGAAATCGGCATACGGCTGGCGCTCGGCGCGGAGCACGGGACGGTACGGAACATGGTTGTGTTCCAGGGTATGCGCCTGGCGCTGATAGGAGTGGTCATCGGCGTAGGTTCTGCCTTCGGATTGACCAAACTAATCGCGAGCCTGCTGTACGGCGTGCAAGCCCGCGATCCGCTCATATTCATCGGAGTGCCGGTACTGCTGGCGGCAGTCGCTCTAATCGCAGTATGGCTCCCGGCGCGGCGTGCGACCAGGGTGAGCCCGGTGGATGCGCTGCGTTCCGAATGAAAGGTCGGGCATGCCCGACCCCTACAAGAGTGTGGCGTTCAGCGTGATGTTGGTCTTGTAGAGTTTCGATACCGGGCAGCCGGCTTTGGCTTCCTGCGTGGCCTTGTCGAAAGCTTCCTTGCTCGCGCCGGGAACTTTGGCCTTCAGCTCCAGATGACTTTCGGTGATGCCAAAGCCGCCCTCCGTCTTGTCTAAAGTGATGGTGCAGGTGGTCTCCAGACTCTCGGCCTTGAATCCTGCTTGCGCCAGCTGATTGGAGAGCGCCATGGTGAAGCATCCGGCGTGGGCCGCGGCCAACAGCTCCTCCGGATTGGTTCCCTTCCCTTGTTCAAAGCGGCTGTGGAACGAATAGGGCACATGGGACAATGTGCCGCTGGCCATCGATATCTCGCCCGTGCCGGTCTTCAGATCGCCTTGCCATTTTGCTTCTGCGGTTCGCTGCATGTGATGAGTTCCTCAGTGCCTATTGTAGGTGTAGAATCATTCAAGCCATGTTGCGCCGTGAGTTCCTGGCAGGGATCGCTTGTACGCTTGCAAAAGGTGCGCAGGCTGCGCCCCACCGAATCGACGTCCATCATCATCTCTTCCCTCCGGCGTATCGCACAGCGATCGGCAGCCTGGCCGCAGGTCAGCCTGCCTGGAGTCCGGCGCAATCGGTTGAAGAAATGGACAAGGGCGGAATCGCGACCTCGCTGTTGTCGATCAGCTCGCCGGGCGTGTGGATCGGGGGCGTGGAACCGAGCCGCCGGCTGGCGCGCATCGTCAATGATTACGGCGCCATGACCGCCAAGGATCATCCCGGCCGCTTCGGATTGTTTGCGGCACTGCCCCTGCCGGATATCGAAGGCAGCCTGCGGGAGATCGAGTATGCGCTCGACACTCTCAAAGCCGACGGGATCGGCCTGCTCACCAGCTATGGCGACAAGTGGCTGGGCGATGCGTCATTTGCTCCCGTTTGGGCCGAGCTGAACCGGCGTAAGGCGGTGATCTATACGCACCCGACCACGCCGGCCTGTTGCGGAAACAATCGCGACGAGGTCCCAGCGGTGATGATCGAGTGGGCCACCGACACGACACGTACGGCGGCCAGCCTGCTCTTCAGCGGCACGGCCGCGCGCTATCCCGACATCCGCTGGATCCTTTCGCACGGCGGCGGCACCACTCCGTTCCTGCTGAGCCGCTTCGTGTATCAGGAAGCGACCATGAAGGGCAAAGAGCAAGTGCTGCCCAAGGGCCTGATGTTCGAGCTGAGGAAGTTCTACTACGACACGGCGCAGGCCAATAGCGCGCCGGCCCTGGCCGCTCTGCTGAAAGTGGTGGAACCCTCGCAGGTTCTATTCGGCACTGACTATCCGTTCCGGACCTCAGCGGAAGTGATCGGCGGACTCACGGCGCAACGCTTCCAGGCGAAAACCCTCCGCGCGATCGAGCGCGACAATGCGCTTCGGTTGATGCCGGAGTTAGCGAAAGCACTCCGCTAAGGGAAGTTCCAGCACTGGATTCTCCGTACGGAGGACCCCGGTTTTCACTTCCTTGAGACCTTCCGCCGCGGTTGAAGCGAAAGCTTGCTTGGTCTGCGGGTCGAGCACCCAGACGTAGGGCACTCCCATGGCGAGGTAGTCGTTGATGCGGATCTCAACCCGGCTCATCCGGTCCTCGGGCGAGAGGATTTCGATACAGACGTAGGGTGGGATCGTGGGAACTTGCTCCCCTGGCTCAGCTAGGAAGAGGCAGATATCAGGAACCCGAACGCGAGTAGGTTTCACTCGGATACGGCAGGCGATGGCTGCGACAGCACCTGTCTTCTCGTAGTGGGTTAGCAAGCAGGTGCCGACTCTCGCTTGCAGCCTGGCGTGAACCCATTCGCCGGCGTTGCGCTCCTCAGTGTGGCCGTCCACATAGTCACAATCCGGCTCATAGGAGGAGCTCAGGTAGTGTTCGAGCGAGATCAACCCTAACCCTATCACTCCGAGAGCGCAGGCGTGTAAACGATCTCTTTCCCGGTATCGGCCGTGGGGCCATAGACGCTGAACACCTCCCGGTTGAGCATGCGGAGCATCGCCATCTGCTGGCCGCGGTGATGCGACGTGTGGGCAATACGCCGGACGAGAATCCACGCCCGGCTGCGCATCACGTCAAAGAAGGCGACTTCCTCCTCCCACCAGGCGTCATCCGTTTTTGACTTTAAAACGCCTAACCGTTTTAGGGAGTCCGCACCGTACTGCAAAACGAACCCAAGCCTAGTCTCCTCTACCGGCAGCGGGGGAGCGCCTACGTCAATCCCCAACATCCTGCAAAAGAAGGCGTTTTCGCTCTGGCATTGGTGTCGCATCTGTTCCAGGACGCTAAGGCCGCGTGTGTCGGTGGGGTGCGGACGGAACGGAAGATCCTCATCGTGGAACATGCTCCACACGCCCAATACTTTGAGCCGCTCGGTTTCGTAGGTGTCCACCAGGAATTGATAGCGCATAGGAATACAATAACCAAGCTTCAGGGTGACCGGATTGCAGTAATAACTGCAAAACGAAGAACGGGTTCTCCTTCTAAAGTCAGAAACTAGAGGACTTTGCTTTTGGGCCGGAACGTGCTTCCTGAGGGGTGGGGAGATGTTTATGAACCGACAAAAGAAACAAGTAACACTTTGGCTCGGGACTGCGGTGACGGGCCTGTTGGGAATGGGACTGGGTCTGGTAGCCCCGCCGGTGGCCCATGCCCAGGATCGCAACGATACGCTCACTTGTTCTTCAACCAATGGCCGGCGGGCAACTTGTGGTGCGAATACCAGCCGCGGCGTGACTCTCCTTCGCGAACTGGGTGGCAGCACTCAATGCGAAGAGGGCTTTAGCTGGGGCTACACTCGCCAGGCAATCTGGGTGGATCGAGGCTGCCGCGCAGAATTCGCGCTGACCGATGACCGCTACCCGGCCAATCCAGTCAGCCAGGTGACGCCCAATACCAACATCGCCGTGAGAACCAATGAGACGATTGCGACCCACTCGCGTGACGGAAGGATCTACTACGGCCGGATTGTCGATGATGTGCGCGGCAGCGATGGCCAGATCGCAATCCCGCGCGGGTCTGATGTTGAACTGATTGTCCGCCGAGCTCGCGACAACGATTTGATTCTCGATATTGAATCGGTGACGGCGTACGGCCAGCGCTACGCGATTGAAACCCAGACGGAGAGAATTGAGAGTTCCGACCGTTCGGGTATCGGAGCGAACAAGCGCACCGGAGAGTTTGTGGGCGGCGGCGCGGTACTCGGGACGATTCTCGGTGCGATCGCAGGCGGTGGCAAAGGAGCTGCTATTGGAGCGGCGGCGGGTGCGGCGGCCGGCGCCGGCGGTCAGATTCTAACGCAAGGCCGGGAGGTTCGCGTCCCTGCGGAAAGCATCATCAACTTCCGGCTGGATCAGCCGCTACTGATAAACATCCCGGATAGCGGCGCGGATCGGGACGGATATCACTATCACGACTATGACCGGAACTAGACGATTATTGACGGGCGGCCTTCGCGGCCGCCTTCGTCAGGATCAGGATGTGCTGGCGCGGAAGCGTTTCAATCACCGGCTGCAGCACGAAGCCTTCCGCTTCGAGCTCCGATTTCACCTGTGCGACCGTCATCTTGTGCTCGGCGATGATGGGCACGTTGGGATCTTCGGCGCGGTATTCAAGCAGGACTAGCCGTCCATCGGGCTTCAACGTTTCGCGGATCTTTCGCAGCATCTGCTGCGGCTGTGAGAATTCGTGATACACGTCCACCAGCAGAACTAGATCCATGGTGTTTGCGGGCAACTTGGGATCGGCGACGTCGCCCACGACGGTCACGATATTTCCGATTCCGGCTTTGGCCGCATTTTGGCGGAGCAGATCGAGCATTGGCGGCTGGAGATCGTTGGCGTACACCTTGCCCGATGGGCCGACGCGCCGGGCCATGCGAAGGGACATATAACCAACTCCGGCTCCGATGTCGGCCACCACCATGCCGGGCTTCAGGTTGAGCGCGTCGAGTGCTTTTTCGGGCTGTTCTTCGGCTTCGCGTTCGGGACGGACCAGCCAGTCGGCTCCGCTCATCCCCATCACACCGGCGATCTTGCGCCCCGATACCGGATGCGCTTGGTATGCATTGATCTGCCCGAGAAACAGGGCTGCTAGAAGGACAGTTCGTCTGGTCATCTTAAAACCTTCTCGATCTGCGAAACCAGATCCGGCCCCCTGGGCGCACCCGGATGATACCAGCGTACGATCCCTTTGCGATCGACTAGAACCAGAGTCGGCGTTGTGCTGGCGCCGTAACGAGAAAAATTCGCGTCACTCAAAGGCGCGGAAAAATCAAAAAGCGGCGCATACATCTGGCGTCGGATGCTTTCGATATAGGGTTTTTCGATGGCAGGGGGCGCATCATTGCCATTGGCGACGTAGCCGTAATACTTGGTGGGACCGATCAGAACCAATCCTTGCGGGCCGTATCTCTTCATGACGGCCGCGATATAGGGCGCTATCGCCTTACAATCCGGGCACCAATGCGCCCAGAAAAACAGGAGTACGGCCTTACCGCGAAGGCTGGCCATAGACGGAGGCTGCGGGCCGACCCATACGGCGGAATCGAGCGTGGGTGCAGGCTTGCCTTCCAGGCTCAACAGGTTGAGATTCTTCTGGATGCGCTCGCGCAGCGACGTCGCGCCGTAGGTTTTTAACTCGTTTCGCAGGAACAGAACGGCTTCGGCGGTCTCGCCCCGGGCGGCCATGACCTGAGCCTGGACCTCAATCGAGGCGCCCAGGGCGTAGAGCCATTGTTCGCGATCGGCTCGCGGCCCGATCAGCTTCGGCAGAGCCAGCTTGCGGGTTTCTTGGGCATAGGCAGAGGCCCGATCCAGGTTCCGGTTGTCCAAAGCACCCCGGGCCTGCCAGCTGATGGCCTCGGCTAACTCGGATGTGCCGCCGCGGGCCCGGCGGTAGGCCTGAACATATTGGTCCGAGCCGGTGAAGTCATTCCGCGCGAGGGCGGTGCGGACATCCTGGACAATTCCAGCCCAAGTACAGGAAGCCAGAAGGAAAGCCGCAAGTACCAGGCGCATCTCCGAATTATACTCTGGGGGCGGTTTGACACCGCCCTGCGTACTTCGGTAAGCTCAGAGAGGTTAAGAAACTCGTAGGAGAAGGTCTGTCTGCATGAAAACCGCAATTCCATCGCCTGAGGACATCGTGCGCCAGTGGCACTTAATCGATGCCGAAGAAGCGGTGTTGGGCCGGATCGCCACCAAGGCGGCTCGGATTTTGATGGGAAAGCACAAGCCCAGTTATACCCCGTTTTTGGATACCGGCGACCATGTGATCGTGGTGAACGCGGCCAAAGTGAAGCTGACGGGGCATAAAGAAGAACAAAAGCTCTATCGCCGGCACTCGGGTTATCCGGGCGGATTGACTGAAACCAGCGCCCGCAAGGTGCGCGAAACACGTCCGGTACGGATGGTGGAAGAAGCAGTGCAAGGCATGCTCCCCAAGTCGAAGCT
>Ga0207687_10002583_pt1 | contig 12292 bp, 14 predicted proteins | sample KBSM54metaG_FD_184399 | JGI IMG/M metagenome (GOLD analysis project Ga0207687, IMG submission 184399) | Miscanthus rhizosphere microbial communities from Kellogg Biological Station, Michigan, USA - KBS M5-4 metaG (SPAdes) (version 2) | ecosystem: Host-associated > Plants > Roots > Rhizosphere >...
ATGGCGAGGCAAATTCTGCGCGGCGACGTACAGCTAAAGATATTTCTGAATGCGCGGGTCTTTTAGGTCGAAGCCGGCCTGCTGGAATTGCCGCTGCGCGGTGTCGTCGGGATCGCGCCAGCCCCACGTCGCGACCAGCGATGAGAGCCTCTCCAGCGCCTCGGCCGGAAAGCCCAGAGCTTTGCCCACATCGCGCGCGGCGGATCGCCCACGGTATGTGATGACATTGGCGGTCATGGCCGCGCCGCGGGCTCCGTAGCGCTGGTACACGTACTGGATCACGCGCTCACGCTGGTCGCCCGAAGGCAGGTCGAGATCGATGTCGGGCATCTCGCCGCGTTCTTCCGAAAGAAATCGCTCGAACAGCAGCTCCATCGCCACCGGATCGACCGCCGTGATCCCCAGCGAATAACACACCGCGCTGTTGGCCGCCGAGCCGCGCCCCTGGACCAGAATCTTCTCGCGGCGGCAGAAATCCACCAGGTCCCAGACGATGAGGAAATAACCCGCCAGGTCGAGTTTCTCGATGAGAGCCAGCTCGCGCTCAATTTGGCGGCGGGCCTTTTCTGTATAAGGGCGGAAACGCTCACGCGCTCCGCCCTCCGTCCGTTCCCGAAGAAACGAATTCATGGTTTCCCCGGGCCCCACGGGATATTTGGGGAATTCGTAACCCAGATTGGCCAGCGTGAAATCGAGGCGCGCCGATAGCTCGGCAGTTTCGGCGATGGCTTCGGGAACGTCCGAGAAAAGTTTTTCCATCACCCGCGGCGATTTGAGATAGCGCTCGGAATTCCGTGCCAGCAACTGCCCGGCCGCCATGACCGTGGTCTTGTGGTGGACCGCGGTCAGCACATCGGCCAATTCACGTTCCTGAAGGGTTGCCTGGCGCACCCCGTTGGTCGCCAGCAGCCGCAGCTGCATGGATCGCGCCAGCTCGATCGCGGCTTGATTGCGCGCTTCCTGATCGCGATGAAAGTGGCGCTGAAGCTCGGCGTACACGTTGTCACGTCCGAACAGGCTGATGAGTTTGTCGAAACGCTGGCGAGTGGGTATGCCTTCGCCAGTCAGGCACACCAGCCCTTTGGAGAATCGATACAGCTCTTCCTGCGATGCTGCGGCTTCGCCTTTGGGCGAACGTAACTTCATGGAGGTGATCAGCCGGCACAGATTCTGATAGCCGGTGCGATTTTCGACCAGCAGGGGATAGAGTTCTCCGTCCTCGCCGGTGATTTCCGCGCCGATGTGCGCCTTGGCCCCGATCTTTTTCGCAGCCATGTAGAAGCGCGGCGCACCGCACAGATTGTCGCGATCCATCAGCGCCATAGCGCCATGGCCCAGGTCGGCCGCGCGCTGCACTAAATCCTCGGGCAGGGAAGCGGCCTCCAGGAAACTGAAGGCCGAGCGTGTATGGAAATCGACAAAGTCAGTCATAGACTCCCTCTACGAACCATTTGCCTGGCGCGCGGTCCAGATAGATGCGGTACAGCGCGCCGTCACTCAAGGCAAGGTCGTATTCATCGCGATTCCAAGAGCGCACAGCGTGGGGCGCGCTCGCCTCTGCGCTCAAAAGATCGCACCCCGCTGCGTTGTGCGCGATAAGAGGATCGGGATTCCACCAATCGCCGCTCGATCGCCACGGCCCGCCGATCTGCAGGATCTGGCCCTGGAACATCCGCGTCCACAGTCGGGTTGCAGAAACGCGTGCTTCGAGTGGCGGCCGAAAGTAGCGAAAAGGCAGCAGCTCGCCAATGGGTCGTCCTGACCCTGGCCGATGCGTATCGAACAGCTCGGGATAGCCGACGTTCTTTTCGCCCACCAGTCCGCGAATCTTGCCCAGAGTCAGTTCGAGTTTTTCGGGCTCGGGGCCGGCTGGTGTGAATAATCCATGCTGGATGCGCCGGGGCTGGGTGGGGATCAATTCCAGGCGCACCTTCACGACCGGCGCTTCCGGAGGCTGGCGCTCCAGCGAATGCTCCACCAGTTTGAGCAGCAGCTTCACATCGCGTGTCGGAAACGGAAGGCTATGCCTTCTTTGGTTGCCGTTAAGTGTGAGGTGTAGGGCGGCCGCCGCCAATGACTGTGATTTCAGCCGCGCGGTCAGATCGTGAAGAAATCTGGCGATCAGGAACAGCAGGGGCTCGCGCAGTTTGATGGGATGCTCCAGATCGGCGAATTCTTCGTAGACGCTTGCGGGAAGCAGCGGACGCAGAGGCCGCTCAAATGCGCCGCGAGCTAATTTTTGGAGAAATAAACCACGCTCGCCCAATCGCGCCGCAAGATCGTTTTCCGGAAGGCGGGCCAGATCTTCCAGAGAGCGGATGCCCCACACATCGAAGGTCTCAAAGAGTTCGGGATCGGGCGGCAGCGCATCAATGAACAGTGCGCCCAGAACACGCGCTTCTTCACCAGGAGGGATGAAGGTATAACCGGGCAGATTGCGCGCCGCCAGAATCGCAGCCTCGACCGTGGCCGCCACGGCCGCTCGCATACTCTTTAATCTGCCTAGCTGCCGCGTCGTGATGGAGAACACGGCGGTGCGTTCGTCTACCAACTCCACAAAAGGAGAAAAGGAATCCGCCAGGGTGGCCGCATCCGGCCCATGAATGCACGCAAACATGGCTAAACCGCATCACGTAATAGGAGGAACGGAGCTTGTCCAGTGAACACCGCGCGCCGGGGCGGCAGCTTCACCGTCATCGCCGAGCACGATTTCGCCAGAGGGCAATCTGCGATCACGATCAGGATCGTAGGCGTCGATTCCAAAGCTCGACGAAAGCGAAACCAGGCGGTGGGAGGAATGCGATGCAGAGCGGCCGGGGCAACTTCCGCCAGATCCAGTGCGACCACTCCGAAGCCGCCTGCTTGAATCAGCAGATCCGCGGCGCGCAAAGCGTGCTCCGCGTTGCCGCTACAACGGATCCAGACCAGCTTGGACAATTCCACGCCCGCGGCCGCGGCCGAGCAGGCATCGAAGGCATCTTTGGTATCCACCAGCGCTGCGAACTCGCCCTGGCCGGTGCTGGCTGCCAGCAGCGCATGCAACGCTCTGGTGCGCCCGCTGGAGCGCACACCGATGACTTCAGAGATCCTGCCGCGCGGAAAGTCGCGCCCCGCAGCGGAGAGAGTCTCCAGAGGTTCAAAATGACGCCAGCCAAGAGGAAGAGCAGCAGCCATACTAATTCGCCTTTTGTTCGCCTATCCAGGGTATGCCCCCCATCGAAAGCTGTCAATACATCGCATCTTGACATCAAAACATCAAAGCATCTAAAATAATTCTGTGAGAACCACACTCGATCTGGATGAAGACATTCTCCGAGCCGCAAAAGATTTGGCTGCGGAGCGCTCTCAGAGTCTGGGGAGCGTTCTTTCAGACCTAGCCCGTAAGGGTCTCCAGCCCTCGGTGTCGGCGCTCGATGTTCGTAACGGCATCCCTCTTCTCCCGCGTAAACCGGGAGCTCGTCCGGTCACTTCGCAGATGGTAAAAGACCTTCTGGAATCCGAAGATTGACGTGGCAGCACTGCTGGATGTGAATGCACTGATCGCGCTGGTGGATCGCGATCATGTGGACCATGATCCGATCCACCGCTGGTTCGCGGCTCACGCTACCAAGGGCTGGGCCACATGTTCGATTACGGAAAACGGCATGGTTCGGGTGCTTTCACAGCCTGCCTATCCTAGCGGGCAGCGTTCCCCCGCTGAAGCAATTCAGGTCCTGCGTGCCTTGAAGGCAGCTTATCGCCAGGTTCATGAATTCTGGATGGATGATGTTTCACTCTCTGACCCATCGCTCTTCGATAGTGCCTATATCACCGGCTCCCGGCAAGTGACGGATGCGTATTTGCTCGGCTTAGCCGCGCGACGCAAACAACGCGTCGTTAGTTTCGACCGGTCTCTGCCATGGCAGGCGATTCGAAACGGATCCGCCCAGCTCATCGAGCTGCCGGACGTCCGCAAATGAAGCCGATGGATGTAAATTGCATGCATTTGCGTGAATGCCGTGGCTGCTAAAATAGGAGCTTGACCGAACTCGAACAGCGGCGCCGCAGCGTCCAGACGGCGTTGGCTGGTCTTAAGGCCGATGCGCTGCTGGTCAGCTCTCCGGCCAACCTTCGATACCTCACCGGATACGCAGGCAGCAACGGCCTGGCTCTGGTAACTCCCGGGGAAACGCATTTCTTCACCGATCCCCGCTACGCCCTGGAAGCCACCCAAACCATCACCTGCAAGGTCCACATCGCCAAGAACGCTTTGATGGAGGCCATGGCCGCCATTGTGAAGCGCAAGAAGCTGAAGAAGATCGGATTCGAACCCGCCTGGCTGAACCTGGATCAGCATCAGAAACTGAAGAACCTGCTGCCGCCGGGTGTCTCGCTCCAGCCGGTTCCCGGGGTTGTGGAAAAGTTCCGGATGATAAAGTCGCCGGAAGAAATCGACCAGATTCGCCGGAGCGTTCTGCTGAATTCGGAAGCCTATGCGCGCACGCTGCGGCGCGTTCGCCTGGGTATGCGCGAGCGCGACGTGGCCGCCGAGCTGGATTACCAGATGCGGGTATTTGGCGCCGAAAAGTCGGCTTTCGACACGATTGTCGCCGCGGGCATTCGCACCGCGCTTCCCCATGCTTCGCCCACCAGCCGCCGGCTGGAAGAAAACGATCTGCTCCTGATCGACATGGGAGCCTGCCTGGACGGCTACATGAGCGACATGACCCGGGTAGCGTTTCTGGGCTTTCCCAACAAGCGCATCAAGTCACTCTATGGCGCCGTTCTCGAAGCCCAGTTGGCCGCCATCGCCAGCGTGAAGCCCGGAGTGACTGCGGCACGAGTGGACGCAGCCGCTCGGGAAGTGCTAAAACGTCATGCATTGGACCGGTACTTCGTCCATTCCACCGGTCATGGCCTGGGCCTGGAAATACACGAAGGTCCCAGGATCGGGAAAAAGGATCCGACCAAGCTGGCGGCCGGAATGGCGATTACGATTGAGCCCGGCGTCTACATCGAGGGACTGGGGGGCATTCGAATCGAAGACACCGTGCTGGTTACCGCCAACGGCTGCGAAGTTCTAACCCCCACCACCAAGGAGTTTGTCCACCTGTAATGAACATCGACGAAATCAAAGAGTTGCTGGACCTGTTCAATTCCAGCGGCGTGGGTGAACTGGAGCTGGAACAGGACGGGACCCGGATTCGCATCCGCAAGGCGGGCGAAGCTCCCGAGTATGTCGTTTCGCCGTCGTCAGGCGGCCAGCCTCAGGAAACGGCGGCTTCGTCTTCCTCCGCACCCGCCGAAGCGGCAACCGGACTGGGTACGGCGCATGCAACTCCACAGGCCGCCGCGGATGCCGGCACAGAGCTGGTGAAGTCTCCCATTGTCGGCACGTATTACGACGCATCTTCTCCGGGCGCTCCGCCTTTCGTCAAGGTGGGAGATACGGTCGAGCCCGGCCAGGTGCTCTGCATCATCGAATCCATGAAACTGATGAATGAAATCGAGGCGGAAATCGCCGGCGTGGTGGCCGCCAAGCTGGTGGAAAACGGGCGTCCGGTGGAATATGGAGAAGCTTTATTCTCCATCCGGCCGCGCTGACATCCGGGACTTTTTTCAAATATGTTTCAAAAAATCCTGATCGCCAACCGCGGGGAAATTGCCGTGCGCGTGATCTGCGCCTGCAAGGACCTGGGGATTCGCACCGTGGCGATCTACTCCGAAGCGGATCGCCACAGCCTGCACACGCGCTTTGCCGATGAAGCCATCTGCGTGGGTCCGGCCCGCAGCGCCCGCAGCTATCTGGATATTCCCGCGGTGATGAGCGCGGCCGAAATCACGAATTGCGACGCGGTGCATCCGGGCTACGGATTCCTCTCGGAAAACGCAAGTTTCGCGGAAGTGTGCGAAACCAGCGGCCTGAAGTTCATCGGACCGCCGTCGGCCGTGATCCGCAGCATGGGCCTCAAGCAGGTGGCCCGCGCGGTGATGGAAGAAAACGGCGTGCCGATTCTGCCAGGTTCCGCGGGCCTGCTCAAGAGCCTGGAAGAAGCCGTCGAAACCGCGGAGCGGATCGGATATCCGGTGATGCTCAAGGCCACGGCGGGCGGCGGCGGGCGGGGCATGCGGGTGGTCCGGCAACAGGATGAGTTAGCGCCCATGATGGCGCAGGCGCAAGCCGAGGCTGCTGCGGCCTTCTCCTGCGGCGACCTGTACATGGAGAAGCTGGTCGAAAATCCGCGCCACATCGAATTCCAGATTCTGGCGGATGAGCATGGCGATGTGGAGATTCTGGGTGAGCGCGAATGCTCCATCCAGAGGCGGCACCAGAAGCTGATCGAAGAATCACCTTCGACGGCCATGACTCCGGACCTGCGCCAGTGCACTTCAGATCGCCTGCGCGCCGCGCTCAAGGCCGCCGGATACACCAATGCAGGCACCGTGGAATTCCTGATGGATGCATCCGGCAAGCTGTATTTCATCGAGGTCAACGCCCGCATTCAGGTGGAACATCCGGTGAGCGAAATGGTGACGGGCGTGGACCTGGTGAAAAGCCAGATTCTGATTGCCGCCGGCCAAAGGCTTTCCCAGATCCTGACCCGTCCGATCCAGGTCCGCGGTCACGCCATCGAGTGCCGGATTAATGCCGAGCATCCGGGAACGTTCGTGCCCTCGCCGGGAACCATCACCGGCTTGAATCTTCCCGGAGGCGTGGGCATTCGCGTGGACACGGCTGCGTATCAGGACGGCGTGATCTCGCCCTACTACGACTCGCTGGTGGCCAAGCTGATCGCCTACGGCTCCGACCGCTCCGAAGCCATCGCGCGAATGCAGCGTGCGCTGGGGATGTTCGTGATCGAGGGCATCTACACGTCTATCCCGCTGCATCAGCGCATTCTCCAGGATCCGGAGTTCGTGGCCGGCAGAATCGACACCGGCTTCCTATTGCGACAAGGCTATCTGGGCGATAAGAAATAGAGCGGTACTTGGGCTCGAAGGGTCCTGTATATGCTATACTTACTATGTCCGCGCCCCTTCTTGGAGAGAAGCAGGCTGAGACAATACATAAGGCCCCTGCTTTTCGGAGGATCAGCGGAAGCCAATGGAATCAATTAGTTGCACCTGTAGAGGGTCTGAGTCGGAGTCTCTCTACGCAGAAAATCACCGAGCACGTGATCGTTTTTCCTTCCATTTCGGCTGTTTTCCCTGTCTGTAACCCTCCAGTAGTAAGGTGACCTTACCAGAGAATTAGGTAAGATCTTGGGCCCAATCTTTATGGGCCCCTGAATTGTCGAAAGTACTAGAACCGCTTATTATCGGGACGGAGACAAAGAGGGAGCACTCATGGAAACTGCGACGGAACCTGTAAACGACAACGTGGAGATCAAAGAAAAAAAGAAAGCCACGGTGCGAATCCTTCTGGCTGACGACCATCCCATCGTGCGCGACGGGCTGAAAAAGCTACTCCAACTGGAAGAAGATTTCGAGGTGGTGGGCGAGGCCGGCGACGGGCGTGAGGTACTGGAGAAGTGCCACGAGCTGGATCCGGACGTGCTCCTGCTGGACCTGCGCATGCCGAACCTGGACGGCTTGTCTGCCTTGCAGGCCTTGCAGCAGACCAACAAGCGGACCCGCGTCATCATCCTGACGGCTTCCGAGGACAAGAACGAGTTTGTGCAGGCCATGAAGCTGGGCTGCAGCGGCATTGTGCTGAAGCAGACGGCGCCCGACTTAATCGTGAAGAGCATCCGCAAGGTGAACTCCGGCGAAATCTGGCTGGACTCTCTGACCACGGCCGCGGTGATGCGGCAGTTCTCCACCGGGCTGGAATCAGCCGGCGGCGGTGGCGGCAAGGGCCGGGAACGCAGCCCGCTGTCGGCGCGCGAGCGAGAGATTGTGGCGCTGGTGGCGCAAGGCTACAAAAACAAGGAAATGGCCGAGAAGATGTTCATCAGCGAGCAGACGGTCAAGAATCATCTGCACAACATCTTCGACAAGCTGGGCGTTTCGGACCGCCTGGAACTGGCGCTCTACGCCATCCACAAGGGTCTGCATCTGCCCGGAGACAACGCGCCCGTAAAGACCGCCTAGACGGTTTTGTCTTTGGCGTAACACAGCGGCTCGATCCGGCACTCCGCGCAGCGCGGACTCCTGGCCGTGCATAGCGCCCGTCCGTGATGGATGATCTGGTGCGAGAACAGAATCCAGCGTTCCTTCGGTAGAATCTTCATCAGATCCCGCTCGATCTTGACCGGATCCGTTGCCTTGGTCAGATCCAGCCTCCGCGAGATGCGCTGCACGTGGGTGTCCACGACCACTCCGGATGCAATGCCGAACGCCGTGCCCAGGACCACGTTGGCGGTCTTGCGCGCTGCTCCGGGAACCGTCAAAAGCTGATCGATATTGCGCGGAATTTCACCGCCGAAATCGGAGAGAATCTTGCGTGCGGCGCCAATCACCGATTTCGCCTTGTTATTGAAGAATCCGGTGGAGCGGATGTCCTGGGCGAGCTCCTCCTGTTGGACGCTGGCAAAATCCTGGATGGTGGGATATTTCCGGAACAGGCCGGGCGTGAGCATGTTCACGCGCTTGTCGGTGCACTGGGCCGAGAGGATGGTGGCCACCAGCAGCTCCCATGGATTGGAGTGGTGCAGAGCGCAGGTGACGTTGGGATACATCACATCCAACCCCGCTAGAATTTTCTTGAGACGGGCCTGGCGTTCCGCTGCGGTCTTTGGCTTTGCAGGCTTTACCGGCTTCGGGCTAGTCAAAATCGATATCCCGCTTGGGCGGCGGCTCGTCCGGATTCTCTTTGGCCAGTTTCAGCATTTCATCGAACTTCTTGCTGAGCACGTCGTGGTGCACTTTATGATCGGCGACAGATTTATTGAATGCGTCATTGCGCCGGTCGGCTTCCGTCTTGAAGCGGCTCACCGCGGCTTCCATGTCGGAAAACGTGGCGGGTTTCTCGTGGGCTTTGTGCCGGATTACAGCGGAAGTCGCCGGGTCAATGTGCAGCTCACCCTGGCAGCAGGGGCAGATGACCTTGATTAAGCCGGGCTTTGCCATACCCAGACCATGTTAACAAGGTACACTGATCCGAGCAGGAGGGCTCATCATGTTTGGGGAATTCAAGAAGTTCGTCATGCGGGGCAATGTGATGGATCTCGCGGTCGGCGTGATTATCGGCGCCGCCTTCGGGAAGATCGTGACTTCGCTGGTGGATGACATACTGATGCCGGTGATCGGGCTAGCCGCCGGCAAGATGGATTTTTCAAATCTGTTCGTCAGTCTGAACGGCCAAAGTTATCCCACTCTGGCTGCGGCCAAGGCGGCGGCAGCTCCCACGCTGAACTACGGCCTATTCATTAACGTTGTCATCCAGTTCCTGATCGTGGCTTTTGTGATCTTTCTCATTGTGAAGCAGGTGAACCGGTTCATGCCCGCGCCGCCGCCTCCAGCTCCTGCGCCTGCGACGAAGGATTGCCCGCAGTGTTTCACCAAAATTCCGGCGCAAGCAAAACGCTGCCCAGCGTGTACGTCGACGTTGTAAGCGTGTCGAGAGTCTCGACACGGCACGCAAGAGTGCGTGCGCCACACTTTGCGGGGGACTGACGAGAGAATATCTCCCGAGAATTAGAGGAAGCGGTCGTTGTCCCGGCGGGACCGCCTGTCCTACCAAAAGAAGAAGCCCGCGGTTTCCCGCGGGCCTTTTCGCACTTAGAGGAGAAAGAGTCTTAGCGGCGCTTCAGGGTCGGACGCTCGTCCTCATCGCCCTTGCTGTCTTTATCATCGCCGCCGGTGCCGGGCTTCTTGCGAAGCTGGGGCTTGTTGGGATCCTTATCGTCCACTTTGCGGCGGTTCTCGATCATACCCAGCCGCGCCTTTACTTCATTGAACTCCGACGTGTTGACCACGTATTCCGGGCGCGCTTCCAGATTGTCCTGGATATTCTTTTGGGCCGCCTGAATGCGATCGTCCGTCATCGGATGGCTGGAGAAGAGCTCAGAAACCGATCCGCGCTTCTTCTTTTCGAGCGACTGAATCTTTTCAAAGAAATCCACGAACGAGGCCGGATCGTAGCCGGTCTTGTACATGTATTGCAGACCCAGCATATCGGCTTCGGATTCGTAGCCGCGCGAGAACTTCAACAGGCTCATGGGTACCAGGAGGCCGGCCGCCTGACGGATGCCGTATCCCGCCCAGCCGCCCATGAAAATCAGGGGGATGGTCATGTAGTTCGCCAGCTCAGCCTTAGTGGCCTGACGTGTACCGTGTCGAGCCGCTACGTGAGCGATCTCATGCGCCATCACTCCAGCCAACTCCGCTTCGTTATCCGCCTTCAGGATCAGGCCGGTGTTCACGAAGAAGAAGCCGCCCGGAAGCGCGAACGCGTTGACCGATTCGTCTTCCAGAACTTTGATGGTGAAAGGAACCTTAGCGTCGGAGTTGCGGACGATGTTCTGCCCTACGCGATTCACATATTCCGCGATGATCGGATCGTCGATGATCTTGGCCTGGTGCTCCACTTCCTGGGCCAACTGCTTGCCCAGGGCGATCTCTTTTTCCAGCGAGTAGAAGTTCGCACCCTTGGCGACATCGCGATTGCCGATCTCGTCAGGATCCTTCTTCTTATTCTTCTTCTTCTCGTCCTTTTTACTCTCGTTGTTGGGCTTATCCGTTGACTTGGTGTCAGCGGCGAACCCGGAGAAAGGTGCCAGGGAAAAAGTTACGATGACGGCGAGTCCTAGCAAACGACGCATGGGGACTCCTTTCAGTTTCGAGTATAACTCTCTTTAATGTGACGCAGACGCCCGGCTTGAGTTTCAGGAAATTCAGCCGTGACCAAGGTACATCAGCCAGCTGAGGCCGAAGAGCGCTCCCACGAAACACGCGAAGCAGTACACTGCGTAGCGAAACCGCTCCCGGTCGGTCCGCTTGGTAACAATACCCAGAATCACCGAGGTCACCAGGGCAAACAGGATGGAAGTCTCGAAGTGTGAGAGGTTTACCTTTGGCACTTAGTCTTTCCTCCCGCTGGCGATTTCGAAGGCGTCCACCATGGCCAGAAGGTTCAGCAGCCCCGCCGCGACCAGAAACTTAGTGCCGTAATCATGCACGTGACCAGCGACATCCGGCTGGGCATACCCTAGCCAAACCGTCAGGAAGTACAGGATCCCCGACATCAGGTTTCCGACGAAGCCGCCGTAGTAGATGACGGTGGTCAGCAGATCGCCGGATTGGGGCGAAAACAATGCCCCGCGCATCATCAATCCCAGCAAGTACATCACTGCCACAGACAGGGCGATTAGAGCGCCGCGGCCCGGCCGCTTCAGCAGGACGTGTCCCGCTCCGGGAATCAGCCACGCCAAGAGGACGGCCGGAAACCAATTCGATGAAGACGGGCGGGACGCCGGTGTCGCCAAAGGAGGGGTCGGGGCGGGTGTTAGAGGAAAGCCTGCGCCTGGAATATCGCTCACACAATCATTTTATAGCATCCGGACTCGGACCCCTCAGGCGGAGGCGCACACCTACACCGGTGCTGCCGGAATTAGGCACCAGAAGAGTCCCGCCAGCATCGGTTTCCAGAAGCTCCAGCTCCTGATCGTCGATTTCCACAGCGTACTCGGATCGAGGGGCCAAGCCGAGCACGAACAGGTTCTCGTTTTCGACGCGGAATTTTCCGGAATCGGCAGCGCTCGCGTTGGCGATGGTCGCCGAACCCACTTGAACTGGCTTGAAGGCTGCGCCCGACCGGAGGGTTTGCAATTGTCCATTCTGAAACAGTTGCAGGCGTCCGTCGAAATAGCCGATCCAGGTGGCATCCTCGTCCCAGTTGGTGCGGGCGAAGACTTCGCCAGTCTGCGTATCGTGGAGCACCAGAGGGACGTGATCGTAGTTCAGTCCCGGTTGATACGGGTTGGCCCATAGGAATTCGTAAACCGCTCCGAGAGCACCGCGCATTACGAAGCGGTCGCGCATCAGCCAGCCTTGGAGAAGTTGGCTTGCCAGCGCATTGGTATCGTAGGCCACCATCGCCAGGCCTGCGGCCCGCGACCTGGTTGCTTCCACCGGGTCGGGATTCCCGTCGTGCAGATACGCGGGAATCAGAAACTCATTTTCCGGCGCGGCAAACGGAGCGGGGTAGTGCCCGGCCAAATGAGCCACCGGAAGCTCCTGGAAGTAGCCCGGCGCCTGCTCGCGCAAATCGATTCGAAGATTGTCGCGCAAGGCATGGAGCATTTCATAGAGCGCATAGCGCTGGTCACGTGGCAAAGCGGCCCGGCCGGCGGCTAGCTGCGGAACAATC
>Ga0207687_10002584_pt1 | contig 12291 bp, 10 predicted proteins | sample KBSM54metaG_FD_184399 | JGI IMG/M metagenome (GOLD analysis project Ga0207687, IMG submission 184399) | Miscanthus rhizosphere microbial communities from Kellogg Biological Station, Michigan, USA - KBS M5-4 metaG (SPAdes) (version 2) | ecosystem: Host-associated > Plants > Roots > Rhizosphere >...
CGTCGGCTCGACAAGCACCGAGGCGACGCCCTCGACTGTAGAAGCCACGACGATGGCGGCACCGGCGATGCGGGGTCCCGCGGCGCCGCCCGCCGAGGAACAGGGGCCCGCCGCGCCGTAACCAATCGAATATCGATTTCTGAGGTGCACGCTGACTGAGCGCGCACCTAGGTACTTCGCACCTCTACTCCAGAGTATTCACAGGGTTCTCGCATTCACTAGTCCGACCTGCACGTCTGTCGATCCGCCATACCGATGTGGCGGGACACGGCTGACATCCAGAGAGGAGCAAATTAGTGCATGCAAACAGGCGAACCAATGTGAAGATGCTGGCAGCCGTAATCGGCGGTAGCGCGGTCGTCGCCGCGGGGACCGTGACCATGGCGATCACGCAGGAGCCGGCCTCGTCAACCAACTTGAGTAGCTCGGGCATGACGGTCGGCGCAACCAGTACCCAGGAAACACCGCCCACAGAGCCCGAAACGACGCTTGCGGCGCCCGCCGTGAAGGCCACACCGTTCGGCGGCGCCGGCTCCTAGACCGAACGTTTCACCTCCGATCGCTTCGGTTACCCAAAACAGCGGAGGGGTTGAAGGTCGATCCCTCGCGAACTGTTCGAGTCAACCAGGGACCGAATGGAGTGGTCAGAGGTGAAATCGACGCCGTCGACCATCCCACCCACGGCAGAACAGCACTGATTCCGTCCACGGGTCGGGGATTGGAGACATGGCATGAGGACGAAACAGCTCAAGCTCGTAGCCGCAGGCATCGGCGCAGGCGCCGCGGTCGCAATGGGTGCACTCGGCGTGACGTTCGCCGATGAGCCGAACAGCGCAGGCACCGTCAGTGAGGGACCCGAAATCACGTTGGGTGAGACGACGACGTCGTCGGTCGCGCCTAGCGAAATAGCGACGACGTTTGTGACGCCGCCGGTGACGGCTGAGCGACCCGACGGCTTCGCGGCCGGAGGCTAACCACTAGTTGTGGCGCGGCGGCCCGCCGGGTCCATTCGGGCCAGGGGGCCCACCCGGCAGTGGGTTGCCTATGTTGGTGACGGTCGCGGTCTGGCCGTTGCGAGTGGCACGGACGACCACCTGGTCGTCCACCGCGAACGGCGCCCCCGCATTACCCGCCGTGCTCGGAATCACGTAGGTCTGGGTGTAGCCGTCCTCGCTGCGGACGGTGATAGAGGTCGGCGAGATCGCGCTGACCGTGCCCGTCTGCATCAGGACCGTGGTGTAGCCCGCGCCGTCGGGCTCGACGAACTCGCCGTGCAGCGATGTCCCATCCACGGCGGCCGGTCCTGGTCCGCCGATGGCGCCCCGTTGGCTGCCGGGGCCATCCGGTATGCCGCCACCGCCGGGCATGCCGCCACCTGGCCCGAACGCCTGATGCGGTCCGCCGAAGGAATGCGAATTGCCCGCGGTGGCGGCGTAGACCGCGGCACCACCGAGGGCGGCGATGACGGCGGCGACGGCCACGGCTGCCGCGGTTTCCCGCCATCCCCAACGCGGAGGAGTGGGCTCGGGTGCGCCCCATACCTGGTGCGTGGTGATTTGATCGGTCGTCATGCGACCACCGTGCAAGCGGTTCATGTGAATATGCTGTGCGTTGAGTCAGCGTGGGGTATGTCTATGCACCTTCACAGCTCACACATAGATAGGGCACAGTCTGAACCCATGGGCGCCACCAATAATGGGGCCGTGTCCAGTGCCAGCGCTTTCACTGTCAACGACAACGAACCCGCACGCGTCGTGATGCGGCGCGCCGACGGCAAGCCTATCCACGTGCTTGTCGTCGACGACGAGCCTGTGCTGGCCGAACTGGTGTCGATGGCTCTTCGGTACGAAGGCTGGGAGATCGCGACGGCCGGTGACGGCGCCTCGGCGATCGCGTCGGCCAGGGAGACCCCACCCGATGTGGTGGTGCTCGATGTCATGCTGCCGGACATGAGCGGCCTGGATGTCCTGCACAAGCTGCGCGAACAGATTCCAGGGCTACCGCTGCTACTGCTGACCGCGAGGGATTCCGTCGAAGACCGCATCGCCGGTCTGACCGCGGGCGGCGACGACTACGTGACCAAGCCCTTCAGCCTCGAAGAGGTGGTGCTGCGCCTGCGCGCGCTGCTGCGGCGAACCGGCGTGGCAAGCGAGACCGGCGGCGCCAAGATCGTCGTCGGCGATCTGGTGCTCGACGAGGACAGCCACGAAGTCACCCGCGGCGGTGACGTGATCTCGCTGACCGCGACCGAGTTCGAGCTGCTGCGGTTCATGATGCGTAACTCCAAACGCGTACTGAGCAAGGCGCAAATCCTGGACCGAGTGTGGAGTTACGACTTCGGCGGACGGTCCAACATCGTCGAACTGTACGTGTCGTATCTGCGCAAGAAGATCGACATCGGCCGCGAGCCGATGATCCACACCTTGCGCGGGGCGGGTTATGTCCTCAAGCCCCCGCGCTGACGCGGCGCGGCGCCGCTTCCGTTCACCGCGAAGCTGGTCCCTACGGGCCCGGCTGCTGGCTTCCCAGATCGTGCTGCTTGCGCTGGTATGTGCGGCGATCGGGGTGGGCACCGAGTTTGCGCTGCAACGCTTTTTGATGAATCAGCTCGATGACCGATTGGCTGAAACCGGGCATCGGTCAGTCGGGCTGTTCGAATTCGGGCCTCCCCGTTTGCCGCCGGGCATGGGCCCGATGGCCGGCCTCCCGGACCCGCCGGGATATCCGCGGCGCATGATCATTCGTAACGACTTCGGGCCGGGCCCCGCCTTCCTCAACGCCCCGGGACAAGCCGCCCGCACCGTCGGGGCGGTGGTCAGGAGGGGCGCGGCGGTCGACGCGGGCGTCATCACCTCCGGCGGCACGCAGTCCGAAATCAGTGCCACCGCAGCGCAACAGCTCGCCTCCGTCCCGTCGAACGACACACCGAGGACGATGGAACTCGACGGGCTGGGCCGGTACCGGGTCATCGCGATGCATGCGCGAGGCCCAGGCGTAACGATCGTGACGGGATTGCCCACCTCGGAGGTGGACGACACCCTGCTGTCGGTGGTTGTCATCTTCTGCGTGGTCGGGGCCCTCGCACTCGTCGGTGGCACAACCGCGGGCATCCTGATCATTCGCCGCCAACTCGCCCCGCTGTCAAGGGTTTCCGAAGCGGCCCGGCAGGTGGCCGACCTCGAGCTGGACCGCGGCGAAGTGCGGCTGCCGACGCCGATCGTCAAGGTCGATCCGGCCAGCGCGGACACCGAGATCGGGCAGCTCGGCTCCGCGCTGAACCGAATGCTGGACCGCATCGCGGGCGCACTGTCCGCGCGGCATGCCAGCGAGACGCGCGTACGCCAGTTCGTCGCCGACGCCAGTCACGAACTCCGCACACCGTTGGCCGCGATACGTGGCTATACCGAACTCGCGCAACGCAAACGGGACGACCTGCCCGATGACGTCGCGCACGCGATGAGCCGCGTCGAATCCGAAACTGAACGGATGACCCAACTCGTCGAGGACATGTTGCTGTTGGCGCGGTTGGACACCGGACGGCCATTGGAACGCGAGCAGGTCGATCTGTCCCGACTCGTCGTCGACGCGGTCAGCGACGCCCACATCGCGGGACCCGACCACCAATGGTTGTTGGATCTGCCCGATGAGCCCGTCATCGTCGTCGGCGATGAAGCCCGGCTGCATCAGGTGCTCGCCAATCTGCTCGCCAACGCCAGGACTCACACGCCGCCCGGCACCTCTGTCACTACATCGTTGGCCGTCGACGAGTCCGGTGGTTCCGTGTTGACGGTTGCCGACGACGGTCCGGGGATCCCGGCATGGTTGCAGCCGGAGATCTTCGAGCGGTTCGCCCGCGGTGATTCGTCGCGCTCTCGCCGTGGCGGCAGCACCGGGCTTGGCCTGGCGATCGTCGCGGCCGTCGTCAGGGCACATGGCGGCACGATCGGCGTACACAGCGTGCCAGGCAAGACGGAGTTCGAAGTGAGCCTTCCGGCTTATTCACAGTCGAGTCACAGCACAGCCAAAACGGGCGCCTAGCGGGCTCAACGAAACTCGCCTTGATGACCACCGTTGCCGTTCCTGCCGAGCAGACGCAGAAACGTACGAAACCCCCGCTAGTAACACGTTTCTATGTCTGGTCGCGCATAAGACTGGGTGTGCTGCTTATCGCGACGGCGGCGCTGTACCTGTGGAGTCTCTCGGCGAGCGGATGGGCGAACGCGTTCTACTCGGCTGCCGCGCAGGCTGGTGCCAGCGACTGGACAGCGATGCTGTTCGGGTCCAGCGACGCCGCCAACGCCATCACCGTCGACAAGACGCCGGCCGCGCTGTGGGTCATCGACGTGTCGGTGCGACTGTTCGGGCTGAACCCGTGGAGTGTGCTTGTGCCGCAGGCGCTGGAAGGCGTTGCGGCGGTGGCGTTGTTGTATGCCGCCGTGCAGCGGGCTAGCGGCGACGGTGCGGCGTTGCTTGCGGGCGCGGTTTTCGCGTTGACGCCAGTCGCCGCGTTGATATTTCGCTTCAACAATCCCGATGCGCTTCTGGTGCTGTTACTGCTCGCGGCGGCATACTGCGTGCAGCGTGCCTGTGAAAAGGACAGCAGCCGTTGGTGGTTGATCGCCGCGGGCACTCTGGTGGGCTTCGGGTTTCTGGCCAAGATGCTGCAGGCGTTTCTGGTGCTGCCCGCCTTCGCCGCGGCGTACCTGATCGCCGGCCACCATCGGCTGCGCCGCCGCCTCGCTGATCTGCTGCGCGCTGCCGCTGCCGTCGTGGTGTCCGGTGGCTGGTATCTGTTGCTCGTCGAACTATGGCCGGGGGATTCCCGGCCATACATCGGCGGGTCTCAGCACGACAGCATCATCGAATTGGCACTGGGGTACAACGGTTTGGGCCGCCTGACCGGTGACGAACCGGGCGGGCTCGGCAACCTCAACTTCGACGTGGGCTGGGGTCGGCTGTTCGGCTCCGGGATGGGTCTGGACATCGCGTGGTTACTGCCTGCCGCGGTGATCTGTCTCGCGGCGGGATTCGTCATCACCAGGCGCGCGCCACGGACGGAGCCGACGCGGGCGGCGTTGATCATGTGGGGTGGCTGGCTGGCCGTCACCGCGGTGGTGTTCAGCTTCGCCAACGGCATCGTGCATCCCTACTACACCGTCGCGCTGGCGCCTGCGATCGGCGCATCGATCGGCATCGGCGTAATGCTGTTGTGGCGCAAGCGCTCCGACATCCGTGCTGCGACAGCGTTGTCCGGCATGGTTCTGGTCACCACCGTCCTGGCGGCGGTTCTGTTGTCGCGGGACAGCGGATGGATGCCGTGGCTGCGTGCAGCGGTCGCGGTCGGGGGAGTGGGGGCGGCCGCGCTGGTCCTTGTCTCGGGGCGCCTGCCCCGGCCAGTCGCCCGTTCGGTGGCCGCCGTGGCGGTCGCGGCCTGCCTGGCGGCGCCCGCCGCGTATGCGGTGGCGACGGCGGCAACACCGCATAGCGGCGCGATCCCGTCGGTGGGCCCGGCACGTCACGGCTTCGGTGGCTTCACAGGGCCCGGCGGGCTGCTTGACTCGCCGAGTCCAGGACCCGCGCTGTCAGCGATGCTGTCCGCCGGTGCCCACGACTTCACCTGGGCCGCGGCCACCGTCGGCTCGAACAACGCGGCAGGCTACCAATTGGCCAGCGGTACGCCCGTCATGGCCATCGGTGGCTTCAACGGCACCGACCCAGCGCCGACGCTGGCGGAGTTCCAGCGGTACGTCGCCGACCGGCAGATCCACTACTTCGTCCGTGGCAGGATGATGATCGGCCACTGGGGACTCCCCGGGTCGGGCGGCAGCAGCGAATCCGCTGACATCGCCGAGTGGGTGGAGGCACGCTACACTCCGCTGACCGTTGACCGCGTGATCATCTATGACCTCACGCAGGCTCCGAGGAATTCATAGCTGAGGCATAGCTTCGGCCAACGGGGCACACACGCTGTTGCTCAACCATGGACTTCATGACAGACATCGCCCTCGAACCCGACGCAGGCCTGGGACACCGAATCCACTTCGAACCGCGGCCGAACGCTGCCCTCGCGGCGCGCGCCGCGGGCGTGCCGGTGCTCGACGTCGTGGTGCCTGTGTACAACGAGCAGGCGGCCCTCGCCGATTCGATTTACCGGCTGCACCGCCATCTTCGGGAGAATTTCCCGTTCGAGGCGCGCATCACGATCGCCGACAACGCCAGCGTCGACGGCACGCCCCGGATCGCGGCAGAACTGGCCGCCGAGCTGTCCGACGTCCGAGTCGTGCGGCTGGAGGAGAAGGGGCGCGGCCGGGCGCTGCACGCGGTGTGGTCCACGTCGGATGCGCCGGTGCTGGCCTACATGGACGTCGATCTGTCCACGGACCTCGCGGCGCTCGCCCCGCTGGTCGCGCCGCTCGTCTCGGGTCACTCGGACTTGGCGATAGGCACCCGGCTGGGCCGTGGCGCGCGCGTGGTGCGGGGGCCGAAGCGGGAGATCATCTCACGCTGCTACAACCTGATCCTGAAATCGACACTGGCCGCCCGCTTTTCCGACGCGCAGTGCGGCTTCAAAGCCATCCGCGCCGACGTGGCCGAACGCCTGCTCCCGCACGTCGCCGACACCGGATGGTTCTTCGACACCGAGCTGTTGGTGCTCGCGGAGCGCAGCGGCCTGCGGATCCATGAAGTCCCTGTGGACTGGGTCGACGACCCGGACAGCCGCGTCGACATCGTCGCCACCGCGACTGCCGACCTCAAGGGCATCGGGCGGATGCTGCGTGGCTTCGCCGACGGCTCGATCCCGGTGAACACCATTGCCGCGCAGCTGGGTTCATCGCGGCTGGCGGCCGCAGCTGGGTCGCTGTTCCGCCAGGCGGTGCGGTTCGGCGCCATCGGCGTCGCGTCGACCGCGGCCTACGTGCTCCTGTTTCTCTTGATGCAGGGGTGGGTGGGCGCACAGGCGGCGAACCTGATCGCGTTGCTGGTCACGGCAATTGGTAACACCGCCGCCAACCGGCGCTTCACGTTCGGGGTCGGCGGTCGCGCCAATGTGACACGCCATCACCTCGAGGGCCTGGTGGTGTTCGGAATTGCGCTCGCGATCACCAGCGGTGCGCTGGCCGGGCTGCACGCGATTGTCGCCCAACCGCACCACATGGTCGAACTCGCGGTGCTGGTGATCGCCAACCTGGTTGCCACCGCGGTGCGCTTTGTTCTCCTGCGCGGCTGGGTGTTTCACCCGCGCCGATCGCTCTGACTCCCACCGACGACAAAGGAATCGATTGATGACGGTCATCTCCAATGTGCGAGCGGTGCGTCCGAATAATCCGGCGGCGCCGTATGATCCGCAACGACCAGCCGCTCAGCCGCGCTGGGTCCACCCCGGCGTGCTGGCGCTGCTGGCCGCGACCGCCGTGCTGTACCTATGGGGGCTCGGCTCCTCCGGCTGGGCCAACAACTACTACGCGGCAGCGGCGCAGGCCGGCACGCAGGACTGGAAGGCCTGGCTGTTCGGATCGCTGGACGCGGGCAACGCGATCACGGTCGACAAGCCACCGGCAGCCATGTGGGTGATGGGCTTGTTCGGCAGGCTGTTCGGGTTCAACGCGTTCACGATGCTGTTGCCGGAGGCGCTGATGGGCGTCGCCGCTGTCGGGCTGCTGTATCTGACCGTGCGGCGCACCAGCGGACCGGCCGCAGGTCTGATTGCAGGCGCGGTGCTCGCGCTGACCCCGGTCGCCGCGCTGATGTTCCGGTTCAACAACCCCGACGCGCTGCTGGTGCTGCTGCTGGTGGCCGCCGCCTACTGCATGGTGCGGGCGACCGAGACGGCAAGCACCCGCTGGATCGCGTTGGCGGGTTGCGCCATTGGTCTCGCGTTCCTGACGAAGATGTTGCAGGCGTTCCTGGTCGTGCCCGGTCTCGCAGTGGCTTTCCTCGTGGCGGCGCCGGTCGGCATGTGGAAGCGGATCGGCAAGCTCCTCGTCGGCGCCGCAACGATGATCGTGTCGGCGGGGTGGTACATCGCACTTGTCAGCCTTTGGGCAGCCGACTCGCGCCCCTACATCGCCGGCTCCACCGACAACAGCCTGCTGCAGCTGGCGTTGGGCTACAACGGGATTGAACGCATCACCGGCAGCGACGGCGGTCCCGGCGGCGGCCATTTCGGTGGCGGTCCCGGTGGCGCCAACCTCTTCTTCGGCGGCGAACCCGGCATCGGCAGGCTCTTCGGCCCGTCGATGGGTGTCGAAGCGTCCTGGCTGTTGCCCGCCGCGCTCATCGGGCTTGCAGCGGGGATCTGGTTCACCCGGCGGACCGCCCGCACCGGAACCGTCCGTACCGGACTGCTGTTGTGGGGCGGCTGGCTACTGGTGACCGGCGCGGTGTTCAGCTTCATGGACGGCACCGTGCACCCGTATTACACAGTGGCGTTGGCACCGGCGGTCGCCGCGCTGGTCGGCATTTCGGTGGCCGAGTTGTGGCGGGGGCGGGAATTCCTGGTGCCGAGGATCGTGCTCGCCACGATGGCCGCGACCACCGGCGTCTGGGCCTTCATCCTGCTGGACCGCACGCCGGACTGGTTGCCCGCGCTGCGGTGGATCGTGCTGGCAGGATCGGTGATTGTCGCGGCCATCCTCGCCGTGGGTGCGCACCGGCTGGGCCGTGCGGCAGTCGTACTGGCCACCGCTGCGGTGCTTTTCGGCCTGGCTGCGCCTACGGCATTTGCGATCTACAACGTCACGCACGAGCACAATGGGCCGGGTACGATGTCCGGGCCCAGCCATGACGCCGGCTTCGGCCACGGTGGCCCCGGCGGTCCGGGTGGGCCTTTCGGCGGACACGGTCCGGGTGCGGGAGAAGCGGATAACGCCGCACTCGCCCGGCTTCTCGAAGGCGCTGACAGCCGTTGGGCGGCAGCTAGTGTCGGGTCGATGGGAGTGAGCAGCCTCGAGCTCAAGACGGGCGCGTCGCTGATGGCGATCGGCGGGTTCACCGGCTCGGACAACTCACCGACGCTCGCGCAGTTCCAGTCCTACGTCGCCGACCATGAGGTGCGGTACTTCATCGGCAGCGACCGCGGCGGACCTCCCCACGGCAGGTCGGGCCCTGCGCAACAGATCACACAATGGGTGCAGCAGAACTTCACCCCGATCGACGTCGGCGGGACGACCGTCTACGACCTCAGCCAACCCCGTTGATATCTGGGTCCCGTTGATTTGAGACGGCCCCCCGATCAGGCGGCCGCCCTGCTTCCCCCGGGCAGGGCGGCCGTCGCCATCCACTCGCGGCGATTTTCAGCCGTGGCAAGCGGCCGCTCCATTGCTATGGTCGCGTCGAGACAACGAGGAGTGCCATGTCCGTGACTGACCAATACCTGAAGAACAACGAGGCGTACGCGGGCACCTTCACGGGCCCGCTGCCGCTGCCGCCGAGCAAGCATGTCGCGGTGGTGGCCTGCATGGACGCCCGGCTCGACGTCTATCGGATCCTCGGCCTCGGCGACGGCGAGGCACACGTCATCCGCAACGCAGGCGGCGTGATCACCGACGACGAGATCCGCTCGCTGGCCATCAGCCAACGGCTGCTGGGAACGAAAGAGATCATCCTGATCCACCACACCGATTGCGGCATGCTGACTTTCACCGACGACGAGTTCAAGCGCGCCATCCAGGACGACACGGGCATCAAGCCGGAATGGGCCGCCGAGGCATTCCCGGACCTCGAAGAAGACGTGCGTCAGTCACTGCGCCGCATCGAGGCCAGCCCGTTTGTCACCAAACACGAATCCCTGCGCGGATTCATATTCGACGTCGCCACCGGCAGGCTCAACGAGGTCAAGCCTTGAGCATGGCCGCCCGCGCGCGGTCGGGTGGGGCGTAAACGCGTACGCCGGAGGGGTCGGCGGTCAATGATGTCCACATGGTCCTGCAGCAGGCGACGCCCGCCGACGAGAACGGTGCCGCCCCGGTGCCTGACGCGTCGAGCAGCTTGCGGAACCCGTTTCCGCCCATCGCCGACTACGCCTTCCTTTCCGACTGCGAGAACACCTGTCTGATCTCCTCGAGTGGATCGGTGGAATGGCTGTGCGTGCCACGGCCCGATTCGCCCAGCGTGTTCGGGGCAATCCTGGATCGTGGCGCGGGGCACTTCCGGCTGAGCCCGTACGGCATGTCGGTCCCGTCTGCCAGGCGTTACCTGCCGGGCAGCCTGATCCTGGAGACCACCTGGCAGACCCACACCGGCTGGATGATCGTCCGCGACACCATGGTGATGGGCCCATGGCGCGACATCGAGACGCGGTCAGGGACACATCGCCGCATACCGATGGACTGGGACGCCGAGCACACCCTGCTGCGCACCGTGCGCTGCGTGAGCGGCACCGTCGAGCTGGTGATGGACTGCGAGCCGTCGTTCGACTACCACCGGGCCTGCGCGAACTGGGAGTACTCGGCCAGTGGCTATGGGGAAGCCGTAGCGCGCGCGAACCATGACCCGGACGCGCACCCGACGCTGCGGCTGACCACCAACCTGCGCATCGGGCTGGAGGGCCGCGAGGCGCGGGCGCGCACGCGGATGAAAGAGAGCGACAACGCCTTCGTTGCGTTGAGCTTTTCAAAGCATCCCTCGCCGCAGACCTACGACGAGGCCGTCGACAAGATGTGGACGACCAGCGAGTACTGGCGGCAATGGATCAACATCGGCAGCTTCCCGGATCACCCGTGGCGGTCCTACTTGCAACGCAGCGCGCTGACACTGAAGGGATTGGCCTACTCGCCGACGGGAGCGCTGCTGGCGGCGAGTACCACTTCCCTGCCGGAAACCCCTCAGGGCGAACGCAATTGGGACTACCGCTACTCGTGGATTCGGGACTCGACGTTCGCACTGTGGGGCCTCTACACCCTCGGCCTGGATCGCGAGGCCGATGACTTCTTCTCGTTCATAGCCGATGTATCAGGTGCGAACGACGCTGAACGCCATGAACTTCAGGTGATGTACGGCGTTGGCGGCGAGCGCAGTCTGGTCGAGGAGGAACTACATCACCTGTCCGGATATGACAATGCGCGCCCGGTGCGGATCGGGAACGGCGCCTACAAGCAGATGCAACACGACATTTGGGGTTCGATGCTGGACTCGGTGTACTTACACGCCAGGTCCCGCGAGCAGATTGCGGAGACGTTGTGGCCGGTGCTGAAGCAACAGGTCGAGGAGGCGATCAAGCACTGGCGCGAACCCGATCGCGGGATCTGGGAGGTGCGCGGCGAACCGCAGCACTTCACCTCGAGCAAGATCATGTGCTGGGTGGCGCTGGACCGCGGGGCCAAGCTGGCCGAGCTGCATGGCTGGACGAGACACACCCAGGAGTGGCGCGCCATCGCCGAGGAAATCAAGGCCGACATCCTGGCTAACGGCGTGGACTCGCGCGGGGTGCTGACCCAGCGCTACGGGGACGACGCGCTGGACGCCTCGCTGCTGCTAGCGGTGTTGACCCGGTTCCTCCCGGCAGACGACCCGCGGTTACGCGCGACGGTGCTGGCGATCGCCGACGAGCTGACCGAGGAGGGATTAGTGCTGCGGTATCGCGTCCACGAGACCGACGACGGGCTGTCCGGCGAGGAGGGCACCTTCACCATCTGCTCGTTTTGGCTGGTCTCCGCGCTGGTCGAGATCGGCGAGATCCGGCGGGCCAAGCACCTGTGCGAGCGGCTGCTGTCGTTCGCCAGCCCGCTGCATCTTTATGCAGAGGAGATCGAGCCGCGCACCGGCCGGCATCTGGGCAACTTCCCGCAGGCGTTCACCCACCTGGCACTCATCAACGCCGTGGTCCACGTCATCCGCGCCGAAGAAGACGCGGACAGGTCTGGGGTGTTCCAGCCGGCGAACGCGCCGACGTAACGGGGTGGCCTTCGACGACCAGGGCAGCTCGGTGAGCCTGAGTAGCGGCATTGTCACTCTATGGTTGCGCGGCACCGACGACGTTGGGTGCAGCGGCGGCCAACTTCCTTGCCTGCGTGACGGATTGGGCGACGATCTGGCCACGTCCGAGCAACGTGAGGACCGCGAGCAAGCACCTCCGGCGGAAAACGGCGCCTCTCCAGTCTTCGTTGTTTGCGTCAGCGCTTGGATTATGTGGCCGCGGAGTACCCGAGCCCTGCGGGCGACAGCGTCCCTGGACTCCTCGTCGACGTCGCCGCGCGGAGCAGCGGCAAGCGCCGTGCAGGGTGCTCGTGATCGACCAGACGATCTCGTCAGGCAGCGACCGCATCCAGCCCGAAACTTCGGCATGATCGGCGA
>Ga0207687_10002587_pt1 | contig 12281 bp, 19 predicted proteins | sample KBSM54metaG_FD_184399 | JGI IMG/M metagenome (GOLD analysis project Ga0207687, IMG submission 184399) | Miscanthus rhizosphere microbial communities from Kellogg Biological Station, Michigan, USA - KBS M5-4 metaG (SPAdes) (version 2) | ecosystem: Host-associated > Plants > Roots > Rhizosphere >...
TTCCGTGCGACGATTCAGACTGCAGATCCGACCGCACCGCGCCGCACCACGCCGCGAGTGTTCGATACATTGAGCGCTGCCTTTGCATACGCACAGCGCCTTGCCCCCCACGACGTGCTCGAGCTCCAACGACACGTGTTGCGTCGCAGCTTCCCGCCGAATGGACAATGGACATGAACGAAGACGATGACGCGCGCTTTCTGGTCGGAGCGGTGCTCGACGACCTCTCGGCCGAAGGAGAAGCCATTCTGCTCTTGGCTCAGGCGCTCGACGACCGTGCAGCAGGAATCACGCCCACTGCCCGCGCACAACAGTTGCGCGAGACTGCCGCGCTCGTAAAGAGCGCCGCCCTTCAGCTCATTCAAGCCGCCGCAACCATCGTTGGCACGGCCGAGCGTTTGCGGCTCGTCGCCGAATTCCACGAGCTTGCCGACACGGGTCGTGGGGGCGCCCTGCCTTCTTGAAACTCACTCGGTCCTAGCGAGGGTGGATGAATGGCGCTCACTCGCCTGACCCCAAAAGCATCCCCCGGCTGGGTGTCAGGGACGTACGCCCGGCTGCCCAGGCGGAATGTCGGTGGCCGACAGCCGCTGAATCTGCGATGGTGCGCAATCGAAATCGTTTGGGCAGGAACGAGGCGGAGGACAAAAAAGTGGACAAACTCGATCAGGATTGCGCCGACACATACGCCAAGATCGGCTCTGGACGGATGTCCCTAATTGATTTCATTTCTTGGGTGGCAGACCACCGCGCTGACGCGCGTTGGGGAAGGCAGAGAGTCTCTAGCACTGCGAGTCGACTCGGCAGCGGCAGCGCATAGCTCCAATGAACATGCGTTTTCAGCGGGCGTTGCCTGGGCCGGGACTACCCGGCTAGAGTCGCGCGAAACATGACCACATCGAAGATTCAATCCATCATCGAAAACTTCGTCGCCGAGCTTTCCGCCGCGTTGACAGAAGCAAGTCACACCGCGATTTCGCAAGCTCTCGGCGCGCCGAGTCGCAAGGCGCTTGCAAGGCCCTCTCTGGCCGGAGGTCGTCGCGCGGCAAAGGCGAGCTCGCGTGCCAAGGGAGCAAAGCGCACCGCCAAGGAGCTCGAACAGCTGACGCGCTCGCTGCTGGCGCAAATCAAAAAGACGCCAGGATTACGCATCGAGCAGATCGGCGCGGCGCTGGGTGCTTCAACCAAAGAGCTTGTGCTCCCGGCGAAGAAGCTGATTGGGGAAAAAGCGGTGAAGACCAAAGGCGTGAAGCGGGCGACGACCTACTTCGCGACCTGAAAAGCTCGAGCCGGCGGTGCCCGGGTGTGAGGCGGTTTTGGACCCGCGCTCGGGTGCGTGATCAGAGCCGCGCGTGCTCTGTTTCCAAACCGCGCGGCCTTAGCCTTCAACCGCGCTTTCATTCGTTCGCGCATCTTTAGATTTGGATCGAAACGCAACCGCTGCCGAAGTTCACGAAATCCGATCCTTTCGGACTGGTGACTGACCAGAGCTTTCACATTGTCGTGCTCGCTCATGATGTCGCCGAGGCGTAGCGTCGCGCGCTCGGCTTTCGCCCATGCTGCGCGCATTGGTCGCGAGCACGGCGTAGCCCCCGCAGCGATTCGGAGAGCATCACGGAGGTCTTCGCCGATCGAGCGTAACTCCTCCATTTCAATTGGGCCCGCACCGCGGACCTTCCAGGAAGAGTAGAGAGCTCGAACGATTCCGAGGAGATCCCGAACGCTTTCAAGAGGAAGCTGACCGTCAGCGCGATCCGGCACGACGATGACCTTGACTCCATCGCCGGCACTGATCAATCGTTCAGCCTCACATGGCGAACGTCGACCGGTGCGCAACGTGCAATGAGCCTGTAACGGACGGAGATCACGACCGGCCGGTACCGGCGCTCCTTACGCAACACTGCCCGATCTGCGGCTCAAATCTTTCCAGGATGTGCGAGCGCCTCGATGGGTCACGAGCAGTTCGGTGCAGCGGCGGCCACGTCCTCGAGGCGAGCGCGTTGGAGATGTTCTAGAGAGGGACGGTCGCGGAGTTGTCCCCGGTCGCTCGCGTTGGGTCGGCTGCACGACGAGCTCTGCGGCGCGCCCGGTCGAGGTTGGGGTGGCCCGCCTGAGCAAAAAAGAAAAAGTGAGGGGGAAGCCCTGGTCGTCATTGAACAAGTTCAGGCCGACGATTGCCCCCCGCGGCCGTGTACCTTGCTAGCCTCCGCCCTGTGCAGCAGTTCAACAACTGGGCGGAGCTTGAGGAGTACTTGAAGGTCAACGGCCTTGTGCTGAAGACGGGCAGCCCGAAGTTACCGGGAGACGGAACCCCGTTCGGGCCACCAGAGGAACCGGCATCGATCTTCCTAGGACACGCCGTTCCCGCGAGCGATTGGGACACTCGTGTGCGGATCGATGATGACGGTCTTGGCAAAGCAGCTAACGACATCGCCGTCTCGCGAGAATTGCTTCACTACATGATCGAACAGTTTTCCGACGAAAGTTCTGCCGTTCGTCGCCTGACTACGGAGCCGATCACACGGGCATTCGTCTACCTGGACATTTCGGACTTCTCGAAGATGCCCACGGGTATCCAGTTGCTTGTCGTTCTCGCTTTGGTGCGCATTGCCAACAGCATTCGACTGGACACGCCAAACATACCAGCCGAAGCGCAGCTTTGTATCGGCGATGGCTACATCTATGTTTGGAAAACGGCGGGCGACGCGGCTAGATTCGCGACTAGACTTGCACAGGAAATTGAGGCGAAATCCGGCAAAGATAGTGTTCCTGAGTTCCATTTTCGTATCGGCGTACACGTCGGGCTAGTTCGCTGTTTTTGGGATCCCGGTCGAAACAGCTGGAACTATGTTGGCGACGGGATCAACGGTGGCAACCGCGTCCTGAGCGCGATCGGGAAGGACACTGACGACGTTGTTTTCGTCTCGAGCCAAGTCAGGTCTGCTCTCATGCACTGCGGCACCATCGCAGGGAACCTCCTCCCGCACTTTCAAAATCGTGGACGCAGGGCTGACAAGCACGGCAACCACTGGCGAGTCTACGAGCTAAATCACACCGCAGTAAAATCGATCTGAGCGCGCCCCGCGATGTTCACCCTCAGATCCATGACACGCCTGGCAAGGATCTACCCGCCGACCGACTACTGCATCGACTGCGGTTGCGGCTTCGACGAGGTGCGGCTGAGAAGCGTTCGAGTTCCGATCTACTGCAAGTCGTGCGCACCGCCCCGAAGACGAGGATGGTCACCCAACTTCTGGCAGCTACGTTACGAAGCGACGAAACGTGCACGCTTCGCCCGCAAGAAGGCCCGGACCTGGCAGGGGCGAGCGTGGCCGTCGGATCGCCCGTTCTAGACGGGCCCACCAGGCCGGAGAAATAGGCCGATCCGTGCTCCTGCTACCAAAATCACAAGCCGGCGATGGATGATGGCGCATGGCAAACATCGTCTGGACTCAAGAGACCGACCGTAACATCCCGCGGCAAACCGAAATCACGATCGCTCTGGTCGACGGCGTCCGAATCCCGATCCACACGGCAGACGTCGCAATCGACATCCATGGCCGTGCGCCGTGCCATGCGGTGGCGCACCGAAAGCTCCTGGACGCCGTGCGTAGCGGCAACCTACCGGCGGAGCTCGTCGTGACGACCCTGGACTTCCAACTTTTGCCGGGTCACTGAGCGGTGTCGTCGGCATCCACTTCCGCAGGCTCCAGAAATGCTCGCGGGCGCTGGCAGTTGCAACGCAACGCTCTATTAAGCACGGCATTGGGCACCTTGATCGACGTCAACCCCGGCGCAGAACCGAAATCCTGTGCGAATTGACGAGCCGGGCCGGGCAGGATTACGCGGTCAGTGCAGCTCTCATTCTCGCACTCAGCGACCACCACGCTCCGCTCGATGATCCGCGGTTCCTGGTCGAGAATCGTGAAGGTCGAATTGTCGGGAATGTTCATGACGAGCAACATAAGGCTGTGCTCGCAAATTCCCAAGGACGATCAATACCGACTGCTAGGCAGCCATCCGTGCTGCTCCCATCTTCTCCCGAGTGCGACCCCGATGGGTGAACTGCACGCCATCATCGAGTCCCAACTGAAGCATTGTGAAGTCCGGGTACTCGAACAAACGGGCCTCCTCTTGGCCTGGGCGCGGGGAGTGCACAAATCGTCGCTCGCTGCAGATTGGGCGCGGCGAGCGAGCACTCGGTACGGCTTCGACAACGCTGCGGCCCCGTTTGGATTGCGAAAACGGTACTACTCAGCTCGGTTGGCGGCGTAGGCCCGCAGCTCCCTGACTGATGCCCGAAAGCGATTGCCGTCCATATTGCCGGCGGTCGCAATGCCTGAAAGATGGGACTTGTTGGTGTATTGCCAGAAGGACCAGTCCCTCCATCCTTTTACCGGCGCCGGCGCGGCCGCACCCCAGTGCGCGACCCACAGATCGGCTTTCGCGGTGATCGAGGATACATCCGAGAGCACACTCCAGAATGCCGGTGCCGTGTAGATGAGCGGCCGTCTGAGCTTGCCGGCGACTGCATCGAGCCACGCACTCACCTTTGAGACGATGACAGGACCAGAGACACCGTCGGTCACCTCGACATCGAGAACGGGCGGCAACTCGCCGGGATCTTCAAGCTGATCGAGGAAGAGCTTCGCTTGCTCTTGTGGATCCGCGCGCGGGCGGAAGAAGTGGTATGCGCCGCGCAGTAGGCCAGCGTCCTTCGCTTGTTCCCAATATTTGACAAACGACGCGTCCAAGAGCCCGGCGCCTTCGCTCGCTTTGATGAAGGCGAATGAAACGCCGGACTTGACGAGCTGATCCCATTTGACCGCTTGTTGATAGTGCGAAAGGTCCACGCCCTCCGCAGGCCCGCCGTCAGCTGCCTGACTATCGTCGTCGACAAGTTCATACAGCGTCACGCCGCGATGGACCGTCTCGTTCAGAAAGTCCGGCGGGTGCCATTCCACCCGCGCCAGAACTCGGCGCCCGTCGAATGCCGCGGTTGCCACAGCAAGCATCGGATACTTCTGTGGATCGTGTAGCAGCGCGACGGCCCAAGCCGTCATGGCCTGCGTGACTTCAGCTTGTCGCATGGGCCGATAGCCGGCCGGTACTCCTGGGTCGTTCGACATCTTTTTCCTCCCGTTCGTGTCTCAGCGCCGTCCCATCCCTGCGCCAAGAGAGCATGGCGCTTCTGATCCGGCGCGGCCAGCTCTCAGTGAGCAGAGCTCCGTTGATGAGCTCCGCGTGCTTGCAGGCGCGCGCGCATCGCGCTGCGCGCCGTTCCCGGGCGGGTACGTCCGGCCTGCTCGGTAGATTTTGCGAATTGCTGCTGCCAGCCCTCGGCCGGGTGCGCCAAGTCAATGAACGAGATGTAGCCGCCCGGGGCAAGTTCGTACGCGCGGCTCACATGACCCACGAAGCTTCGAGGTTCCTTCGTCTCGATCTCCGGCATGAACCAATTGGGGAGTACGAAATCGGACACCGGAACGGTTCCGATCGTATAGCCAAGCGAGTCGGCCTCGACCGCATCGCACGCCTCCTTCGTGTAGATGCGGTTGCCTGCGTTGTCTGCCTCGCTGTCGTCCAGGCGCGGGTTCAGCGCCATCTCGCAAAGCTCGTGAGAAGCGGTGACGGACCACTCCCCGCCGTCGTCCATCGTCTCCCTCACTCCGACGTAGGCGATCGGATCCCCGTTGACGGTTTGATCGTGGTAGCCGAGAGCACTCGCGTCGCTCGTGTAATCAAGGAAAACGAACTGCCACTCGCCGGGGCGGATCGGTGCGTCCGTGGAACGAAGCTCGAGGTGGAATCCTCCGAGGCCCCAAGCGGGGCAGAAGTCGCGATCCAGCTGAATTTGCAGTGCGATGAGGACGCCACGGACTTGGTCGTCGCTCACGACCGTGGCGCGATTCTTAACGACAATGGTGATCATCTCATTCCTTCGAGGCACTGCCGAGTGCCGAGGCAGGTTGCTCGTTGAGTGATGCAGGATGTGATGTGCGCCCCGTTGGGCCAGGAGGTGCATTCGGCGAGCCAGCCGCCGAACGCATCTTCTTCTGGGGGACACTCGAGCTCGTCTAGGTGCTGACGGGCTCGAGCGCAGTCGCCGACGCCAGCATCGGCTGCCACAGTTGTCGGGGCGGTCACCGTTGTGGTCGGGGACGGCGCCGGCGCCGCGCCTGGCGTGCATGCGACCGCCAGGAGCGCGGCGAGCGCAAAACCGATCCGTTTCATGGAGCTTTCACGTGTCGCATCGCAAGTGGAACTGGCAGCGATACAGGTCGCGCGGTCGGGGGAGCCTGAGCGCCAAACAAGCCCGCTATCTCTCCCCACGCGCCGCGAAACTCCCCGAGCGCTTTATCTAGCTGCTCATCGGTGATGTCTTTCGCGCCAGCGACGACCGCGCCCGCCGCGGAGATTGCTCGGCGCGCTTTGGCGATGTCAGCGTCGGCCTCCGCTTGAGCGTGGGGCGAAAGGTGAAGAGCCGCGAGCTCCGCCTCCGCGATATTCACGGCGTTCGTCGCGTCGGTCAGCACCAGCGCCGCTTCCGAAATCACCGGTACCGCCTTCGATAGTGGCGCGCAGCTCGTCATGCCGAGCGCAAGCGCCAGCATGAACAGCCCCAATATTCGTCGATAGATCAACATCTTCCTTCACTCCGTTCTTGAATTGGTTCTTGGTGGATTTCCGACCGGGTTAGGCGGCGCCGTTCGTCGTCGAGCCGCTCGCGGGCGCTGGTGGCCATCGGGGCGCCGAGACGCCGCCGCTGAACGCATTCCGCAAGGCGTTGCTCAACACGCGTGAGGGGTGCGCGCGCAGGTCGTAGACCGCGCCTTCGACGCGGGCTGCCAGCGAACGCTCGAGCTCGTCGTTGGACAACCCGAGGACCGAGCCGAGCTCGAGCCAGCCCTTCGCACCCATGTATCCGCGAACCGCCTTGATTGCCGCGTCCTTCACTTCAGCGCGTTCTGCCGCCGTGAGCGTGCCATCGGCACTCGCCGTCTTCAGCGAGGTGACAAGCACCTGCTCGACCTCACGGACTGCGGTGAAGACAGCGTCGTCGAGACGCTGCAGCCCGGCGCGCACCTTCTCGTTCTTCACGCGCGCGTTGACGAAGGAGGCGATCTGGATTGAAAGCCAGCTCAGTGCGGCCAAAAAGATCGGCGAGAGCGCGTCGAGCGCACGCGCCACTGCTGCCCACAAATGAATCGTTCATTGAAGTTTCCTTTCCCTGTTTGTCAGTGTCTATTTGCGATCGAGAGTCCGCCATTCACGGCGAGATCGAGAGAGAAATGCCGGTGATTTTCAGCCGGTTGTTGCGCGCATTGACGCCCGTCTCACCGACGACTCGGATCCAATAAGCAAAGTCATTCGAGAGCGGGAGCGCAGCGCCGCCGAACTGCGCGGCGCCCACTTCGATCACATGCGGCAAGGAGTAAGCGTTCGGGTCAGCTGACGAGTCGCTAATTTCGAAGCTTTCGTAGTTGGCGTTCGCGGCCAGAGGCATCCTCACCAGACTGACGCGCGGCATTCCGCCGTCAGGCAATCCGGTCGGTTGAGCGATGACGTGCACCGATACGCGCTCGATGCTTCCGCGCTCGGGTGGTGCCACCGCGAACCACACGACCGGGTCCAACATCACATCGTGCTGCAAGAGCCAAAAGATGAAGACCGGACCCTGCACCCTCACATCGTCGAGCTGCCAGCCCGACCCCGGACTCGCGTCACCATTGAAGAGTGGCGTGAGAGGGATGAGCGGCACTCGAAGCAGAGCCCCTCCGCTGGCGCCATCGCAGCCGAGAGGACCGCTCGGGCTCTTCCTGCATTTTGCATCCGCGCTGCTCATCGTGATTTCCCGTCGTTTGGAGGTCTGCGCCACCTCCGGAGCCCCGGCTAGCGGCTCAGTTCAGCGGCTCGCGCTAGAGGCACTCCTCGAGTTCCATGTGAATCGTGCCGTTCAGGGCGGTGACCGGTTCGGCCCCGTCAGAGGTGGCGAGCGAGTTCACCGAAAGCGCACTCGTGCCGACCACCTGATTCACGCGCGCGCGCAGCTTGATGCTCGGCGGCGGCGTGGCGTCGCTGATTCCGAGCGAGCTTCCGACCGTGAGCGGAAGCCAGACTTGCATCTGGCGAGCCTCGGCGGCCGTGATAGTTGAGTTGATGACGTGTGCGTTCTTGGCGCGGCACGTGTAGTTCGCGCCGCCATCGAGCGACACGTCGAGGTACAGCACGACCTCGCCGCCGATGTTGGTCGAGGTATTGAGCACATCCAGAGAAAGACTCGCCCGGTAGTGAAGGTTCTCCTTCGGCGCATCCAAGGTCAGGACGAGCGGGTTTTGCGTGCCGAAACCATCCGGGCTGATGGCGTCAGGGACGGTCGGGATCACCTGGGACCCGCCCATCGGGCTCGAGGCATCCACCAAACGCAGACGCGCGCCGGCGCCGGGTGCGGTGGATTTGCCGATGATCGGACCAGAAGGCGAAAGACGGATGGGTGAATCGGTCATGATGCGTGTTCTCCAGATTCGGGTTCTTGGTTGCGTACCGGGGTCGCCGCGGACGAGCTTGTTCGGACGAGCGGTTCGTACGGGAATTCCTGCTCGAGGCGGTCGAGCGTGCCTTCGTCGGGCCAGATCGAGCCCTTCTTAATGTGGCCGACTGACAGCGGGCAGAGCAGCACGCCGCCCAAGTTGATCGAGAGTCGGTAGTCCTCAGCGATCCAGTTACCGCGGTCTGGGCCGCACCAGGTGAATGCGCGATAGGACTTGCCGTTGATCGAGAAGACTTCGGCACGTGACTCGAGGTCGAGCAACGAGGTGCGGGGGATAGCGAGGCATCCGAGGCCGACGAGCCATAGACCGGGATGCCCTTCCCAACGACTCGCAGCGACCGTGGAAGTGAGCGTCGCATACGCCGCCGAACAGGGTCGACCGAGCTCACGCGCAGCGTCCGCGAGGGCCTGCGCCACGTCGGTCGGCACGTCCATGTCATCGTCGAGCATGAGCACCACGTCGCGCTCGGGGTGCTCACGCAGTACATCGCATGTCCAGGTCAATGCGCGGCAGCGGGCAAAGGCCACATCGGCCGAGCCGCTCTCCATCAGCACCAACGCGCCGAGACGCGAGAGCTCCGCGAGCGTGTTTTTCGTCTGCTTTTCGAGCTCTCGGTTGGAGCTCATGACAACAATCATGTTTTTCATCCGGGCCTCCATCAGAACGGCACGCGCCCCCGTGACTGCTTCGCCGCTTCGCGCTCGTATTCCTTCACCAGGCGCTTCACTTCGCGCTCGGCGTTCCGGTCTTGGAGCGCATAGATCTCTTCCGGGTTCTCCTCGGCCCAATCGAGGAATGCTTCGCTCCGGCTCTTGCGCGGCGAGCCCTTGATCGTCCGACGCACGCGGTTGAAGACCGCGACGAGCTCGGGCGGAAGATTCCGTCGCACCTCATCATCCGATTCCGCCTCCCGCTCGCCGCGAACGACCGGCGCTCGCCTCTTTGCTGCCGACGAGCTACGAAGCGACGAGCGTTGGAGCTGGTCGAAGTAGCGTTCCTCGCGGATTTCTCTCTTGCGGGACTGAATCGCGATCTCTCCATCGGCGCGTGCTCGGTGCCTCTGGGCTTCGCAGTTTGTGCGGAGCTTCAACCGCGCTGCGCGGCAGCGCAGGCGGATGCCTTCGATCGCTTCGCGCCGTTCGCGCTGGGCAGCCTTCAACAAGAGCCGCAGGTTAGACAGGCGCGACGAGACTTGGGCGCGGCGGTCGCGCTCGATTTCACGTGCCAGTTGTCTCTTGTCAAAGGCCATTGGATGCTCGGTTCTTCGTGCCTCAGCGTTTGCCTGAACCGTGGCGCGTAGTCGGGTAGTCGACTTCGTACCAATCCTTGAATTCATGCGCGAAGTGCTCGGCGGCCTCGCGACGATGCGTCGTTGAGAACAACTGATTCCAACGATCGGTGATTGAGCCGAACTCGCGCGTGTACTGCTTCGCAGCAGTGTCCAGCAGGGCAGCAAATGCCTTCGGCGCGAGCAGCGAACTGTAGATGCCGCGCTCCTTCTTCTTCGCGAGCGCGTGGAAGATCGCGATCTTTCTGCGATAGAGCCATTCTTCATTATCGACATAGAGGATTAGCTCTGAAGCTTCTGGACGCATGGTGAGCTCTTCGCGCGCAAACTGAGCGCGTAGGTGTGCCGTCGTGGCTCGCCCGAGGGGCGGACCGATTCCGTCAATCCGCTATTGATGATTGTCTTCGAGGAGCAGGTGCCTTCAGGCCACCTTCACCCAGTGCGAGCCATCCCATTGGAACAGCTCAGCTTCGTAGTAAGTTGTGATACCCGCCTTGGTGGCCGTTGGCTTGTTCTGGTCAATGACGAACTTGAGCGCGTCGATGTTGTTCAAAAACTGCGGTTGCACCCACTGGTATTGCAACCCAAGAGCGCCAGAGCGCCCATAGCGCGTCTTGGCAACTCGAACTGCGTACCAAGCAGGGTGCTCCGTAAGGTCCAAGATCGCCATCGCGGTCCACTCTCCCTACGCCAGTTTCATCGGAAGCAGCGCCGCACGCACTCGAGAGCAGCGATGTCCTTGAGCGTGTTCTCCGTGAACCGTAAGGTCACCACCTGCTTCTTCTTCCTCTTCTTGGGGGGCGCAGCTATCGGATGCGGCGGCGCCGCGGCAACGAACGGCTGGTGGCGGTGTTTCGGCTTGTCCGCAAGAAGAGTGCTCATCGAAGCCGCGTGTTTGCGGGCAGCTTCCTTTCTGCGTTCTGGCAGCGACTTCGCTTCGTGCGCGACCGCCGGCTTCTTGTGAGCGCTCGGCTTGCGCTTCTTCTTATGCGACACCCCGCCGTGCGGTGTCCTTTTGGCTTTCGATTTTCTTGCCATACTTCCCTTGCTTTCTCGTCAAGAGCGCAAAATCTCAGGCTTCGCAGCTTGCTCCGCTTGCTCGATCTCGCGGTATTGCGCGTAGAGCGCGAGCAATTGACTGCGATTGCCGTCTGAGAGCGACGCGAACACGCCGCGCAATTCCTGCTCGCTGAGTCCTTTCAAAAACTTGCGAATCGTGAGCTGCCGCGCGGCAGAATCGGCGGGGTTCGCGGACCCTTCGGAGAACGCCCGATGCAGCTCAGCCAGCGCGAGCTGATTGCTGCCCGATAGCGATCCGAGCACTCCAGAGATCTCGACTTCCGAGAGCCCGGCGAAGAACTGCCGAATTGCGACATCTTTTGGATCGCTGGGGGCTTCCGCTGGAAGCGCAGGCGCCGTCACTGACGCTGGTGTCCCTGCTCCCTGGGCGGTCGTTTCCGGCGTGGCGGCTTGGTTCATCGATCCGAGCAGCTTCGTTACGACGATGGGCAGGAGCGCCGTGGCAACGCCGAGCATTTCGTCGAGGCGCCGCGCCTTCATCAGCTCCTTGGCCTCCGAAATGCGACGTTCGTGCTCGCGGTCGAGGAGCTGCTGGTACTTCTCGAACATGCTCCAGTGAAGGTCTTCGGATTTTTGGCGCGCGCTGCATCACGGTAAATCACGGGACGGCAAACGTCTGTATCCCGCGTTTCCGTACCCGAACTACACGCGCGTCACCCGCGACGATGCAGATGCATTGTTTGCCTATTTGCGCACGCTCGCACCGGTCAACCAGCCCAATCGCGAGCACGACTTGCGCTTTCCCTACAATCAGCGCTGGCTGCTGGCCGGTTGGCGCGCGCTGTATTTCAAGCCGGGCGTCTATCAGACGGCATCCGGTCAGGATGCCGAATGGAATCGCGGCGCCTATCTCGTCCAGGGACTCGGCCACTGCAACGCGTGCCATACCGGCCGCGATGTGCTCGGCGGCTCCAATTTGAAGGCGGACCTCGCGGGCGGCATGATCCCCATGCTCAACTGGTACGCGCCGTCGCTCACGTCCGACGTCGAAGCGGGGCTCGGCAACTGGGAGGTCGCGCATATCGTCGAGCTGCTCAAGGTCGGCGTCGGCGCGCGCGGCTCGGTGTACGGACCGATGGCCGAAGTCGTCTACAACAGCCTGCAACACCTGAACGACGCGGACGTGCGGGCGATGGCGGTCTATCTCAAAGCGCTGCCGCAAACGCATGCGGCGACGGATGCGGGCGGTCCCGCGGTCGCCCCGCGCGAGTTGCAGAGTGTGATGGCGTTGGGCAGCGAACTCTACGAGCGTCATTGCGCGGACTGCCATGGCGCGGAGGGCGAGGGCCGCCCGCCCGAATATCCGCCGCTGGCCGGCAATCGCTCCCTTACCATGCGGCCGGCAGTGAACTCGATACGCA
>Ga0207687_10002595_pt1 | contig 12267 bp, 6 predicted proteins | sample KBSM54metaG_FD_184399 | JGI IMG/M metagenome (GOLD analysis project Ga0207687, IMG submission 184399) | Miscanthus rhizosphere microbial communities from Kellogg Biological Station, Michigan, USA - KBS M5-4 metaG (SPAdes) (version 2) | ecosystem: Host-associated > Plants > Roots > Rhizosphere >...
TCCGAGTAATCGTGCGCGTCGTCGGAGGCGATGCCCCATAGCGTCAGCCCGCGCGCGAGCACGTCGTCCCACAGCTGCTCGGTCGATGGATGATCCTTGTCGCCGAGGTTCCATTTCGTGAACTGGATGTTCGCGATCTCGACGAGCTTCGCGCCGCGCTTCGCGAGCTCCGCGAGCACGTCGCCGGTCATGCCCCAGAACCACTGCGGGTGGTTGATCTGGACGAGCGCGGCGCCGAGCGCCTTCGCGGCGACGAATCCAGCTTGGTACATGTCGACGCGCGAGTGGCTGTGGCGCTCGGCCCATTCGAGCTTGCCACCGGGCCGCGCGGTAACGCCGAGTGCGTTGACGTGGATCCGGCACTTCTTCGACTTGTCACCGATCGGCAAGCAGCCGGTCGGGTTGTGCGTGAGCTCGATGCCCGAGAGCACGATCAGCTTGTGCTGCGCGTCGGGTAGATGCACCGCGATCTGGCCGTGCGTGTTGCCGCCATCGACTTCGCTGACCCGGTTGTGATCGGTGAGCGCGATGAAGTCGTAGCCGCGCTGCTCGTACCAGCTCATCACCGAATCGATCGGCTCGCTCGAATCGCCGGACGGCCTCGCGTGGACATGGGTCGAGCCCTTCAGCCAGACCTCGGGCTCTTGCGGCGGTGGCGCTTCGACGACTTCCGCGTCGATGGGCAGCGGCGAGCTGACCTCGGCGTCTTGGATCTCTGGAACCACGGGGACCGGCGTCTGCGGCACGACCGGCGGCGCGACGTCGGGCCCGGCGCAACACGCGAGCGCGACCACCACCGCACGTTTCACGGCGTGCTCGCGGTATCGAGTGCGGCGGCGCCCTCGGGCGTCATCGCGGTGACCACGCCCCACGCGGTCTTCTGCCAGCGCGTGCGCAGGCTGAGGAACAGCCCGAGATCGTCGGTCAGCATCCGGCGCTCGACCGGATGGGTCGCGGTCATGTCCTGGGTCTCGCCCGGATCCGCGACGAGATCGTCGACGAGCGGCGCGCCGGTCCAGCTGACGCGCACCTTCCACCGCCCGATCCGCATCGCGTGCGATGCCTCGTACATCGACGCGTAGGACGGTCGCGCCCAGCCCTTGCCGATGCCCTGCGCGAGCGGCTCGAGCGCATCGCCTTGCGCGGCGCCGAGCGGCGGCTTACCGATCGCGGACAGTATCGTCGGCAGGAGGTCGATGCCTTCGGCGCCCTCGTCGACGATCGTGCCCGCGGGGAACCGCGACGGATCGTGGATCAAGAGCGGCACGCGAACGAGCGAGTCGCGCAGCGAGCCGCCGTGGCCGCAGCGCTGATCCTCGAACAGCTCCTCGCCGTGATCCGCGGTGATGATCAGCATCGTCTGGTCCCAGATCCCCCACGCCTTCAGCTGCGCGATCACGCGGCCGACTTGCTGATCGTGATAGCTGACCGCGGAGTCGTAGATCGCGCGCAGGCGTTCGACGTCGGCGGGCGGCGGGATGATGCTGCAGCCCATCGAGCCGGGCTTGAAGCCGAGGTCCTTCGCGGTGCCGAACTCCTGGAACGGACCGTGGTAGGGCCCGGGCGAGTAGATGTCGATCCACGGCTTGCGCGCGACCCACGGGCCGTGGGTGTCGATCGTACCGAGGAACAAGTACGTCGGGCCGTCGCGATGTTTGTCGAGCTGGCCGAGCGCGGCGTTGACGATCTTCTCGCCGGGGATGAAGTTATTCTCGACGCCGGACTCCCGCATCATGTTGCGGAACTCTTTGAACCCGCGATCGTAGTTGTCGTCGGTGTTGACGTAGCCGTTGCCGGTGCACGCGGTCGTGAAGTAGCCGTCCGCGGCGAGCTGCGTCGCGATCACCTCGAACTTGCGCGACAGCGTCGAGTTGATCTTCTTCGGATCGCCGGCGAGGCGAACGCCGTGGACCGCGGGATAGAGCGAGGTCCAAAAGCTCGAGTGACTCGCTTGCGACTCGTTGCCCTGGACGTAGTACTGGCGAAACACGGTCGACGATTTCGCGAGCTCGTCGAAGTTCGGGGTCTGCGCGCGCGCGCCGGGCGTGAAGATCGGGACCTTGTCCGCGCGCAGCGCGTCCATCACCCACAGGATGATGTACTTCGGCGGGTCGCTCTTCGGCAGCGCGACGGGCGCGGGCCCGTGCAGCGTGATCCGCGGATGACCGACGCGGGCCTTCGGGCAATCGCGCGCGATCAGGGACAGCCGCACGACCTTGCCCGCGGAGCCCGAGAGATCGACGCGCGGCGCATCTGCGCCGATCACGCCACCGGTCAGCGAGTCATCGCCGGCGCGCGCCGCGACCTCGAGCTTGCACGTGCCGCTGACGTCCGCGACGAGGTTCGCGCCGTCGGGGATCGTGATGTACCAGCCGGCCTCCGCGTTCTGCGCGAGCTCGAACGCATCGCTCTTCGCATCGAACGAGAGCGCCGCACGTGGATCCTGATCACCGGCAGGGGTCTCGGTCCCGATCCGCAGCCACGCGACGGCGATCGAGTCCCTACCGGAGGTCTCGATCGCGATCTGGTTCTCGCCGACGATCAGGTGCGCGGGATCGAGCGCGACCGCGAGCGTCTGCCAGCCGGGCTCGAGCTTCACACTCGCCGGCGCCTTTTTTGGCCCGGCCTTGCGGCCGTTGATCTTCACCGTGATCGCCTGCTTCGCGCCACCGTGGATCCGCAGGGTCAGCTGCGTCGACTTCGTCTGCGCGTGGGTGAGCGGAAGCTCGAGCGATGCGATCCGATCCGCGATCGCCGCGCGCTCGCCGTCGACGACCTGCCCGAGGTGCCAGCGCGGCGCGGGCATCCCGAACCGGATGAACCGCGAGAACCCGATGCCGCTCGCATCGACGACGATCTCGCCATCGACCGCGCGATGCGCGGTGTGGCGGTTCGGCACGAGCTCCCAGGCGACGTGCTCGCTGCGCGCGGGCTTCGGCGGCGCGGCATCGGCCGGCGGCTTCGCGGCATCGCGCGGGGTGACCACCGCGACCGCGGCGTCGTCGTGATGCGGCTGCTTCTTGCCGCCGCAGCCGAACGCCGCGATCGCCGCGAGCGCTACTGCTCGCATGCGTTGCGAATCTCGCGCACGATCGCGCCTCGCCTCGGCAACCGCGAGATCGCCTGGTCGACGTACTGCTGGTGGTGCAGCGCGCACGCCGATAGGCCGAGCACGCGCAGCGCCTCGTGATTGAACCGCTCGACCCCGAGGATCCGCAGCGCTGACTTCTCTGCCGCGGCGTTATTTCCCGCGTCGAGCTCCTGCTTCGCACTCGCGAGCGCCTTCGGCACGTCGGCGATCTCGAGCGGGCCGGTCGGGTTGGCAGCGGATCCGGATCCCGAGCCGGTGCCCGGAGGCCTCGTCGGCTTTGCGAACTTGATGCCGTGGTCCTTGCAGACCTGCGCCGCGACGACGCGATCGTTCGGCTCGAGCTTCGCGAGGTAGCCCTTCGCGCGATCGGCCATCGCCGGATCTCCCGTCGAGCACGCAGCGCGCGCCGCGACATCGAGCGCGGTCAGGTTCTTCGGATCCTTCGCGAGCGACGCATCGGCATCTGCGAGCGCCTGCTTGTAGTCGGCCTTGCCGAGCTCGGCGGAGGCCTTCTCCGCGAGCGCGTTTGCATCGAGCTCGTGGCTCACCGGCTTCGGCGCCGCGGTGCACGTCGCAGCTTTGTCGAAGTCGGGCGCGGCTTCGGGCAGGACCTTGACCGCTTCGTCGTGCGCGGTCTTCGCGCTCGTGCAGTCGTGGCGCTTCGCGTACGCGCCGAGCGCCGCGAGTTGCTCCGTGCGATACGCGGTCTTCGCGTTCGTCACGTACTTCTCGACGGTCGGATTGTTCGTCACGACGCCGGCCATGCGGATGATGCCAGGCCAGTTCTTGTCGGCCTCCATCTCGCCGAGGCCGATCAGCAGCTGATCCTGATCGACGGTCGCGGCATCCGCGACGAGCGCGATCGCGGCATCCGGCGTCGCCTGCGCGATCGAGGCCGCATCCTTCGCGACGTGCGCCGCGCGCTTCGGCTCGCTGCCGTGCTGGGTCGCGAGGATCGCGGCGGTCGCGCCACCGCCGACGACGAGCACCGCGACCGCGATCAGCGGACCGCGGCTCTTCTTCGGGGCAGGCGGCATCGTCTGCGAAGCGCCGGTCGCGCCCGCGAGCGTGGTCTGGACGCCGAGCTTGGACGCGCCCGGTCCGGTCGGCGCTTTCGTCGCGCCAATGACGCCCGTTGGTGGCCGTACGATCGGCATGCTCGAGCTCGCGCCACTCAGCTTCATCACGAGCATCGCGCTCGCCGCGGCGGTGTCGCCGCCGATCGGTGCGAGGTCCGCGGCGAGCTCGCCGATGTTCTGGTAGCGCTGCGCCGGATCCTTCATCAGGCAGCGCGCGACGACCGCGGCGTACGCCGGATCGACGCCGACGAGCGGCTCGGGCTCGTCCATCACGACCTTGACCGCGAGCTCGGTGATCGTCTCGGCGACGAACGGCAGCTTGCCGGCGACCGCTTCGTAGAGAATCACGCCGAGCGACCAGATGTCGCTGCGCGCGTCGACATCGCGCGCCGACCGCAGGTGCTCCGGCGACATGTAGCCGGGCGAGCCCATCACGGCCGTCGTCTTGGTGATCTTGAAGTCCTGCGCCGACGGCGCGGTCGCGATCCCGAAGTCGAGCACCTTGACGAGCGCGCCGCCGTCGATCCGCCGGGTCACGAACAGGTTCGCCGGCTTGAGATCGCGATGGACGATGCCGAGCGCGTGGGCCTCCGCGATCGCGACACACGCCTGGAGCACGTAGTCGGCGGCTACGTACGGTGCGATGGTGCCGTGCTCGATCAACTGGCCGAGGTCCTCGCCCGACAGCAGCTCCATCTCGATGTACGGGACGCCATCCTCGAGCGCGCCGACATCGCTGACCCGGCACACGTGATCGCTCTTGAGCTTCGCGGCGGCGCGCGCCTCGCGGACGAAGCGCTGGACGATCTCGGGATTTATCGCGAGCTGCGGATCGAGGACCTTGATCGCGACCTGCTGGTCGAGGCCGACGTGGGTCGCGACGTACACCGATCCCATGCCGCCCTGGCCGAGCAGACGCTCCACTCGCAGCTTTCCTGCCACCAACGAGCCCGGCTCGAGCATCTCCGACGACTCTAGCAGCGCGGGCGCCGGTAATCGAATCCGGCGGCGGCTTTGCTGAAGTCGGTCTGAAATCGATCCGACCGGCCGGGAGCCGGCGCTTACGACTTGGAGTTCTTGTCGACGAGCTTCGAGAACGGATTGTTCACGAACCCAGATACGCCCCAGTTATCCGGCGCGTCGTTGCGCGGCCCACGATCGTCGCGGCGGTCATCGCGGCGCGGACCGCGATCGTTGCGCGGACCGTCGTTGCGCGGACCGTCGTTGCGCGGACCATCGTTGCGCGGACCGCGATCGTTGCGCGGACCATCGTTGCGCGGCCCCCGATCGTTGCGCGGACCATCGTTGCGCGGACCGTCGTTGCGCGGACCGTCGTTGCGCGGACCACGATCGTTGCGCGGCCCCTGCCCTTGGTCGTTGCGCGGACCGCGATCGGCCCACTGGCGACGCGGCGCGGGACCGTCGTTGCGCGGACCGTCGTTGCGCGGACCGTCGTTGCGCGGGCCCTCGTTGCGCGGACCGTCGTTGCGCTGCTGTTGCTGCTGCTGGCCCTCGGGGCGCGGACCGCGATCGTTGTTGCGCGGTCCCCTCGCCTGCTGCTGCTGGTTGTTGCGCGGGCCGCGCTGCTGCTGCTGCTGATTCTGGCCCTGCTCCTGGTTGCGCTGGCGCTGCGGCGGGCGGGCCGACAACGCGATCCGCTTGCGCGCGTGATCGATCTCGAGCACGCGGACCTTGAGGCGCTGGCCGACCTTCACGACCTCGGTCGGATCCTTCACGAACTGCTCGGCGAGCTGCGAGACGTGGACGAGCCCGTCGTTGTGGACGCCGATGTCGACGAACGCACCGAACGCCGTGACGTTCGTGACGACGCCCTCGAACACCATCCCCTGCTTGAGGTCCTCCATCGTCGTGACGTCGTCGCGGAACTTCGGCGGCGCGAACTCCGCGCGCGGATCTCGACCCGGCTTCTTGAGCTCTGCCGCGATGTCGCGCAGCGTCGGCTCGCCGACATCGCCACCGACGTAACGCGAGAGGTCGAGCTTGTCGACGATCTCGGCGTTACCGACGAGCTCGCTCAGCTGAACGCCGAGGTCACCGGCCATCTTCTCGACGAGCGGATAGCGCTCGGGGTGGACGCCCGAGACGTCGAGCGGGTTCGAGCCGCCGCGGATCCGCAAGAAGCCCGCCGCCTGCTCGAACGCCTTGGGGCCCAAGCCGGTGACGTCCTGGAGCTGGCCGCGCGACGCGAATGCGCCGTGCGCGTCGCGGTGCAGCACGATCTTCTTCGCGAGCGACTTGCCGATGCCGGCGACGTAGCCGAGCAACTGCGCGCTCGCGGTGTTGAGCTCGACGCCGACGTGGTTGACGGCGCTCTCGACGACATCGCCGAGCCGCTTCGCGAGCAGCGACTCCTGGACGTCGTGCTGGTACTGACCGACGCCGATCGACTTCGGCTCGATCTTGACGAGCTCGGCGAGCGGATCCTGGAGCCGGCGAGCGATCGAGATCGCGCCGCGGATCGTGAGGTCGAGCTCGGGGAACTCTTCGCGCGCGAGGTCCGACGCCGAGTACACGCTCGCGCCGGCCTCGTTGACCGACACGACGTGCGCGCCCTGGACGCCGGCGTCGCCGAGCGTCTTCTTGACGAAGCTCTCGGCCTCGCGCCCGCCGGTGCCGTTACCGACTGCGATCGCGCGCGGCTGGTGCTCCTTCACGAACGCCGTGAACTGCGCCTTCGCCTGCGCGAGCTGAGCGTCGCCCTGCGTGATGTAGATCGTGATCGTTCCGAGGAACTTGCCGGTCGCGTCGATCGCGGCGCACTTGCAGCCGGTGCGGAGGCCGGGGTCGACGCCGATCACCGCAGCGCCGCCGAGCGGAGCCGCGAGCATGAGGTTGCGCAGGTTGCCCGCGAAGATATCGACGGCCGCGACATCGCTGCGCGACTTCAATTCCGCGCGAACGTCGTTCTCGACCGACGGCAAGAGCAGGCGCTTGAGGCCATCGGCGATCGCGAGCTTCAGCTGCTCTGCCCACGGCGACGCAGCGCTTATCTCCGCAGCGCCTTCGGCGCTGCTGCGCGCCGAGCCTTCGCTCGGCTTGCCGAGCTTCGCCAAGCGCTGGATGCCGGCCTCGACCTTCGCGCTGTCGATCGCGACATGCGCGCGCAGCACGCCCTCGGCCTCGCCGCGGCGGATCGCGAGGTAGCGGTGCGATGGGATCTGCTTCACGTGTTCGCGATGCTTGTAGTACTGCTCGAACTTCGTCGGCTCGGCGTCCTTGCCGGGCATCACTTCGCTGACGAGCTCGCCGTGATCCGCCATCTCCTTGCGGACGAACGCGCGGATCTCGGCGGTATCGGCGAGCTGCTCCGCGACGATGTCGCGCGCGCCGGCGAGCGCGTCGGCGTCGCTCGTGACCTGCTCGGTGATGAATGCCTTCGCGGCGCCGGCTGGATCGCCCTCGCCCTGCGCGAGGATCTGATCGGCGAGCGGCTGGAGGCCCTTGTCGCGCGCGACCGAAGCGCGGGTCTTGCGGCGCGGCCGGTACGGCGCGTAGAGGTCTTCGAGCTCGGACTTCGAGTGCGCGGCGCGGACCTTCGCCTCGAGCTCGGGCGTCAGCTTCCCCTGCTCCTGGATCGACGCGAGCACCGCGGCGCGGCGCTCCTCGAGCTCGACCAGGTACGCCCGCCGTTCCTCGATCGCGCGGATCTGGACCTCGTCCAGGCCGCCGGTGCGCTCCTTGCGGTAACGCGCGATGAACGGCACCGTGTTGCCTTCATCGAGCAGCGCGATCACGGCGGCGACGCCTGGGCGGGCAGCGACAGCGGCGAACGCGAGCGCGGGCACCGGATCGAAGTCAAGCGTAGCGGGAGCGCCGTCGGCGGTCATATCGGGTCCGCGACCGTAGCCGCGCCCGTTGCCCTCGGCAATAGGTATGTTCCCCGATGAAAGGAGGCCCGCGGACCGCGGGCCGGTAGAGATAATGTTAGACCCCGTTCGCGAGAGCCTGATCCGGCGGCTGCCGAAGGTCGAGCTCCATCTCCATATCGAAGGCACGCTCGAGCCCGAACTGATGTTCGCCCTCGCGACCAAGCACGGCGTCAAGCTGCCCTACGCATCGGTCGAAGAAGTCCGCGCCGCTTACAAGTTCGGCGATCTCCAATCGTTCCTCGACCTCTACTACGCAGGTTGCGACGTGCTACGCGATCGCGCGGATTTCAAGGCGCTCGCCGACGCGTACTTCGCGCGCGCCGCGGCAGACAAGATCGCCCATGCCGAGCTGTTCTTCGACCCGCAGACCCACACGGTCCGCGGCGTCGCGATGGCGACCATCATCGATGGCCTTCACGACGCGATGGCCGAGGCGAACCAGAAGCACGGCATCACGTCGTCGCTGATCTTGTGCTTCTTGCGCCACCTCTCGGAGGACGACGCGCTCGCGACGCTCGAGGCCGCACTCCCGTACAAGGCCAAGCTCGTCGGCGTCGGCTTGGATTCCGGCGAGCGCGGCAATCCGCCTTCGAAGTTTCAGCGGGTGTTCGCGAAGGCGCGCGCCGCGGGGCTCCATGCCGTCGCGCATGCGGGTGAAGAAGGCCCCGCCGCGTATATCCGCGAAGCGCTCACGCTGCTCGAGGTCGAGCGCATCGATCACGGCGTGCGCTGCGATGAAGATCCGGCGCTCGTCAACGAGCTCGCGCTGTCGCAAGTGCCGCTCACGGTGTGCCCGCTGTCGAACAAGGCGCTGAAGGTCACGCCGGATCTGGCGAAGCATAACTTCGCGAAGCTGCTGCGCGCCGGCGTCGCCGTGACGATCAACTCCGACGATCCAGCGTACTTCGGCGGCTACATCACCGAGAACTACGTCCAGACCGCGGATGCACTCGATCTGACGGTCGACGAGATCATCAAGGTCGCCGAAAACGGCGTGGTCGCCGCGTTCATCGGTCCCGAGGAAAAGGACGCGCTGCTCGTCAAGATCCGCGACGCCGTCGCCGCGTTCTAAATCACGCCTGCAGCGCTCGCGATCGCACGGACGTCGTCGATCGTGTTCGCTTCGGCCGCGGTCTTGTCGCTGCGATAGCGGACGACGCGCGCGAGCCGGAGCGCGAGCCCACCGGGATAACGCGGCGAGCGTTGAACATCGTTGAACGCGATCTCCGCGACGATCTCCGGCTTGATGTAGACGATGTGCCCGTCGCGATCGACCTCGCGCGCGAGGAACTCGACGGTCTGCCACTTCAGCATCTCGTCGGTCATGCCCTTGAACGTCTTGCCCAGCATGACCCAGTCATCGCCCTTCCGCGCGCCGAGGTGGATGTTCGACAGCCAGCCCTTGCGCCGCCCACTGCCCCACTCCGCCGCGAGCACGACGAGGTCGAGGTGATGGACGCGCTTGATCTTCAGCCACGCCGCGCCGCGACTACCGGCGTCGTACGGCGCATCGAGCGCCTTCGCCATCACGCCCTCGTGCCCCTTCGCGACCGCCGCGTCGTAGAACGCCGCCGCTGCCGCTGCATCGCGCGTGATCAGGCGCGGCACCGCGTGGACGCCAGCGATCTCTTGGAGCGCGGCGAACCGCTGCTCCGCGGGCGAATTCAACAGCAACTGCTCGTCGACCATCAGGACGTCGAACAGCGCGAGCGACAGCGGGACCTGGCTGCGCAGCTCGAGCCCCTTCTTGCCGAACCGCCGCATCGTGTCCTGAAACGGCAGAGGTGCCTGGTTCGGACCGTAGACCACCGCCTCGCCATCGAGCACGAGCCGGCGCGCCGGCATCGCGCGCACCGCTTCGATGATCTCCGGCGCGAAGTGCGAGACGTCGTTGAGGCCGCGCGAGTACGCGCGGACGTCGTCGCCGTCCTTGTGGATCTGGACGCGAAAGCCATCGAGCTTGAGCTCGAACGAAGCCTCGCCATCGAGCAGCTCCAGCGCACCCGCGGCGTCGTCCGCGGTCTGCGCGAGCATCGGCAGGATCGGCCGGAACAGCGTCAGACCATAGCGGCCGAGCTCCGCCGCGCCGCCTTCCAGTGCGACGGCCGCGACCTCGCCGAGGTCGCTCGACAGCATGTACGCGCGCCGCACGATGTCGATCGACAGCTCTCCGGCGGCCGCGATCGCTTCGAGCACGAGGCCGTCGAGCGCGCCCTGGCGAATCTCGCCGACGATCAAACCCGCGAGCAGTTGCTGCTCGGGCGCGGTCGCGAGCGCGAACAGCGCGCCGAGCTGATCCTTGCGCTCCTTCGCGGAGCCGGCCCCGCGGAGCGCTGCGATCTCGCCGAGCCGGCGATCGACCTCGGTCAGCGACAGGTACGGCGCCTGGGCCGGCGCGCCTCGGACCTCCGAGATCAGCGCGTAGCCGACGTTCGTCTTGTGCGGAACTTCGCCCGCAAGGAAGTGTGCCCCGATCGCGCGCTCGTCCGCGGACATCTGCCGCAAGCAGGTCGCGAGCAGCTCGATCTTCTTCAGCCGGCCGCTGGTCTCGGCGACCGCGGCGCTGGTGGCTGAGAGCTCGCTGAATCGCACGCGTGGTGTATACGCCGAAAATGGTGAGCGGCGGTCCCGCTGGAACGGCCGCCGCTCGAACAGGGTGCCTGCAAGCAGGGGCCCCGATGACCGAACGCATGTGCGCGTTCCGTGCCACGCCTCACACGCGGCAAGCACGCGAATCTGCATGCCGCGTACTGGCGACCTGTTCAGCCATCGGCCGTCACCGGCAGATCGACTAGCCGCGTCGTGGCATCATCTGTTTCGCGTGCTCACCCAGCTCGGGCGCTACCGCGTGGATCAGTTGCTCGCCCGCGGCGGGATGGGTGAGGTTTATCTCGGCCGGATCATCGGCGAGCACGGGTTCGAGCGGCCGATCGTCATCAAGGCATCCGGACCGAGCTGCTGACCGACGAGCGCGTCGCGCTGATGTTCGTGGACGAGGCGCGGATCGCGGCCGGGCTCCACCACCGCAACATCGTCCAGACGATCGACTTCGACGTGTTCGACAGCGGCGCGTTCCTGGTCTCCGAGCACGTCGATGGTTGCGATCTGCGGACGCTGCTCAAATACCTGCGCGCGCCGCCGCGCTACGACATCGCGGTCTCGATCATCGCGGAGGTCGCGACCGGCCTCGATGCGGCCCACGACGCGTGCGGCGAGGACGGCCACGCGCTCCAGCTGGTTCATCGCGACGTGTCGCCATCGAACGTGCTGCTCGGCATCCACGGCGAGGTCAAGGTCGCCGATTTCGGCGTCGCGAAGGCGCGGTCGCGCAGCTACCACACGGTGTCGAACACGCTGAAGGGCAAGGCGCCGTACATGGCGCCCGAGCAGATCCTCGGCGAAGCGATCGATCGCCGCGCCGACGTGTTCGCGCTCGGCGTGTTGCTCTACGAGACCACGACGCGGACGCGGCTCTATTCGGCGTCGTCGAACGCGGTCGCGATGCGCCAGATCCTCGACGGTGAAGTTCCGGATCCCGCGACCCGGCGACCCGGCTATCCCGCGGAGCTCGCCGCGATCGCGCGAAAGGCACTCGCGCGCGATCCGAACCAGCGCTACCAGACCGCGCGGGCGCTCGTCGACGATCTCGATCAGCTCGCGCACGCGAAGCGGTGGACGCTGTCGCGCACGCCGATCGGCGATCTCGTGCGTGTCGTGCGCGAGCGCGTCGCCGCGGAACCGCTCGGGCCGACGCCGCACAACCTGCCGCCGGTGCCGTCGTGACCCAGCCGGCGCGCGGCCACGACGAGACCGTCGGTCCGTATCGGCTGATCCGCGCGATCGGCGCGGGCGGCTCCGCGCGGATCGATCTCGCGCGGATCGATCGCGCGTACAACTTCCAGCGCCACGTCGTGATCAAGCGGCCGCTCGAGCACCTGCGCGGCGATCCGCTGGTCGCGGCCTCGCTCCGCCGCGAAGCGCGGATCGGCGGCCGGCTCCGCCACCCGAACCTCGTCGCGGTGCTCGATGCAGGCACGCACGACAACTACGACTACCTCGCGCTCGAATACATCCACGGAACGTCGCTGCGCGATCTGATGCAGACCGACGTCACCGGCGGTCAGGTCCGCGCGCTGCCGCTCGAGGTCGCGCTCGGCATCGTGATCGACATCTCGCGCGGGCTTCACGACGCGCACCAGCTGGTCGA
>Ga0207687_10002606_pt1 | contig 12237 bp, 14 predicted proteins | sample KBSM54metaG_FD_184399 | JGI IMG/M metagenome (GOLD analysis project Ga0207687, IMG submission 184399) | Miscanthus rhizosphere microbial communities from Kellogg Biological Station, Michigan, USA - KBS M5-4 metaG (SPAdes) (version 2) | ecosystem: Host-associated > Plants > Roots > Rhizosphere >...
CACCCCCACCGCCGCGGCCTCGAGGAACGTCGGGAACCCGAGCGCCGCGAGATCGGCGTCGTCGATCCACGCGGCGCGCTCCTCGATCCGGTCGCGGATCCGGTTCGCCTCGTCGCGCGTCGTCAATCGGACCCCGGACTCCAAGAGCCAGCGCACGCTCTTGTCGCAACCCGCCCGGCTGAAGACGAAGTAGATCGCCGGCAGCATCCCTGCGCCCTCGAGGACCTCGACGACGTCTTCGCGGCGTGGAACGAACGCGCGGGCGCCCGGCCGGCGTCCCTGACGTCGCCCCGTCGAGCGATACCGCACCTCCTCACGGTCGAGCGCGACGACATAGGGGTTCGGGACGAGGTTCCCCCGTTCCTGCACGTGCATCGGATGGAGCCGGTGGCCGACCAGATAGTGGTGCTCCAGGGGCACTGGGCGCTGCTCCTCGATCACTACGTCGGTGTCGCCGCGCAGTGTCCCGATCCACGCGCCGAACTCCTCGGCGTTGCTGATCGTCGCCGACAGACACACGACCGATACGGACGGCGGCAGGTGGATCAGCACCTCCTCCCAGACCGCGCCGCGGTACGGATCCTGCAGGTAGTGCACCTCGTCCATCACGACCGTCTGGAGCCCGCTCAGCGTGTCGCTCCGCTCGTACAGCATGTTGCGGAGCACCTCGGTGGTCATCACGACGATCGGCGCCTCACCGTTGATCGTGTTGTCGCCGGTGAGCAGACCCACCTGGTCGCGCCCGTGCGCGGCGACGAGGTCGCCGAACTTCTGGTTCGACAACGCCTTGAGCGGCGTCGTGTAGAAGCATTTCCGCCGGGCGTCGAGCGCACGCGCCACGGCGAACTCGGCGACGACGGTCTTTCCCGCCCCGGTCGGCGCCGCCACGAGGACCGAGCGGCCCGCGTCGAGCCCCTCGATCGCTCGGAGCTGGAAGGCATCGAGCGGGAAGGCGTAGCGTTCCGCGAACGACGCTGGGGCGGTCACACGCGCCAGTCTAGGGACCGGCCTACGGGCGGACGCCGCACGCGGTGACGTGCTCGCGGAGCAGCCCGGTGAAGTGATCGGGCGCCTCGACGTTCGTCAGGTGACCCACGCCCTGGAGCACCTCGAGGCGCGCGCCGGGGATCTGCTCGGCCATCGGCGTCGTGAGATCGGCGGGGATCAACCGGTCGCCGTCGGCGGTGATGACGAGCGTCGGCACGTCGATCCCGGCGAGATCGCCGGTCGAGTCGGGGCGCTCGGCCATCCCGAGCGCGGCGGCGGCGATCGCCTCGGCGGACTGGTCCGCGACCCATCCCCTCACCCGTTGCTGGAGCTCCTCGGGCGCGTGCTCCGCGAGCAACGGCGGCGGGTTCGCCGCGAGGACGTTGCCCTCGCTGCGGAGCCGTTCGGCCAGATCGCGACGTCCGGCCGCCGCTTCCGGCGAGTCGGCGCCCGCACGCGTGTTGGCGAGGACGAGCCCGGCGATCCGGTCACGGGCCCGGCGCCACAGCTCGAACGTCACGTATCCGCCCATCGACAGACCGCAGACGACGAACCGTTCCAGTCCCGCCGCGTCGGCGGCCTGCAGGCAGTGGTCGGCGGCGAGCGCCATGGTCATCGTGGGGCCCGCCGAGGCCGTCATCCCGAAGCCGGGCAGATCCGGTGCGATCGTGGTCGCACCGAGGCGCTGCTGCTCCCACATCCGTGCGTCCAGCGGGAAGGCGTGCACGAGCAGGAGTCCGTCGCTCATCGCACCGCCCGAGCGTTGGGACCGACGAAGACCGAGAGCGACGACGGCTCGACCTCGAACGTGGCGGGCGTCGGCCCGACCCGTTCCCCGTCGGCGTACACCATCACGTGCCGGTCGGTCTCGATGTGGATCCGCTTCCCACGGGCCATCGTCACCGCCGGGTGCGTCACGTGGGTCCCTCGGAACACCCGCGGGAACGCCCGGAGGAACGCCCCCTTGCCGAGCGCCCCAAGCATGCAGGCATCGAGCTGGCCGTCGACCACGGACGCGTCTGGCGTGACCTTCATACCGCCACCGTAGCTGGTCGAGTTCCCAACGGCGACCAGCATGTGGGCGCCGGAGTGGACCACCCCGTCGACGTCGATCGTGAACAGCGCCGGGGTGAAGCGCGAGAGGGTCTTCACCAGCGCGGCGACGTACGTGCCGGTGCTCCCGAGCCGCACCGACATCGCGTTGGCGGCTTCGTTCACCTCCGAGTCGAACCCGCAGCTCCCGATCGCCACGTACCGACGTGTGGCCTCGGGCGTCGTGACCTTCGCGGTATCGATCTGAACGGCGGGGCCCTCGGCGCACGCACGCACCGCCGTCTCGAGGTTCCGCAGGCCGATCGCGTGGGCGAAGTCATCGGCGGTGCCCGACGGGAAGATGGCGAGCGTGGCCCCCATCCCCGCGAGCCCGTTCGCCGCCAGCCCGACGGTGCCGTCCCCACCGAGGCAGCCCACGCGGCTCACACCTGCGGCGGCGGCCGCGCGCACCCGGTCCTCGAGGTCGGGGCCCGAGGTGGACAACGCGATCTCGTGCGGGATCCCGGCCGCCGCGAGCAGCTGCTCGAGCTTGCCGATCACCTTGCCCGCCTTGCCGTTGCCCGCCGCTGGGTTCGCGACGACGACCAGCGGAGCGGCTCCCATCCGATGGGCTCCCTAGCCCCCGAGCCCTGGCGGGAGGCCGCCGCCCGAGCCGATCGGCTGCTGCTGCACCGGCGGGGGCAGGCCCGCGAGCGTGGAGATGTTGGTGTAGCTCGACCAGCCGCGCGCGATCAGGTCCTGACCGCTGGTGTTCGCGGTCTTCGCCTCGGCGAGCAGGTCGTCGGCGTTGGACGGATCCTGCATCGCCATCGCGGCGAGCCGGGCCGCGACCGCGAGCGACCGGAGGCCCGCCGTGATCTCGGGCTGGATCGTGGTGATCAGGTCGGTCTGGGTCTCGTCGAAGCCGTGATCCGCGACCGTATCCGTGAGCTTGAACTTGGCGAGCGTCGTGGCCGCCTTCTCCAGGTTGTCGGCCTCCGAGGTGAGCTGGTCGGCGGTGACCCCCGCGTCAGTCCCCTTGCCGAGGTTGGTGATGGCCGTCCCGACGTCGGCCGCGATCTGCGGTGTTGCGCCACCTTGGACCTGTCCGACGGAGGACAACGCGCCCTCGAGGTTCACCTTCCAGGCGGAGACCGCCTCACGTTGCTGCGCCTGCGCCGAGGCGGCCTTCGAGGCGTTGCGCTGCTTGTCGATCCCCTCGTACGCCCACCAGGTGACCGAGAGCACGAGCACCCCACACAGGAACAGGACCAGGCCGCGCACCCAGCCCCGCTGCGCGAACGGCTTCTTCACCACCACGGGCTCGTGCCGCGGCGCCCGCGGCGGCTGCCGGCTCTTGGTCTTGCCCTTGCCCTTGATCGCCATGCTGTCCCGCCTTCTATCCGGCCTCGGCCGCTCGCTGGCCGCGTTTCGCCAGGCGGCCGACGATGATAGCCGCCTCGTACAGGAGATACATCGGCACCGCCATCGCGGTCATCGTGTATGGGTCCGAGCTCGGCGTGATGATCGCCGCGAACAGGAAGATCAGGAAGATCGCGTAGCGACGGTTCTTGGACAGCCACTGCGGCGAGACGACCCCCACGAGCTCCAGGAACACCAGCAGGATCGGCAGGAGGAACGACAGGCCGAAGGCGAGCGCCACGAGCATCACGAACGAGACGTACCGATCGAACGTCAGCAGCGACACGACCCCCGGGCCCGCGAATCCCAGCAGGAAGCCCAGCGCTCGCGGCAGCGTGTAGTACGCGAACAGCGCGCCGACCACGAACAGGAAGAACGACGTCAGCACGAACGGGATCGACCACTTCTTTTCACGCGAGGTCAGACCGGGCACGATGAACGCCCACAGTTGGTAGAGCAGGATCGGCAGCGCGATCGCGATGGCGATGAACAGGACGATCTTGAGCTTGACCATCATCGGGTCGATCGGGCCCGTCACGACGAGGTCGCACCCGTTGGTCGATGCGTTCTGCGGGTTCTGCGCGACGAAGTCGCAGTACGGCTTGCGCAGCGCGTTCTTGAACGGGCCGTAGAGGAACCACGCCGCGATCCCCGAGATGGCGACCGCCCACACGCAGATGATGATCCGACGGCGGAGCTCTTGGAGATGCTCGACGACCGTCATCTCGCCGGTGCGCTCGGCGGGCGTCTTTCGGGAAGGGATCAGCTTCATGGCGGCTCCCGACCGCTCAGTCGGCGTCCGGCGACGGATCGTCCGACGCAGCCGGCTCCTGCGCCGGCGTCGTCGCGTCCGTCGCCGAGCCGTTCGTGCGCGCCGAGCGATGGACGACCGGGGCGGTCGCGGTCGTCGGCGGGCGCTTGGTCGACCCGTTCGACCCGTCCGCGCCGTCTCCGTCGAACCGGACCATGCCTCGGAACTCGTTGGTCACCTCGTCGAGGTTCACCATGCCCTTGACGTCGTCTTGGATCTTGCGGAACTCGCGCAGGCCACGGCCGATCTGACGGGACAGCTCGGGCAGGCGCTTGGGCCCGACCACGATGAGCCCGATGATCAGGACGAGCAGGAGTTCTTGGGGCCCGATGTTCAGCATGGGGATCGACCCCATGGTACCCCCGGGTTCAGCCTGAGCGGCCTTTCCCCGGGGTCGGGAGGTTCGAGACCCGCTGGCTCGCACGGTTGGAGCCGCGGGAGATGTCGTTGGCGAGGGGCGTGACCTCTTCCTGGAATCGGCGCGCGGCCCGGATCAGCTGCAGCATGTGGGAGACGAGGAAGGCGAGACACACGCACACCAGCGCGATCGCGAACCCGGACGCCAAGATCCACACCAGGAGCCAGGTGCTCATGCGGGGATGCTACCGCGGCCGCCGGCGTCGGGCTCAGCCGCGCTTGGCGAAGAACTCGCGGATGTAGGCGTCGTCCTCGAGCAGGTAGTGGAACTCGATGACGTCGTCCGCGGTGAACGTCGGGGTGTCCGGACTCGGTCCGCGTGGCGCGGCGGTCTCGACGTCGAACAGCTCGGGGTGCATCTGTGCGGCCTCGTCGTCGCGATCGATGTCGACGCCCGCCGACACGAGGAGCGCCACGATCTTCCGGTCCGCCCGCTTCTCGACCGCGTCGTCACACTCGGGGCACGTGAAGCGGTAGCTGCCCTCACGTCCGTTCGAACGGACGGACAGCAGGATCGACTCGGGACCCATGTCCACTTCGCCACAGCGCGGGCAGGTTGTCCGGATGGTGGTCATCTCCCCCGAAACATCGGCGATGACCCGAAGGGCCTTGAGAGCTCGTCCGAGGCCCGGTGCCTACCCGGAACTAGGCAGACGGCGGCCGTAGCGGGCGAGCGTTTCCCGTGCCTCGGACGCGATCTCGTCGCGGAGGCGGGCCGGCTCGAGCACCTCGGCGTCGGATCCGAGGCGCAGGAACAGACGCGCGATCCACCCCATCGTCGCGGTGGGCAGGGTCACCTCGAGCGACCCCTCGGGTCCCTCGGTCACGTCGCGCACGAGGTAGTACTCGGCAACCCATCGCGCCGGCGGATGGAGCCGGGCCCGCACGTCGACGTCTCGGTCGCTCGGCGTGTACAAGGGCCGTCCCGCCCCGGGCAGGCCCCGCGGCTCGAACCGTTCGCCGGTCGGCTCGGCAGAGGCGATCCGATCGATGCGCAGGAGCCGCTCGTCGTCCACGTCCACATCCCACACCGCGGCGTACCAGTGCCCCGCGCTCGCGAAGACGGCCTCCGGGTCGACGACCCGCTCGGTCCGTTCGCCCGTGCTCTGCGCAACGTAGGAGATCCGGAGACGCTCGCGCGACCCGCTCGCCGCGCGGACAGCGTCGAGGTTCTCGGGCGGTGTTCCCGGCTCGGCGCCGGCGATCCCCGCGGCCTCACCGAGGGCGTCGGGCCCGAGCGCCTCTCGGAGCTTCGCCAATGCCGCGGTCAGCGCGGGCGCGACGGGGACCCCGGGAGTGGCCGCGAGCTCCGTCGCGCGCACGTACACCGCGAGCGCCTCCTGCCGCGTCAGGCGCAAGGGGCGGGCGAAGTGGTCGGCCATCGCGACCCAGATGCCGCCGTCCTCGTCGATGTCGACGTCGATCAGGTCGCCCGGGCCGTACGGCGGCAGTCCGGCGAGGAAGAGCTGCTCGAGGTCCCGCCGGAGCTGCGGCACCGGGATCGCGAAGAGCGCCGAGGCCTCATCCAGCGTCGTGCCCGGATGTTGGATCAGGTACGGCACCACGACGAGCATCCGCGCGAGGCGCTCCTCGACCTTGACGCTCGCGCGTGGAGCGTCAGGCACCGGTCACCGCCACGAGACGAGCGATCACATCGTCGCGGAGCGCGGGCGGGTCGAGCACCTCGGCCTCGCGGCCGTACTGCAGGATCAGCGGTCCGAGCGTGTCCGCATCCGCCGCGGGCAGCGCCAGCACGATCCAGCCGTCCTCGCGGACCCGATCGCGCGAGGCGCCCGAGATGTTCCCCTCTGCGAGCACGGCGGCCTCGGGGGTGAACGCGACGTGCGCTACGGCGAGCCCGGCGGCGTCCCAGGGAGCCGACTCGACGTGCTCGATCGCCGCGAACCCCTCGGGCGGGTCGATCCCGGCGCCGGCGTCCGCGAGGTCGGTCGTCACTCTGGACAGGCGGAACGCCCGGATCGCGTCGCGCTCGTGGTCGTGCCCGACGAGGTACCAACGTCCCGACCGGAAGACCACGCCGAAAGCGTCCACGGTTCGTTCGGATGTGGCGCCCTGGGCGGTGCGATAGCCGAACCGAACGGCGTGGCGGTCACTCGCGGCGCCTGCGGCAGCCATCAGCCGGTCCTGGTCGGTGTCCGACTCCATCGCGAGCGGACCCCCCGGGGATCCGGTCAGGACGCCACCGTCGACGCCGTAGATCAACTTGCGAACACCGGACACGGCGTCGGTCGGCGCGGGCCCGCTCTGGGCGGCGAGGTACAGAGCGGTGATCTCCTCGGGGGTGAACGCGATGTCCGGCAGGTAGTAGCGATCCTTGCGGATCGTGTACCCCTGCTCGACGTCCCAGACGTCGGTCCCGGTCATCTCGAGCGGAACGCCGTAGGCGCGAAGCATGTCCTTGTCGCGCTCGAACTTGCGCTTGACCGAGTCCAGGTTGTCGCCCTGATAGGCCTCGAGGGTCTCGCGGATCTGCTCGAACGTCAGCGGTGTCGGCGACTCGAGCAGCAGACCGACGAGGTTCAACAACCGTTCGAGCGGCTCCATCGTGTCCTGGCCGGTCATCGTGCGCGATGATAGCCGCCGCATGCCGACGCCCCTGCAGCGCCGATGATCGCGTATACGCGGGGCCGCTTCGATGGGCCCGTGGGGACCGACGAGGTCTCGATCGACACGGTCGCGGGCACGGTGGTCGCGCGGATCTACGCGCCGCCGGGCGACCTCACCTCCGGAGACGACGTCGTCGCCGCGACGGCGTCCATCCCGGTCGGGGTCGTCGATCTCGAGCGAACGGCGGTCCTCGGCCCGTGGCCGCCGGACGCCTCCGACCCGAGCGATCCGCTCGGGCTCCGCTCGACGCCCGTGGTCCTGCTCGCCGACCCGTCGCTCGCGCGCGTCGCGCTCGCCGGGATCGCTCGAGCCGGGAGGGCCCCCGAGACCCGCTCCGTCGGACCGCCCGCCACGGCCCTGGGGCTGGACCTGCTGGCCGCGGTGACCTCGGGGGTCGAGGCGATCGTCGTCTCCGGCGCCAACGGCCGACAGATCGATCTCGTCCGGATCCTCGGCGGCCGGGCGATCGTGGCGTCGCCGGTATCGGACGGGAGTGACGGGCACGCGTGGCTCGCCGCTGCCGAGTTCGATGCGGAGATCCCGATCCCGATCGGACACGACGTGGACCGCGTGGCGATGCCACCGGTGGCCCTCGGACCGATGCACCAGCTCGTGCAGGTCGATCCCACCCCGGCGCTGGAGGAAGCGGGCGAGCCGATCGACGCAGCGCCGGATGTGCTGGCAGCCGCGGCCGCCGGCGTGCTCGCCGGGCGGATCGCCGCGGGCAACCGGCGCTGGCGCGCCGCCTTCGGGCCCTGATCTACATGTGCGCGATGAGTTGTTCGACCCGCTCGTCCGACGAGCGGAACGGGTCCTTGCACAGCACCGTGCGCTGCGCCTGGTCGTTGAGCTTGAGGTGGACCCAGTCCACCGTGTAGTCGCGCCGCTTGGCCTTCGCTTGCCGGATGAAATCGCCGCGGAGCTTCGCGCGCGTCGTCTGGGGCGGCTGGCGCATCGCGGTCTCGACCGCCTCGTCGGTGACGACCCGGTCGACGGCCCCCGAACGTTCGAGGAGGTAGAACAGCCCGCGTTCCCGGTTCACGTCGTGGTAGGCGAGATCCAACAGCGCGATCCGCGGCGAGCCGAGGGGCAGGTCGTGCTTGGCCATGTACCGCTCGATCATCACACGCTTCGTCACCCAATCGACCTTGCGGACGAGCCGCTCCGGCTTGTCGTCACGCAGAGCATCGAGGGCCTCCGCCCATTCCTCGAGCAGCATGGCCGAGGTGTCGTCGGCGCCCCGCCGCTCGATGAACCGCGCGGTCTTCTCGTAGTACTCGGTCTGGAGCTCGAGCGCGGAGAGTTCACGCCCGTTCGCGAGCTTCACGGTGCGCGTGCAGCTGGTGTCGTGGCTGATCTCTCGGATCGCCCGGATCGGGTTCTCCAGGGACAGGTCGCGCATCACCGTGTTGGCCTCGACCATCCGCAGCACGAGGTCGGTGATCCCGACCTTCATGAAGGTCGTCCATTCGCTCATGTTCGAATCGCCGACGATCACGTGCAGCCGCCGGTACCGCTCCGCATCGGCGTGCGGCTCGTCGCGCGTGTTGATGATCGGACGGCTCCGCGTGGTTGCGCTCGAGACGCCTTCCCAGATGTGCTCGGCACGCTGCGCGATGCAGTACTGCGCCCCTCGGGGCCCATGCAGGACCTTCCCCGCGCCGCACCAGATCTGCCGGGTGACGAAGAACGGGATCAACACGTCGGCCATGCGCGCGAACTCCCCGTGCCGCGCCACCAGGTAGTTCTCGTGGCAACCGTAGGAGTTGCCGGCGCTGTCCGTGTTGTTCTTGAACAGGTAGACGTCGCCGGCGATCCCCTCCTCGTGGAGGCGGAGCTCGGCCGCCGCGAGCAGGTGCTCCAAGATCCGCTCCCCCGCCTTGTCGTGCGCGACGACCTCGCGGATCAGATCGCACTCAGGGGTCGCGTACTCCGGGTGGGAGCCGACGTCGAGGTAGAGCCGCGCCCCGTTCTCGAGGAAGACGTTGGACGAACGCCCCCAGTGCACCACCCGGCGGAACAGGTAGCGGGCGACCTCGTCGGGCGAGAGCCGGCGCTGCCCGCGGAACGTGCAGGTCACGCCGTACTCGTTCTCGATCCCGAAGATGCGCCGTTCCATCGTGGTCCAGCGTACGGGGCGGGGCGAGGAACGCCGGGAGGGCCCCCCGCGGGGTTCAGCCGAGGTAGGAGCTGACCTCGTCCTTCGGCAACCGACGGAACGTGCGTCGCTGGGTGCTCGTGCGGTCGAGGACCCCGGCCTCGAGTTGCTCGGCGGGGACCTCTCGGGTCTCGGGCACCGTGGCGAGGAGCTGGACTGCCGTTCGGACCGCGGTCGCAAGATCCCAGCCGGCCTGATACCGGTCACGCAGGGCGTCGGTGAGCTCTTCGGCGTGACCGCCCATCGCGACGTACTGATCCTCGTCCGAGACCGACCCGTCGAACAGGATGTGGTAGATCGACGTGCCGTCGTCCTCGCCGTCGACCTCGCCGACCAGCAGCTCGATCTCGTAGGGCTTCATCTGCTGGGTGAAGATCGTGGACAGTGCCTGCGAGTATGCGTTGGCCAGGTCGCGGGCCTTCACGTCCTCGCGGCCGTATTGGTACCCCCGCAGATCGGCCAGGCGGATGCCCGCGATCCGGAGCTCCTCGAACTCGGAGTACTTGCCGACGCCGGCGAACGCGATCTTGTCGTAGACCTCGCTGATCTTGTGCAGCGTGGCGCTCGCGTTCTCGGCCAGGAACAAGAGCCCCTCGGCGTACTCGAGACCGATCACCGAACGGCCACGCGCGATGCCCTTGTGCGCGTAGTCCGAGCGATCCTTCATCAGCTGCTCGGGCGCGACGTACGGCATGAAGCTCACGAGGCATCCCTCCGCTCGGCCAGCACCGCGTCGACCGCTGCGATCACGTCGGCCTCCGGGACGTCGGCCGCGCCGTCAGACGTCACGCTGACCATGATCGGCCAGAGGCCGCGGACGGCGTCCGGCCCACCGGTCGCCGAGTCGTCGTCGGCCGCGTCGATCAGCGCCTCGGCCGCGACCCGGAGCGCGGCGTCACGGTCCAGGCCGGGCTTCCAGCGCTTCTTGAGCGAGTTCTTGGCGGGCTGCCCCCCGGAGCCGGTCGTCTGGTAGTCGTTCTCCTCCCACCGGCCGCCCGTCGCGTCGTAGTAGAAGATCCGCCCTTCGGCGCGCCGCTCGTCGTAGCCGCCGAACAGCGGCACCACGATCAAACCCTGCATCGCGAGCGGGAAGTTGCTCCGGATCATCTGCGCGAGCCGGTTGGCCTTGCCCTCGAGGGACAGCCGGTCGCCGGTGATCTTCTCGTAGTGCTCGAGCTCGAGCTGGAAGAGCTTGACCATCTCGATCGCCTGGCCGGCCACCCCCGCGATCGCGATCGCGCTCAAGCCGTCGGCGGCGAAGACCTTCCGCATCTTGGGATCGGCGATGATGTTGCCGCTCGTGGCGCGCCGGTCGCCGGCCATCACGATGCCGTCGGCGAACTTCAGCCCGAGGACCGTCGTGCCGTGCGGCACCGGGAACGGCGGGCCGTCACCCGAGCCGGGCGGGAGTGCATCGGGACGCTCGGTGCGAAGGAGCTCGACGAAGCTCGGGCTCGCACCGAACGGCGCGGCGCCGAGGTGGAGCGGGAGCGGTTCGCTCACTGCCCGCCCTTCTGGACGTAGGACTTGACGAACTCCTCGGCGTTCTCTTCGAGGACGGAGTCGATCTCGTCCAAGATCTCGTCCATCTCGTCCTTGAGCTCGGCCGCCTTGGACGACGCGGCGACCTGGCCGGCGTCATCGGCGGCAGCGTCGTCCGAGCCGCCCTTCTTCTGGATGCGCTTCTGCTCCTGCTCGGGCACGGTGGCTCCTTTCCGGCCGACATCCTACCGCCGGTCGTGCGCTCGACCGGGAGGGTCGCGCCAAGGGTCGCGGCTGTCAGGCCTGTAGGCGATCCACCAGGTCCGAGGCGGTCGGCGCCGCCTCCAAGAGCTCCTCGACGTGGGCGCGTGTGCCCTTGAGCGGCTCACGCATCGGCACGCGCTGCAACGTGTCGCGGCCCGCATCGAGGATCACCGAGTCCCACGACGCCGCGGCGATCGCGTCGGGGTAGCGCGAGATGCATCGTCCGCGGAAGAACGCGCGAGTGTCCTCCGGCGGCTCCATCACGGCGTGCTCGATCTCCTGGTCGGTGACGAGCCGCTCGACCTTGCCGGTCGCGACGAGCCGGTCGTAGAGGCCCTTCCCCCGGCGGACGTCGTGGTACTGCAGGTCGACGGCGCGGAGCTTCGGGTCGCCCCAGCCGAGGCCGTCGCGCTCGCGGTAGCCCTCCAGCATCCGAAGCTTGGCGACCCAGTCGAGCTGCCCCACAAGGGACATCGGGTCGGCCACCAGTCCGTCGATCACCGATTCCCAGCGCTGGATCACCTCGCGGTTGGCCGGCGTGTCATCTTCGCGGTCGACGTACTTGCGTGCGATCTCCAGGTACTCGCTCTGGAGCTGCACCGCGGTCATCCGCCGGCCGTCGGTGAGCTCGATCTCGGTGACGAGGTCGAGGTCGCGCGAGACCGCGTGGATCGCCGAGACCGGCTCGACGAGCGAGAAGTCCGGCAGGAAGCCGTCCTCGATCATCTTCAGCACGATCGCGGTCGTCCCCATCTTCAGGAACTGCGCAACCTCGCACCGGTTCGCATCGCCGACGATCACGTGCAGGCGGCGGTACTTCTCGGGATCGGCATGCGGCTCGTCGCGTGTGTTGATGATCGGGCGCTTCAGGGTCGTCTCGAGGCCGACCTCCGTCTCGAAGAAGTCGGCCCGCGCGGTCAGCTGATAGCCGGCGGTGGTCCGGTCGTCCCAGGAGCCCTCGTAGCCGACCTTGCCCGCGCCGGTGAAGACCTGCCGCGTGACGAAGAACGGCGTGAGGTCGCGGACGATGTCAGCG
>Ga0207687_10002612_pt1 | contig 12215 bp, 12 predicted proteins | sample KBSM54metaG_FD_184399 | JGI IMG/M metagenome (GOLD analysis project Ga0207687, IMG submission 184399) | Miscanthus rhizosphere microbial communities from Kellogg Biological Station, Michigan, USA - KBS M5-4 metaG (SPAdes) (version 2) | ecosystem: Host-associated > Plants > Roots > Rhizosphere >...
GAACTCGCCACACCAGCCGCGCTCGACGCCGCCACCCCCTCGGAGCGCGCTCCGCTCTGACGTCGAAGAACCGGACAGGTCCTGACCGGTTCAGGGTGCAACGATGGCGCCGTGCGTGCAGACCGGTTGGTCGCCATCTTGTTGATGCTCCAGGCGAAAGGGCAGGTCACCGCGGCCGAGGTGGCCGAGGAACTCGAGGTCTCCGAGCGCACCGCCCGGCGTGATCTCGAAGCGCTCGGCATGGCCGGTTTGCCCATCTATTCGCGCCAAGGCCGCAACGGCGGCTGGCAACTCATCGGCGAAGGCACCACCGACCTCAGCGGGCTCACGGCACCGGAAGCGCGTGCGCTGTTCCTCGTGGCCGGCCCGGCGTCGGCCACGCCCGAGGTGAAGGCCGCGTTGCGCAAACTCGTGCGCGCGCTGCCGGAGACGTTCCGCACGCCCGCGGAAGCGGCGGCCTCGGCGGTCGTCGTGGATCCGGTGGCGTGGGACCAGCCGGCGGGCCCGCGGCGCACGCCCGTGTTCCTCGATGCGGTGCAGCGCGCGGTGATCGAAGGTGAACAGATCACGCTCGGTTACGTCGCCCGCGACCGCGCCGCGAGCACGCGTGTCGTGCACCCGCTCGGTCTCGCGGCGAAGGGCCTCGTGTGGTACCTCGTCGCCGACACCGAGGCGGGGCTGCGAACGTTCCGCGTCGATCGGATTGCGTCGGTCGATCCGACCGGCGATCCGGTCGTGCGGCCCGAAGGGTTCGACCTGGCGGAGGCGTGGCGTCTCGTCACCGACGAAGTCGAACGCCGGCGTTCACCGGTGCACGCTGATGCGCTCGTCGCTCCCGAGATCGTGAACGTGCTGCGATGGACCCTCGGCACGCGCGTGCAGATCGGGCCTGCCGAACCTGACGGCCGCATCGCCGTCGAGTTGCGCGGTCAGAGCATCGAAGCGCTCGCGGGAGAAGTCGCGGGATTCGGCGCGCTCGTCGAGGTCGTCAAACCACCGGAGATGCGCGACCGCCTCGCGCTGGTGGCGCGGGAGTTGTCTGAGCTGTACGCGTGAGACCGACGGCGACGAGGAACGGGATCACCCACTCGAACACTGCGTCGGCGATCACGACCCCCGCACCCGACCGGAACGCGATGAGGCCGATGAGATGGTCGGTGAGGTGGTCGCGCACGGGGCCGTACACGCACATCGCACCGATCATCATCACGAGTGCGCCTCGTGCGAACCGTTCGTGCAACCGCCAGAACACCAGAGCGAGCAACCCGAACCCGAGGCCCGCCTCCGCGTAGTACACGAGCGGACCGAAAGGGGTCGTCGCCTCCGGATACCGCCACCAACCGAAGTGGTGCGCGATCACGTCGAGACCGATGTTGACGATCCCCGCGCCGAACGCCGCGAGCACAGCGCGGCCTGCTCGCGTTCGATCGCCCCCGACCCAGCGGAGGACCACGGCGAACAGCACGATCAGATACAGCCCCTCGAAGGCGATGAAGGGCTGGTAGGACCGGCCGAAAAGGGGCATCGGCGCCGAACCGTACCGACTCCCGCGCTTGGGCAGGCAGGACCACCGCCGGCGTCGAATCTCCAGCCTGTGAGGGGATTACGCGGACTGGTCGTCGTCGGCGCGCTCGTGTTGGGCCTGCTCGTCGTGCCGATCGGAACATCGAACGCCGCGGCCGCGAAGTGCGGACGGCTCGACCTCCCCGAGACGGGCATCCAGGGCGATGTCCCTCGACTCGACCAACTCTCCGGACGCGCGATGCGCGGCTACAACTGCGGCGTCGCGCTCGTCGGTCACACCGACCTCGGCGGTACCGGTGGCCACGCCAACATGGCGTGGGTCGGCAACTGCGCCTACGTCGCCAGCGCGGGCCAGGGCATCTCCGTCGTCGACGTGTCTGACCCACGAAACCCGACGCTCGTGTCGACGTTGCACGGCAGCGGTTCCGATTTCACGCTCGAGACCATCGCGGCGACGAAGGTCGGCTCACGCGCGATCCTCGCCGCGGGTCGCTACGGACCGGCCCCGATTCCCGTGTCAGCGCCGGTCGACCTCTACGACGTCACCGACTGCGCGCACCCGCGCCTTGCGTCGACGTTCACGTTCCCGCAGAACGTGCACAACCTCACGTTCTCGCCGGACGGGACCCGCTTGTACGCGACCCTGCCGATCCAGGTGCTCGACGTGACCGACATCGCGCACCCCTCGTTTCTCGGCGTGCTCGACGACCAGATCCCCGAGCCGACGTTGCCGGGCAAGTACTTGTCGCACGAGATCATGACCAGCCCCGACGGCAACACGCTCTACCTCGGTGGTCAGACGCCGAACTACTCGTGGTTCACGATCGTCGACATCACGGGTTGGCCGGCGCGTGCACCGAAGGTGCTCAGTCAGGTCGAAGGGCGCGGACATTCGATCCGCTTGGCGAAGATCAACGGTCGCACGTATGCGCTGCACTCCGAAGAGAGCATCGTGGGACCGCTTGCGAAGGGCTGTGTTCCCGAGACGCTGAATCCGTTCGCAGGCGCCGCGCAACCGTGGTTGAGCGACGTCACCGATCCCGCGCACCCGATCATGCGCATCAGCCAGTTCAAGCTTGCGATCAACGATCCCGCGAACTGCGCGACGGAGATCGCAGACGGCGTGAACGCGAGCGTGCACTATCACGATGTCGACGATCCGAGTCACACGACGTTCGCGATGCTCTCGATGTGGAACGCCGGCCTGCGCATCGTCGACATCCGTGATCCGTACCACCCCCGCGAAGTCGGCTACTTCAACCCGGGCGCGTTCCTCACGCCCGGCGACGACGTCCTGCTCGACAAGGCGTGGGGCCACATCAGGTACATCCCGAGCACGGGCCAGATCTGGTTCGCGACGCAGTCAGGCGGTTTCTGGGTCGTCGAGCTCGAGCCGCAGGTGCGCAAGGCCCTCGGTCTCCCGAAGCGTCCGAGCGTCAACCCGAACGGGGGACCGGCTCGTGCTGCGAGCTCGGTGAGTGCGGTCGCCCCGGCGAATCAGAACACGGAGCAGTACTACTGCACGCTCGGCACCACCGGCCTGACTTCCTGACGTCGCTGGCGCGCGCCCTTGCGCGCCGTTCGTTGGTAAGGCATTGTGCACGCACGTTGGTCGCCCCTCTTCGCATGATCAAGCGACACTTCGCGGTCTTCGCGATCGTCGCCGTCGCGCTCGGCGTGTGCCTGGGCTCGATGCAAGAGCAGAGCGCGACCGGCGAGCGCAGCAACGCCATCATCACGAGCGTGGCGCATCACGCCCCCGCGTCGATCCATTTCGACGGGATCCTGACGGTCGTCGCCGCGGCGATCGTCGCTCTCACGTGGGCCACCGAGCGTGCATCGCGTGTGCGCACGCTCGCTCCGGTCGCCACGACGCTGATCCGGCGTCGCGGTCCACCCGCGTTCGCGAACTGACTCCTCTGTTCGTTTTCTGACGGCTGCGCGCTCGCGCGTCCGCCGATTCCTGGAGGTCGTTGCTCGTGCCTGAAGTCAATTCCGGCGACACCGCGTGGGTGCTCGTCGCTGCCGCGCTCGTGCTGTTCATGACGCCCGGTCTCGCGTTCTTCTACGGCGGGATGGTGCGCAGCAAGAACGCGCTGGCCATGTTGATGCAGAACTTCTTCGCGATGGGCATCGTCACCGTGCTCTGGGTGCTCGTCGGGTACTCGCTCGCGTTCGGCGACGCGGGGAACGCAGGGGTGATCGGCAACTTCGACTTCGTCGGTCTCAAGGACCTCACGAACTCCGTGTCGGGAACGATCCCGACGATGGCGTTCGTCGCCTTCCAACTCACGTTCGCGGTGATCACGCCGGCGCTGATCACGGGCGCGATCGCGGATCGCATGCGCTGGGCCGCCTGGGTGTGGTTCATCAGTCTCTGGTCGCTTTTCGTCTATCTCCCAGTTGCGCACTGGGTCTTTGCCGGCGGATGGCTTGCTGATCGCGGAGCACTCGACTTCGCCGGCGGCACCGTCGTGCACGTGAACGCGGGAGCGGGTGCCTTGGCGCTCGTCGTACTGCTCGGACACCGGCGGGGGTGGCCAGGTGAACCGATGCCGCCGCACTCGCTCCCGCTCACTCTTCTCGGCACCGGCATCTTGTGGTTCGGCTGGTTCGGGTTCAATGCCGGCTCGGCGCTCGCTGCGAATGGGGTCGCTGCACAGGCGTTCCTCAACACCTTCGTCGCCGCGGCCGCGGCGATGCTCGGATGGCTCATCGTCGAGCGGTTGAAGAGCGGGCACGCCACGACGCTGGGCGCGGCGTCAGGCGCGGTGGCAGGCCTCGTTGCCATCACGCCGTGCGCCGGGTTCGTCGGCGGCTTGGCGCCCGTTGTGATCGGCGCCCTCGCGGGTGGAGTGTGCTATCTCGCCATCGCGTTGAAGACGCGGTTCCGCTTCGACGACTCCCTCGACGTGATTGCCGTGCATCTCGTCGGCGGCATCCTGGGCTCGATCCTCCTCGGGTTGTTCGCCGACGATGCGGTCAATCCCGCTGGCAAGGACGGTGTCTTCTTCGGAGGCGGTTGGGGACTGTTCGGTGAGCAAGTGCTCGCGGTCGTGGCGGTGCTCGTGTTCTCCTTTGTCGTGTCGGGGCTGATCGGCTTGGCGCTGAGGGCGTTGCTGCCTGGCGGGATCCGTGTCTCGGAGGAAGAGGAGAACACCGGCCTCGACCTCACCCAACACGCCGAGACGGCGTACTCCCTCGATCGCGCGTGAGAGGACTGCATTCATGAAGCTCGTTGTTGCCATCGTCAAGCCGTTCAAGGTCGACGACGCGAAAGCGGCATTGCTCGCTCTCGGGGTGCAGGGGTTGACGGTCACCGACGCGCGCGGCTTCGGCCGGCAGCGCGGTCACACCGAGGTGTACCGCGGCGCGGAGTATCAGATCGACTTCGTACCGAAGGTGCGCCTCGAGGTGGTTGTCGGCGACGACGACGTCGACCGCGTGGTGCAGGGGATCATCGAGACCGCCCGCACCGGCAAGATCGGCGACGGCAAGGTGTGGGTCGTGCCCGTGGACAACGTGTATCGCATCCGCACCGGCGAGGCCGGCGACGACGCGTTGTAGACGTTCACGATGACGCGATGCGGTAGATGGTTCCGGTCGTCCAGTCGCCGACGTAGAGCGCGTTGTCGGTGCCGAACACGACGGGCACCGGATTCTGCAATCCGGTGAGGAACGGCGTGACCGTTCCCGTGTAGGTCGAGCCGCTCTTGGCCAACGACACCTGTTGCACCACGCCGATCTGCCACTCGGCGACGATCGCGGCGGTGCCGACGTGGGCGCCGAGCTGCCCCGTGACGATGGCGACGCCACTCACCGCCGCGTGCTTGTCGAGTGTCGCTACTGGTTGCGGGACGCCCGCACACACGGCGCCGCCTTGCCCGTAGCAGTCGGGGAAGCGCCAGTCCTGCCCACGTTGCACCACGGACAGTACGTCGGCCGTCGTGGCGTCGCCGAGGTCGTCGCGCTGGTTCATCGTCACGAACAGATCGCTCGTGCCTGGGAAGTACGCCAACCCGATCGGCGCCCGGATGCCCTTCGCGTCGACGCGCAGGTCGGTGCCGTCGGGCAGGAACGACACGACCGTGCCGGAGAACTCCGAGGTCGGAACACAGTGGTCGCACGGGGCCGAGATGCCGAGTTGGATGCGACCGTCAGGCGCGTGCACCAGCCCGTTGACCTCACCGGCACCAGTCGGCAGTGCCACCACGTTGTGATGCGTTGCGAACGTCGTCCCGTCGAAGCCTTCGTACGCGTCGACGCTCTCCTTCGACGCGACATACAGCGTTTGCTGGATCCACAGGAGCCCCAACGGCGTGTGCAGTCCTGACACGACCTCGATCGGCGATGCGCCCGCCTGCGTGACGACGAACAGGCCGTCGAGGCCCATGTCGCTGTAGTCCGCCGTCGCGACCCAGAGCCGGCGCTGATGGTCGAACGCGAGCGCGGCCGCCTTTGGAAGTCCCGTTGCGTAGATCGTGGCCCGCAGACCCGACGGCCCGCGCAGCCCTGCGCCGATGTCGACGGGGCCGCTTGCGCTCGATGCGGACGTGGCCGGCCGCACGGTGTCGCCACTGCACCCGGCCGTCACGAGCACGCCGATCGCGAGTGCAGCGAGAGACCGGAGCATGGCGATGGACCGAGGCATGTCGAAAGTCGAGCCTTTCATGCGTCGGACCCTCGGGTTCGCCGCTTCCGCAACTCTCAAAGCGCTCTCAGTCGATCCTCAGCGCGCTCTCAGGTTTGGTTGTTCGACTCGGACCATGGCTCGACCCACGAAGCAAGTGGTCGGCTATGTCGCGCTCGGAGTGGTGCTGCTCGCCAGCGGGGGATTGGCGTACGGCTCAGTGGCGGGGTCGAGTAGCGCGGCACGGTCGAACAGCAGAACCGTCACGGTCCAACTCGGCTCCATCAGCCAGACCGTCTCGGCCTCCGGCAACCTGGAACCGGCGACTCCCGTCAGCGTCAACTTCGCTACGACCGGCACGATCACCGAGATCGACGTGTCGACCGGCGAGCAGGTCACCGCTGGCGAGGTGCTCGCGAAGGTCGATCCGTCGGAGGCGCAGACCGCGCTCGATGTCGCCAAGCTCAACTTGGCCGCGGCGAACGTGAAGCTGTCGCAAGCGAAGTCGGGTACGACGACCGGGCAATCGACGAACACCGGATCGTCGACAGGCGTCACGCAAGCGCAGCTCGACGCCGATCGGGTCTCACTCAGCGACGCCCAACAGGCGGCGCAGACGAACGCGAACGGCTACCAGCTGCACGTCGATCAGGCGCAACAACAACTCGACGCCGATCAGCAACAGCAGGCCGCTGACCAGCAGGCGTGCAACTCGAACCCGTCGGATCCCGCCTGCGGTCATCTCACTGATGACCAACACGCGGTCGACACCGATCAGAACGCGCTCGCCACTGCGAAGCAAGATCAAGCCGAAGGTCTGCAACACGACCAAGAGGCGATCCACTCGGCGCAGGCCAAGGTGAACATCGACCAGGCCAACTTCGATGCGGCACGGGCGTCGGCGAACACGTCGGCAGGCAAGGTCGACCAAGCCGCGGTCGACACCGCGCAGGCCGGCGTGCTGCAAGCGCAGAGCAACGTCGACTCGGCCCAGAAGTCGCTCGACGCCACCACCCTGCTCGCTCCGAGCGACGGCACCGTCACTGCGATCACGAAGAGCGTCGGTGACGACGTGAGCTCGGGTTCGAGCAGCTCGTCGAGCGCGTCGTCAGGTGCGAACAACGGTGCGAACGCGAGCGCGAACTCGTCGAGCTCCAACTCCAGCTCGGCCAGCGCAGCGTTCACGATCATCAACCCGAGCTCGTTCCAGGTGAAGGTCGGCTTCCCCGAATCCGACGCCATCAAGGTCAAGGTCGGGCAGCCGGCGACCACGACGCTCGACGCGCTGACCGGTCAGACGCTCACCGGGTCGGTCGTCTCGGTCGACAGCACCGCGACGGTCACGAGCAACGTCGTGACCTACAACGCGATCGTGTCGGTGACGAACCCGCCGGCAACGGCGAAGTCGGGGATGACCGCGAACGTGTCAGTCACCACCGCGTCGAAGGACAACGTGCTCGAGGTCGCGACCGCCGCCGTCCAGACGCAAGCGGGCTCGAGCTTCGTCGACAAGGTCGTGAACGGACAGACCGTGCCGACCGACGTGACCACCGGACTGCAAGGCGACAGCACGACCGAGATCACGTCGGGCCTGTCCGAGGGCGACGAGATCGTGGTCAGCACAGGCACCGTGTCGACCGGCACTGGTACCAACACCGGCACCCGCGGTGCTGGCGGCACCTTCGGAGGCGGAGGAGGCGGGTTCGTCCCCGGTGGTGGCGGCTTCGGCGGCGGGGGGAACTGATGGACGCCGCCGAGCACGCCGTCATCGAACTGCGTCGGGTCACCAAGACGTACCGCACCGGCAGCGTCGAGGTGCACGCGCTGCGCGGCATCGACCTCACCGTTGCGCGCGGCGACTTCGTGGCGATCATGGGCGCGTCGGGATCGGGCAAGTCGACGCTCATGAACATCGTCGGCTGTCTCGACGTGCCATCGACCGGACAGTTCTTCCTCGACGGCATCGACGTCCGCACACTCGACGAAGCGCACATCGCGAAGGTGCGCAACCGACGCATCGGCTTCGTCTTCCAGAGCTTCAACCTGATCCCGCGCACGTCCGCGATCGCAAACGTCGAACTTCCGCTCGCGTATGCGGGCGTGCGCCGGCGAGAACGGCGCGGCCTCGCGCTCCAGGCGCTGACCGCCGTCGGCCTCGCGGATCGCGTCGAGCACCTGCCGACCGAACTGTCGGGCGGACAGCAGCAGCGCGCTGCCGTCGCGCGCGCGTTGGTGGCGAGCCCCGCGCTGATCCTCGCGGACGAACCGACGGGCAACCTCGACTCGGCGGCGACGGCCGAGATCATGCAGCTGTTCATGAACTTGAACCGTGAAGGCCGCACGATCGTGCTCATCACGCACGAACCCGAGGTGGCTGCCTGCGCGAAGCGCGTCGTCCGTCTGCGCGACGGTCACATCATCTCGGACGAAACGCAGTTGGTCGGCGCCGGTGTGGGCCTCGATGGCGCCGCCCCGGCAGTGGTGGGCCAGTCGTGACGCCGGAGAGCCTGCGCATCGCGCTGCGCGGCATCGGCGCGAACAAGCTGCGCTCGAGCCTCACGGTGCTCGGCATCCTCATCGGAGTCGGCGCCGTGATCGTGCTCGTGGCGGTCGGCAACGGATCGTCGATCGCGATCCAAGACCGCATCCAGAAGCTGGGCACCAACACGCTCACGGTGTTCAACCGCGGTCGCGCCGGCGGCCGGACCCAGCGCACGGGGACGCAGTCGACGTCGATCGTCATCAAAGACGCCGACATCACCGCGCTCAACGACAAGACGCAGGCGCCCGACATCGTCGCCGCATCACCGGTCGTCAACGTGCAGAGCGCGACGGCCACGCACTCGGGAGCCACGGCGACCATCGAGACCTTGGTCGGCAGCGACAGCAACTACCTCACCACCACCGATCGGCCCGTCGATGTCGGACGCGCGCTCACCGCCGACGACATCACCAACCACAACCGCGTCATCGTGCTCGGCCGCACGACGGTGTCGAGTCTGTTCGCGTCGGGCGCCGACGTGCTCGGGGCCACGATCCAAGTCAGCGGCAAGTCGTTCACGGTCGTCGGTGTGCAGGCGGCGAAGGGCAGCAACGGCGCGCAAGACCTCGACGACTTCGGCCTCATTCCGTACACCGCGGCGCAAGACACGCTGACCGGCAAGAGCCAGGGGTATCAACAGATCGTCGTACAAGCGACCTCTGCAGGGGCCGAGAACGCGGCGCAGGCCGAGATCGTCACGATCCTCGACTCGCGTCACGGCATCTCGAGCAGCACGACGTCGCCGTTCAGCGTCTTGAACCAAGGCAGCCTCTTGCAAACGTCGCAAGACACGAGCGACACGTTCACAACGTTGCTCGCGGCCGTCGCCGCGATCTCGCTGCTCGTCGGCGGCATCGGCGTGATGAACATCATGCTGGTGTCGGTCACCGAGCGAACGCGCGAGATCGGCATCCGCAAGGCGATCGGCGCGCCGAAGAGCGCGATCCTCGCCCAGTTCATCACCGAGGCCGTGATCCTCACCGGCATCGGGGGCCTCGCCGGCATCGCGGCCGGCTTCATCGGCAGCAACTTCAAGATCGTCGGCGTGAAGCCCGTGATCGCTGGCTACTCCATCCCGCTTGCGTTCGGTGTGTCGATCGTGGTCGGCCTCTTCTTCGGCATCTACCCCGCGAACCGGGCGGCGTCGTTGCGTCCGATCGACGCGCTTCGCCATGAATGACGTTCCTCAACCCCCCAGTCCCCGCACAAAGGAAATGACATGACCACTGATCCGAATCTCCCGCTGGAACCACCGACCGGTCCGCCACCAGAGCTGAACGAAAAGCTCGACGAGAAGTGGGCCGCGGATGGTCCGGCCAAGGGCATCCGCGTTCGCGTTCCGATCGCGGTCGCCGTTCTTGCCGTCGTCGCGCTGTTGGGAGTGTTCGGCGGCGCGCAGTTGAAGAGTTCGAACGCGTCGGCGTCGGTCGCCGCGCCCGGCGCGGGGGCCGGCACGGGGACGGGACGCAGAGGAGGACAGTTTTCAGGTGCGCCGGGTGGCCAACGCGGGGGCGGCGGGACGTTCGGCACCGTGGAGTCGGTGAACGGGAACACCATCACGGTGAAGGATCAGCAGGGCAACACGAAGACGATCACGCTCGGGTCGAGCACGACGATCACGAAGACCACGACCGGGAGCGCGTCGGACATCACCACCGGCGAGACGATCATCGTGCGCGGTACGGCGAACAGCGACGGTTCGACCACGGCGACCAACGTGACGATCGGCAACGGCGCGCTTGGCGCGTTCGGAGGTCCGGGCGGCGGTGGGACCGGCGGTCCGCCGGCCGACAGCTCGTCATCGAGCCAAAACTGAAACAACTGGTGTGCATCAGTGGGACGCTTCCGTCCTGCTGGTGCACACCAGTCGTCGTGGATCAGGCGCCGGAGTAACTGCTCGGCGTCGAGCTCGAGTTGGAACCCGAGCTACCGCCCATGTTCGGGCAGTTCGCCGAACTGCCACCGTGCGGATGCCGGCCTGGGGCCGGTGCGGGGGTCGAGTTCGACGAACCCGGATCGGTCTGCGACGACGATGACGAACCGTCGCTCGACGAGCTGCCGTCGCTCTGGCCCCACGCCGCGGCCGCGCTCCCGAGAAGCAGACCGGTCAGCGATGCGGCGACCAGCGCGTGTCTGAGTCGAAAAGTGATGTCGTTCACCTCCCTCCGCGAGATCGGATCGCGGCAGCATGAACCGTGAACCTTGGATTGCGCTGTGAGTCCGCCCAGAATCGTGCGGAACTCAAGGGATTCGCTCAACCGGTTCCCAGCGCGTCCACAGATTGCGGTCGCATCCTCGTCGTGTGCCGTTCGAGATGCCCACCGCGCCGCCGTACCCACCATTTGCCGCACCGCCCGCGGCCGAGCAATGGCCGCCGCCGCCCCCGGCGCCACCAGTGCCGCCGCATGGTTCGGTGCAACCAAAGCCTCCGCGTCGGGGACGAGCCACTGCGCTCGTCGTCGCGCTCTCGCTGCTCTGCGGCGGCATCGGCCTCGAGATCGGCGGTGCGCTCTTCGGTGCTTCGAATCAGACCCGCACCGCGGCCACGACGAACACGGTCGACACCGCGCCGTTGCCGACGGTCGGCTCCACGACTCCGGCCGGCGGTGGCGCGGCCAGTGCGCTGTCGGCCGACGAGATCGCGGCGAAGGTCGATCCCGCGATCGTCGACATCACGACGAAGCTCGACGGAGGCGCCGCCGCCGGAACGGGGATGGTGCTCACTTCATCTGGTCTCGTGCTCACGAACAATCACGTGATCGCTGACGCCACGCAGATCCGCGTGCAGGTGAACGGCAGCGGACCGACGTACGCCGCGACGGTGTTGGGGTACGACGTCACCGAGGATGTCGCGCTGCTGCAGGTGAACGGTGCGCCCGCGCTCACGACGATCGACGTCGGCAACTCGTCGCTGGTCAAAGTGGACGACCATGTCGTCGCGCTGGGCAACGCGCTCGGACGCGGCGGCACGCCCGCTGTCGCGGAAGGGACCGTGACCGCGCTCGACCGATCGATCGAGGCCGGCGACGCGACGGGCAATGGCGCCCCGACGCAAACGCTCTCCGGGCTGATCGAGTTCAACGCGCAGTTGTTGCCCGGTGACAGCGGCGGCCCCCTCGTGAACGCCTCCGGACAGGTCGTGGGCATGGACGCCGCCGCGTCGCAAGGCACCCGGCGGCGCGCGGCCAACGACTCGTTCGCGATCCCGATCAACACCGCGCTGGCGATCGCCCACCAGATCCAGTCGGGGCAGAGCACGGCCAAGGTCCACGTCGGCCCGCGTGCGTTGCTCGGGGTGCAGGTGTCGCAATCGGGTGGCGCGTCGGTTGCCGGCGTGCAGTCCGGCAGCCCGGCCGACAAGGCGGGGATCACCGCCGGTGACACCATCGTCTCGGTCGACAGCACCACGATCTCGTCGGTCTCCGATCTTCCTGCCGCGCTCGATCACCATCGCCCCGGCGACTCGGTGACGATCGGCTGGCTCGACGGCGACGGCCAGCACCACACCGCGTCCGTCCA
>Ga0207687_10002623_pt1 | contig 12188 bp, 12 predicted proteins | sample KBSM54metaG_FD_184399 | JGI IMG/M metagenome (GOLD analysis project Ga0207687, IMG submission 184399) | Miscanthus rhizosphere microbial communities from Kellogg Biological Station, Michigan, USA - KBS M5-4 metaG (SPAdes) (version 2) | ecosystem: Host-associated > Plants > Roots > Rhizosphere >...
GGCTGGACACCCTGGGCAAGGGCCAGAGTGCTAGCCGAACGTCTGCAGAAGGCTCTGGGCGTAGGACACCGTGACCGGATGCCCGAACAGGGCGGGAAGTCCACCGGTGTGCATGAAGACGGTCGTGCTGCCCGCCGTGATATCGCCGTCGTCGACCGCGGCGATCAGCCCGGCCAGCGCCCGCCCGGTGTAGATCGGGTCGAGGACGATTCCCTCGGTCGTTGCGATGAGCGACATTGCGGCGGCCACGGATTCGACTAGGTCACCGTAGCCGCTGCCGACCTGGTCGAAGCGGGCACGCAGGGCGCCGCTGTCGACCGGTTCCTCGCCGGCCTCTGCGGCGAAGCGGGCCACCGCGGGCAGGGGATCCGGCATCGCACCGGTGTCGATGCCCAACACCTTGTCCGGTCCGAGTGCCGCGACGAGGCCGGCCATCGTGCCCCCGGATCCGAGCGCCACCACCACGGTGTCGAGATCGGGTAGCTGTTGCTGCAATTCGCGCGCGCACGCGACGTAACCGCGGGCGCCGACGCCGCTCGACCCGCCGAACGGGATCAGAGCAGGTCGCCCTCCTTGCGCACGAATCTGAGCCACCACGGCGTCCGCCGCCTCCGCCAACCCGACGTCTCCTGCCCAGGCGATTCGGGCGCCGAGAAGGCCGTCCAGCGCGAGGTTTCCCGATTGCGCCCCACCCGGATCGCCGGAGAACACCAGCACCACCCGCAGTCCGAGGCGGGCGCCGGCCGCGGCGGTCAGGCGCGCGTGGTTGCTTTGCGGGGCTCCGGTGGTGACCAGCACGTCGGCACCGGCGACGATCGCCGCCGCGACGGTCCATTCCAGTTTGCGGATCTTGTTGCCGCCGCCGGCAAGGCCGGTGAGGTCATCTCGTTTGATCCACAGATCGTCGGGTCCAAGGCCAAGGGCTCCGGCCAATCGCGGCGCGGGCTCGAGAGGTGTGGGCCAACTGGCAAGCCTGATGCGATCAGATGGTTGGGTAGTCATAAGGGGCAGTCCTCGCGGTAGTGAGACGACAGGTTAGCGAAAATGCCATGGACTGCCTCGCGATCAAGGCGGTCTGAGGCTCGCGGCCAGGAAGGAATACCGATATGAGTCCCAAGACGCAGGTGCAGACCGATAGGGCACCGGCTCCGGCGGCTGCTTACTCCCAGGGCGTTCGCAACGGCTCGGTGGTGCAGATATCCGGTCAGGTCGCCATCGACCCCGAAACGGACGAGTTGGTGCACAGCGATGATGTCGGCGCCCAGACGATCCAGGCGCTGAACAACGTCAACGCCGTCCTCGAGGCAAGCGGAGCGCGTTTCGACGACATCGTGATGCTGCGCGTCTACCTCGCCGACCGCAAGTACTTCGCCCCGATGAACGATGCGTTCGCGGATTTCGTCCGCACTCACTCACCCGGCGGTGTGCTGCCTGCGCGCACGACGGTGATCACCGGCCTGCCGGGTGACGGCCTACTCGTCGAAATCGATGCACTGGCGGTTACCGACTGAACATGTCGCCAGTGGTCCGTTCTCCAGCGACGAGAGGTTGAAACCGGCGCCGGTGGGGTCGGCGACCGCCGCCAACCGGCCGTACGGGGTGTCCTCGGCGCCACGGACGACGGAGCCGCTCACCTCGGCCGAAGTCGCGCAGCTCTATTGGGACCCGAGGGAGTTGATCGGCTTCACCGAACGATCGACGACCACACTCACCACGCTGCAAACCAAACTGGAGCGCACCCGCGAACGCGGGCACGCCACCGATGAAGGCGAAGTGCACCGCGCGGGATATGAGCCAGAAAGAGGCCAAGGCCCCAGCACCGGCCCAGATCAACACCGAGGGCAAGGTGACCGGCGAGGTCCGCAGCACAGTCGACCAGCAGGGCAAAGTCAGTGCGCCGCAAAGTATTCAGCTCACCGGGCACCAGCGTGGCGTCACCATGGCGTCGGCGCGTCGCGCATGAACGTGCCGCCGCCTGGCTGAAAGGACGTGCCGCAGAGTGCTTGCTGGAATCAAACTGTAGATTCTGAAGCCTCGAGGCATATTCAGTACACGCTGACCTCGGATTGCCCAAGTGTCTCACGACGATCGCGGCCGACGCTTGTCTCACGAATGGCGTCATTTCCCCGGGCGCGTGCCCTGGCAGTAGTAGACCGATTTGCGCCGCGAGCCGGGAACGCGAGTGCGTTGGGCGCTTCGGCGGTCGCCGTCTGATGAGCGCTAGTTATGTGGCGGTACTCGGTTGGTTACACCTCTGTGGCTCAGGGTCTCCGCAACTGTGCTCGCGTGATGACGAAGCGTTCGTGCTGGGGCAGACGCTCGGGTGCTTCAGCGCCAGTCGTCGATTACATACGCGTCGGGGTGGCAGTAGCCCGGTTCGTTTGGCCGGTGCATTGTCACGCCCTGCAAGCCGGTGCGGAATCCACGGTCGATCATGCGCTGGTAGGCGTCTGGACGGCCCAGGTTCATCCCGGCGTCGAGCTGCCCCAGTCCGCGCTCGGCCGCGAATCGTTCGCACTCATCGAGCAGGCGGTCGAACCGCGCGCCGGCGCCCGGCCCCGGCCGTACCGCGCCGAACTTGATCAGGCATACAGCGCTGCCGGCCTCCGACCCCGGTCCGCAATGGCACACGGCTATCGCGTCGAGCTCGCCGTCGCCCGGGAGCAGGATGGTGTCGCCGAGCCTCTGCGTGTGGACCGCCACGATCTCGCGGTCCAGATCCAGGCCCTCGTACACCTTGTCGGTCAGGGCGCGACAGGCAGTCAGGTAGTCAGGCCGTTCGACGGCGGACAACATAGCGAACGTCACTCCACCTCGGGAGGCGGCGAGGCCGGAGATCTGCTTGTTCATGACGGCCGTGAGGAATCGGGGCCAGAAGCCGTACCTGCGGTAGAGCTCGATGTGCTTGGGGCTGTGGGAGAACGTGAACAGGCCGAGGTGGCGGTTTCCCCAGGTGTCGAAGCAGTTCATCACCGGCTCCATGAGGCTGTTGCCAATACCCTTGTCCCACATGTCCGGACGCACAGTCAGCGGTCCGAAGAACCCGACGCTGCCCCAGTTCGTGGCGAAGTTCGACCCGACGAGCTCGCCGTCGATAACCGCAGCGAAGGCCCCCTGCGGATCAGCGGGCCAGCGGGTGCGGACGTAGTCCGCGGTCCCGAACATCGTCCTCGGTTCGGGGACTCCAAGAAACGTTCCGAAGGCCACCCGTAAGATCTCATCGGCACAGTCGAGATCCGCTTCTACCATTGGGCGAACCGACACCACGCCCGCGGCAGTCGCCTTCGCGGATGAAAACATTGTTGAGTCCCTTCTGAATGCTCTGTGTCATGTCACCGGAGTGGCTGCCCCAGCGGCAGCGGATTCTTCATCGCGCGAACGCATTTGCGCAGCCTTTGTGCCACCGGATTACCGACTGCGCCCGTGGGCACGCCGGCACCAACCAGCAGCCGTGCGGAGTTGAGACACCGTTGGTCCTCCGGTAGATCTGTCAGGGCTGAGTTGCAGGGGCTCCGCTCAGTTGCGTGCGTCTGATTTGCGCGCCGCCTGCACAAGCGCACGAATGGCCCATTGCTTCACTTTTCGCGCTTCGGCATCATCGACTTGCAGGACGTCCTTGAGGACCACTGTCGCCTCCGTGCCGATGATGAGGGCGAGCGCCTTGCGCAAAGTGTCTATCGTGGCCGGCGTGAATTGCTTCCGGGCGGGCTGCAGTGCGGCGTCAATCAAGGGCGTGCGGCGGTTCTGTCGCAGTGGAACATCCTCGCCGTCGTCTCCAAATATGCCCCGTTGCAAGGTTTGCACCAGCATCATGCGGAGCGGCGCTTCGTTGGCGAGGATCATGTCGTGCAGCGCCGTATCAACGCGCTGCACGCGTGCAACAGGGTCATCCGAGGCGTCGTCGCCGAACAGATCCGCGGGTTCGGGGACAGCGATATCGAACGAGGCTTCGACGAGAAGGGCTTCAACACTTGAGAAATACCGATAAGCCGTTGCCCGCGACACCAACGCCTCCTCGGCGATGTCCTCCAAAGTTGGCTGGCGACCCTGCTCTATCAGGCGCGAGGCGGCCTTGAGGAGATCCTTGCGGGTTCGCGCCCTCTGATTCTGGCGCCCCGTCATTTCAGTACCGGTCATATCAATCCTGCGGCAGCTGTTGGATGATGGCTGCCAGATCGATCCACACATTCTCTCGCGTGATATCCCCGCTGTCGGCGAACTCGATGACATGCAGGAGACGGAATTCAAGCGGGCGACCTCTGCCGTCGAGACCAAACGGCTTGCCCGGAGCCTTTCCCCGCCACATCGACTCGTCAACGAGGAAACCCTCGCCATAGAGACGCCTCAGGCATTGGACCTCGCTGTCGGACAGGTCGGTGAACAGGGTCTGGTAGAAGCTGCGCGCGCCCTCACGGCCCCGCGTCGGCCCGCCCGGCCAACCGACGATGTCGTGCTCCACATCGCGCGAAAGCGTCGCCAGCACACCGGCCACATCATCTTCGGCTTCGAAGGCGAAGTGCTCGTCAACCTTCATGTCCATCTCTTCGCGGGTCATGCTCACCAGCGGCTCCATCTCGATCGAATAGTCGGTACTCATATCTTATAATGAGACGATTATCTCATGTCAAGACGTTCATCTATGTTCGTAGCGGTTGGCTGATCACGATCGATTGACACCGAAGCGTGCTGCAGGAGGCCCAGTCTCACGCCGTTGTCATATATGACACACACATGACGTAGCGGATGAGAACATGACACGAGGGCGGGCCGGTTTGTCTCACGCACCACTTCATTTCCTCAGTCGCCGGCCGTCCCTCAACGAGCTGACCTCAACGCAGCACAAGGGCCCGTTCGGCGGGACACCGTGGCACAGGCGCGTCCTGGCGCGCATCGAGGTGCTGAGCTAGGCCCTGCGGGGGTGGCCGGCGGGTCAGCGTTGGCCTTTCTGGTACAGCTTGCGCTGCGCCTTGCTGATCGTCTTCCACGCCCGGGCACGTTCTGCCGCTAGCCTGGCGTCCGATCGTGAGGCCATCCATTCGTTCTCGCGCAGCAGCTTTCGGTAGCTCGCGAGGCGGCGCTCCGGCAGTTCGCCCGATTCGACCGCCGCGAGTACCCCGCACCCTGGTTCGGCGTCATGGCGGCAGTCGCCGAACCGGCATTGCTCCGCAAGGGACTCGATGTCTCGGAACGCGAGTTCGATTCCGTCGGCCGCGTCCCACAGGCCGATGCCGCGCAGCCCGGGAGTGTCGATCAGGGCACCGCCGGACGGAAGCGGGAACAACTCGCGGTGCACGGTGGTATGGCGGCCCTTGCCGTCGACGGTGCGAACGGCGTTGGTCGCCAACACTTCCGCACCGATGAGCGCGTTCGCCAGCGTCGACTTGCCGGCCCCGGACGGGCCGATCAGCACGATCGTGCCATCCAGCATCGCGGTCAGGATGTCGAGCGCATCGCCGGTCACCGCGCTGATCGCAAGTACAGAGCAGCCTGGCGCGATCGCCTGCACCGCCGCCACTGTGTCCACGACATGTTCCGCCGCATCGGATTTCGTGAGGATGACGATCGGCTGCGCGCCGCTTTCCCAGACGAGTGCGAGCATCCGCTCGATGCGGCCGAGGTCGACCTCGCCGTCGAGCGCTGTGACGATGCCGACGGCATCGACATTCGCGGCAAGCAGTTGCGACTCGGCGCGGCCGGTAACCGCCGCCCGCATGATCGCGGTTCGTCGTGGGACGAGGTCGACGACCGTTCCGTCGGCGACCGTCACCCAGTCACCGGTGCACAGGTCGAACCAGCCGGAACGCACGCGCAACTGGTCGCCGGATGTGATGGCGTCGCAGATGCCGCGGTCGACGCGGGTTATGCGCGCCGGGGTGGAGTCGTGTGTGAAGCTCTCGGAAACGGCTTCGGTCCAGCCGTACTGGACGAGTTGGCCAGGATCTGGCACTGGAGGATTCCTTCGTGGTGAGCGCCGGCTCGGCGGACGAAGGCCGGTCAGCGAGAAACGGGGAGGTTTGCGGTGAGCGCAACAACAGGCGCGGACATCACGAACAACCTCCCCTCGCAAGAAACCAGTGCAAGCACCGTCGCACGGTTCGCCGGAGCTCCGCAACACATTTTCCGTGGGGTGTTCGGCGCACCCTTGGGGAGACGGGAAACGTCAGCCAAAAGTTTCTGGCGCTAAGCAAGCACTGCGGCGCGCGAATTTGGGAACACTCACTCGGCGCTCCCCTTCGCGCCCCCGACCCTATTCGGCACCTCGCCTGTTGGCGTCGGTACGACCGGTACGGGTACCGCTGGCCGCGTCACGATGTCGCCAGTGTGCCTGTCGGCGCCGGCCGATGAGACGCCAGGGGATTCAGAGTCCAATTAGCCTGCATTGCAAAGACACTCGCGTCAGATAACCGTCATTATGCCAGTAAAACCACCGCCTATTGCATCAGATGAATCAGCGCCTGTCCCTACCCGCTCGGCCGACGCCACAGCGGGGTGCACGAAAATGGTCTTCTAGCTGGAGATTTGAGTGGAGCGTCGGATCACCGGTCGGCCCCTCTGCCGCAACCAGTACAAGTCTTCGGTCGGATCGGGACCACAGAGTTCATATGAGTATTCGGACGTTTCACTCATCCGGGTAGTCCGCCGGTCCCACTTGGGCGCCAGCGGACGAAGTCGCGCGGCATCACCTTCACGAAGTGCTGATCGCGCGCTAGCGCGCGGTTCGTCGCCACCGTGTCCCAGCAGAACATCTGGAACTCCATCAACAGGCCGTCGCGGATCCGGACGACGTGGCAGATCGGCGCGCGGAAAGATTGTCCGCGGGCGCGCGCCGTGGCCTCCATCTGGGCGACCACCACAACGGTGTCGTCGTGCTCGAAGAACCGCAGATCGGTTGCACTGGCCGAGCTCCACGCCTCGCTGAAGGCCTGCATCCACCTCTCGAAGCCCTCGCGGCCGTGCCACTGCCCGCCGAACGGCAACGAATCGGCCTGGATCATCACGATCTGCGGATGAAGTGTCGCGGCTACGGGCCCAAAGTCTTTACCGCCAGTCTGCACGTACTCCGACCCGGCCTGATAGAAGCGCTGAAGCGCCTCGATGCCATTGCTGGTGTGATCGCTGGTGCTCATCACGTTCGCTCCTTCGTTTATACGGCAGGACATCCCACCGCCTTGTCCTGACAGCGCGGGGGCTGCTCGGCGCCGAGGAACGCACTAGCCGGTCAGATTCAGATGACCCATCAGATTCAGATCCTCGTGGTCTCTCAACGCGTGATCGGATACCACTTGTGCCTTCCGGTGCCTTCACTGTGTAGACGAACCAGTACTGCAGAGCGTGAGATCGAGCACCACGCACGCCAGTCCGGACTGGCCCAACGCGATTGCGCAGCCAATCGACGAATGGTGCGATTGCAGACCTGTGCGCTTCCGCGATATCACGATCACGCCAGCACCTCCTGGCATGGATCTGCGCCACGCGATCACTCCCCTGCTGGGCGAGGCGAAAAATCCCATCGATGCCACCATCGCGGACGCCGTCGCATGGCTGTGTCCGGAACGGGGCCGTGAACCGTCGTGAACCGACGGGTGGCTCGGCCTGCCCCAACGCAGCCAACCAGGTCGTGCGCGTCCCCCGTGACATGCGCGACTGGGTCAACTTCGCATCCACCGGCAATCCCGGCTGGGCGTCCTACGATCCGAACACACGATCCACCCGTGTCTACACCGCCGAGCCAACCACGCAGTTCTGGAACTCCATGATCAGCAGGCGCCGCCGATCCGGATCGATGCGGCTGGGGCGACACCCCGCACCGGGGCAGTTCTGTCGATATGCTTGCCGGGCTGTTCGTGGCCGGATTCGCCGCCTTCGCGCCACCCTTGCGCACGCCGTCACCGCTTCTCCCTAGTGATCATCTGCTGCGTTCAGTGCATCTTCCGGTCCAAGTTCTTTTGGCGGGCAACACTGTTCACGATTCAGGGAAGGGGCCTCAGCGGGTACGGTCGGTGGTGCCCGCGTGGCGATATCACCTGTGGTCCAACGCCTCACACGCTTTGCCAGCCGCAGGTTCCTGACGAGGTGAATGCTTGTATCCGTCAGTTTGTGATCGAACACCGTAACGGCGCTTAGTCGGTGCGGCCTTTGGCGGCGCCCAGCTTGCGGTGTCTCACATCCGGTCCCAGATTCTCGATCCGTCGGAGACCGGCGCACCTTCACGCGTGAGGGCCTTCCCGGTCTTCGCGCATCGCCGATACTGCCAGTGCCGTTGTGACAAGCACGACGACTGGCCGGCAGTCGACGCAGCCATCAAACCGGCGACCCGTTCGCCGACGTCCGACACACGTTGGCTGACGCGCCGGCAACCGACGATCAAATCAGCCGCGAAGCCCTGGCCCCACCGGGTAAAGATTCACCTCTGCGCACGGAGGGAATACGGTGTGATCGAATATGGCGGGTTACCGGTAAGTGTGTAATATCTACTGTCACAATATGTTTCGGCATCTCTTCGCGTCCGGTCTCAGTACAGTTGGCAGGTTTCGCAATGAATCCGGCATCTGACGGATTGACCGTAGATTCTCAGTGAAGTCGGCGCGCGTACCAAGGCGGAGCTGTAGTGAACGGCTACTAGAACACGTTCCAGTTCGGCTGCGAGCCTGAGCCCGGGTTATCGGAACTGGACGTCCCGTCGCCGAGCTCATCGCCACCCGCTTCTACGGCGCCACCCGTACCGCGCGGCCCGAGACCGTACGCACAGCGTGCCCGGGTGAGGTACACGCGGCCACTCACTGAGAGTGGGTATTAGCGGCGGCGCCCCCACCGAATCACAGGCTGGTTCGCGGGGGCCGCCACTGTCCCGGGACGAGCCTTGATCGACACGCTGCCGTTGGTTTGGCAGGTGGACGTGGTGCCCGAGTCCTGGCAGCTCGGTAGAGCATCGGCGGCAGGCGCGGAAACGCCCGCCACTACCGCCAAACTCACCATCAACAGTGCTGACTTGCGTCGATTTGTCATATGTCTTTCACCTTTTGGGCTACTAGGCCGGTACCACAATGGTCATTCGCTGCACGCCCTGACATCCGCTCACCCATCAGTGACAATCCGATATGACAATGGCGGCGGTCGGACCGAGGGGCGTACCGTTGGCCGCCGCCCGCTGGAACGCATCGTCACGGGCAGCTTCGACAGTCACCCCGGCACCGCCGGCCACGATCTCGTTGCTGTCGTCACCAACGGACACGATGCAGAGATTATCGTTGGTCACCTCATCGCTGGTGCACTCTTGACCACCCGCGCTCTGGCACTGCGCGATCACCTGCGCCGAGGCTTCTTCATTGGTGGCGCCGCTCGCTTTGAAACCCACCAGGCCATCAACGAACACACCGGTACCGACCGCAACGGAGATGTCATTTGAGTCCTCGATAGCGCCACCCGGCCCGCCCGCCCAGGCGGTGTTTGTCGAGATCGCTACAGCGATAACGCCCGCAGCCACGAGCGGCGCAACCAAACGGGTACCACGCATGCCGCCCCTCCTCGATGTAGTTCTGAATCGTTATACCAGCGCGCATGGCCCGGAGCTGTCTAATGGGCAGAGTCGCCGTTCTGGCCGGGTGTTACTCATGAAATCGCGTGGCCCTGTTGCTACTCGTCGGCCACCCTCATGCGCTTCGGCATCCCGCTCACCCTGGTGTCCCTGACCATCAACGACGAGCAACGGGACCGGGAGGTCCGCGACGACCGGGCCACGCTCTACACATCGTTTCGCCGCTACGTCGAAGGCAACCCCGTCTACGTGCCGTTCGCCAGCTCCTTCGCCACTCACCACGGCGGCGTGCACATCTTTGACCGCATGCCCGCGACGCGCATCGCTATCGACTGGCTGTGGGAAGACCTAAAAGAGCTCAAGTTCCTCAACGGGTCTCCGCCAAATCGGCTTTGACACGGCTGGGTGTCACGCCGGGAATCACGCAATGACATGAATTTCATGTGCTGGTGGTTTCAAGCCGGTGCGAAAGTACGCGTTTCATGCCCAGTCCGCTGAGACGGTTGGCAGTTTTCGCAATGAATCTGGCGGTCGACGAATCTGCTGCCGAATCTCAGTGCAGCTAGCGTCTCCAGATCGTGCTCGGAGGACGAGATCGTGCCGCCTGCGGAGCTGCCGGGATCGAACATGCGGCCTCTCCTACGGTCACGCGTTACCTTCCCACGTGCGCGATCGCCGCCTACACGGAAGCGAATCATCACTCAGAGCCGTGGCTGGCGACCGAACACTGCTGCAACCTCGACCACGATGCGCCGCACGTTGGGCTACCTCGCCTTTGCAACGTGTTCGAAATGTCACGGTGACGGTTCTCTAAGGGGCTTGGAAACCTAATCATGCTGTCCCCCAGCATCTTCACTGACCGGGCGCGGCAAGGTAGTCGAGGACAGCCGCGGTAGCCGCGAAGTTGTGGATGCTCACGATCCGGGGACTGGGTCCGCAGCACGTTGAGAATGCTGTCGAACATCGCCTGCTGGGTCAGCATCGCTACCCGCGACGTGCCGTCCAGGCCAACGCCGCTGACGTAGGCGGTCTTGGCGATCAGGTCACCAAAGCGCTGAAGCTCGAAGGCCGTTTGTGCACCGAGCGGCTGGTTGTGCGCGCGACTTCGGCACCATAGGGTCGGGCGATGGGAGGGATGTCGCCGCCGATGGCGCGGCTGCAGCGTGCGCTGCGCGGCCCCGTGCTGGTCCCCGACCACCCTTCCTACGACGTCGCCCGCACGACGTTCAACGGGATGACCGATCGACACCCTACGGTGATCGCGTGCTGCGCCGGCAGCGACGACGTCGCCGCGGCGGTCGCCTGGGCGCAGAACGAGGGCCTCCCGGCGGCCATCCGCGGCGGTGGCCACAGCGTGGCCGGTCACTCGGTGTGCCAAGACGGCCTGGTGATCGATCTGCGGCTGCTGGGCGGGGTACAGGTCGATCCCGAGTCGCGGCGCGTCCGGGTCGGTGGCGGAGCGACGTGGCGCAGTGTCGACGCGCTCAGCGCGGCACACCGGCTGGCGATGCCCGGCGGCACCTACGACACGACGGGCGTCGCGGGCCTGACCCTGGGCGGCGGGATCGGCCATCTGATGGGCCTACACGGCCTGACCCTCGACAACCTGGTCTCGGCCGAGGTCGTCCTCGCCGACCGCAGCGTCGTGACTGCCTCGCAGACGGCAGAGCACGAGCTGTTCTGGGCGCTGCGCGGCGGCGGGGGCAACTTCGGCGTCGTGACCGAGTTCGAATTCGCGCTGCACCCGCTGCCCGCCGTGTGGGGCGGGATCATCGCCTACCCGCGGCCGCACATGCGCGACGCGATCCGGCTGTTCCGCGACGTGATGGCATCGGCGCCCGACGAGCTGACGCTGATGTGCTACGTGAATCACCAGAAGGTGCCCGAGGGGGCCGCGTACATCACGGTCTGCTTCGCCGGCGACGCCGAGGCCGCCGAGGAAGCCGTCCGCCCGCTGCGCGAGAGCCTGCCGGTGCTGAGTGACGGCCTCGGCCTCACGAGCTACCTGCAGATCCAGGTGATGCAGGGCGATCTGCCGTTTGGGCTGCGCCATTACTGGAAGGGCCACTTCGTCGACTCGCTGCCCGACGATCTGATCGACGCGATCGTCGACCACTACCTCGCTCACCCGCAGGATGGCTGGGACGCCGTGCTGATCGAGCAGATGCACGGCGCCGCGCTGCGCGTGCCCCCGGACGCTACCGCGTTCAGCCGCAGGGAGAAGTGCTTCAACGTGACCGCAATCGCGGTCTGGGAGGACGCAGCCGGTGACGCCGACCACATCGCCTGGGCGCGGCGCACGGCCGCCGCGCTCGGGGAGCGCTCGGCCAGCGGCGGCGGCTACCTCAACTACGGAGCTCCAGACGAGCCCATCGAACGCGTGCGCGCAGCCTACGGAGACGCGAAGTTCGAGCGGCTACGGCAGGTCAAGCGGCGCTACGACCCGCACAACCTCTTCCGCTTCAACCACAACATCCCGCCCGCCGAGGCATAGGAGCGGCAGCCCGGGCGGCCTGTCGCAGAGGGCTGAGCTCATCGCGGCACCTTCTACTGCGCTGATGGTTTCGCGGTTTGTTTACTCGATGTTGACGACGATCACAGCCCCAAGAAGCGATTCCACCCACATCCGACAAGCCGTACATACGGAAATGCC
>Ga0207687_10002626_pt1 | contig 12173 bp, 9 predicted proteins | sample KBSM54metaG_FD_184399 | JGI IMG/M metagenome (GOLD analysis project Ga0207687, IMG submission 184399) | Miscanthus rhizosphere microbial communities from Kellogg Biological Station, Michigan, USA - KBS M5-4 metaG (SPAdes) (version 2) | ecosystem: Host-associated > Plants > Roots > Rhizosphere >...
CGCACTGCGGAGCTGCACAAGATCGTGAAGAAAAAACTCAAGCTGAAGTAGTTCGTCGCCACAACCCGCGCTCAGCGGCAACACAGCAGCTAAACATTCAGCGCTTCGCTGCAAGAATTTTTCATTTCACAAATTATTTTCTGCAATTCCGTACTTTCTGTATTCACCGGCAAACTAGAGTTTGCTATCCTGAGTATGCGTAGGAGTAACGCCCAATGAAATGCACTATCTACAATTCGGTGCGGAGGCTGACAGACCTAGTCATAGGTCCTGGTAGCCTGTGGGCGTTTGAACATTTCTCCAGCTAACCTCAGGCGCGTCAGTCCTACGCAAATCGACCCAAACTTGAGCAACGCTGCAAGCTATTGAGCCTGCGAGCTTAACCTTTGTATTTATATCTTGGCCATTGACATCTGGGTGGCGAAGGTCGCGGTTACTTCATTTGATAAGTGACCAATACCGTGACCGCCAGTTCCCCCAGATTAAGGCGCAAGCAGGCGTGCGCGTTAGCGGGAGCCTGCTGCCGAAATCCTGAGCGTCGCGAAGGATCTGCTCACGCGATGCTGAAGGTTAACCAGCTTTAGTAGTTCTTAGCCAGGGCACTGTGCCTTGCTCACATACATTCGGTCAGTGGTGAAGATTGCGGTTACTTCAGGTGGCGATCGCCGTAAGGCGGTCGGTGGTTCAAATCCACGCCGCAGTCGCTGGTTCCCTGACCTTGTTTTCAGTCGGTGGTGGATGACGGGAGATACTTCCTCCACGAATAAGTGCAGCGCAGAGTAGGAGCTCTGCAGGACCAACGAATACCCGCGGCGGCAGAGGCGTAGCTTCGAACCGCAAAGCAGCCGCGGAAAGTGCGTCCCTATGCACGCTCCTATCGCTTGTTCCCCGACTGGTTATTCATAAGCGGCGAGGCCGGATAGCGCGCTGAGCCGCATGATGCGGGCGCAGAATGCGCTGTGTTTTGACGATGCCGCTGAGCGGTTTCGGAGCAAAGCGACAGATACATTCGGTTCACCAGGGACGGGAGCGGAATTGGTTGCAACAGCCGCTCCCATTGCAGCAGTTCATACGTTGGAACAGGTTTCATCGGTGGTGAAGATCAGGGTTACATCGCCTGTCCGTAGGTGCGGGCCCGGCCACCCATTGCGCGCAAGATTGGCGCAATGGTGAATTTGGCCAAATCCCGCCGGCATCTCGAGTGCCGTAGTTTCAAACCTAGAACGACGGACCACTACACCCGGGTCGATTGTTCCCCGTGTGAAACCTTGTTTCCAGCGTTGGCTGCTACATTGTTCTTGTCGCTTTGGGTCCAAACCGCTCGAAGTCAAGTTCGCCCGCTGGGTTTTTCAGCGCTTGTTGCAGACGGCTCGGCGCGCAAGTCGGCCTCGCCGTATTTTTTGTTTAATCAGAAACGTAGCAAGTACGTCTCTGCAAACTACATCCACTTTTGCCGGTGGTGAAGACATGGGTTACTTCGACTGTTAATCGGGAGGTCGCGGGTTCGAATCCCGCCGCCGTCGCTGTTCGTAAGTGACGCGCGTAGCTCAGTGGCAGAGCGCCACACCCGGTCGCTGGTTCCCCGGCAAATGTTTTTTCGTCGGTGGTGAAGATGAGAGTTACTTCGTAGAGCGCCTGAAAACAGGAGGTCGCAGGTTCAATTCCTGCCGCAGTTTGAAAAAACGGCGTAGCTCAGAAAACCGTACTCTGTCGACTTGTTCCCCGACGAAACTTTTACCGTAAGGACGTAGCATGCTACGTCTCTACCCAACTCCGCGGCGAATGCCGCTTAGAAAAGAAAAATATGAGCCTCAGAAAGGTTTACGGCGGAACGCCCATCGGCAATGAATCACGCTGTGACACATGTACGCACGCGCGCATCATCCAGGGCTACGTCGAAAGCGAACGCATTGTCATCTGCACGGGCATGTATGATCCCATGCGTATTCCGTTCAAGGTCATGCAGTGCACTGACTATGAAGATCGCCGGCTGCCTGATTTCGAAAACATGAAAGAGATTGCCTGGCAGATCAGGAGCAAGAGCGCAGGCAATGTCGCCGGATTCGTTACATTGCCCGAAGAAACGGATTCGCAGAATCAGCAGAGCGAAGCACAACCGGCAGAAACTCCGGCTGCTTCAACAACGAAATAATTTCCGTTGCGATCTTTGCGCCCGTTGCGGTGAAGAGCTGCAACGCTGAAGGAATAAGGAGACACACAATGGCCCGCATGAACCTATTGAACCTGAGCGGAATGCCCTGGATGAAGACCAAGCAGACGCACGAAGGCGCGCCGGCAAAGCACATCTCTGCTGAGCAGGAGCTGCGCCGGTCTGTTCTGGCCTGCATGCTGTGGGAGAGCCAGTTTTATGAGGATGGCGTCGCAATCGCCGGACGCATCCGCGAGCTGGTGCCCAAGGTCGCCGCAGAGAAGGTTGCTGCGCTGTCCGTGGAGGCCCGCGAGAAGATGAAGCTGCGTCACGCTCCGCTGTTGCTGGTGCGTGAGATGGCGCGTCTTGCGACGCACCGCCAACTGGTCGCGGAGACGCTGCTCCGCGTAATCCAGCGCGCCGACGAACTTTCTGAGTTCGTTGCGCTCTACTGGAGTGACGGCAAGCAGCCTCTCTCCGCGCAGGTTAAGAAAGGACTGGCTGCGGCATTCACAAAATTTGATGAGTATGCGCTGGCCAAGTATGACCGCGCGTCTCCCGTCAAGCTGCGTGACGTACTCTTCCTCTGCCACGCCAAGCCGGTGGATACCGCGCAGGCTGAGCTGTGGAAGCGCCTTGTCGCCGGTGAACTGGCCACGCCCGATACCTGGGAAGTGGCTCTCTCCGCCGGTGCCGACAAGCGCGAGGCCTGGGAGCGTCTGCTCAATGAGAACAAGCTGGGCGCGCTGGCCCTGTTGCGTAACCTGCGCAACATGGCGGAGGCCAAGGTGGGTGAAGAGCTGGTCCGCACTGGTCTCTACCGCATGCGGACTGAGCGCGTGCTGCCGTTCCGCTTCATCGCTGCTGCGCGTTACGCGCCGCAGTGGGAGCCGGAGCTGGAGAAGGCGATGCTTCGTTCGCTCGACGGCCAGCCGAAGCTGCCGGGCAAGACCGTGCTGCTGGTTGACGTCTCCGGATCAATGGACGCGCCGCTTTCTCGCCGTGCGGAGATGCGCCGCAATGACGCGGCCTACGGGCTGGCGGTGTTGCTGCGCGAGATTGCGGAGCAGGTAAGCATCTATACCTTCTCTGACAAGCTGGTTCGCGTGCCTTCACGCCAGGGCTTTGCCTTGCGTGACGCATTGAACGCCAGCCAGCCTCATGGCGGAACGTATCTTGGTCGCGCGCTGGGTGAGATCGACGAGAAGTATGACCGCTTGATCGTAATCACTGACGAGCAGTCGCACGACGCAGTCCCGAACCCCAAGGCGCGTGGCTACGTGATCAACGTGGCCAGCTTCCAGAACGGCGTGGGCTATGGCAAGTGGGTGCACATCGATGGCTGGAGTGATTCGGTGATCGAGTACATCCGTGCAGCCGAGCCGGTGCTGGAATAACACCTCGCGCACTAACCGGGCGATCTTCAGAAATGAGGGTCGCCCTTTTTTGCCCGCCCATCGAGGAACACCTTTTTGAAACACAGAGGAACGGAGGAAGCGGAGTACTGCCAGAAATGCCAGGATTTCCCAAAATTGCCAAAATTCATTTCGTCTCAAACGTCCCTGTAGAACTTTGCACCCAGCACCGCGGCGAGCGTCCACTGCACCAATGCTACGCCTACGATAGTGACGGTGAGACTCAGCGGCATCAAATTCATCGGCCACTGCACGAGCGTGGTCCACAGGCTCGCGAAGAACCAGCCGACCACGCCGGCTTTGGCAGCTGTCGCGAAACCTGCGCCGAAACGAGGCCGCAGGGCGGCATAGAGCCAGACCAGGGCGATGCCAGCGACAACATCCAGTGAGATGTACCAGGGAACTTGCCATTCTACAATGCGAGGTTTGGGCAGCATCTTCATCGCTTCCTCCATCGGCGCTTTCAAGATCGCACCGAACATTGCGATGTCGACTACGGTCAACACGGCACCCGCAACCAACCCGCCGATTACGATGCTGAGTCCTCGTTTCATTGTTCCCGTTTCAATTATCCCACTCGCAGGTAGAACTATTAGCGAGAAGTTCGACTACGGCGCAGGTCGGCGGGTCACGTTGTATGTCCCGCCAGATCCGCCCGAGACGATTGTATTTTGCCGGTGACGGCCAGATGATCTTGCAGTGGGGCGTGAGACCGGCGGCGCGGACCCTCAGCCAGGTTTTGGTTTTTTTATCGAGTTGTCGAAATCGTAAGTGTAGCCATGCTGTCAGCGCTTTGAATAACTCAACACCGACTTTCCGATCACTTAATCCTCGGCTACCTCCTTTCCTCTGTGTCAAAGGTTTTCTTTGCTCCCAAGGTACGCGTCTCTATTTATTGTTACCATTGAGACGGAGCCGCTGTTGATCTTCACTATGAGAAAGCGTTCTTTCAAATTAATTCTGGCGTGCTTGGTCTTCTTTCTGCCGCTCAGTTTCGCGCAAACTACACAGTCAACGCCGCAACAATCTGCCCCGCCTGTTACTGCTTCACCGACGCCCTCAAAATCTGAACAATCTCCGCAAGCGCAGCCCTCGGCCACGCCCTCGCACCGATTGGAAATGGAGCCGGTCGAAACAATCCACCAGATCACTCCGGCGGAAGCGAAAGAGCTGTTCCGGTCAGTGGATGAAATTCTGCACTTTGCCAGCAAAGATACAGGCTTGCCGATCAAGAAAAAGGTCAAGCGAACCATCGTGAGCCGTCCGCAGGTGGAAAAGTATATCAGCCAGAAGTTCAAGGATGATGCTGACCGCATCCGCTTTGAGCGCTCTGAGCTGGTCGAGAAGAAATTCGGGCTGCTGCCGCGCACCTTTGACCTGCACAGCTTTCTCATCAAGCTACTTTCTGAACAGGTGGCCGGTTACTACGACGAGAAGAGCCGAACCATGAATCTGCTGGACTGGAATGAGCCGGAAATGCAGCGTCCTGTGATGGCCCATGAGCTCACCCACGCGCTGCAGGACCAGAGCTTTAACCTGGAAAAAATGAGCAAGCACGATGAAGAGATTGAAAAGCACGGGCTTGACGACCTGGATGAGTTGGTCCGCAATGACGAGGATTCAACCTGCCGCAGCGCCGTGCTGGAAGGCCAGGCCATGATCGTGTTGCTGGATTACGTGCTGGCGCCGCAAGGGCAGAGCGTTGAAAAAATGCCGCAAGTGGTGGAGCTGATGCAGGCTTCCATGGACAAAAGCCGCGGCAGCCCGGTCTTTGATAGCGCGCCTTTGCTGTTGCAGGAAGAGTTGGCGTTTCCTTATCGCCAGGGCATGCAGTTCATTAAGGACCTGCTGGTGGCCGGAGGCAAACAACTTGCTTATACCGGCGTGTTTGCACGTATGCCACAGACCACGCGCGAGATCATGGAACCCAGGGAGTATCTTGCCGGACGTCGCGTGCCCCCGCTGCTGCTGCCGGATCTGGGCTTTCTGAAAAAAGATTACGAGCCTTATGACGCAGGCGCCGTTGGCGAGCTTGATGTTAGCTTGCTGCTTCGCATCTACGCCGATGAGGAGCTCGACAAACGCCTGAGCCCCGACTGGCGTGGTGGAGCGTACTACGCCGCGGGCCGACGTGGAGCAAAGCCGACAGACCGCAACTCTTCCGCCCACATCGGCCTCTTTTATATTTCCAAGTGGGCGACGGAGGCCGCAGCTCAGGAATTCGCCAAGACATATTCAGACGCGCTGCCGAAACGATATGAATCACTGCGTCGCATCACGAACGATCAAAAGATGCCTGGTCTGGTTCAGTACACCAGCTCAGATGGACTGCTCTTCATCCAGCAAACCGGCAATGCGGTAGTCGCGGTGGAGAGCTTTGATGAGGAAACAGCCAGAAAGCTGATTGAGGCTGGGTTGCAGCAAGCGGAGAAATAGGCGTTCTCGACTCCTGATCGCTTTTGAACATAATGTTTTCAGCACAATCCCAGGGAAGGCCAGGAATCGAGAGCTGGTCCTTCGTTTTGCGGCAACCCCGCCCGTACGTCCGGTATCGAACATAATAAGGGCAGATGTCATGGGGGGCAAAATCACAGCTATTTCTTCGTGCGATCCTAGAAAAAGGCAGCGGCTGGAAAATCGTCCTCCTCCCAGAGAAAGCCAGAACAATGAGAACGGACTCTCATCACTGGCGCACGAGATCAATAACCCGCTTGAAGCTCTTCACCAATTGCACTATCTCATCGAACAAGAAGGAAGTCTCAGGGAAAAAGGCCGCCAATATCTGGCGATGGCGCGCGACGAAGTAAAACGAATTTCGCAAATCCTGCATGCAGCCATGGAACTGCGCGACTCTGGCGATCCTGAAGATACAGACGTGCCTGAGTTGCTAAACTCCGTCGTTAATTTCTATGCATCGCGTTTTTCATTCCGCGGCATCGTGGTAAAGACGCGTTATTCTTCCGGCTTGCACCTGGCGGTCTATCCCCGGCAGTTGCGGCAAATGTGCGCCAACCTGCTGCTGAACTCCGCCGACGCGATGCCGAATGGCGGAAAGATCTATGCCAGAATCGTCCCCGGCCACGAATGGAAAGGCGATTTCAAGCGCGGAGTGCGTCTCACGTTCGCGGATACGGGTAGCGGCATCGCTGCAAAAAACCTGGCCCGCATCTGGGACCCTTTCTTCACGACGAAAGGTTCGGCGGGTAATGGCATCGGTCTTTCACTGGTCAAGAACACCGTGCAGAAACACCATGGCGTTCTGCGCGTCCGCAGCAGTACCCGGACGGGCCACAGCGGGACAGTGTTTAGTGTTTTCCTGCCATGTGCGTGATTCTCTTGAAGCCTGACCCGCGGCCTGACTAAACACGCCAGAAGAGAGAGTCAGCCGCGAATGAACACGAACGGCGCGAAATCCTAATTCCAAATGTTGATTCGCATTGTTCAAAAATTCGCCCGCAAAATTCGTTCGCGAAATTCGCGGCTACCCTTTTCCGATCTGTACTCATCACGCGCAATCAGCGGCGAAATGTTACTTGCTCTTGCTCGGATCGTCCTGCGGATTAATGTAGTTAAATTGCACCGGCGCCGTCCCGTGAATCTGAACTACCACGTCACTGGCTGCCATGGCGTAGTGATGCATGTCCGGATCGAGATACGCAAAGCTGCCTGCTGGGAACGCGCTCATCTTGTCCGCATTAAACGTGTCACCCATTCCAACTTTAAAGGTGCCGGAAATCACGGTGACGTTTTCGCGCAGCGGATGCCAGTGCGGCGCAATGCGGTATCCGGCAGGCATCTTCAGGCGAACGGTGTAGTTGCCGCTGGAAGCCGTCGGGTCGCCTTCAAGCACGGCAAACTGCGCGCCCGGCGCCACAAACGGCGGTGGTGGACCCCATTGAACTTTGTCCGGGGTAAAAGCGTTTCCGTGGGTGCCTGAAGCGGCGGCAACCATAAAGTGCTGGCCTGCCGCCAAAGCCACTGCAGCCAGAGCGATTGTGAGAATTAACCTGTGTTTCATTTTGTTCTTCTCTCCCTCATTCCATATTCATCATTCTTCTCAGCAATCATCGCTTGAGAACATGGGCCATTCAATGAGGAGGGGATAACGCCAATATATCTTTTATGTATCGCTGTAACTCCCTGATTTGGCGCATAATACTCAGGACGGAGCCATTCAAAATGCAGGCGGCAAAAAAGACGGTTGGCGAAGTGGAACTCGATCTTGGCCGCTATGAGCTTCGGCGCTTTGGGCGGCGCATAAAGCTTGAGAAAAAGCCCATGGAGCTTCTCATCTTCCTGGTGGGCCGCCGCGACCAGATGGTTTCGCGCGAAGAGATCGTTAGAAAACTCTGGCGATCAAACCTTTTTATTGATACCGAACGCAACCTCAACAACATCATTCGCAAGATAAGAACTGCGCTGGGCGACGACTCCGCCAAGCCGCGCTTTCTTGAAACCGTCGTTGGCAAAGGATACAGGTTCATCGGCCCGGTGCGGGTGATTGACGCGCAACATTCGCGCTCTGAATTTGGTCATGCTTCAGCCGGTGCAGCCAGAATAGAGCATGCAAGTGAGCGCGCATCTCTGGCTGTATTGCCACTGTTGCTTGTAGGCAAGGCCGCCGATGACCACGGCCTGTGCCTGGGATTTGCCGATGCGCTGGTCGCTCGGCTGGGAAATTTGCGCGACGTGGACGTGCTGCCGACCTCCGCTGTCCTCGACCTACCTCTTGATCTATCGACGACGGACATCGCTGCGCGTCTCGGCATTCGATTTCTTGTACACGGCGCCATTCAATCTTCCAAGAGCCAATGGCATCTCTCACTGGAAATGTTTGACACGAATTTGCAGGCCGCTTGCTTCACCAGAAAGTGCGAGATCGACATGGGCCGACTGCCCGAGCTTGAGAGCGATATTGCGCGGCAGATTGCGGGCGCATTGAACCGTCCACTGGGGCCGGTGCTGGTGCAGCAGCGTCCGCGATACAGCAGAGACCCTCTGGCTTACGCTGAATTCATGCGTGGCTACCGGCTGAGCGCCGCCGGCGATCCTGACACCCTGGAAAAAGCGATGCACCACCTTACCAGCGCCGTCACGCGCGATCCTGCTTTTGCTCTTGCGCACGCTACGCTTTCGCTCGTTTGTGCCACGCGCCATTTTGAATACGACCCGGCGAGCGTGTGGCTGGAAAAAGCTGAATTCCATTGCCGCCGGGCACTTGAGATCGATACCGAGCTACCTGAAGGACATGTGGCCCGCGCGTTTCTCTTGTGGGGACCTTCAAAAAACTTTCAGCATCTTGAGGCGATTGCCGCCTTGAAGCGCGCGCTCACCTTGCAGAACAATTTGCCTCATGCTTACAACCGGCTTGGCACCATTCTGGCGCACATTGGACTGCTGGACCATGCGCGCGCCATGTATGAAAGAGGAAGTCAATTTCATCCCAAGAAGGCAGTGAGTCCCAGCATTGTGCAGGTCCACATCTGGAACCAGGAATATGATGCCGTGCGCGAGGCGATTCAAGCGTGGCGCGCGGAAAGTCCCGGCAACAAGTATGCAATCTATTTTGCTGCGTACCCTGCCATAATGACCGGGCAATGGGCAGACGCGGGAACGCTGCTGAATGAAGCACTGAACCTGTTGCCGGAAGATCCCATCGTCGTCAGCCTGCAAGGCGTTTTTTTCGCTTTAATGGGAAAACATGAACTGGCGCTCAGCTGTATGATCCATGCTTGCGCCAGCCCAAAATCATTTGGCCACGCGCACCACACGTATTATCAAATCGCTTGTATTCTCGCGTTGGCCGGCAAGCGTCAGCAGGCATTTGAGTGGCTGGAGAGGAGCGTCAGCACTGGTTTTGCGTGCTGGCCCTTCTTCTTGAAAGACCATTGTCTCAAAAACCTGCATGGACTGCCTGAGTTTGAACTGCTGGTGAGTTCCCTGCAGGCCAAGTATCCGGACCATTTGGGATTGTTGTAGTTTCGACCGAGAGCGAGGTGCCACGTGCACGAGGCGTTTCTCGTTCATCATTTGGCGTTTGCGATTTGTTTGTTCCCTGTGAGCGCGAGCCGGTATTTCTCTAGACTTTTCTGGTAGCCGCTCTTGTCCGCTACTGCTGATGAATCCAACGCCTTCTGCTCAGTTTTCACCGCTTCATCATATCTGTCGTTCACGAAGTAAGCTTCAGCCAACGTATCAAGAATGTGCGGTCTAGGACGTCCCTTTTCAGCGGCCACCGCCTTGAGCGCATATTCCAGGGCAAGGGGTGGATTGTTCACTTCAGGTTCTGAACTTGTTGCCAGAGCCCAGGCGACGTTGTTCAGCAAGTCCGGGTTCACGTTTCCAGAGGCGGCTTGATCGCCTGCTTTGCGATAGAAGCTTGCCGCCTGTTTCGTGTCCTTACGTGCGCCGTTGCTGCCCTTTTCATACAGGGCCGCAAGGTAATATTCGCTGTCTCCGTCCCCGGAAGAGGCCGACTTGTTATAAGCAGCCAATGCGCGGTCATTTTGGCCAAGCCTCTCATAGGTAAATCCGAGATCGGTCAGGCAGCCCGGGGGTATTGACCTGTAGGTGGAAGCGATCTCCAGCCATTTGCGTGCTTCGTCATAATGCTGCGCCCGCATTGCATCATCTCCAGCTTTGCACTCTTCATAGCCGCCATAATGCGAGAGGTTCACTTTTGGCCGCCCGACGGAGGATGCCCAAAGGCCGAAAACCACGATCAACACGACGCCGGCCGCAACGGTGGCCCGGCGCTCGGGCATGGTAATGGCGTATGCAGTGAGAATGCCAAGCAGCGCGCCGGCGCCGTGCGCAATGTTGCCGACCGACATCACGTTGGTTAGCGTCAGTACCACGCAAATGAAAAACCAAACGACGAAGAGTTGGATCGTTTTACCGTCAATGGCATCGCGGAATCGCTCGTCACGCCGCGAGAGAATCCATAGCAGTCCAAAGAGCCCGTAACCAACGCCTGAGAGCCCCACCCCGCCGTTGGAAAACGCATATTCCAACGTGTTGGGTCCAACGGCAAATAAAAGGAACAACCCGACGGTCTTGAAGTGGCCGTAAATCTCTTCAACCAGCGTGCCGAAAACCCAGAGCCAATAAAGATTGAAGATGAGGTGCAGTGCGCCAAGGTGAGGAAAAATGCTGGTAACGAGCCGCCATACTTCTCCGCGGCGAACCATGGGACTCTCCAGCAGAGGGGTAACATCTATCTTGGCCCACCAGGCTAGCGTTACACCGATGGCCAACAATCCTGTACCGGCCGTGACGGGATATTTGAAGAACTCTGTCCAATTAGGGGGCTGACGCATATCGGACACTATATCGCAAGCAGACCAATCCATTAGCTTTACTAAAGTCGATGTACTCCTCAAGTGGATGCGCGCGGTTCTTCAAGACCTTCGCTATAATCAACTATTACCCCAATCAAGGAGACTCTCTCTTGCAGCAAGCTGAAATTGGCATTATGGGCGGCAGCGGTTTGTATTCCATGCCGGGCCTCACAGACATCCGTGAAGTTACAGTGCAAACCCCGTTCGGCGAACCGTCGGACGCTTACGTGCTCGGCAATCTGGAAGGTCGCAAGGTGGCGTTTCTTGCGCGCCATGGCCGCGGACACCGCATCCTGCCTTCTGAAATCAACTTTCGCGCCAACATTTACGGCATGAAAGACCTGGGCGTGGAGCGCATCCTGTCGCTCTCGGCCGTCGGCTCTCTCAAGGAAGAGCACAAGCCCACGGACTTTGTGATCCCTGACCAGTTTATTGATCGCACTATCCACCGGATTTCCACGTTTTTTGGCCACGGCATTGTGGCGCACGTTGCCTTTGGCGATCCCATCTGCCCTGAAGCCGCCGAGGCATTCACCCAATCCTGCAAAGACATTGGCGTGGTCGGGAAAAAGGGCGGGACATATATCTGCATGGAAGGGCCGCAGTTTTCTACCCGTGCGGAATCCAATCTGTACCGCAGCTGGGGCGCTGACGTGATCGGGATGACCAACCTGCAGGAAGCCAAGCTCTGCCGAGAAGCGGAGATTTGCTACTCCACCTGCGCCATGGTGACCGACTACGATTGCTGGCGCGCCGGACACGAAGACGTGACCGTGGAACAGGTATTGAAAGTAGTGCACGCCAACGCGGAGAACGCGGCCAAGGTTGTGAAGCACGCTGTCGGGATCATGCCAAAGGAGCGCAAGTGCGCCTGCGGATCGGCGATGAAGTTTGCCATCCAGACCGACAAAGACAAAATCCCCGCAGCCACGCGCCAGAAGCTGGCACTGCTGCTGGATAAATATCTGGGCAAGGGGCAGGAGGCAAAGGCGTAAGCCGGCCATCGCAAACATTAGCCGCGAATTTCGCGAATAAACACGAATCAAGAAACATCTGGGACTGAGTAATTTTAAAGATCGAAAGCCGAGAATGCATGAGAAACATGCGAATATTTTGATCCTATTCGCGTAGCTTCGCGTTGATTCGCGGCCAATTCTTGTCTGGATCAACAAGGAGCAGCAGTCATAAGAATGAACGCTGGTGCGCGCCGTGACTACTTGCTGCTCACCGCAATATCTGCCGCACTTTCCGTTGGCGCTCTGATTTTTA
>Ga0207687_10002634_pt1 | contig 12156 bp, 10 predicted proteins | sample KBSM54metaG_FD_184399 | JGI IMG/M metagenome (GOLD analysis project Ga0207687, IMG submission 184399) | Miscanthus rhizosphere microbial communities from Kellogg Biological Station, Michigan, USA - KBS M5-4 metaG (SPAdes) (version 2) | ecosystem: Host-associated > Plants > Roots > Rhizosphere >...
CGTCATGGCTGACTGGCGAGGTCTTGCCGTGCATCAGGCCGCCGCGCACGACATGGCCGCCGAAATGCTGGCCGATCGCCTGATGGCCGAGGCACACGCCGAGCAAAGGCTTCTCCGCGTCGGCGCACGCTGCCACGAGATCCAAGCTAATGCCTGCTTCGTTGGGCGTGCAGGGGCCGGGCGAGATCAGGAAGCCCTGTGCGTTGCTCGCGATGGCGTCGCGGGCGGTAAGGGTATCGTTGCGCACGACTTTCACTTCGGCGCCGAGTTCCATCAGATAATGGACCAGGTTCCAGGTGAAGCTGTCGTAATTGTCGATGACGAGGATCATGCGCGAGGCCGCTACCGCTTTTGCAGCGCGACCACAATCGGGCCGATCTGCATGGGGTGAATCGGAAAGGATGATGCGACCTTGTCCGCTGCCGCTATTCTGCCCACATTCGGGCCGTGTCGCGCTTCATTCAGGGTGGAGCAATAGCCGCGGGCAGACGTTGGTGGCTGTTCAGGAGAGTTCGCTATGCTTCGTATCATCGCCGTTGCCGCTCTGTTGTCCTTGCCCGCGGTGGCGATCGCGCAGACGGCACCCGACACCAAACAGGCCGAATCGGGCAAGCCGCCGGCGCGGATCCGCAATGTGACGATCAACCCGAACGAGACATGCCCGGCCTCGACCGGCGACGAGATCGTGGTCTGCTCGACGCTCGTTGAGCCGTATCGCATCCCCAAGGCATTGCGGAACCCGCCCAAGGTCGATGCCGCGAGCCAGAGCTGGGTCAATCGTGCCGCGACGATGGACGAAGTTGGGCGCCGCGCTGGCGGGCTGCCGGACACCTGTTCGCCGGTCGGCTCGGGCGGGCAGACCGGGTGTACCGCGATCATGATCCAGCAATATGCGGCGGAGAAGGCGCAGAAGAAGCGCGAGGATGCCGTCGTTCCCTGAGGGGGCGACTTGGCTCTTCTTGTCCCCCTCCCGCAAGCGGGAGGGGGACAAGAAGTGCAGTCCTAACCCCTGACGCCCCGGGTTTGAATCGCGCTACTGCCCGAAGTCCGCGTCGCTTGCCCGTGCGACCGCTTCGCGGGCGGCTGCCAGAAGCGCGCCGGCTTTGGCTTCGCACTCGCGTTGTTCATAGGCGGGTTCGCTGTCGGCGACGATGCCGGCGCCGGCCTGGACGTGCATGACGCCGTCCTTCACCACTGCCGTTCGTAAGACGATGCAGCTGTCCATCGAGCCGTCGGGCGAGAAATAGCCGACCGCGCCGGCATAGGCGCCGCGCACCTCGGGCTCGAGTTCGGCGATCACCTGGCAGGCGCGGACCTTGGGGGCGCCGCTGACGGTGCCGGCCGGAAAGCCGGCGAACATCGCATCGATCGCGTCATTTTCGGGCGCGAGGCGGCCGACGACGTTCGAGACGATGTGCATCACATGGCTGTAGAATTCGATGGTGTAGCTCGCGGTGACCCGGACGCTGCCCGCCTCCGCCACGCGTCCGACATCGTTGCGACCGAGATCGAGCAGCATGAGGTGCTCCGCGCGTTCCTTGGGATCGGCGAGCAGGCTGGTGCGGTTGGCCTCATCCTCAGCCGCCGTCCTGCCGCGGGGGCGGGTGCCGGCGATCGGGCGGATGGTCACTTCGCCGTGACGGACCCGGACCAGGATCTCGGGGCTCGATCCGGTGATCGCGAAGCCGGGGAGATCGAGATGGTAGAGAAAGGGCGAGGGGTTGATGCGGCGCAGCGCGCGGTAAAGCTCGAAGGCGGGCAGCTTGAAAGGCGCAGTGAAGCGCTGGGCGAGCACGACCTGGAAGATGTCTCCGGCGAAGATATATTCCTTGGCACGCGCGATCATCGCTGCGTAACGGCCCGGAGGCAGGGCCGGGGTGAAGGCGATGTCCGCCAGGTCCACCGCACGCACGGGGGGCGGCAGCGCTGCGCTGGCGAGGCGGGCGGCGACTGCGTCGATGCGGTCCTGCGCTTCGGCGGCGATCGCTTCGGGGCGGCGTGACGGATCGGGCCAGACGGGCGCGACGAGAAACAGCGCATCGGCGAGGCGATCGAAGATGAGCACCACTGTCGGGCGCACGAACATCATGTCGGGCAGGCCGAGCGGATCGCTGTCCGGGCGGTTCAGCCGTTCGACCAGGCCGACCGTCTCATAGCCGAAATAGCCGACCAGGCAGGCGAGCGCGGGGGGCAGATCGGCCGGCACCTCCATTCGGCAGCCGGCGGCGAGATCGCGGAGCGCCTGGAGTGCGGGGGCCTCGCACGGCTCGAACGCGGTGCGATCCGTCAGCCAGTGGCGGTTGATCTCGGCCCGAGCCCCTTGCGCGCGGAAGACGAGATCGGGCGTGAGGCCGATCATGCTGTGCCGCCCGCGCGTCTCTCCGCCCTCGACCGATTCGAGCAGATAGTCGCCGCGACCGGGCTCGATCAGCTTCAGCGCGGCGGCAACCGGCGTCTCCGTGTCGGCGATCTGGCGGCGCCAGACCAGGGCGGGGCGACCGGCGGCGAGCGCGGAGATCGCGGCCTCGACTGGGTCACCGACGACAGGGGCGGCCGCTTCCCCGTTAATTGGAGCCGCCACGGCCGGTCAGCCCCGCCTTCACATCAGCGATCGCCTTTGCGTTCTTCTTCACGCCGAGCTGGCGGCGCACCGCTTCGCTGAACTGCAGCGCATATTCGCGCGCGGTGGCCTGGCCGAGTTCGCTGCGTGCCTGTTCGAGCAGCTGGGGCACGCTCCCGGCATTGCCGGGCTGAACATGGTCGAGATAGACGACAAACCAGCCCGCCTTGCCGGGCGCTTCGAGCATCTTGGCGCTCTTTGCCTTCATGCTGAACAGCAACATGAGCGGCGCACGCCTGGGATCGGTCTCGGGTACGGCGTTGGCCCGCCCGCGCTCGATGTCGGAAATCGGGTTGATCGGCGGAAGCTGCAGCTTGGTTTCGGCAAGCGCCTGGGCGATCGGCATGCCCTTGTTGATCCGCGCGGTGACCTCGATCGCAACCTGGCGCGACGCGCGCTGAGCGCGGTCGATGATGAAATCCTGCGCGACGGTTTCGCGGATCTGGGCGAGCGGACGCGCCGCGGCGGGAACGACACGGGCGAGCTTCACCACCGCGAAGCTGCCGTCCGGGCCCATCGGCGCGATCTGGGGATCGTCCTCCATTTCCGAACCGAAGCCGGCCGCGACCGCCTGGGCGAAGGCCGGATCCGCCTTGGAAGCGGGATCATCCGGATTGGTGCCGGTCTTGAGCAGCGGCGGCGACACAGCCGCCGCGAGCTTGTTGTCGCGGATGAGCTCATCAAAGGTGGCGTGATGAGCGATCGCGTCGTCGATCTTGTCATGCAGGTCAGTGAGGACGAGCTGCAACTTCTCGGTGGTCAACGTCTTGACCAGCTCGGGCCGGGCCTGTTCGAGCGACTTGGCGGGGATCTGCTGGATGCCCTCCACCTTCAGCACCGCATAGCCGAGGCCGGTCCGGATCGGGCCGACGACCGCACCCTTGGCGGCGCTGAACGCCGCATTGGCGATTTCGGGCGAGCTTTGCTTGGCAAAGGCCGCCTTGTCGACGGCCTGCAGCGCATTGGCTTCCAGCCCGGCCGCGCGGGCGGCGTCGGCAATCGGTGCGCCTGCCTTCACCTTTGCGGCGAGCGCGGTGGCGGCTGCCTGATCAGCGACGACGACCTGGGCGAGATCGCGCTTCTCGGTCGCGGCGTACAGTGCGCGGCCTTTCTGATAGGCGGCGGCGATCTCCGCCTCGGTCGGCGTTGCGGCTGCCTTCAGCATATCGGGCGTGACGAGCGCATAGCGGACCGAGCGGCGCTCCGGTACGGTGTAGCGCGCCAGATTGCGCTTGTAGAAGGCTGCGATCTCGGCGTCGGTGGGCGGAGCGCCCTTGCCCACCGCCGGCGTCGGGATGAAGCCGAGCAGGCCGCCACGCTTTTCGAGCTCGAGCGAGGCATAGGGCAGCACGACGCCGGTCGGGACCTGAGAGGCGCCGAAACCCGGTATCTGCGGGTTGCCCGCGGTCGGCATGATGATGTGCTGGGTCAGGGCGGAGAGCGCCACCTGATCATGGATCTGCCGGTCGCTCATATGGCCGGTCGCCAGGAACTGGTCATAGAGCGTCTGGCTGAACTTGCCGTCCACGCCCTTGAAATCGGGTGCGCTCGCGATCCGGCCGTCGACCAGCTGCTTCGACGCGACCATGCCCTGCAGGTTCGCGAACTGGGCGAGCGCAGTCGAATTGATGATCCCTTCGAGTGTATTCTCGACGCCGCCGCTGTTCACGAACTGGACGACATCAACGGTCGGCTGCTGCTGGCGGATATTCTGCAGCTCCACGTCGGTGCGCCGACGGAGCTCGCTCACCGTGATGTCCTCCTTGCCGACGGTCGCGACCGAATCGCCGGTGAGGCCGCCGCCCATGCCGGTGAAATTGCCACCGATGCCGAAAGAAATCGCGATCAGCACCAATATCGCCATCGTGATGACGACGCCGACTTTCGAGAAAGTGATGCGACGGATGAGGGTGAGCATGGGCGGAACGGGCCGATCTGATGAGGCTTGATGGAAAAGGTGAGGGGCACGCTTTAAGGGGAGCGATGCGCTCCTTCAAGCTTGTGCGATCGCCACGCCACGCTATCGGCTGAGCCACAAGAAGGAGAAGGCTTTTGGCTCGACACAGGCTGGTTGCTGGCAACTGGAAGATGAATGGCGATCTGGCCGCGCTGGCCGAACTCGACGGAATCGCGGCGGCGGCGGAGAAGGCGATGGGCGCCGCGCCGGAGATCGACGTTGCGATTGCGGTACCGGCGACGCTGATCATGGCGGCGGCGGCGCGCGTGCCCGGGCTCGCGATCGGCGCGGAGGATGTGCATCCGGCGGACAAGGGCGCGCATACCGGCTGTATTTCGGTGGGCATGGTGCGCGATGCCGGGGGGCGTTTCTCGATCGTCGGGCATAGCGAGCGCCGCGCGGATTGCCACGAGACCGACAGCGAAGTTCGCGCCAAGGCCGAGGCGCTGCACGCCGGCGGGCTGAGCGCGATCCTGTGCGTCGGCGAGACGCTGGCCGAGCGCGACGCGGGCCATGCCGAGCTGGTGGTGACGAGCCAGCTCGCCGCCTCGCTGCCCGAGGGGGCCGAGGGCGGGTGGCTTTCTATCGCTTATGAGCCGGTCTGGGCGATCGGGACGGGGCGGACGCCGACTGTGGCTGACGTCGCCGCGATGCACGGCGCGATCCGTGAGCAGTTGCGGGTGCTGGTCGGGAACGAGGCCGAGCTGATCCGGATCCTGTATGGCGGATCGGTTACGGCTGAGAATGCGGCTGAACTGCTTGGGGCGGGCGATGTCGATGGTGCGCTGGTGGGCGGGGCCAGCCTGACGGCGGCGAAGTTCGTGCCGATTATCGAGGCGGCTGTGGCGCTGGGGTGAGGCTGCGGAAGTAACGCCAGGTTGCCGGCAAGTCGCCGGTGCAGTCAAAGGCGATTTATGAGAGCCAATGTGGGGGTGTGCTTTTGCATTCGCCGATTGGAATTGGCTGATCTGGCGGCTCGCTGCCATGTAATGTTCGACTATCAGGAGTAGCTCCGTAAGAAGCGCTGGCGTTATCTGCAAGTTACTGGCGGCATTCATAGCCGACGCGTTATGAGAATCGATCGGATTCGCTTCGGCATTTCTATGATGCGCTACGGAGTTTCCTGACGAGGCTGTCGGGAGCCGGCGTTGTTCGGACCTGGGCTGGGCGGGCAGGCGCCAGCTTTCCGGGCGGCGGTTGCGCAGCCAGACCAGTGCCGTCGTCGGATCGGCGAGGACGCGGCGCTGATATGTCGCGACCACCGGCTCGCGGCCGCGCGGCCGGTACACGCGTTCAGCGCGATAGTCATAGCCGGTTGCGCGCCGGAACCTGGAAGAGGGCGTCGGCTGGTCGAGCAACGCTCTGCCGGCCTTGGCGGCGGCTGCGAAGGCGGGATGCTGATGAAGCCAGCGATACAGCGTCGCCGGGCTGACCGCGAAGATGCGGGCGAGATGGGCATTGTCCGCGCCTAGGCTGCAGAGCATCTGCGCCTGGCGGGCGAACTCTGGCTTATACTGTGCGGGGCGGGCCATGGGGCATGTGTGTGGCGCATGGAAGGGGAATGTTGAATCGAGGCGGTTTGCGCGGTGGTGGTGGCGAAGCCAGGGGCGGTTGCCCGGAATAGAGGGTGCAAGTCCATTTGTGCGGCGCAGTGAACTTACGACCTCGAAAGAAGGCTCTTGCGAAGCTTTTCCTCCCAATCGTCTTCCGGGAAACCGAGCCGAACCCGCTCGTCAGGCTTGTCCCGGAGCTCGTCGAGATAGGCTTCGACACGCTCGCGCCAACCGTCGCGGGCTGCCTCGAATTGCGCTTCGCGCATTGACTCGAAGGTAGCTTTCTCTTCTTCAGTCGGGCCGTTCAGCCAGGCCTCGAGCCAGGCTTCGAGGCTTGGTGCAAGCTCGGTGAATGAAAGCGATGGCCTGCCTTGCTCATCGTCGGGCAATTCCGCCGTGCAGCGCATGATGATGCCGTCCTCCAGGCGGAGGCAATCATGATCGCCGTCGTCGTCCGTTAACGGGAGCATTCCGGACGGCCACGGCGGATCCGTCTCTTCGGAGCGACGTCGGCAGTAGAGATCGGCGATATCGGCGACCGAAAGGAGGCCGTAACTTGGTCCGAAGCCACCATCCGAGAGCGCCGAATAAAGCTCCACCAATTGCTCCGGTAAGATCAATCCGGTCGTGGCTTCGGCAGCTCGAAGCGAGGGCCCGGACATCGGCGAGAGGTCCCTAGCGGGCGCGGGAGATTGTAGGTTCCGGTAGCGCTGGAAGAGTTCGGAACGAAGGTCGGAAGGCAAGGGTTTGCCCCCCACTGCGTCTGCCGGACCTGGGCAGCGAACCGCTGAAATTCGACTAGCTCTTTCGCCGTTGTCGCCGGATCGACCTCAATCATGCGAGCCAGCGAAGGCCGCCTTCTGCGATCGACGGGCCGCCCTCTTTCTATCCGCTTGCGCAAACGCTTGATGAGGCTTTCCAACGCGCCCTCCCGGGATTTCCTCTTGGCCTCGCCAGGCGGACGAACGCCATGGCGGAACGGATTTTCGGCGACGCTTCGCCGATTGAACGGACCAAAGATCAGTCTGAGCGATATACGATCTCACGATCGCCCCTGGGGCCATTCATGCCTCAACTTAATCTCAGGCGGTATGGAAATAGTGCCTTGGCAAGTGGCTCTGCCTCAATGTGAGCAACAAGCTGTTCGATGCCACCAAGTGCCCCTCGAAATGAGCTGTCGCTGCACCCCCATGCAGTTCACGGAATCGCGTGGCGATGTTGGTCCAAGCTTCAGCCATGAGGGGCCGATTCGCCAGAAATCCTAATGACGCTTTCCACCCCTAGTCGGCCATTCAGTCCTTTTGCCGATAGCGGTCGTTTATGGGTTCACGACCTAACCGGAGAATCTCGCGCCCTGGGTCGCGCCATGATGCGTCTCGGCATCATATTCGGCGTCGAATTTGCCCAACTCGGTTATCGCCGCGGCGCCGGCGGCATTCGCGCCTTCGCAGCTGCTCGATTTCACGGCGTTCTCGATATCCTCCTTATGCGCATAGGCGTGTTTCGCATGGCCGGATTCATGCTCGATCAATCCGGCCATGTATCTCCTCCATTCCTGTCTCAAGGCAGGGGAAGCGCGTTCCTGATCACCGAGATGCGGAAGGATAACGATGATCTGAAAACTATATTCCAGATGGGCCAGATCGCATTTTCCGTCGGGACCACCGGGCCAATGCCATTGGGCGTTCCAGCTTGTTCTCGCATCATAGCGTCTTCCTTCGCGCTGGTCCTGCGGGCCCAGGGCGTTGAGCGATTCGCGAATGGATTTCGCATCCGTTCCGTAGACATCGTAAAATCGCACCTGCGTCCCCGGATAGGGCGCAAAAGCCGCTTCGGCGTAGCCGGTGGAGTCACTCGGCGGCGCGTTGCCTTTGTTGCAGCCGGATAGCGCCAGGAGGGAGAAGGCGGCCAATGTCGTGAATCGCAACACCTTCTGTCCTTTCTCCCGATCGAAGGCGGCGTATCCGGAAATGTCGGAAAATCCGGTTAGCGGTGTTTCGGGCCGGCAGCATTGCTGCGCTCATAGTCGGGAGGCCGTTGGTGAGTGCCTTCACTGGCTATCAATGACTCCGAGCCCACTATTCCGGTTGATTGCTGAGAAAAGGGGTTGTTGCACGGGTCACCGGAACTCCGGAATACGAACCGGCAGGAAGGCGATCGGGTAGCACAGTGGGGGATTCGGGACAGGTGCAGAGCCTCGCGCATTACGCCGTCATCATAGTCGCGGTCGGCACCACCACGCTCGTCTCGCACTGGTTCCGACAGCGGAGCAAGCCGCGCGCGCTGGTCGAGGGTGGCGGCAGGATCGCCCCGGGTCGAGGGGCGGTCGGCGCAGGCGTGGTTTCAGGGCTCCTGCTTTCAGCGCTCGGTTGCACCGCACTCTGGTATGGCGCGGTCGTGCCGGGATCGCTCATGGCCGTGAGTGGATTTGGGGGCGCGCTCCTTGTGGCGCTTTCGCTGTCGCCCCGGCACGACCTGGTCTGGAGCGACACGGGAATCGAGGGTCCATGCCGGAAGATTGTCGGCATTCTGGGATCGGCGCGCATGCGGATCCGCTGGGGCGAGATCGCACTGACCGGACGCACGCTGGGCGGCTATGCCTTCGTCGAGGCCGCTGACGGGCGGCGCATCTACTGGAGCAGTCTCTATTCGGGTTTCGCCGTCTTCGAGACCCGACTCAAACTGCATCGCCCCGATCTTTTCGGCGAAGAGATGACCCGGCGCCCGTCGGGGACCACAACCCTCGGCAATTTCGGTCGGCGCACCGACAGCCCGTTGCGCCCCGTCATCGAGGTCGATGACCCGCCGGTCGTGGCGCCGGATGTTCAGCCCGGTTCAACTGACCGCGCGGGCTGAAAAGGGCTTCCCGCTCATTCCCCCAGCCGCTCGCGGATGCGTCGCGCCTTGATCTCGCCGCGCTGGCAATAGTCGCAGCCGCATGGGGCGCGATCGTGGGAGCCCGGGAAAAAACGCCAACCGATCGTCTGCGGCAGCGCGCGGATCGCGGTGATCTCGCGCGGGCCGATCGCGCGCGGGATGATCACTTCATAGCCCAGCATCCCGCTCTGCCGCAGCGTGTTGGCGGCTTCGGCGGCGGTGAGTGGCGCCTTGGCCTTGTTGTATTGGCCTGCCCAGACGGGCTCGTCGTCGGGCAGCCGGAAATAGATGCCGATCGCGGTACGATGCCCGCGCCGCTTGAGCTCGCGCAGCCATTGGTGCGTCACCGTGAAATCGGCCACGACCGGCAGCGCGAAAATGCCCACCGGCCGGCCCTCGCCTGCCCATTGCAGGCGCTTGCGCGAGATGCGGAGTCCGGCGCGCCGGATCGCGGCACTGTCGCGCGCATCGGCGATATGGACGAACACCGGCATCGCTCACTCCCCCAGCACGGCCAACTCAAGACCAAGACACGTTACCCCAATGTCTGCAACTGACCGCTTCATTGGTCGGTTTACCGGATTTCTCGCGGCCAACCCGATCTCTCTTGGCGAGAAGCCACAGTGACACTGTCCATCACCCGCCGCTCTTCTCCATGGGTGGCTATAATGAGGTAGCGGTGGTGCATTTTGTCGAACCAGGCGAATTGGCAGAATGCCAAGCCCGTGCCCGAACAGTTTATGGCTTCGGGATAGCGTTCGCACCGGGATGGATCGTCAGGGCACGGTACGAAATCCGCACCGCGCTGAAAGCGAACGATCCGATAGCCAGCCCTCACCAGTCCGCTGCGGGCCGTATCATAGGGCTTTCCCACCAGTCGGGTGAGCGGGGCCGCATCTGCTTCACCTGCCACTAAGGCGCACAACGCGAGAGTTGCCGCGAGCACTCTCCCCAACGTAGCGCCTCCTCAAATCGTCGCTGCAGAATAGCGCGCTGTCGAATGCCCGCAACCGGCCGCTTCCGCCTTCTTTGGCCGCGCTATGCGAGCGCTACGATGCCCGCCAGCTGGAGCTTATCGCGGACTTCCTCAGGCGGAATGCGCAAAGGCTCAATGACGATCTGGCTGACACTCTCGCCTAGCGGAGGTCACCCTCGGCCGCTTCTACGTGCCGACTAATCTCAACGTCACCGAGATCCCGGATGGTGGCCGCTTACGGTCACAAGACCTATTCTGATCGGCGCGACTTGACATCGTCGTCCCATGTGTCACATTACTCATGTGACACTCATGCGGTTTACACTTCAACCCGGTCAATCGATCTTTGACCAAGTCGTCTATGCGGCGAAGAAGGCGTTTGTCAGCGGTGAATATCAGCCTGGACAGGCTTTTCCTTCCATACGGGCCCTCGCCGCCGAACTGAAGATTCATCCCAACACCGCCCACAAGGTCGTTCAGCATCTGATCCAGGAGCGCTGGCTCGAAATGCGCCCCGGCATCGGCACAATCGTGGCCGGGCCGCCCGAAGCGCGGCCCGGCGACAAGCAGCGGCTCCTCCATCAAGAAGTCGAGCAACTCGTGGTGGAAGCCAAGCGCGTTGGGCTGAGCTTGCAGGAGGTGGTGGAATCGATCGGGGCACAATGGACCAGGTTGGACCAGACGCGAGAAGCGGGGCGCAAATGATCATTCAGACCGAAAATCTGTGGAAAAAATATGGGCGCTTCGATGCGCTCCAGGGATTGAACCTCGCAGTCCCGGAGGGCAGCGCCTTCGCCCTGATCGGCGCCAATGGCGCGGGCAAGACCACGACGATCAAAACGCTGATGAACATCATCAAGCCGTCGCAGGGCACGGCGACGATCCTTGGCGTGGACAGCCGCAGGATATCGCCCAGGGAACTCGCCCAAATTGGTTACGTCTCCGAGAACCAGGACATGCCGGGGCGCATGAAAGTGGCGGCGTTTATCGATTACCTTCGGCCATTTTACCCCGGCTGGGACCGGGCGCTGGAGGCTGAGATCCTCGGCCGGATGCGCTTGCCGATGGATCGCAGGATCAAGGACCTCTCCCACGGTATGCGCTTAAAGGTGTCGCTCGCCTGCGCTCTGTCCTTCCGACCCAGACTGTTGGTGCTGGATGAGCCTTTGGGCGGCCTGGACCCGCTGGTGCGCGACGAATTCATGGAAGGCCTGCTCCATCAGGCGGGCGAAATGACGGTCCTTATCTCATCGCACGAACTGACGGAGATCGAGGGAGTTGCGACCCATGTCGGCTTCCTCGACAAGGGCAGATTGCTGTTCCAGGAATCGATGGGCGATCTGGCTGGCCGCGTGCGCGATGTGCGGGTGATGCTGGATCACGAGGCCAAACTGCCGGCCCAGGCGCCCCCTGAATGGCTCGACATTCGTGCTTCGGGCAACGTGCTCGGCTTTGTTGACACGCACTATTCCGAGCAAGGTCTGGCGGCGCGCATCGCCGCTACCGTCGGCAGCGCACGCAATATCGACGCACAGCCGGTCGCGCTGCGCGCGATCTTCACAGCGCTCGCCAGGGCAACACGGGAGGGGAGCGCCACATCATGATCTGGCATATTTTCCGCAAAGACTGGAAACTGCTGTGGCCGTTCGTGACCCTGGTGGCGGCCATGCAATGCGTGAACGCGGTCGCCTGGCTCAGAATCGACCCGCTCGACTCGCGCATCGGGCCCAATGAGCTGATCACGCTCGCGCTCACAGCGACGTTCCTGATGTTTATCGGCGTAGCTGTGCTGACATTCATGGCCGTCCATCAGGACAGAATCCCCGGCGACAGGCAGGACTGGCTGATCCGCCCCATAAGCGGACGGGACCTGATGTCGGCAAAGCTGCTGTTCATCGTGATAGCAGTGCACGGCCCGATGTTCCTGGCGAATCTAGGCGAGGCCGTGTTTACGGGCTTCACCTTTTGGGACTCGCTTTCCGCCGCCCTGTGGCGCGGCGGCTATGTGCTGCTGGCCCTGACCCTGCCGATGTTTGCCATTGCCGCGATAACATCCACACTGGTCGAGTTCGTCGCGGGGGCGCTGGCGATCGGGCTCGTTTTTCTGGCCGTATTTTTTGGGGGTGCAGTATTCTTCGCGGGCCCGACCGGCCTCCAGATCGGCGGTATAGGC
>Ga0207687_10002637_pt1 | contig 12151 bp, 13 predicted proteins | sample KBSM54metaG_FD_184399 | JGI IMG/M metagenome (GOLD analysis project Ga0207687, IMG submission 184399) | Miscanthus rhizosphere microbial communities from Kellogg Biological Station, Michigan, USA - KBS M5-4 metaG (SPAdes) (version 2) | ecosystem: Host-associated > Plants > Roots > Rhizosphere >...
CGCGGCAGGTCGGCGACTCGATGCTGTTCGGACCCGACCTCTCGGCGGAGCTCAACGAGCTGCGGCGCGTCGCGCCCAGTGACTTGCCCGTGGTCATCATCGGCGAGACGGGCGTAGGCAAAGAGTGCATTGCGCGCGCGCTGCACATCGAGAGCGGTCGCACTGGCCCCTTTCATGCCGTCAATTGCGCAGCGCTACCGGCCGCGCTCGCGGAAGGCGAACTCTTTGGTTATCGCAAGGGCGCCTTCACCGGGGCAGAACAAGGCGCGCTCGGTCACGTGCGCGCAGCCCAAGGCGGCACGCTGCTGCTCGACGAGCTCGCGGACTTGGCGCTGCCCACGCAAGCCAAGCTGCTACGCGTGTTGCAAGAAAAAGAAGTCACCCCGCTGGGTGAAACGCGAGCCACCCCCACCGACGCGCGCATCGTTGCAGCATGCCAGACGCCGCTCGAAGAGCTCGTCGAGAGCAAGCGCCTGCGCCAGGATCTCGCCGCGCGGCTCTCTGGCTCGACCCTGCTGATTCGCCCGCTGCGTACGCGTAGGAGCGACATCGGCTTTCTGTTTGGCTATTTTTTGCGCCGTTTCTCGGGTGGGCGCCCGCCGCGGGTGGATTCGAAGCTACTCGAGCGGCTGCTCTTGCACAGCTGGCCGAACAACGTGCGCGAGCTCGAGCTGCTCACGCGTCGCTTGCTGGTCATTCACGGGCACGAGACGCAGCTCAAACAGAATATGTTGCCGGAGGCGCTCGGGCGCAGCGAAGCGAGCGACAACGAGCCGCGCACGCCGTCTTCACCGCCGAACGAAGATCGCAATGGCCATGATCTCCGCGCGCTCGTGGCGGAGCTGCGCAAAAACGATTGCAACGTGGCACGCGCGGCAACCGCCATCGGCATCTCACGGCAACGCGCGTACCGTCTGATGGCGGGGCGCTCGGCGAGCGAGCTCCTTTCTGAAGCGGTGGACGCAGGGGAAGCTCCGAGTGCGACGCGAGGCTGAAGCGGATCTCGACTCCGATGCGTTCGGCATCGAGCCGCCCCCGGACCTCGTGGGCGCGACGATTGGCGGGCGCTACCGAGTCGTCGGGTTGCTCGGGGCGGGCGGCATGGGCAGCGTTTACGAAGTCGAGCACCTCCGCCTCGGTCGGCACTTCGCGCTGAAGCTCTTGCGCCCGGACTGGGTCCGCGATCGCAAGATGGTGGAGCGCTTCGAACGCGAGGCGCGCGCAGCAGCCGCGCTCAGCAGCCAATACGTGGTGAGCATCCAAGATTGCGGTGAGCTCCCAGATGGCCGCCCGTACTTCGTGATGGAGCGCTTGGTCGGGCAGGATCTGGGGCAGCTGCTCAAATCGTGCGGGCAATTGCCGATCGCGCGGGCCGCGAACCTGGGCATCGATGCCTGCCTCGGTTTAGCGGCGGCGCATGCCTCGGGCTTGGTGCACCGCGACTTGAAGCCCGAAAACCTGTTCGTCACGACCAGCGATGAAGGCCGAGATCTGTGCAAATTGCTCGATTTTGGCGTGGCCAAGCTGGAGAGTCACGATCAAACCCGGCCCGGCGCGCTGATGGGGACGGCTCGCTACATGGCTCCGGAGCAAGTCGCACTCGATGTCGAAGTGGGACCACGCGCGGACGTCTTCGCGATGGGCGTGATTTTGTACCAATGCCTGAGCGGCTCGCATCCGTTCGAAGCCGATTCGCTCGAGCGCGTGCTGTTCAAAATCATGAACGACGAGGCGCCGCCGCTGACCGAAATCGCGCCGCACGTCCCGGGCGATCTCGCGGAGCTAATCGCCACCGCCATGAAGCGCTCGCCCGATCTTCGCCCGAGCTCGGCGCTCGAGTTCGCGAGCCGGCTTCTGCCGTTCGCGGGTGAGCGGCGCGGTATCTTGCACACTCGCCCGTGGCAGCTCGAAGCAGAGCGGGACGACGCACCGAACTCCGATCGCGAAACGCCCACGGATTTCGAGCCCGCGATTCCGATCGCGATCGCGCCGCGAGCCGTGGCCCGTCGCTCGCGGTACGCGCTGCCACTGCTTTCGGGGTTGGGGTTGGTTTCGCTCGCGCTATTTTTTGGCCTGCGATACCGCGAGCAGCCGACAGCGGAGCCCCAGCAGCCAGCACGAAACGAGGCCGCGAGCGTCGCGCTCACCCCCCCACCCGCCGTGACTCCGACCCACGCTCCGCCGCCCGAACCTGCGTCGACCGAAACCACGACTGCCGACCCAGCGCCGCGCCCGAGCGCCGAGGTGGTCGCGAGCCGCAACGCGTCGCCGACCGCTGCGCAGCGCATTCGGCCAGCGCCGCGCAGTTCTGGCCCCAGCCCCGATCGTTGGTTCGATCCCAAGAACCCGTATGTACGCTAGCCGCGGGCGAACCATGACCGAGCGCGCGGCTTTCGTGCTCTTCACGTGCGCTTCGCTGGTCAGCGTCGCGACGCCGGCGTTCGCAGAGACGAAGGGCAGCGCGCGTGAACGATTCGAACGCGGCTATGGCCTCGCGCGCGATGGCGATTTCGAGGCGGCGATCGCCGAATTCGAAGCAGCCTACGCCACGAGCCCGAATTTTTCCGTGTTGTTCAATCTCGGCCAAGCTTATGGAGCGGCGGGCCACGCGGTCGAAGCCGCGCACGCGCTCGAGCGCTACTTGGAGCTCGGGGGCACCGCGGTGAGCGACGAACAGCGCGAGAAGGTCACGCGGCTCATCGAATATTATCGCCGCCGCGTGGGTAAACTCTCGCTCGATGTGGCGCCAGCGGGAGCGCACGCGACGCTCGACGGCAAAGACATCGGCAACGCGCCATTTGCTCAGCCGTTGGAGGTCACCGCGGGAACACACGGGCTGTCTATCACCCTTCAGGGTTATGAACCCGCCAACGTCAGCGTGCGCATCGAGGGCGGGCAGAGCACGCCCCTGAAGCTAGAACTCGTCGCGCATCAGGCGCCCGCGCTGCTCCGCGTGGCCTGCCCGGTATCGGATGTCCAGATCGACATCGACGGCAAAGCGAGCGGCAGCACGCCCCTCGGCGACGCGCTGCGGCTGCGACCCGGCAAGCACGAACTCACGATGCGCCGAGAAGGTTACGTAGCGAGCCAGAAAAAGCTCGATTTGGCGCCCGAGAGTAGCCGCATCGTCGATTGTGAGCTGCGAGTCGACGCGAAAGCGCCCGGGCTCTCGCGCTTGCGCGTCCGGCATCCCGAAGGCACCCAAGTGCTGGTCGATGCGCGGCCCTTCGATGGCAACGCCTTGCCCCAAGGTCGCCACGAGGTGACGGTAGTTGGCGCGGGTTACGAACGCACCGTGCGTGAGGTGCGCCTGGCTCCGGGCGCGAGCATCACCCTCGATACCATCCCCACGTTGGCGCCGAGCCGCCTCGAGAGTGAGCGGAGTTCCCGCCAGAAAACCCAAAAGATCGTCGCCTACGCGCTGGGCGGCGCCGCGCTGGCCGCGGGCACGAGCAGCGTAATCCTCGCGCTCAGCAATCGCTCGCGTTACGCCGACTGGCGCGCCAAAGACGAGCGTTTTCTGGCCGACTACGCCAAATCGCCGCAAAGCGCGACGCCGCAACAACTGGACGAGCTCACCACCGAAGAGAACTCGATCCGCAATCGAGACACGTTGGCGCTGGGCCTCGGAGTGGCCGGAAGCCTGCTGCTCGCGGGATCAGCCGCGCTCTACCTGACCGCTGGCGGCGGCGGGCCCGCGTTGGTCGTGACGGGCGCGCACGATGCCCGGCTGACTTACCGCGCGAGCTTCTGAACGGTTAAGTAGGCGGGCAGCGACGCGCTAGGCGTCGTCCTTCTCGAACACGCGCCACGCGCCATCGATCAGCCGCTCGTGCGGCAAGAACTTCGCCTTGTAGCGCATGCGCTCCGAGTCGGCGATGTAGAGGCCGAGATACAAGTGGGAGAGGCCCCACGAACGGCACAGCTCGAGCTGCTTCAGCACCGAAAAGGTGCCGATGCCGAGCTTTTCGAACACCGGATCGTAGTAGCAGTAAACGGCGGACAGCGCGTCGTGACTACGATCGACGAGCGCCACGCCAATCAGCTCGCCGTCGATCGAATAACGGATCTCGAAGCTCTCGCAGCAAGTGACGACCAAAAATTCGCGGTAGCCCTCGAGATCGATGCCGTCGCGGCCACTCGACAAACGGCGCAGTTCTTTGTGTCGGTTGTACAGCTCGACGCGACGCGCATCGACGATTGGCTCTGCCACCTCAACACCGATGCGCGAGTTGCCCCGCTCGAGCGCGCGCCGCTGCGAGCGGTTCGGCTTGAACTGCGCGACGTCGATGCGAATCGGTTCGCACGCGCGACAGCCCGGGCAGGCCGTGCGATAGAGGAAGATGCCCTGTCGCCGATCGCCGGCATCCAGGCGCTGACCGAGTTCTCGGCGTTGCAAGAGGCGAGCAGGAATGCGCAGCGGCATGCGCGCAATTCGGTCCGGTAAATACGGGCAAGGCTGCAAGCGGTCGTAAACGATGAGCTCCGGCGGGTCGCCCGCGACGACTCGATCAGGCGGAAGGAACCGTGGCTTGGTCATCGGTCGAGCACGAACGGTTCGGGGAAGAGCGCGCTGAACGCAATCACGCGCACCTCGCGCGGATTGGCGACCACGATTTGCGCGGCGCGCTCGAACTCGGCCAGCACTTGGCGACACAAGCCGCAGGGCATGGCCAGCGTCGCGGCATCCGTGAACACGGCCACGGCCGTGAGCCTTCGATCGCCCTCGCTCACCATCGTCAGCACGGCCGAACGCTCGGCACAGATCGTCGCGCCGTAACTCGCATTCTCGACGTTGCAGCCGGAAAAAATTCGCCCGCTTTCGCCGCGCACGGCAGCGCCCACCCAGAACGAAGAGTACGGCGCGTAAGCGCGCTCACGCACCGCGCGAGCGGCCGCAACCAGTTCGGTGAGCTCCGGCGAAAGCTCGCTCACGATGCCCCCCCGAGCGCCTCGATCCAGCCCGAAAGCAAGCGAGTGAATGCGCTTCGCGTGAGCCGCGCAGTCGCTTCGACCTCCGCGTGGTCGAGCGGAGTCGCGGAAATTCCGGCTGCCAAATTGGTAATGCAGCTGATGGCGCCGACGCGCACGCCCAGCTGACGGAGCGCGATCACCTCGGGCACGGTGCTCATGCCCACGGCATCGGCGCCCAATCCGCGCAGCATGCGGATCTCCGCAGGGGTCTCGTAGCTCGGGCCGAGCATCGCGGCGTAGACGCCCTCTTGCAGCTTCACACCCGCCGCGCGCGCGGCTCCACGAGCTAGGTCTGCTAGCGAGCGATCGTAAGCGTGCGTGAGGTCGGGGAAACGCGGACCGGCTCCGTAGTTCTCACCGCACAGTGGATTGTGGCCCATCAAATTCAAGTGATCGGTGATGAGCATCAAATCGCCGGCGGCGAACGACGCATGAATGCCGCCCGCTGCGTTCGTGAGCAGCGCGGTCTTGCAGCCGAGCTCGGCGAGCAAGCGCACCCCGAAGACTGCGCGCGCCGGCGTGTGCCCCTCGTAGATGTGCGCGCGCCCCTGCAAGCACGCGACGCGCACCCGAGCGACGTTGCCGACCCACAAGTTACCCGCGTGGCCCACCACCGCCGAGCGCGGCATGTCCGGAATTTCCGCGTACGGAATGGCCACCGCGTCCGACAAGTGGCTGGCAAAGTCGCCCAGGCCGGAACCGAGCACGACCGCGACGCTCGGCGCGGCTCCCACCCGCGAAGCCACGTAGCTTGCCGCGGCTCGGACGCGCTGGAGTTCGCCATCGGGCATCCCCCCATCTTAGCCCGGCTCGGCCGCGCGCCGCGCTCTGCGCCACAAAATGCCCAATTTCCAGGGTAGTGAAGGGTCGCCGAGGAGCGCTGGACGGTCAGCGCGCTTCGAGCTAGGGTTCGCGCCCCGCGGGCCGTTTTTTGGCAAGAGCGCGGCAGCATCCGGCAGAGAAATTCATGGCCACCAAGTTCGACCAATACCTCCAAGACAACAAAATCGACCCCCGCCGCATCCTCGCTGTCTCCGCCAAGCTCGAGCAGCTGCGCCCGGAAGACCGCAAAATTCGCCTGCAAAAGCGCTCCACCAAGGGTGAGAAGCCGGCAGCTCCTGCCGAGGGCGAGAAGCCGGCCAAGCGCCGCTCGGGTCGCAAGGTCACGCCGCGACTGCTCGCCTCGATCAGCGCCGGCAAGGCCGTTTCGGGTCCCGCGAAGACGCGCCTCTTGCGCGCCGTAAACGCGCTGCTCGTCCAAAAGAAGAAGAGCCCGGTCGACCTCCGCGCCTTGTTCTGATTCGAGGCAGCTGCACGGATGAACAGGAAGTAGCGACTCGCACTGACGGGTCGCTGCTTTCCGTACCCGTAGCGCTTCGAAAAAGGGCAGCAGTTCTGAAGATCGCCGGGGTGAGGCGCATCTGAACAGTTCGTGGTTGCAACTCCGTTCGCGGGCCGAGATTCGTGGCCCTATCCCACACTCGACCGCCGGCATTCCCTGGCTCTACCGGGTAAACTGTACACCGTGAGCGAGCTGCCGGAACTCATCGAACGCTGCAAAGCCGGCGATGACTACGCGTTTCGAGAGGTGTTTCGCCGCCACCGCTCGGATGTCTTGCGCCTCGTGCAGCGCATGACCGGGCGCGCCGCCGATTTGGAAGACACGGTGCAGGAGGTTTTCCTGCAAGTGTTCCGCAGTATCAAAGACTTTCGCGGTCAGTCGCGCTTCTCGACGTGGCTGTATCGCGTGACCGTCAACGTCGTGCTCATGCAACGGCGCGCCGCGCGCAGTCGCCCGATATTCAACGAAACAGCGGACGAGACCCTCGCCTCCGATCACCGTGAACTGCCGGACGACCAAGTCGCGCGCGGTCGTCGAGTGGCGGCGTTCTACCGCTTGCTCGATCGCTTGAGCGACAAGAAGCGCGCGGTGTTCGTCTTGCACGAGCTCGAAGGCCTTTCGCCCAGCGAGATCGCCAAGGTGGTCGGCGCGCCCGTGCTCACCGTACGCACTCGCCTGTTTTATGCGCGGCGCGAACTGCTCGCGCTGCTTGCCGAAGAACCCGCTCTACATTTGGTGGTGCGGGAATTGACGAATGCCGACTCCGTGCCGAGTCCGGTACCGGAAAGGGAATCGACGTGAGCCGCGGCTTGAGCCCCGAAGAATTGGCGTTGCATCGTGTGTTGCGTGACGTGCGCGAAGAGCCCGTGATCGAGCCTGATTGGAGCGAGCTCGAGGCTCGCTTGATGAGCGCACCGAGACCGAGGGCGCGCGCGGCAGCGTCCGGCTTCTTTGGTCGCTTCGCGCTGCCCAGCGCCGCTTTGCTGGTGGGCGCAGGCGCCGCCCTGTTTGCGCTCTTTCCCCGGCACGCGCCCGTTGCGCCCATCACGAAAGCCATCGCGACCGTCGCGGTCGGCCCACTCGACGGCGATCACCTGAACGTGGGCGCGCACGTCAGCGCGGGCAAGCAGAGCGTCTCGGTCGAACACAAAGGGCGAGCCCGCTGGACGCTCGATCCAGGCGCCAGCGCATCGATCAGTGACGTGGGCGAGTTTCTAACGGTGCACTTGGAGAGCGGCGCGATCAGCGCGAGCGTGGTGCCCAATCCCAAATCCGAAACCTTCGCCATCGAGGTCGAAGGCACTCGCGTTGCGGTTCACGGCACGGCGTTCCGCGTCGAAAAGACGGGCGACCACGTGCTCGTGGAAGTGACCGAAGGCACGGTCGCGGTGGAGCCCGCTTCCACGCACACCGATCCCTCGTTTTTGCTACGGCGCGGGTCGCGCGGCAGCTTCGGCTTCGACGGCCGGAGCGGCACGGTCGAGGGCAACGCCTCGGTCGTCGACCGGCAGAAGAGCCCGCAATCACATCGTCAGATCGCGGCTGCTCCCGCGCACCCGGAAGCGAAGCTTCCGTCTCCGCCCGCAACGCCGAGCGCAATCGTAGACGCGAACCCGAGCCCGAGCGCAGCAGCACCGGCACCGGCGCTCCCGGTTCAGCCCTCGATCGCAGATATCGAAGCCGGCGTGAGCGCCGCGGTCGAAGTCGTCAACGGCTGTTTTCGCAAGGCGGCGAGCGCATCGGACATCCGCGTGACGGCAAGCACAGGCGTCTCGCTCACCGTGGCCGGCGATGGCAGCGTGCAGAGCGTGACCTTCGGACCGCCACTCGCGCCCTCGGTGGAAGACTGCGCGGTCGCCGGGCTTCGACACATCACCTTCGCGCCCTCCGTCGAAGGCGCCACGTTCACGCGCATCCTCGAGCTCAAGCGTTGAAGCGCTGAGCTCGAGTCTTTAGCTGCCGCTCACGGTTCGCGGCGCAGAACCACGGCGCGGTTGTCGCCCACCATGAAGCGTAGGCTGCGCTCGTCATCGAGCTTGAAGCTGGCGGTGTCGACCACTCCATCCGCGCGGGTGACGGCGAGCTCTACGTCGTTCTCCCGTACGCTCGCCACTTTGTATTTGCCACTGCGCGGCTCTTCCGCGGGCACCGCCACGGTGAGGTGCGCCCCGGAGAACTCCAGACTCAAACCGCGAGCCCAACCGGTCGCGGCGGCAACGTCCTTCTGATCGAAGTTCTCCACGCTCTCGCCCAGCCAGCGGCCCTCTAGCTTGCGCTGCACGGGGTTGCCACAGGCCGACAAGATGAGTGCGCTCAGCGCGATCAGACCGAGCGTCGTGAGCCGCCCGCGCGCCGCTCGCAAACCGAAAGACCGCGAATTCGTTAGAGATCCTGGAGTGTGCGTCACCATTACGATCGAATGGTAAGACATAGGCACACACAAGCCTACATTTAGACCAAATTCGGCCCGCTGGCCTTATTCGCAGCAGCGAGTGCCCAAGCTGTAGTCGAAGTAGGCGCGGGGATGGCTGCTGACCTTCGCGTCACAGCCCTCACGGGTACTGCGCGAGTAGAAGCCGCCGAGGAAGGCGCCCTGCAGCGCCGTCACCCACTCATCGAGATTGCCGACCATGTCGTAGATCGCGTCCCCTCCCCAAGTGCTGCGACAGCTGCTCGTAGCGCCCGTCTTGCGCAGCAAAGGGCCCGCGGCGCCCTCCACCAAGTTCAAGCGCGGATCGAGATGCCCGGTCGACATGTCCCCGTGCAGGATCTGAGCGGGGTGCGCCTCACGGAACACGTTGCAGGTCCCTTCTTGATAGTGGTCGCCGTAGGGAAACTTGTGGCCGTTCTCACCGCGGCAAGCGAACACCCATTCCTCGAGTGTGCACAAGCGCTTGCCCGCGTTGCGACACGCCAATTCGGCGATGTTGCCGCTGAGATAGCCGCTCGGCGTCACGCCTTCTCGAGCTTCAGCGCGCGGCTCGAACTCTTCGACGAGTTGAAAATCCGGGGGCGGGGGGACGGCTAGTTTGTCGCCTCGCGCGCGCGACGACCACTCGTGCAAGCTGGCGGCCGTTTGCGCTCGAGTCGGGTTATAATAGGGGGAAAGGCGCCGTCCGCCCTTGCTATCGACGAGCGACGCTTCGTAGCGATCGATACAAAATCTGCCGCGTACGTCGACCATCTCGGGCGGACAGCGGCCGCTCTTCTCGGGCACGAACCCGGGCAGCAACTTCTGCGCGCCGCTCGGCTGCGCGATGTCGCCACCGTCAGGCAAATAGAGCAATGCCGGATGGCCCGCATCGAGCGCAGGCTCGCCACTCGGGCTTGGCGCCGCGGACGAACTCGGACGCTCGCTATCGGTGGGCTCGGGCGCGCGCGAACACGAAAGCGCGAGCCACGACCAGAACAGGGCCGAGCACGCGCTGCCGAATTTCACTTGCCGCGGTAGACGATCAACCCGTGCGAGAGATCGTACGGCGAGACGGCCACGCGCACGCGGTCACCCGGAAGCACGCGGATGTGATGGCGGCGCATACGACCAGAGAGCTGGGCGCGAACGATGGCTCCCCCTTGATCGACCTTGATATTGTACTGGCCGCCGCCGAGAGCGTCTTGAATGACACCCTCCATTTCGAGGAGATCGCCCTTACTCATGTGTTACGACTCATTCGGTCCTATCTAAAAGCCCGCGGAACCTGACACAGCCGGCCCGGCAATGCAACAGCGCTTACTGCCGCCGGCGCGATCGGCAAACGGTGAGAAAAGCTCGTGTTTCCCGCAACTCTCTTTGATTACAACGGCGTGCTGGCCAACGACGAGACCGTCCACCTGGCCGCATTTCAGGACGCGCTCGCTCCGCTAGGCATCAGCCTGACCGAAGCCGACTATTGGGCGAAGTATCTGGGCTTCGATGACGTGGGGGCGTTCGACGCCATCTTGCGTGACGCGGGCAAGCTGGCCACCCCGGCCGAAATCGCCACTTTGGTCGAGGCCAAGCGCCCGCTCTATCGCGCCCGAGCGGAAGCCTCGCTGCCGCTGTTCGACGGCGCAGCTGAGTTGATTCGGCGCCGCGCCGCGCAGGGCCCAGTCGGCATCGTCTCCGGCGCGCTGCGCGACGAGATCGTACTCGGCGTGGCCGCGCTCGGCGTCGCAGAGCTCATCGTCAGCATCGTGGCCGCCGAGGATACACGCGCCTCCAAACCCGATCCGCATGGCTACGAGCTCGGCATCGCGGCGCTCTCGGCGTTGATTGCGCCAGAAGCCGCCCGGCGCGCACTCGTGATCGAAGACTCATTGGCGGGCATCGAGGCGGCCAAGGCCGCGGGTCTGCCGTGCATCGCCGTGGGCCACAGTTATCCGGAAGCCGAGCTTCGGGCCCACGGCGCCGATTGGGTGGTTGCCGATCTGCACGCCATCGACGACACGGCACTGACCACGCTGTATCGAAAACTTTATGGCTGACGAGCCGCGGGTTCGCGCTCCGCTTTCCGCCCGTGCGCTCTGGCGCTCGGCTTCGATCTCGGCGGCGATGCTGCTACTCGGTTTGCCGTGTGCGGCGGGCAGCGCGGCGGCCCCCAGCAACTCGGTCGCCCCGAGCCGCTTGCCTCTCGGTGCCGAGAGCTGGCCGCAAATCGGGCACTCCCTGATTCGCGGCATCACGGTCGGTCCGATCGAGAGCGCACTGCACCCCGGGCGCGGTTACGGCAGCGACGCCTTCGCGCGCACCGTCGACGAAGCCCACGCGCTCGGCGCCAATTGGCTCAGCTTGACGCCTTTTTCTCGGGTTTGGGATCTGCAGAGCACCGGCATCTCACTCAGCTTCGAAGCGCCGTTCACGGAGAATCGCGCGGCGGTCATGCGCGCCGTCGCGCAAGCGCATGCGGCGGGGCAACGCGTGCTGCTCGTGCCGCACCTGTGGGTCGAAAGCGGCGGTTGGCGCGGTGAGCTGGATCCGGGCAGCGACGCGGCGTGGGCGGCGTGGGCCAAGAACTATCGCGCCATGCTGCTCACCTGGGCGCAGATCGCGCGGGACGCCCACGTGGATATGTTGGCGGTCGGGGTCGAGCTCCGCAGTTGGCTCACCACCGCGCACGCAGCGAGCTTCGCGCCGATCCTTCACGACGTGCGCAGCGTTTACCCGGGCCTGCTCACCTACGCCGGCAATTGGGACGACATCGAGCAAACCGTGATCTTGGGTGACTTGGACGTGATCGGCCTCAACGCATTCTTCCCGCTCGCCGAGCACGACGGCGCGAGCTTCGAGGAACTGCAAGCAGGTGGGCGCAAGGTGCGTGAGCGCGTCGAAATTCTAGCAAAAACCTGGCAGAAACCGGTGTTTTTCAATGAATTCGGCTACACCACTCGCACCGATCCCGCCGTACGCCCCTGGGAGTGGCCGGATAAGATGAGCCACGTGCACGCCGATCAAGCCGCGCAAGCCGAAGCCTATCGCGCATTGCTCGGCGCCTTCACCGACGCGCCGTGGTTCGCTGGTTTCTTCACCTGGCGCTTCTACGCGGATCCGGATGACATGTCGCAAGAAGCCGAGTGGGGTTTCTCCCCGCGCGGCAAACTGGCCGAACTCGCGCTGCGCGATGCCTTCGCCGCCCACTGGGCGGGTGATGGCCCCGAGCCGCTCGGCGGTGCCTTGTTTCGCGACGCCGCAAGCGACGTAGGCAAGTTTTGAGCACGCTGCGACCGACGTGGAAGAGGCGCCTCTTGTTGGTCGATCTCGCGCACATCAGCAAATCGGGTTTCTGGGCCGCCCGCGAAGCCCACCGTGACTAGGCTTGCCGGATTTCCTGGAAATCCCTCCAGATTCTACACATCGCG
>Ga0207687_10002641_pt1 | contig 12139 bp, 11 predicted proteins | sample KBSM54metaG_FD_184399 | JGI IMG/M metagenome (GOLD analysis project Ga0207687, IMG submission 184399) | Miscanthus rhizosphere microbial communities from Kellogg Biological Station, Michigan, USA - KBS M5-4 metaG (SPAdes) (version 2) | ecosystem: Host-associated > Plants > Roots > Rhizosphere >...
GGTCGGCGAACCTATCGACGGATTCCGCAGGTTCCAGCCCATATACGTCGCCAGCGGATACCGCAGTTCCGGTAGCCGGATGCCCGAGGTCTCGTTGCCATCGACATCGACTTGAGGAACCAGGGCAGGGAATGGCTCCCCGACCTTGGGCGGCTCCTGTCCCAAGTCGAGTCGCCGGGGCGCATACGCGGTTTTCACGATATTGACGCCGGGGATTCTCGGGAAACGTAGCGCTGATGCTGCGACTAATTGGTCTTTGTCAATACGCGGAACCTGCGACGCCGGTGGCGCCGTGCCATCGGTGATCCACTTGTTCATGGCCACCACCATCGCGCGCTGGAAGAACGACCAGTCCATCGGATTCGTGGGATTCTGCACCAGTGGATTCGGTCCGCCGCCCGCCCCGTGCTGCGTGCCAGCCACGTAGTAGATTCGCACATCTCCTGTGGGAGCAACGTCGCTCTTTCCATCCTCGCTAACGTGATTCAGCCCAGCCGCGCGACCCCAATACTCGTGCGATCCGTTGCTCAATAACAGCTTCGGTGCGACGCCTGCCTTGACCGATTTCGCGAGCAGCTCGTCCGGATGGAATGGCGGCAAATCGGTTGGGAAATCGATGCCGCTGAACTGCCCGCTGGTGCGGCTCGCCTGCGCGAAGCGCTGGTTGAAATCGCCATGACCACCGCCGGCCACGTGAGCCCACACGCCGTCGAAAACCTTCTTACCTTTCTCGTCGCCATTGAAGCCGTCGGCGATAAACGTGCGCAGGAAACGCCCGCTCTGTGAGATTCCCGCGCCGATGGCGCGTTTCACTTCGCCGCGTTGCTTGATATAGGAAACGTAGTCTCGTACCGCCGCCATGCCGAGCCCTGCCACCCCCGGATCTTTAGCTGTGTACACAAAATCGTAGAGTTTCCCGGGTTCGAATCCCGCCGCGAATTCGATCCGATCTCCATTTAGCTTCCATTGATCGTTCGGAATGGCGATCCGCTGGCCGTCGGCTTTATCGCGCACGGTGAGCGAACCGGATGGCACGCTGGCAACCGCGTACGGAAGCGCTTCCGAAGTGGTCTTCTGGTTCACCAGAATCTCCGTCCGCACTTTCCCGGTCACGCCTGCGAGCACAGGCGCATACAGCTTCACGTTATTCGCGGCGTTCGCCCCTTGTGACACGTCGATCTGCCATCCGACCCATATCAGTGTGTATCCCTGGTCGAGCATGAAATGGTCGCCCATGTCCGCCTTGCCGGGCATGCCTCGTGCCGCGCCGAGATTCAGCGCACCCCAGAACGGCGACGATCCCCGGTTAGCGATCTCGAGAAACGCCGTGCCGCTGCTCTTGGTCTCGTCCTTGGGACGCAGGACCAGCAGGTCTGCGGAGAATTCCACCAAGCCAGCCGCGTTTCTCGGCGCAAGATCGATATCGACGATGGACCGGTTAGCTGGCAATTTAGGATCGACGGCAAAGTACACTTTCCCGGCGATTCTTTCGTATCCGCTTACAGGAAGATCCACGCGTTCAGCGACTTCAACGCGCGTAACCGCCGCCTGTAAAAACGAGGCAAACAGGGCAACAAACGCAAACACTCGGCGTAGCATGAAGCTATTCTACGCCTACAACACCCGTATAAGTGTGGGCCTGTGAAGAAGTGCGGTGTCGTCCCCAATGAAGAACTTCGTGATCCAGAGGCTTGGTCCATCGCCCTTCAGGAAAAGTTGATGTGCGTCAGCGGCGACAACGAAGGTTAACGAACTGTTCACCGATTGGTGAGGATTCAATTCGATATCGAAAGGAGTTACATCCGGGTCCGGAATCAACGGGAAACGTCTGCCCCGTTCGTCGACCAGGTAAAGCGACGCCCCCTTGGCGCTAGTAGTGCCGCTATTCAAATCGCTGAAGATGCGGACGTCGGCCTTATAAACAATATTCTGGTTGAGCGGCGTCTTAGTCACGTTCTGAACACCGATACACCAACTGTCCACGCAGTACGACTGTCCCGGATTCACGACCTTCTGCGGAAGCAGCAGGGAGAGAGCGATGGTCAACGCCGTGTACGCCAGCGCAAATGCGCTCCACCACCCGAGGATCTTGCTTGCGAATCGAAACTCCCGGCCCGCCAGGCACATGAGCAAAACGACCAGCGTCAACGCCGAGCCGACCATCACAAAAAAGAACACCATGCTGCCAACCGCGTCCGAGTGAACGATCATGATGGGTTTTACGATATCACTTGTGTACCAGAACGTCGACGCCCCGGGCCGCGAGTTCCGCTTCGATATCGCCGCGCAAAAATCGCCGCGCTTCCGGATGCTCTTTGAGCACCGCATCCATATGGGACAGCGTCAGCCCGCGCACCAGCAAGTGAGCCTGTTCGCCGGAACACAATTCCGATATCGGCCGCATCGCCGCCGTCATCCAGGCGAGGAACTGCGGGAACGTCGTGGCCCGCACCGTTTCGTGGACTTCCTCGACACTGTCCAGGAAGTGGTAGTGGTCGGCCCGCCGCAAGATGACCATCTGTTTTGCCGACGGCGTCCGTTCGAATATCTCGTACATGCCGTCCAGGGGTAGGGGCACGTCGTTCTCGGCGATCAGAAACAGGGTGGGAACGTCGCGGCCCCAACGGAAAGTTAGCTTGGCCGGAATCACTCCGGACTTGGGCCGGGAACTTCCTGCGGGAGCGAGTGCCACCACGGCTTGAATACGCGCCTCAACCTCAGGTGCGGCCAGCGCCGTCCACCCGCCGAAGCTGTGTCCCACGACTCCCACCCGATCGGGATCAACGTGAGCATCCGGGTCGCCCAGGAGACAATCCAACAGAAAGCGTATATCCGGCACACGGTTCGCGATCCAAGCGTCGACTCGCGCGCCCAGTTGTTCGGAAGTCTCTCCTTCTTTGCCCTTGAGATCTTCCGCGATCACCTCCGAGTGATCCAGCGCCGCGACAACATACCCGTGGCTGGCCAGGTGATCGCACAGGAACGTAGCGGCGCGCCGATGCCCACTGCTGTGATGCGAGTAAAGAATAAGTGGATGACTCCCTTCCGCGGATTCGGGAGACCAGATTTCACAAGGGAACAGGCGATCTCGAGTCTTATCCAGCGCCTCGATCGTGCGCACGCTAACAGCAAACGGCCCCCGGGCAAATGGATCGTAACCGACCTCTTTACTCGCCTGTGACGATACGGTCGAAAGCATACAGCAATTCCTCGCGCTTCGAATATGGACCGGGCGTATACGCACGCGAGCCGATCCCCAACTGCGACAGCTCCGAAATCCCCCAGTCTTCGCGATTGATCTGGTCCCAGAACTCGATCGCGTCATCGCCCTGGAACCCCGGCTTCGCCATCTCGCTCGGGTCGAAATGCCACTCGCAGACGATCTCCGTGCGATCCGGAGCCTTGGGCCACAAAGCGTGCGTCATCATGTAGTCCGGATGCAGCGCGAGCAGCAGATTGGGATAAATCGCGTAGTAGCAGACCATGCTCCGCTGCTCGGCATTCAGGCCCGGCAGGTAGTCGCGCCGCCGCACCCCATCGAAAGTCATGGTTTCGATGCCATTGCGAAATCCCATGCTGCCGCCGATGTAATTCGCCGTGGGCGCCTGATTATCCGCACCCAGATAATCCGTCAGACGGTCGAGCGCCGGATGCACCGTCGGGCAGTGCAGGCACTCGTTGTAATTCTGGATGATCAGCTTCCAGTTGGCCTTGACGTCGTAGACGATGCGCTTGTGCAGCTTCAGGTCGCCCATCTTCCAGGCCGCGAACTTCTCCGGCAACTCCCCTAGTTGCTCCGCCAAAGGAGATCGCTTGTCCGCGAAATTCAAGAACACGTGACCATCCCACGTTTCGCATGCGACACGATGCAGTGGGTAGTCGAATCGCGAAAATCCCGCGTCCCCCATATTCGGCGCGGCGATGAGGGACCCGTCCAGCCCATATGTCCAGCCGTGATACGGGCATTGAATCCGCCCCTCGAAAACTCCCTCGGGCGCCGTGCACATGCGAGTCCCGCGATGGCGGCAGACATTGTAGTAAGCCCCCTCGCGGGTGACGATGATACTTTCCCCTGCGACATCGCACAGGAAATACGAGCCCGGCTTCGCGATCTGCTCGGCACGGCCCGCATAGATCCAGCGTCCAAAGTAAAACCGTTCGATCTCGGCCCGGAAGACTTCCGGGTCGGTGTAATACTTCGCCGGCAGCGTCCTCGGAGTCGACGTGGGCACCATAAATAAAGATTACGCCAGCGTGGGTTACACGAGGGAAAGATTGGCCTGAGCTTTCAGGGTCGCATCGGCGAATTCCCCGCGCGCGAGCTTAGGAAACGCCGCTGCCGCGATCATGGCCGCATTGTCGGTAGATAGATCCGTCGCCGGAAAATACACCGGGTAGGGAAGGTGTTCCTCGTCCGCAGCTCGCCGCAGTCCCGAGTTGCAGGCGACGCCTCCGGATACGATCATGCTGCGCGCGCCGATATCTTCGGCGCTTCTGGTCGCGCGGCGCAGCAACTCATCGATCACGGTCGCTTGAAAAGACGCGAGAAGATCCAGCGTCGTCTTCGGCGTCACCCGCAGCCAATCATCAATGGATGGCCTCAGGTTTTCGGCCAAAAGCCTGCGTCGCGCGGCGACCTCTTCACCCATATCGCGCGCCTCGAACCACCGCAGCACTGCTGTCTTGATCCCGCTGAAGCTGAAGTCGAGCGTGTTGCCTTTCATCTTGGCCAGCGTGAAGTGCACGGCTTCCGGATTCCCATGCGGCGCGAGCATATCGATCACTGGCCCGCCCGGATACCCGAATCCCAGGAGTTTGGCAACCTTATCGAACGCCTCGCCCGCCGCATCGTCGCGAGTTTTGCCGAGCAGCCGGTAACGGAATCCCTCGGCGACTTCGAACAAATGCGTGTGCCCGCCGCTCACTACCAGTGCCAACGCCGGAAATTCGACCGCACTCTGGCTCGCCACCGCGTGGATGTGCCCCTCGATGTGATTTACGCCGATCAACGGCAGCTTGTGGACGATCGCCAACGCCTTGCCGTAGGTCATGCCGACCAGCAGTGACCCGACGAGGCCCGGACCCTCGGTCACCGCAATCGCACTCAAGTCTTCCAAACGAGTTGACGATTCTTCGAGTGCCATCCGCACGGCCGGGACAATCGCCCGCAAATGCTCGCGCGAGGCCAGCTCCGGGACCACGCCGCCATATTTCGAATGCGTCGCCATCTGGGAAGAGACTATGGACGACAAGATGCGCGAGCCGTCTTCGACCACGGCCGCGGCTGTTTCATCGCACGACGATTCAATCCCCAGAATCCGCATTTTGGTCCCTGTCAATACATGCCTTCAACGGGATTTGGATACCGCGGCATGTTTTCAGCCCGTCCTACGAAAAATACCGTGACTCTAGCTGGGCTAGAAAAGAAAGTGAACCGTTGGGCACACGACTGACCCGGGCAGCCTCCGAATTCGTTTGGTATGCGACGCCGACGTCCGTCTGCAGCAACCAAGTAGTATTCATCGCGCCCGTATCCAGTGGCCCGAGTGCTGCTCGTTCTGACCTCGCCGGACGCCGGTACCTGGACAAGTGTCTTGAGCCCCTCGCGCTTGAGCGGTGCCGCTTCGGGTATCTCGTATTTAATCGTCACCCAGCCCTCAAAGTTATCAGGAATTAAGACGATATCGCCCCAGCGCACTCCACACGACACCGTTGTGAACGCAGCGAGCAACGCGATGCTCCGCATTGTGAGCGCCTTTCGCATCCGGTTTCCAGTTTACAGTGGTCAGTAGGTGCTTCTTTCCGAGTTCGATTACCACCTCCCCGACGATCTCATCGCCCAAGAACCCCTCGCCGACCGCGCCGGGTCGCGGATGCTCGTGGTCGACCGCACCACCGGCAAGTGGGAAGATCGCGCCTTCCGCGATTTCCCGACGTTCCTCGCACCCCAAGACTGCCTGGTCCTCAACGATTCCCGCGTCCTGCCATCCCGCCTCTACGGTCATCGCGAGCATGCCACGGGAAAAGTCGAAATCTTTCTGACCAAGCCGGTCTCCTCCGACGGACTTACCTGGGAAGCGCTGGTTCACCCCGGCCGCAAGATGCGCACGGGCGAGCGCGTCATCATCTCCGACGATCTGACGGCCGAGATTCTGGGCCGCGCCGAATTCGGAGAGCGCACTGTCCGGCTGCATCCCGTCGGAAACCTTTTAGCAGTTCTCGAAAAAGTCGGCCACGTCCCCCTGCCGCCCTATATTCGCCGTGACGATACGCTCGCCGATCGCGAACGCTACCAGACCGTATTCGCCCGAGAGCCTGGATCGTCCGCTGCGCCCACTGCCGGGCTGCACTTCACCCCCGAAGTCCTCGAAGCCTGCAAGGCGTCAGGAGCTTCTATTGCTCACATCACGTTGCACGTCGGACTCGGCACATTCCAGCCGCTCCGAACTGAAATTCTCGAGGACGTCCATCTCCACAAAGAATCTTTCGTCGTCCCGCCCGAAACGATCCTGAAGATGAACCAGGCCAAGCGGATCGTCGCCGTCGGTACGACCGCCGTCCGGGCCATCGAAAGCGACCCGGCCGCCGCCGAGACCGATATCTTCATCTATCCCGGGGTTCAGTTCCACCGAACAGGCGCGATGCTAACGAATTTCCACTTGCCCAAGTCCAGTCTATTGGTGCTGGTATGCGCTTTCGCGGGCAAGGAACTGGCTCTGGAGGCGTACCGGTACGCCGTATCTCAAAAGTATCGCTTTTACTCTTACGGCGATTGTATGCTTATCATATAGACTTCCGTTGGTTAATGGAACGTGTTGTCGACTCACCCAACTCTGACGAATCTGCTGGAACGCGCCCGTAGGCGCTTGTTCGGGCAGTTGGCGCTGGATAAGAGCGCTCTGGCGCTTCTGATCGGCATGGCGGCCGTCATCCTGCTGCTGCTCGCCGGAACCCAGATCCTGGATTGGTACTGGCCGGTCCTAGTCGTCGCGATCAGTCTGGGCGTCGGAATCTACCGCCTGCGCAAGAGCCTTCCCTCCCAATACAAGCTGTCCCAGGAAATCGACAAGCGTCTGGGCCTGGCCGATTCTCTTTCCACAGCGGTTTACTTCGCCGAGCATCCCGAGCCGGATCGTCAAGCAGTGTGCGATGTGCAGCGCCGGGAAGCGGAAATCGTCGCGCAAGGGGTCGACGTCCACCAGGCAGTGCCACCCTCCCGCTCGCGCTATCTGTTGCCGGCTGCGGGCTTGGCCCTGGTGGCCTTCGGACTCTTCGCCGTGCGCTATGCCGTGACCGGCAGCCTGAGCCTGGAGCCGTCCCTGCTCAAGATCGCCTACGATTCCTTCTTTGGTCCGCCTCCGCAGCTCGCAAAGAATCAGGCCAAGCGTCTGAACATGAAGCAGGACCCGTTTGATCCCGGCAATCCCGACGCGCAGTCGACCGCCGCGGATCAGCAGCCCGAGGATCTCCTGAATGCCCAGGATTCCCCCGATGCCACGAGTCCTCAGGGCGACGACAACGCCAAGCAAGCCGCCGATAAAGACGGCGACAAGAACGGCGGTGATGCCGACAAGCAGGGCAAGGATAAAGGCGACGACAACAAGGACGGCAAGCAGAGCGACAAAAACTCCAAGGACGGCAAGGACTCCGCCGACAACAAAGATTCGAAGGAAGGCGGCAGTCAGGACAAGCAGGGCAATCCCAGCGATAGCGGCGTTCTCGACAAAATCAAGGACGCTTTAGCCAACATGCTGAACAAGATGAAGCCCAACTCTCCAAGCCCGCAGCAAAACGCCAAGAACCAGTCTTCGAAAGATAAGGGCGAGAAGAGCGATAAGGGCGAGAAGGCAGACAAGCAGCCCGACAGTCAAAATGGCGAGGCTGAGTCTAATCCCGACAGCAATCAGAGCGGGGATCAGAAAAATGCCGACGACGCCAAATCCAGTAGCCAGCCTGGCAAGCCCTCATCGCAGGATAGCGCCAGCGGCGCCGGATCCAAGGATGGCGATAAGGCCGCAAAAGACGCCAAAGCGCTAGAGGCCATGGGGCAGATCAGCGAAATCATCGGAAAGCGCTCGGCCGCGGTGACCGGTGAAATGATGATTGAGGTTGGCCAAACCAAGCAGACGCTCAAAACTCCCTGGGCCGACCGTCAGGCATCGCACACCGAGGCGGGCGGCGAGATTCATCGCGACGAAGTTCCCCTCATTTTTCAGCCGTTTGTAGAACGATACTTCGAGGAAATCCGCAAGGCTCCCGCGCCCGCCAAATCCGCTCCGCCTAAAACCAAGTAGGAAGACGTTATGCACGCAGATTATTTGGCTCAGCTTCTGCACCAGCCGACGTTGAGCGCCGGATGGTTGCTGGCCGGAATCGCCGTGGCCTTCTGGCTGGGCGCGATGCACGCTCTCGAGCCGGGTCATGGCAAGACTATCGTCGCCGCCTATCTCGTCGGCTCCCGCGGCAATATGAAGCACGCGGCTCTCCTGGGCGCGACCGTCACCTTCACCCACACCATCAGCGTCTTCCTGCTGGGACTCGGCACGCTGCTTCTTTCGAGCTATATCGTCCCCGACAAAATCATTCCCATTCTGGGCGTGCTTTCCGGGATATCGATCGTCTTAATCGGCGGCTGGCTGTTGTATCAACGCTGGCGAGCGTTTGCCCATGCCCGGGCGCACGCCCTGGGCCACCATCATCATCATCATGACCATGGCCACAACCATGATCATCACCACGATCACGGACACGCCCATACTCATACCCACGACGGACACACTCACAGTCATGTCCCTCAGGGAGACATCACTTTCGGCAGCCTGATGGCCTTGGGAGCCAGCGGTGGATTGGTACCATGCCCCGCCGCGATGGTTCTGCTGCTAAGCGCCATCGCGATCGGGCGCATCGGTCTCGGCTTGGTGTTGTTGCTGGCCTTCAGTCTCGGGTTAGCAGGAGTTCTGATGGCGATCGGGATGCTCGTGATTCACGCCAAGCGCTGGCTGCCTGAATCCGCCCAAAGCGGACAACATCCGCTGCTGAAGTTCGCGCCGATAGCCTCGGCCTTGGTCATCCTGTGCGTCGGCATCCTGATGACTGCGGCCTCGCTGCGCTGGATCCCGCTACCGTTTCTCGCCGGGTAATTAGGGGTCGGGCACACCCGACCCGATCAGCTCGCTTGCCGCTTTGCTTTCAACGTCCGCGCATCCGAACCGGCCGGCTTCTTCGCCGGCTTTCGCCGCATTAACCGGTTCACCGCGCGCACCAGATGCGTCACTTCATTGGCGCTTTTCTGGATCACGCCGTCCGCGCCGGTGGTGGCTTCATTCAGCCCCAGCGTATCGACGAAACCCGACACCAGCACGATCCGAATTTCCGGCTGCTGCTTGCGCAGGCGGGCAATCAGCTCCAGTCCGTCCATGCGGGGCATCTTATAATCCGTTACCACCAGATCGAAATGATGCTGTGAGAATTGCTCCAGCGCATCCGCGCCGCTCGACGCGACGTGGATCTGGTGTCCCAGTTCTTCGAGTACTGTCTTGCGTGCCGTCGATCCGCTGACGTTGTCATCCACCAGCAGAATGCGTCCGTGAGTCCCGGCCGAGGAAGATGAAGAGGAAGAATTCCGAAGAGACATTTGTGTGAGTGGAACAACGCGACAGTAACAGAGCTGAAATGCAGCTGTCAACAAAGTTTCTATCGGACTCAAAAAGAGAAAGATGGAGTGCTTGACTTTTTTTGTTTCGCTCGCGGCTTGCGCAAGTGAACGTAAAGAGAATTTATTCGACTTGCTTCGGAGCGGTGTAACCCGGTTTCGCGAGGACCTCGAACTTCACTGGTTTACCTTTTTCGTCGTTGATCCGTAGCGGCTGATTGTTCTCCGGATTCACCAGTTCGACTTTGATCTTGCGAAACTTGCCATCCCGAGCGGTATTGCTGGGAGTATAGGTGAGGACATACTGGCTGCGAAGAACCTCGCTGATCCCGCGATAGATCTGGGGAAACTCGCCATAGAAGTGCGGAAAGAACGCCATACCACCGCTTTCCTTGGTAAAGGTGCGCAGTTGGTTGTCGGCTTGCAAGAACGTCATGTTCTGGCTGTCCGAGATTGCTCCATAGGAGTACATAATGTCGCGATAAGCCTGCATCAGTCCGATTGCGTAAATCGGCACACCGGCGTTCTGGATTGCCTTGCGAGCCTCGCCGTAGTTCAGCTTGCTAAAGGTGTCAACGCCTGAAGAGATCAGCAGGATCGCCTTGCGTCCCTCAATGTCCTGCATGCGTTGGGCCGTATCCGTGAGAGCGTCGAACAAATTCGCCTCGGAAAAACCCGGGAAGCGCATGCGTGATAGAGCGTCCTGGGCGTCGCTTCGGTCGGTCGAAAAGTCGGAAAGAATCTCAGGGCGCAGATCGTAGGCCACGATGGCCACGTTATCTTCCTTCTTAAGCGTTTCGATGAAGCCGTAGGCCGCCTGCAAGGTCTGGAACCACGGTTCGGAGTAAACCTGCTGGAAGTGTCCCGAGAACTCGATCACCAAGGCGATCGTCAACGGCGCTTCACCCTTCGACACCTGGGTGATCTTCTGGGGAACGTTGTCCTCCAGAACCCGGAAGTTGCCCGCCGGAACGTTAGGGATGAAGTGTCCCTTGTTATCGAGCACCGATACTTCCACTGTTACCGTGACGGCGTCGGTGGAGTAAGTCGCTACGCTTTCGGGCAGCTCCTTACCTTTCTTGAATTGCGATGGGATCTTGGCTTGTCCCGGCGCTTCTGCTGGCGCGGCTGTCGGCCCGTCTGTGTTACCTGTGGCGCTCCCCTTTTTGGGGCGCGCTACCGTCTCGCTCCCCCCGGTCACGGGTCCTTGTGCAACCACAACTAATGCCGCACTCAACGAGCCGGCCAAAACGAGGAGGCTTATACGAGAGGCCTTCATGTCCGCAATATACCACCTCTCGAAATGCTAGTTAACCCAACGATCCCGGTCCGAGCCTTGCTTCTTCAGATATACCTGAAACTTGCGCTTGGCCCTGGCCAGTTTCCAGGCTTTATAGCTGTCACGCGCAGGACCCACCAGATCCAATTTGCGGAACCCGGACGTCTTGAGGAATATGTATCCGAATCCCATTCCACTGAGGTGGGCGATGTCGCTCACGCCGCTGTTCAGGTCGCGCACACTAAAGAATGCAATTGCGCCCAGGATCATCACAAAATACTTGAGCTTGATCGGGAAAATGTAGAAAATGATGATCCGGTCCGGCCACATCACGGCGCACACCAGCAGAACGCCGTAGATCGCTCCCGATGCGCCTATCGTGGGAATTCGCGGGTCGGAAAACAGGTAGTTTCCCAGCACGACGAACAGCCCGGCACCTATGCCGCAGAAGAAGTAGAACTGCAGGAATCGCCGGGTGCCCCAGATATCTTCCAGATCTTTGCCGAAAAACCACAGCGCCAGCATATTGAACAGGATGTGGAAGAATCCGCCGTGAAGAAACAGGTACGTGGCCAGTTGCCAAACGAAGAATCGGGTCACGACATCGGAGGGGACCAGCGCGAACCACTGCATGAAGACTCGCTCAATGGGTCCCACCAGCCACATCAGCAGGAATATCACGGAGTTGGCGACGATCAGGCCTTTGACGCCGCGCGGCAATCCGCCACCGCCAAGGTACTGCCGAGCGTAAGATCGCGTGCCGAGCGCCATCGTCTCAGGTTCAGGATAACATTGAGGTAGAAGCGCAAAGGGCGCGGCGCGCCCGTCGCATGAGACTAGGAACTGATCGCGCCGCGCTCCGTTTTGCGCGAGTCAGTAATAGAGGTTCTTTATGGAAATCAAACGCGAGAATCTCATAAACACCTTGGGCGGCGAAGAAGCCGTGGCTCGCATGGACTCCGAAGCCAAGGCCGACGCCCTTGAGGATTTCCTGTCCACGGAGCTCGATAAGATCCTGCTATCCAAAGATCCCTTTCCCACAGCCGCCGAAGTGGAGCAGAAAATTCCTACACGACATTTTCGGATGGGCGTAGGGAATCTGTTCGTCGCCCAGGCGCCCGGAGCCAAAGTCAAAGTGCTCCCGCCGATGCCCGAGAAGCCCACGCTCTACGACTTCTTCGCGCTCCGTTTCACCCCCGCCAACCACG
>Ga0207687_10002643_pt1 | contig 12133 bp, 16 predicted proteins | sample KBSM54metaG_FD_184399 | JGI IMG/M metagenome (GOLD analysis project Ga0207687, IMG submission 184399) | Miscanthus rhizosphere microbial communities from Kellogg Biological Station, Michigan, USA - KBS M5-4 metaG (SPAdes) (version 2) | ecosystem: Host-associated > Plants > Roots > Rhizosphere >...
GGGAAAACACTCTAATTACTGACAGCACAAACACATGAAAACCCGAGGGCGTCATTCTAGCGTAGCGAAGTCGATTGTGGTATCCGGCGGGTTCAACCAGCGCGCCGAACCGCCATTTGACCTGACGCCACGACAAGAAGCCATTTGGCGCGAGGTTGTCGCCGGCGAAGACCCGAGCTTCTTCAAGACAGCGGTTGCGAAGGGGTTACTGGCCGATTACTGCCGGAGACGGTCGAGTGGCGAGGAGATAAACGAGGTCATCCAGAGGTTCGCCGCCGATTGGGCGGACGATCAAAACATGATCGCCGATTACGAGAAGCTGTTGCGGATGCGTGACCGCGAGAACACCGCGACGATCAACCTGGCGACCAAATTGCGGCTGACCAATCAGTCGCGCTATGTGCCGGACACGGCGGCCCGTGTAGCGCGCGATGCGGTTGCCCAGCAGGATGTGCCGTGGGCAAAGCGCGGCTGACGCGGGCCGGCGAGGCTATCAGGTGGATTCACGAATACTGCGTGGTTCCCGGCGGTATGCACGACGGCCGGCCGGTGAGGCTGCGGCCGTGGCAACAAACCGAGATTCGGCGGATATATGACAATCCGGCAGGAACACGACGCGCGATTTTGAGTTTCGGGCGGAAGAACGGCAAAACCTCGCTATCAAGCTTTTTGACACTGCTGCATTTATGCGGCCCCGAGGCGCGCCCGAACAGCCAGCTTTACTCGGCGGCGCAATCACATAAGCAAGCTGCGTTGTTGTTTGATCTTGCCGCGACGATTGTGCGGAACTCGCCGAAGCTGGCGGCGGTGATTGTGATACGCGACACGGTAAAGGAACTAACGTGTCCGCAACTCGGCACCATCTACCGTGCTCTTTCCGCCGAAGCCAAGACCGCGTTTGGTTTGTCGCCCAGCTTCGTCGTACACGACGAATTAGGGCAGGTGCGCGGGCCGCGCAGTCGGATGTACGAGGCATTGGAGACTGCGACGGGGGCGCAGGAACATCCGCTGTCGATCGTAATCTCGACGCAAGCGCCGACCGATGCGGATTTGTTGTCGGTGCTGATTGACGACGGCCTGGCGGCGCACGACCCGCGCGTCGTGGTGTCGCTCTACACCGCGCCGATGGATCTGGACCCGTTCGGCGACGAAGCGATAAAGGCGGCGAACCCGGCGTTTGGCGATTTCCTGAACGCCGCTGAAGTCCGCAGCCAGGCGGAAGACGCGCGCCGCATGCCGTCGCGCCAAGCCGAATTCGAGAACCTGATCCTCAACCGGCGCGTCGAGGCCAGCGCACCGTTCATCAGCCGGCAACTGTGGCAGGCGTGCGGGGCCGATCCGTTGCCGCTCGACGGCCACCCGGTTTACGGCGGGTTAGACCTGTCGGCGGTGAACGACCTCACCGCCTTGGTGCTCGGCGCGCGGATCGACGGCGTGTGGCAGATACACCCGACATTCTGGCTCCCTGGTGGCGGGCTCGCGACGAAGGCGCGGGCGGATCGCGTGCCGTATGACGTTTGGCACCGCGACGGGCATCTGCTGGCCGCACCGGGCAAGTCGGTCGATTACGAGTATGTCGCCGAACATTTGCGCGGCGTCTTCGATCGCCAAGACGTGCGCAAGATCGGATTCGATCGGTGGGGTTGGAGACACTTGCGGCCGTGGTTGCTCAAGGCCGGCTTCACTGAAAGCCAACTGGACGAGCACTTCGTCGAGTTCGGGCAGGGCTATCAGGACATGTCGCCGGCGCTGCGCGCGCTCGAAGGCGAGATCCTGAACGGTCGCATTGCGCACGGGGCGCATCCGGTGCTGTCGATGTGCATGGCCAACGCGGTCGTGAAGAGCGACCCGGCCGGCAATCGCAAGTTGGCGAAGGACCGCAGCGCCGGGCGGATCGACGGCGCGATCGCGCTTGCCGAGTTGTGCGGCGTCGCGCCGCTTGAGGACAGCCAGGAGATCGACATCCAGGCGATGATCGTCTGACCGCCGAAAGTCATTCAGGCCGCTTGGCGGCCTTCCTATCGCCTCCCAGGGGCATTTCCCATGCAGATGATCCGCAAGACCGCGGCCGGGAAGGCCGCCGGCGCCCTGTCCTACGTGCTGAGCGACGCGACGATGGACCGCTATGGCGACATCATCGAGCCGGACGGCTGGCTGCTCGACGGCTTCCGGTCGAACCCGATTGCGCTGTTCAACCATTCGCCGCATCAGCCGATCGGCAGATGGCAGAACATCCGGGTCGAGGACGGTCGGCTTGTCGCGGACTTCCAGCCGGCGAAGAAGGGCACCTCGCAGCGCACCGACGAGATCCTGTCGCTGATCGAGCAGGACATCTTGCGCGCCACCAGTGTCGGGTTCCGCGGCGTCGCGAGCGAGCCGATCGATCCGAAGCGCCCACTGGCCGGCACCCGCTACACCCGGCAGGAGTTGCTTGAAGCCTCCATTGTCGGCGTCCCGGCCAACCCGGCGGCGCTCGCGATGGTGGCGAAGTCGCTGAACATTTCTGACGACACTGCTATGGCCTTCGTCTTCGGCGGGCATGCCGGACAGAGACGGGACATAGCCACAACCGGCGGGCATGCCGTGACGCAACCCCGATCGAGGGGCACTCCCATGACAACCGAGAACCTCACCACCAGTCAGCAGATCGAAGACCGTCAGGCGCGGCTGAACGCGGCGCGAGACAAGCTGTTCGAGCACACCCAAGACCCCGAGCACGATCCCGACATTGCCAACGGATTGAATGCCGAGATTGCCGAGCAGGAAAAGCGGCTGACATCGTTGCGGGCGACCGAGCGGTCGCTGGCGGTGCGTGCCGCCGCGGAGCAGCAGGTGCTCCCACCGCTGAGCGCGCCGGCGATCAACCGCCGGCCGCTCGGGTTGCCCGTCAAGGAACGCTCGCCGGGCGCAATATACGCCAACCATTGCGTCGCGCGGTTTATCGCGGTCGCCCGCGGCCTGCCGATCGAGGCGGTGCTGAGCGAGCGCTATCCCGACGACGAGCAGACCGCGGTCGTCACCCGCGCGGCGATTGCCGGCGCGACCACGACAACCGCGGGATGGGCGGCCGAACTGGTGCAGTTGGGCCAGGGCGAGTTCGTCAACAGCCTGATGCCCAACCAGGTGTTTCCCAAGCTGGCGCAACTCGGCACCGCGCTGACCTTCGGGCCGAATGCCGGCGCGATCAAAATCCCGTCGCGCGCCGCAACGCCCTCGATCGGCGGTTCGTTCGTCGCGGAAGCGGCGCCGATCCCGGTTCGCCGGCTGGGCACCACGTCGATCACGCTCTATCCGCACAAGGTCGGCGGCATCTCGGTGTTCAGCCGCGAGATTGCGGCATATTCCAACCCCGACATCGAGGCGCTGATCCGCACCAGCATCATTGACGACACGCAGATCAACATCGATGCGTTGCTGCTCGACAACGTGGCGGTGTCAACGACACGCCCGGCGGGCCTCACCAACGGCGTCTCCACCCTCACCGCAACGGCGGGCGGCGGCTATGCGGCGTTTCTCGGTGACCTCGCCAAACTGACGGGTCCATTTTACGCAGTGAATGCCGGCCGCAAACTGGTGCTGCTGATGAACCCGGCGCAGCGCAACCAGTTGATGTTCGCACCGGGTCCGGCCGGCGCGCCGTTCGGCTGGTCAACCCAATTCACCGACATGTTCACCGTCATCACGTCGACCAGCATCGCGGCCGGCGCGGTTTACATGATCGACGCGGCGGATTTTGTCAGCGTGTCCGGCGCACCGGAGTTCGAGGTCAGTGAGGTCGCGACCATCCATATGGAGGACACGACGCCGCTGAACATCGCGTCCGGCGCGCAGGGCTCGGGCGTGTTGGCGACCCCGACGCAATCGATGTTCCAAACGGCGCAGATCGCGATCCGCATGCTCGCCAACGTCAACTGGGCGATGCGGCGCAGCGGCATGGTGCAGTTCATCGGTTCCGGCGTGAGTTGGGCATAAAGCTAAGGGCGGGGCTTCGGCCCCGCCTGCTCGTGGAGGATAGCACATGCGAAGCGACCGCAGCGCGCGCGATGACGGCGGCCCGGCCCCGGTGCCGCAACCGTCGCAGGTCCGCGCCGATTACATCAAGGAACAGGTGCACGGCGAAGAACCGAGCGCGCTGGCGCCGCCGCGCAATCTCGACGTGCCCTATCTCGGGGGCGATGGCGCGGTGGGCGCCACGCTCACTTGCACGATGGGCAACTGGGGCGGCCAGCCGACCGACTATGCCTATGCCTGGAAGAGCGACGGAGCCGATGTCGCCGGCAGCGGCAACAGCTATGTGGTGGCGGCAAGCGATGCCGGACATAGCATAACCTGCGTCGTTACCGCGACGAATGCCGCCGGCTCAACCGCCGCGCCGCCGTCCAATGCCATTGCCGTGGCAGCGGCGCAAACCGAATCACAACGGAGGGAATGATGGACAGCACACGCCGCACACCGCCGGCCCCGGAAGCCGACCGGAAGGATCAGGAACGAGCCCTGAAAGAGCAGACTGACAAGGAAATTGCCGAGCGGGTTGCGTCGCCGCCGGAACAGCCGACGCCGACACAGGAAGAAGCCGACGCCTTCAAGGAGGGTGCCGCGGAACCGCCTGTCGAGCCGCCGCCCGAAGCGCGCCACGGCGAGACCGCGCACCAGCGCCGCGAGCGCGAAGAAAAAGAACGGCAACAGCGCGACGTGAAGCCGGAGCAGGGCCGCAGCGGTTATCAGACCCGCACCTGATGGCGAACTGGCTCACCCGAATGCTGCCGTGGGGGCGGGCGGCCGAGGGGCAATACCGCCCCGGACCCTATTTCCTCTCCCACGGCTGGCTGCCCGCCGGCAGTTCGTGGAATTACTGGCAGAACGGCCAAAACGTGCAGCCCTATGGCGGGCGCAGCGCCATGCTGGAGGCATGCATCAGCGCTTACAGCCAGACGGTGCCGATGTGCCCCGGCGACCACTGGCGCAGCCTGTCGAATGGCGGGCGCGAGCGGGTGACGAATTCGGCGCTGTCGCGCATCATGCGGCGGCCGAACGATTACCAATCGATTTCCGATTTTTTATTGAACCTCACCCGCCGGCTGTATGAGCGCGGCGAGACGTTTGCACTCGCGGTGCGCAACGCTCGTGCCGAGATCATCGAACTGCACCTGATGCGCGAAGGCTCGGCGACGGTGGCCGAGGATGGCAGCATCTTCTATTCGCTACAGGGCAACGAGATCATCGAGCAACGGCTGGATTTATCCTATCCCGTGCCGGCCCGCGACGTGCTGCACATTCGGCTGCATACGCCGCGGCATCCGCTCAAGGGCGCGAGCCCAATCATGGCGGCGGCGCTGGATCTGGCAATGTCGGATGCGGCGCTCAACCAACAGATCGCGTTCTATCTGAACCAGGCGCGGCCGAGCTTTCTGCTGACTACCGATCTGCCGCTGAAGCGCGAGCAGGCGCAGGAACTGCGCCAATGGTGGGACCTGCAAACCCAGAGCGAGAATGCCGGGCGTACCCCGATCCTGACATACGGACTAAAGGCGCAGTCGGTTGCCACAAGCGCGGTCGACGCGCAACTCGCCGAAATGCTCAAGATGAGCGATCAGAACATCGCGCTGGCGATGCGGATACCGCTGCAAATCCTCGGCATCGGCGGCACAACCTACGCCAACACCGAGTTATTGATGCAGTCGTGGATCGGCACCGGGCTGGGCTTCACGCTCAACCACATCGAGGAAGCCTTCGGGCAACTCTTCCAGTTGCGTGGCGTGCCCGACGAGTACCTCGAACTCGACACCCGCGCGCTGCTGCGCTCGGCTTATCGCGAGCGCATCGAGGCGCTGGCGCGCGGTGTCATCAGCGGCATCTACAGTCCCGACGAGGCACGCGCATCCGAAGACCTGCCGGCGGTGCCGGGCGGTCATGGATCTGAACCGAGGGTCCAGCAACAGGTCGTCCCGCTGAGCTATGGCAGCGACATGCAGCCGCCGACGCCGCAGGTGGCATTGCCGCCGCCGGATACGCCACAACCCCCCGCCGACGCAGCGCAAAAGACCGATGAACACGCATCAGAACGGGCAGTCCTTGCCTACCGTGCCGAACGCCGCCGGGCCGCTTGAGGCGCTTGCCGCCGAACTGGCGGCGGACGCCGCCCGTATCGAACGGGACTTGAAGCTGACGATGGCGGCGCTCGCGTCAGACATGCGGGCGGCGTGGGCCGAGGCCGAGTTGCGCGTCGAGCGGCTGATCACGGCGCGCCTCGCCGAACTCAAGGACGGCGAAATCGGCCCGCCAGGGCCACCGGGCGAGCGTGGAGAGCCGGGCGAGGCTATCACAGGCCCACCGGGCGAACCGGGTATCCAGGGGCTTCCTGGGCCGCCAGGGGAGCCGGGCGGCGAAGGGCGCAGCTTGACGATCCGCGGGACGTGGAACCCGTCATCCGAGTATCGCGCGCTCGACGTTGTGATGCTCAACGGCGCGAGCTTTGCGGCGCGGGTCGATGGTCCGGGTCCGTGCCCCGGCGAAGGCTGGCAGATGCTCGCGGCGCAGGGCGGGTACGGCAAGCCAGGCAAGCCCGGCGAGCGCGGCGAGCGCGGGCCGCCGGGGCCGGTGGCGACCGCGCTTGAAGTCGATCCCGAGGGTATGCTGACGCTGCGCTTTGGCGATGGCAGCGCGCTCGGCTGCGATCTCTACCCGCTGCTGTCGCGGCTCGCCCGGTGAACTACTACCGCATCACCCGCGTCGTCACGCCGGCGACGAGCCTCGATCTGGTGACGCTCGACCAGGCCAAGGCATTGCTTGGTATCGATCCGGCGGACACTTCGAAAGACGCACAGATAAGCCAGCACATCAGCGCGACCTCGGCGGCGATCGCCAATTACTGCGACCGCGTATTCGTCCAGCAGGTTTATCGCGATCAGGTCCGCAATGCTTACGGCGGCTACGGCGAGCCGTTCATAACCCGGCAATATCCGATCGCAGTTGACGTTGCCGGCGTGCCGCTCGTCGCCGTCACCGAAGCGGGCGTGGCGCTCGACCCGGCATACCTCGACATCTACCCGGACGCCGGCAGCCTCTACCGGCTCGACGGGTCGGCGGCGCCTTATGCCTGGAATACCGCGACGTTGGTGGTCGATTACACCGCCGGCTACGATCCGATACCGGCCGACGTGCAGGGCGCCTGCCTGGAGTGGATCTCTATCCGCTACAACGCGGTCGGGCGTGATCCCTCGGTGCGCAGCGAGACGATCCCCGACCTCATCACCCAGGTCTACAGCAGCGTCGGCGATACCTCGGACGCAACGGCGATGCCCGGTGCCGTGGCGCAGTGGCTGACCCCCTACCGGGTCAGTTGGTCGCTGTGACGCCGCAGACGCTCATCTCCCGTCTCGACGCGGCGATCGCCGGCTACGGCCAGACGGTCACGTTGCAGCGCACCGCGGTCGATCCGGTGACCGGCGCCAACACGATCTCCGAACAGGTCGAAGCACCGGCGGCGGTGCGCAACTTCGGGCCGCAGTCGCTGGAGTCGGGCGAGTCGCAGGAAATCCGCGTCGTGCTCAGCCCGACCGGGCTCGGCAGCTTCGGGGTGCCGTCGCGCGACGACATCATCCTGATCGACGGCAGCCCGGCCAACATCACCGAGATTGCGCCATTGTCCTATGGCGGCGCGCTGTGCCGCGTGAACCTGCTCTGCCGTGGCTGATCAGCGCGAGGTCATCCTGTCGCGGCTGGCGGCGCTGTGCGCGTCTGTCAGCGGCATTGCCGCGGTGGTGAGGAACGCCCTCGACGTGCCGTCGAACGCACGGCCCGCCGTCATCATCCAGGACGGCATCGAGACGATGCTCAACCAGCCCGAGACGGTGCGCCACAGCGAAATTCAGCGCATGGAGTTGTCGCCGGGGATCAGCGTCTACATTCGCGCCGGCGGCACCGCCGATCCCGGCGTGCTGCTGTCGCGCTACCGCAGCGCCATCGTCGCCGCTGTGCTGGCGGACGGCCAGTTGCGCGACGCCGTGGGCACCACCGGCCGCATCACCTATCACGGCTGCGTCGTGCTGCCGCCCGATGCCGAGGCCAAGGAACACCGGCTCGATATCACCCTGGAATTTGTCTACGCCTTCCGCCTGGACGATCTCGCGGCGTGAGCGGCCTCAACGTCAGCATCGATTCCAACGTCAACAGCCTGATCCTGCATCTCGACAAGCTGCCGGACGAACTGAAGCACCGGCTCGAAGTCAAGATCACCCAACTGACCATGCAACTGCTGTCGCAAGTCAAAGCCGCCGAGCCGGTTCAAACCGGGCGGCTGCGCGCCGCGACCCGACGCTTCGTCGATGTGCGCCAGGGCTTCGTGCGTGGCCGCGTGCGGATATTGCCGACCGGCAAGGCGTCCCGCCTCGGTGCGGCGTTTGGCGCGCTCGAGTACGGCGCGCCGGGAAAGCGCCGCAGCGGGCCGGTTCCGGTGAGGGGCTACCGGCGGAACACCGGGCCGGTCGCCGCCTACCGGCGCCAACGCCCGCACATCAGGGCGCGCCGGTTTCTGCGCGGTCCAGGCGCCGCGATGCGCCCGCGGGCGCGGGCCGAACTTGAGGCGATCGTCGGCGAGACACTGCGCGAATTCACCAAGTTTTAGGAGGAGCAACGAGATGGCCGCAAGCACACTGAACATCGGGCTACAGTCCCAGATCGAAGGGGAACTGGTATTCACCGGCACCAACGACATCGGTCCGAAGCTGGTAATCACCCTGCCCCTGGTGCAGTTCGGGCCATCCGGCGCGCTCGGCTTTATCCAGGACGAGTGGGGCCAGATTGAATTGACCGGGGACGTTCTGGCCGATCCGACCACCGGCTCGTTCGGGACGGTGCTGCACCCGGACGACGCGATGGTGAGCCCCACCACCGCTGCCTACTACATCGGCACCGGGATGATCACCTGGCAGGGCGAAGGCGACATTACCCCGCGCGATGTCGGCAACGTCAACACCTTTGAACTGACGCCGGCCGTTGAGCGCCTCGACCACTGGAATCACCGCGTCGGCGGCATCCGCAAAAAGGATTTCTCGCCGGTCGTGCAGCAGACGCTCGAAGTCCACATGATCATGGACGAGTTCACCGCGGCGAACCTGCAAATGGCGCTGCTCGCCACGGCGGGGCCATAGCCTATGCCGGTCAGCTTTCTCGATCTCGTACCGAAGCGCCCGACCAGCACCGTGACGATCGAGGCCGAGGACGGCGAGCGGGTGCCGTTCGAGGTCACCGGCGTACCGCTGGCGCAACTCGCCGAGATCAGCCGCAAGTATCCCTCGCTCGGGCGCGTGCTCGACGGCAGCGCCGGGATCATCACCGCGTCGGATGCGATGCCGGCGCTCGTCGCCGCCGCGCTCGGGCATCACGGCGACGCGCAATACGAGCAACACGCGATGACCCTGCCGCCCGACGTGCTGCTGGCATTGTCCGGCGAGATCGTGAGGCTGACGTTCCCGCGCAACCCTATCGTCGCGCCGGGCGAGAACGAGCCGGCGCTCGTGGAGGGCGTCAACGGCGCCCAGCCGGCAGCGATCTTGCCGCAGCGATTGAACAGTTGATCCTCTGGAATCACCGGCCCGAAGCGGTCTGGCAGATGACGCCGCAGCAAGTGGCGGCATGGGTCAGCCTCGGGCATGACCGCGAAGCAGCCGACCGCGCCAACCGGCTCGCCGATGGCTTCGGCGCGGCACGCGGCGAACCGCGCGAAGTCGAACGCATGATCAGGGAATTGATGCGTGGCTGACAATCTCACGATCCAGATCGGCGCCGACACCAGCAAGCTGCGCAGCCAAATCGAACTCGCCCAGGTGCAGATTCAAAATCTGCGGCGACTGGCCCGCGGCGCCTTGCGCAAAGATGATGCCGCCGGCGCGGCCGAATACACCCAGCAGATCGGCAGACTCCAAACCAATCTCGTCGGGCTGAATCGCACCCTCGCCGAGACCGGCGCGGTGGTCGAGAGCACCAGCCGCAGTTTCGCGATCTCGGCGCGCAGCTTGCGCTCGTTTGAAGCCGCCGTGTTTAACGTCGGGAAACAATTCGGCGGGCTCGGCATTGCTGGTTTCGCCGCGTTCCGCGGGCTTCAGGCGCTCGGCCAGCAAATTTCCGAGGTCCATCAAAATCTGCTCAAACTGCGCGATACGGCAGCGGAGTTGGGAACCAGGCCAGGCGTCATTGAAGCGGCACAGCGAATTGTAGGAGGGGTCGGCGGCCAGGCCGAGGACGCCATCAAAATATTAGGCGGTGCCGCCGAAGCGCTTGCGAAGTTCAGAACGGCGGCTGGCGCGCCAATCGACACCACTGGCGTAGAGGTGTTTCGAGGAGGCGTCAAGCAAGCCGGCGAGGCCGCCCGGCAAGCGGCGCTCGAAATCGGATCGGGCGTCAATGTGATGCGTGGCGCTCAGCAACAAGTGTTCGACCTGTCACAAGCCTACGCCATGGTGGGGGTAAATCTCGCTAAATACAAAGACACAACCATGGCGGCGGAAAAAGTAACGATTGATGCAATCAGGGGCTTTCTTAAACTTGCAGAGTCGGGGCGACTGGGTGCCAGCCAGTTAAATGCACTCTCCAAGGAACTATTTAAGGGCATTCCGGCCGGCACTATGTTGCGGGAAGCACCGGCGCTCCTGAAACAACTTACCGACGAGATCAACAAGCAGCAACCTATCGTAACACCACGCATTGCGGCGGCCGAAGAACTCGAAACCCAGAAAAATCGGGTTAAGCAGGTATTTACCGACATTAAATTAGCAATAAACGACGTATGGACCAGTTGGGATATCGCAACAACAACGGCACTGGCCAATTTCCTGACCAGGACGCTGCCGCAGTTCGGCACCGACGTGACGACGTTCTTTACCAATCTATGGCCGAACACCGTCACGGCGTTTGCAGAGGCATGGGCCGATACCGCGAAGCTGATCGCGCCGTTAACCCAAGCCTTTCAGGACTTGTTCAACAGCATCGGGCCGATGGCGCAGGCCGCGTTCGATAGCGTTCTAAACGCCGTCAGCGCCACGGTGCAACGCATCGCCGATGCGGTGCGCTCAGCCGTGGCGAGCGTCGGTTCGGCGCTCGGTGGTGGCGGTGCCGGCCCGGTGCCCGGCGGTGAGTTGCTGCCGCAGTATGCCGGCGGCGGCTCGGTGCGCGGCCCTGGCAGCGCCACGTCCGACAGCATCCTGGCGCGGCTCAGCGCCGGTGAATACGTCATGCGGGCGCGCGCCGTCGACCATTGGGGGCCGCGCTTTATGGCCTCGCTCAATGCCCTGCGCAGCCCGTTCGGGTTCGCCGGCGGCGGTCTCGTGATGCCGCAGCGGTCGCTGCCGCGCTTCGCCGAGGGCGGCCTCGTCGCGGCCGGCGGGGGCGGCAGCCCGGTGCATCTCCACCTCGGCGGCCACAGCTTCGCGCTGTCGGGTTCGACCGGCGTCGTCGATGCGCTCGTTGTTGAGGCGCGCCGGCAACAGGTGCGCAGCGCCGGCGTCAAGCCATCGTGGTACGGCGGCAGGCCGGGCGGGCATTAATGGCAGCGCCGTTCGCGACCGTCTTCGATATCATCTACTACGACAACGGCACCGCCGTTTCCGGCGTGCCGCCCTACTCGGCGCGCGGCCTCAAAGGCACGCTGACCCCGATCGATCTGGCGCGCGGCAGCGACAAGCTCGCCCGCACCGTCAACGGCACGCTGATCGACCTCTCGGCGCCGCAGATGCGCAAGTATCAACTAGAGGCGAATGGCGACGACCAGGATCCGCCGGCGCTCGACGACCTCTGGGTCGGCATGCTGGTGCAGATCTATTGCCACGTCGAGATCGGGCGGCACACCGCTTCCGGTGCGCCGGCGCACGATGCGGTGCCCGGCTCGATCCGCTACCAGGACGACTGGACCTTCTATCGGCCCAGCATGCAGATGCGCATCGTCGAGTGGCAGATCGAGCGCGCCGAGTGGGAAGCCAAGGTGTCGTGGTCGCTGGTCCTGGAGGAAGTCTAGTTGCCCGGGCCGTTCTGTTTCAGGATGAGCGGGATGTGCGCAAACTGCGGCACCGGCGCGCCCAGGGCCTTGAACAGCTCGACGTGCTTGCTCGTGTTCGAGAGGTGATCCTCCCCGCGAATCACG
>Ga0207687_10002650_pt1 | contig 12116 bp, 9 predicted proteins | sample KBSM54metaG_FD_184399 | JGI IMG/M metagenome (GOLD analysis project Ga0207687, IMG submission 184399) | Miscanthus rhizosphere microbial communities from Kellogg Biological Station, Michigan, USA - KBS M5-4 metaG (SPAdes) (version 2) | ecosystem: Host-associated > Plants > Roots > Rhizosphere >...
TCTTGCACACAAATCCTGGCTGATATTGCTTTAAGCAAAACAGAACACGGAGCCGGCAGTCCGGACGTCGCTGATTGAAGCGAATCAGTGTCACAAGCCCACGAAAGAGGGTCTCGATGCAGCTTGTTTACTCCGTAAGGCGGAAGCCTGAGAAGGAGCGATTGAAAAGCATGGTTTCCCCCCACTCGCTAGAAAAAGCTCCTTTAGATCCCGGAGTTTCTACGGAGAAGCCGCGCCGCTGATCCAGGCGGCGCGAACTATAGGCGAAAGTGACACTACCCATCATGGTTAGGTGCCCTTCCGTGGCGTTGATGCAAGACTGCCCAAAAGTTTGAAGGTCTCGCGGCAAGTCTGGCCAGAGTAACTGAGCGTCTCGGGTTCGTTCCCGAATGCACACAATCAGGCCCGACGGTATCCCTTAAATGCCGTATTGACCAGTATCCTCCCACGTGAAATACTACCTTCCAAACTTTCTCAGTGGCTTGAGGGCCTTTGTAACGGTGATGCTGGGTGAATCTTGAAACGCAGGACCGGTCAACGGTCATCGGCACGGGCGCGCAGTTCCGATTTCTAGCCAGTCTGACAGTCTTTTTCCCGGCATTCAATGATGCGCAGTCTCTTCCGCTACTCCTCCGGCGAACGTTCGAAACCCTGGAAAGGATCGCGTCAGACTACGAAGTCATCGTTGTCAACGATGGGAGCTCTGACAACACCGCGGAAGTACTAGCAGAGCTAGCTCGTATCTATGCTCCCTATGTTCGCGTTATTACGCACGCGCGAAATCAGGGATATGGAGCAGCGCTCCGGAGCGGGTTTCAGGCTGCGACTAAAGACTACATCTTCTACACGGACGGAGACGGACAGTACGACCCTCGGGATTTGGAACACCTGCTCCGAGCGGTAACACCCGATTGCGGCCTCGTCAACGGTTACAAACTGGTTCGCAGCGACCCTTGGCACAGAGTAGCCCTAGGCTGGCTTTACAATCGTTTTGCGCGCTGGCTCTTCCGGATTCAATTGAAGGACATTGACTGCGATTTCAGACTGATTCGGCGGAGCGCTTTCGACCCGACGGCGCTGCGCTCTACCGGCGGGACGATTTGCGTGGAACTGGTCCGCAATCTAGAACTGAGTGGTAGCAAGATCATAGAATTGCCCGTCCGCCACTACCCTCGCCGATATGGCCGATCCCAATTCTTCAGGATTCGTTCGCTTGCGGTAACTCTCTTTCAGCTATTTCAGGTGCTGATGCGGCTTGTGGTGGCACCTGCTATTCGTGGCTTTTCCTCCGGAGCAGCCGGCCCAAGAGAAGCATTCTCCCGACGGAGCCTAGTCTTCATTCTTCTATGCGTGACCTTCCTGTCTTTCATGGCATATGCGCGGTCTCTTACCCTGCCATTTATAGCGGACGACTATGTTCAGCTTCAGCTGTCCCGTGATTTTGGTCCATTGTCCGGGTGGAGCGCTCTTGCACACGATGCCCTGTATAGATGCCGCGCCACCTCAATCATCCTGACGTACTGGATCGACCAAGGCCTGGGGACCAATCCGCTCTACTACAGGCTGGCAAGCCTTTTGCTGCACATCGTCAACTCACTACTGGTCTTCGCTCTGGGATCTTGGCGAGTTGTCGGCTGGAGGGTCTCGGCTCTGGCGGCGTGCTTCTTTGCCGTCAGCCAGCGACACAGCGAGGCTGTGATCTGGTTTGCCGCTGTACCCGAATTGCTGGTGTTCTTCTTTTCGCTGCTGAGCTTCTTATTCTGGGTATCCTGGCTGGAGAATCCGCGGGGAACAGTCTACGGCGCGGCAGTCTTGATGTATCTTCTCGCACTCCTTTCGAAAGAATCTGCGGTAGCTGTGGTTCCACTTTGCGCCCTGGCTGTTGTTTGCCATCCGGGCCGACAGTTCAAGCGTCTCTGGGCCACTGCGCCGTTTGCGCTTGTGGCAATAGTCTACTTCGGAATGGTATTTTTGGCGCGCGATTCACACTTGCATTTTCACGACGGGACGTTCTCGCTCCAAGCTCCTTTCCTGGAGGTGCTCGCTAGAAGCATGTGGGGATTGCTTTGGGTTTGGGGTCTAGTGACCCTCGTGCTCTTTTCAACAAAAGTCCTCCGGCCCTGGCCACCGTTGCTGCCAATCGGTCTGGTTTGGATGATAGCGACGCTGTTGCCCTATAGCTTTCTTACGTACATGCCTCGAGTACCCAGCCGCCATACCTACTGGGCGAGTGCCGGCCTCGCGTTGATCGTCGCTTCGGGATTTGTGGCATTCCGACAGCGAGCTACGATTTCGAACCGGAGATGGTTGATCCCAGCGATAGCAACAGTCATCGTCGTACACCAATTCGTCTATCTATGGACCGTGTTACATCACCGTTATACCTTTCGGGCTGAGCCCACCGAGGAACTTCTAAAAGTCGCCAGACAGACCACGCGACCGATCTATGCAAGTTGTTTTCCTTACTCGACCGTCATAGCGCAATATGCGATCCAGATTGGAACCGAAGGATCTTCTAAACCGGGATTTGAAGTAGGTCCGGATGCTGCAAAGCATCCGGATGCGCGCGATTTTTGTAACTCCATCGTCGAAGGGACACGCTATTGACATCCGTTGTGCAACCCTGGGTTCGCACCGTCGCCATGTTCGACATGCATCCCGTGCTGAAGCGTGCGGGAAACCGGATTGACAAGCACCTCACCGAAATGCACGCCGCCCGGCGATTTATTTTGGGACAGCAGGTTCAATGCTTCGAAGAGGAGCTTGCCACGTCCTTCGGCGGGAGTTTTGCGGTAGGCTCAGGCTCCGGAACCGCAGCTTTGGAATTGTGTTTGCGAGAAGCAGGGATTGTACGGGCTGAACAAGAGGTAATAGTTCCGGCCCTGACATCTCTTTTCACTGGGCAAGCCGTGCTTGCAGCCGGCGCCCGTTTACGCATAGCCGACGTTGACCCTGACACTCTCCTGCTCACCCCGGAATCATTGGAGCGAGCCTGGACTCCGGCGACAGCAGCGGTCGTGTGTGTGCACCTTTACGGCCATGCTTGCCGCTTGGACGAGATCGCTGACTGGTGCCACCGGCGTCGTGCCGTCCTGATTCAGGATGCGTGTCAAGCGCACGGCCTGCGATACAAGGGCAAACCGCTGACCGCATTCTCCGCCCATACTGCATACAGCTTCTATCCAACCAAGAATTTGGGATGTCTTGGCGACGGAGGCGCGGTGGTCACAGACTCAAAGCGCGTGGCCAGACGGATCCGACTGCTGCGAGACGGTGGCCGCAATGGCGACCAAATCGCGCGGGCACCGGCGACGAACTCGCGGCTTGATGAACTCCACGCGTGCTACCTTCGCGGATTTCTTCCGGATCTGAATGATTGGACCAGGCAGAGGCAGCGGATTGCGTCAGTTTACGCACAGAATCTGCGCGAGAACAAAAATGTGAGGCTGGTGGGTGTTGATGGCGAAGCGGTTCATCACTTGTTTGTGATTCGCGCCAGAGAACGCGACGGGCTGCTCCGACATCTGCAATCCCATGGCATTGAAGCCGGTATACACTATCCCTATCCTTTGCATCGACAACCTGCCTTTCGCAGGCGCGCCACCTGGGCGCACTCCCTTGTGCACGCGGAAAGAGCTTGCCGGGAAGTTCTTTCGCTTCCAATCGGGCCGCACGTTGATGAGAACTTGGCCGAACAAGTCTATACGACCGTTTGCGGTTGGTCCCCATGCTGATTTCTGAAATCCAGCGCTACTACAAAGATCGATCAGTGCTTGTAACCGGTGGCCTTGGGTTCATCGGCAGCAACCTCGTGATCTCGCTCGCGCAAGCAGGCGCCCGGGTCATGGTCGTGGACTCCTCTGTGTCTGGCTGCGGGGCGAATCCCTTCAATCTCTATCCGGTCTGCGGCGACGTTGATGTCTATCCTTTCGATATTGGTGATCAGGAAGTGGAAGGCCCGCTGCGTGAAGCTGACATCATTTTCAATCTCGCTGGAGAGGTAAGCCATATTCACTCCATGCTCTTTCCAGAGCGGGATTTGCGCATCAATACGCTGGCGCAATTGAGGTTTCTGCAAGCCTGCCGCCGCGCCGCTCCCCGCCGGAGGATTGTGTATGCGAGCACGCGGCAAGTTTACGGTGTACCTCAGTACCTGCCTGTTGATGAAGACCATCCAGTTGTTCCGGTCGATTTCAACGGCGTGCATGAATGCGCAGCAGCCCACTATCATCAGCTGCTCACGCGCTTGAGCCTCGTTGATGCCATCGTGCTTAGGTTCACGAACATCTACGGTCCACGTATGGCGATTCAACTGCCGTGCCAAGGTGTGTTATCGGTCTTCCTGCGAAAGGCGGTCCGGGGGGAACCCATTACAATCTACGGAGACGGAACACAGTTTCGGGATCCAATTCACGTTTCTGACGCCTGCGATGCGCTCCTTCGAGCAGGAGCCATAAAGAATCCCGAGTTGCGAACATTGAACGTTGGCGGACGCACGCCCGTAACCCTGTCGGAGATAGCCAACGAATTACGGGCTCAGCGCTCCTTGCCGTCCACAGAGTTCCTTCCATTCCCGGCTGAACGAGCGAAGATCGATATCGGAAACTATTGCTCAGATAGCTCCGCTTGTGAAGGCGCGCTTCAATGGCACCCCGTCATGGACCTTTGCAAAGGCTTAAGAGAGACGATGCGATATTACGACGAGCACGCCACACGTTACTTGCCGGCGGGCCACCCATGCAGTTGCCCGCTAAGTCACAGCTGAACTCTGTCGATGATGAATCCGGCTGAGTTCGACAACATCGCCAGAGTTGAGGATTCCTTCTGGTGGTTTGACGGAATGCACCGGATCGTCCTGCGCCTGATGAAGCAAGTTTGGGGCGGCGACCGGCCGTCCCGGATTCTCGAAGTCGGTTGTGGAACAGGCGGTTTCGCGGCCCGACTCCGCCGGCAGTATGACGGATCGCTGGAACTTTGCGACGTGGCCGCGCAGGGACTCTCTTACGCACGCCGCCGCGGCTTCTCGCGCTTAGTCCAGGGAGATGCCAAATCCTTGCCCTACGCCGACGCCGCATACGACTGCGTGTTATCCCTTGATGTCCTGGTCCACTTTCCACCTGGTGCGGAAACTGATGCCTTGGACGAGTTTGTACGCGTCCTAAAACCAGGTGGTTTTCTTATTCTTCGCGTCTCAGCGCTGAATATGCTGAGGAGCCGGCACTCGGAATTCACATTGGAACGGCAGCGTTTCACTAGACCTAGGCTTCTTGCGGCCATCCGAGACTGTGGTTTGGAGCCCGTACGGTGTACCTACCTCAATGCGTTTCTGTTGCCGCTCGCCGTGTTGAAGTTTCGAGTTTGGGAACCTTTGCTTGGAAAGCCTCCCGCCAGCGGACTTACGGCCGTTCCGGCATGGCTGGGAAAAGTACTCCGCGCGGCGCTCTACGCGGAATGCACGCTGCTCACGGCGGGATGGAACTTCCCGATTGGTCAGTCCTTGCTCTTGTTTGCCCGAAAGCCTGCGTCTGTTTCGACGAACTCAGGAGAAAGTATCGTCCTAACCGCCTCCGATCGGTCCGATGCAGAGGTCCAACTCAAAACGTGAGCCGGCCGACCAACAATCCGGTTCGCTCCCCGGCGACCGCAGTACCGGGCAGCGTGGAAATAGCTCCAAACCCGGTGTTATTTACCTTGAGTCCATTGGCCGCGAGCTTCGTGCTAATCGCCGTAGTGTAGCCAGTAGCAACCGGGTTGGGTACCTGGGTTCGGTTGAAGGGATTCGTAAACTCCATGCGAACGGAAAAATTGACGCCCTCGGCGACGCGAAAGACCCGACCAAAAGCCAGAGTCTCGCGAGGAATCCTGCGGTAACGGTAATCATCATAGTAGGCCGCCGAGGGGCTGAAAGTTCCGTTGTACGAGGTCTGCTTACCGGCCGAGTCGTAAGTGGAGCCAGGATCCCGCCACGCGGCCGGATTCAGAACTTGCGCCTGAGCTGGATCGAAACAGTGGCAGTCTAGATCCTGCAGAAACAGAGGCACTCCTTGAACGCGCTCCGCACGTGTTCCCCGGCCAAGCGATTGGGCCAGATTGGTTAGGTTGCCCGCAGTGCCGGGCACGGGGATAGGCTGGCCACTTCCATATTGGAGCGTGGTCCCTAGCGTCCAATCCGACAGCCCGTACTTCAACCAGCGGTTGGTTCCCCAACCTGGCACCGTGTAGGTAACGGCCAGAATATTCCACAGCGGACGCGAGAAGCTGGATAGCTGCTTATTGGTATCGCGGTTGAAAATGTCGTTGACTGACTGCCCGAATAACAAGCCTCCATCACTTTCCGCTCCGAGGGTAAGCTCCTTCGACCAGGTGAAGGAATAAGAGAAATCCAGACCATGAGAGAAGCGCTTGGTCACCTTTGTCTGCAGCGAATCATACCAGGTCTTTCCCAAGGGGCCGGCGCTACTCAATGGTCCAAACTGCGGAAATGAGGTCAAAGCGCGCTGAACCGTGAAGTTCGTCGGGAAGCCCGCGAACGGCAATTTGTTTCGGAACCGTCCGGCGGCAGCCTGTCCAATCTGCGAACCCAGGATAGTTCGATCCGCGGCGTTGTAGATGTCGAGTCCGTACTGCTGCTTTAGGAATTCAGGCGTCAGCGAGTTGTAAGCGTTGAGCGAGGACGTGCGCCACCAATTACCACGATTGGCAACATAGGAAACATCCACGACCAGATTGCGCAGAATTTCCCGCTGCACTCCGATGCTCCACTGGATCTGGCGCGCTGGTCGGCCGGCGTTGTTGTCAGTCACTCCAGGCGCTCCTGAGAATGTGCCCGGCGAGGGGAACAGATCCGGCCGGATATCCGGCCAGGAGATCGCAACGGGAGGACCACCTACCCCCTGTGTATAACCTCCGCCCAATTGGATCGCAGCATCGCCAAATCCTGGCGCGTCCACAGTCTGCGTGGCTCCGGCCGCACCCTGGCCTCCTCCGGAACTGCTCGAATAGGCTATTCCAAAGCCCAGCCGGAACACCGTCTTCGGATCCATCTGGTAGGCGATGCCCAATCTCGGTCCAAACGCCAGGTAGTAGTTCTGTCCGAAGCTGCACCCGCAGTGGCCAGGCCCATCGCCCTCAAAGATCGACGCGCCCGGATGGCCGCCCGCTACCGCATTGACCACAGTAGGCGAGAAATCGGGAGTCCGCCCATATTGCTCGCGGGAATAGCCCAGATAATCCCAGCGTAAACCGTAATCCAGCGTCAGCTTGCGGGTGACTTTCCACGTGTCCTGAGCAAATACGTCCAGGAACTTTCTGCCGCCTCGCGAGTCGGTTGGCGCTGAGAGCGTCAGGGTGTTCACGCGTCCCATCAGGAAGCTGGCGAACGGAAATCCAGTGGACCCGCCCGAGAGCGGCACATTGGCGTCTGAGAACCATGGATTCGCGGTCTGCGCCGCATTGAAGGCCAATGTTCCGGAGTTGTTCGTGTAACCAATGGTCGGATATCCCTCCGTGCGCGCTTCGCCGCCGAACTTGTACGTATGGTTGTCTTTGACCCAGGAGATGCTGGCTACGAAAGTCGGCTTGACTTCAATGCTGCGGCTCTGCGCTCCAGGACCCATCTGATTCATACCGCCCGTGCTGTTATTGCCGACGAACGTCGAAAACTGCGGAAAGCGAGCGCCGTCTTTGGGGCCGCGCGTCGCACCCTTGATACCCAACTGGCCGAACACATCGTAGTCGGTGACCGGGGAGGTATCTTTGAAGTCGTTATTCTGGTACCCCGCGCCCAGATGGAGCAGCATCGTCGGCGATAGCGTGTAATCGAAATTGAGGCGCTCGGTATGGGACTCGATGAAGGTGCCACGAGTGGGCTCAATGGGGAGCGGCAAACCCTGCGACCCGCACAAGGGCAGACAATATTGCACCGCCGTCTCGGTCGTCGACCAGTAGCCTGAAATCTTGGCCTTGCTGGTGAAGGAGTGATCCATTTTCAGCGATGGGATCGGGGTCTTACGGTCTGTGGGAAACGGGTTGTTATAGTTATTGACCAACTGTTTTGCACCGCCGACGTTGGCATGGGGAATCAGTGCTAGCACCTTCTGCGCGGAGGAGTCCAGATACTTGGCCGACTGCGGAAGTTGGTTGCCGGCGAACGGCAGTCGGACCCGCCGCCCATCGGAAGCGACAGATTCGGCGAAGGGATCAAAAATCTGACCATCCATGGCCAGAAGTCCATTGGGATCCGTTCGCGTGCCGCTGACCACTCGGCCCGTCAAGGCTGTGCCGAAATCACCTTTCCGATAGGCGTCGGTCGGCACCGTGGGAAATGATGTGGTAAGGATATTCTTTTCGCGAAACGCTTCGTAAGCGAAAAAGAAGAATGTCTTATCGCGGCCATTGTAAACTTTCGGAATCCAGACTGGTCCACCGATAGTGCCGCCGTAGTCGTTCCTTCGAAGTTTAGGCCGCGTATGAGTATAGGACTGACCAGCGTTGTAAGCTTCGTTGGAGTTATAGTCGTACAGCGAGCCGTGGAACTGGTTCGTGCCCGATCGCATGGTGTAATTAAATACGCCCGCCCCCGCCTGACCATACTCAGCCGCGTAGTTGCTGGTCTGCACCGATAATTCCTGTATCGCATCCACGCTGGGCTGGGTTTCCGCCTGGGCGAACGTCACCACGCCATTGGTGGAATCCTGACCCTCGATGCGCACTGATTCGGTGTTGCTGGGCGCGCCATTCACACGAATGTTCAAATTTGGATCGAAGAACGTTCCGGGAGTCAAATTCGCCACAGCCATAGGGTTCCGAACGCCGTGTGAACTAGAGAAACCGTTTCCAATCGGCAACATTCCGAGATTGAGCATGCGGTCGCCGGTGACATTGACGCTCACTTCGCCGCTTTCCGTTTTCAAGAGGGACGTCTCGGCGCTCACGGTCACCGATTCGGTGGACGCGCCTACTTCCAGCGCGGCATCAGCGCGCACAACTTGCGTCACCTGGACCACGATGTTCTGTCGGACAAAGTTCTTAAATCCAGGAACAGTCACCGTGAGTTCGTATGTCCCGGGCGGCAATTGAGGGAAGGTATAGTTTCCCGTAGCGCTCGTAGCGCCGCTATACACGGTGCCGGTTTGAGTGTTCTTGACATGAATCGGAGCGCTTGCTACCACAGCTCCAGTCGGGTCGGAAACGCTTCCGGTAATAGTACCCCGATCAGTTTGTCCGAAGGCCACACTAATCAGAACAAAGCAGACAATCCCCAACAGTGAGCGCATGACTTGCCTCCTAAACATCTAAAGACCCCAACACGACCCGTTAGCAGCGGACTCACTATGCTATGGCGATGCGGGAATGAAATTACATCCCCCCGATAGACTAAGGGTCGCTCTAAAAAGGCAGTAGATGTGCAAAATATGCGGCAAAAACAACATCGCCGCAGGGGTTTTGCGGGGGGCCACAAATCCCGTACGGCGAGGTTGCGATTTGGAGGTCTCTAATGCGCCCAACACGTGTGCAGCGCGATGGGCCGTTCTTATATTAGGGCTTCATCCTTGAAAAGAGAATACGGCAAAGTGAGTAGAACGAATCGAAGAACGCACTAGGCTCGATTGCGGCGGTCACGGCGTAATGAGGGCTTTGCGAACAGCGTAAAGCACTATCTCGGCAGTATTGTGCAAATTCAGCTTCTGCATCAGGTTGTTGCGGTGAGTCTCGATTGTGTAGGGACTGATGTTCAGAACAGATGCAACCTCTTTGTTTGACTTGCCTCCCGCTAGCAGCTGCAGCACCTCGCGCTCACGCTCCGTCAAGAGATCGTAGGAATCCTGCACGCGGCGCTCCCGCATCAAATTGACATAGTCTTCCAACAACGCTTGCGCAATCGAAGGAGAGAAGTAGGGTTTGCCCGCAGCAACCGACTGAATCGCTCGCTCCAGATCCTCGTCAGCATGGTCCTTGAGTAAATAGCCCTTGGCTCCTGCGTCTAGCGCGCGCAGAATGTAACTTTCGTCGGTATGCATGCTTAGGATGATGATGCCAGTGCGATCGTTCTCCCGCAGGATGTGGGCCGCCGCGTCAAGACCGTTGAGCAAGGGCATCCCGATATCCAGGATGGCAATATCAGGCTTAAGCTCCCGCGCCAAGCGCACGGCCTCTCGGCCGTCGGCCGCCTCGCCTACGACTTCCATTCCCGGCGCGCGGTCAAGCAGAAGCTTCAAACCCGTCCGAACGATCCCGTGATCGTCCGCGATCAGGATTTTTACCATCAAGAACCTCCGGCTGACTCCAACGGGGCAAATGGATTTCGATGCGCGTGCCACGGCCCAGGGACGAAATAATCTGAATACTGCCACCCAATTCCCGTACGCGCTCTTGCATTCCCAGTAGTCCGAGACCCTTCTGTGTGCCCAAACCCGTCTCAAAGCCCCGGCCATCGTCCGTAATGGAACCACCCACCGAAGCGGTGCCGGTTCTGAGTGTCACCTGAATTTTGCGCGCGCCAGAATGTAGCGTAGCATTAGTGAGCGCTTCCTGGACGATCCTGTATAAGCAAGTGCGATGAGCATCGGGAAGAGAATTCGCGGCTTCATCCACGTCCATCTTAATTTCGATACCGCTGGATCGCGACATCTCACGGCCAAGCCATGCCAGGGCTGGCGTCAAGCCAAAATCGTCGAGCATGGACGGGCGAAGCAGCATTGCAATGTCCCGAACTGACCGCAATACGTGTTCCACGGTCGCCTTCGCGCTCGCCAGCCGCAAGGAACCTTCGGGGTCATTCACAGTCCTTGCGACGCTGCTGAGTTCTAAACGGAGGGCTGTGAGCAACTGACCTACCTGATCATGCAATTCACGCGAGAGGTGCTTGCGTTCCTCCTCCTGAGTCGTTCGCAGTTGGCCCGAAAGTCTCCGCAGTTCGGTTTCGGCGAGCTGTGACTGCCTTTCGACACGGCTTGTGTGTATTAGCGTTACGGCAGAGATCCCGAATCCAAGCAGCAAAGCAATGCCACTGATCCACCCCAGGGAAGCACGGAGCTGCTGGTCCGCCTTGGTGATCTGGTCCCCCTGACGTTCGTAGTTCGTGATTACCAGCTGTTCTACCTGTCCGGTCAGGGCGAAGACCTCCTGGCGCCGGCGTAACCGTTGACGCAACATTTCGGGACCTAGTGCACGCTTTTGTTCGGCGCTCCACCCAAGAACAACTGCAGTGATATCACTGTATGCACCAAATTCATGGCGAAGCTGGTCGAGAGCCTGACTAGGAAGGTCTTGGTCTTTAGAAAATGCTAATGCCTGAAAGCTTTTCTCCGTTTCAGATCGGATGGCATTGAATTGTGTGACGTACTGATGTAGGTCGGCGGGATCACTATCGAGTAGATAATCGCGCGTAAGGATTCCAATCAGGTAAACATTCGCGCGAATTGTGTCGAGTGCATCATCACTTTGCGTGCGGGCTTTGTTGAGGGCTGTCACCCGACTTTGCGCAATTCGAGCGCTCTGCCCAACGGCGAATGTGGCCGCACCGAGCACCAGGAGAAGTCCCACAAAGGCGGCTGCGAGGAAGGTAGATCGACGGGACTTCATCCGCTTCCAGTGTCGCGCGATTCCGTGCATCTTGCATCTTAAGACGCCGCTGCCATGTGAATCGTTGCTGCGGGTCGGCGACCTTTGAAACGCCGCTGCCAGCCCATGAAAAGAAAAACGCAGGTTTAGCGCTGTCTGGTGTCTTTTAGGGATGGTTTCCGCCGCTCCATCGTGATGTACTGACATGTTGTAGTCGCAAAATCGCTACTCCGCTTTCAAATGACCAGCCAGATTCTTGGAGTCTGGCCAAGAAGCAACAGCAGGCTAAGGCGCAACACAAGGCGGGACGTCCAAGCCGGAAGGCAACTAGCGAGCCATTTCACCATCGGGTGATCCATCCGCCAGCGGACGTAGGCTAAAGGAAGCCGCTGTCGGATTGGATAGCGGAAGTCCGGCACGGCAATCGTCCTCGGTTCCTGGCTTTGAAGTCGAAGTGTTCTAAGCCAAGACAACATTGCGCCGACCGCACGTAAACACACGCTCGCCTGAGCTATAACGTTCATGTTCATGCAGCTAATTCACCGCAGAACACG